>JAABUK010008286.1_pt1 | contig 14650 bp, 19 predicted proteins | sample 5559141 | NCBI WGS metagenome assembly JAABUK01 (sample SAMN10711869, study PRJNA513367) | rock metagenome | isolation source: Antarctica rocks | place: Antarctica: Victoria Land, Pudding Butte nord | collected 2016-01-03
AGAAGCGGTGCGGAATTATATTGCTAATCCGCTCTACTCGCTTATTCCAACTGCGTAACTTCTAAAAGCATAGAAAGGAAACGCGCCGTTTGATCGCTCTAATCAGAGGTCACCACTGCGCTTTCCGATTCCTGATTGTCCGCAGCTAAGCCTGAGTGAACCTATCCGACGTGCAGAACAGTAGAACTCAATTGTCTCGTTCACTTTTATTAAGGCTTTGGCCCGCTAATTTCAGATCAACGAGTATAAATCTCACAGCGCCTTAAACTCTAAGTTGCAAGTATTACATTAATGCTTGCACACCGAATACGCACCTAAACACAATTACAGACTGCCAAAGCTCACCTTTGACAGTCTGTAATTGTTGTTAATCTTAGAGATATTGATGCACCCGGTCCGGCTCGAACGGACGACCTTTTGATTCGAAGTCAAACGCTCTATCCAACTGAGCTACGGGTGCATAATTAATTGATTGTTTTCAGCGACAGCTTCGATATGCAGAAATACTATAACGCATTACTGGCTTTGCGGCGCAACGGGCGCGTTTGTGGCGGCGCTTTGTCCCTGAAAATCCTGCCGGATAAGGCGCACGAGGGCGTCGATTTCTTCCGGCTTTAGTTTGTCTTTGAAGGCGGGCATTCCTTCGCCGCCGTTACTGATCCGGCGCGCGAGTTGTTGATCGGTGCGAGTGCGTGCGTGGCCTTCGCGCAGTCCCGGCACTTTCAATTTGATGTTGTCAAACTCGACGGGTCCGCCGTCGGCATTCGCGCCGTGACATTTGGTGCAGCGTTCGCCGTAGATTTGACGCGCTCCGGCGAGTTCGTCTGCGGGCGCGGCGTTAGTCGCGGCGTGCGTGGCGATTGCGTTAGTGTTTGGCTTCGGTTGCGTGCCGGATGAATTGTCGGCGGTGTTCGATGCGTTGTTGCAGGCGAGCGCAAAGAGCGCGATGGCAACGGCGATAAGAGCGAGCTTGAGCAAGTGCATTCAATGATTACCTGTCGTTAATAACATCTGCGTGGATTTGAAATTTTATGAAAGCGAGGCGAGTATAAATCATGCCGGCGAATCTTTGAAAGCGGCGCGAGTTGCAATCCGCCGCCGTTCACCGCAGAATAGCCCGAATCACGCGAAACGCTTTTAACTTAACCAAGAGAATTTTGCGCGATACTGGAAATTTACGCACTTTTAATATCAGAGGTTCAAACGCCATGAGTGAACACAGACCGGGCACAGGCACGGAGCCGCGCGGTTCGCTGCGACTTGCAGGCAATCGTGACACGACTATCGAGCAGCAACTTCCCAGACAAACCATTCCGCGACAGTTCGTCAACTTTACTTTTTATCGCGCGCGCCCTGACTGGCACGCGCTCGACGCGGACGCGAAACAACAGGCGCGCGCCGAGTATATCGAAGCGCTGGACGAATCTCGCGGCGAGTTATTGATTCAATCCTATTCGCTGGCGGGCTTGCGCACGACGGCGGATTTTATGATCTGGCGCATCGGCTACCACCTAGACCCGATGCAGGAAATGACCGCGCGGCTCAATCGCACGCGGCTCGGGCGCTACCTAGAGCCGACGCAATCGTTTCTCTCTATGACGAAGCGCTCGATGTACATTGATAAGGACAACCCGGAGCACGTCGAAGATCGCCTTCACGTTGTTCCCGGCAAGGGCAATTATTTGTTTGTGTACCCGTTCGTCAAAACGCGCGAGTGGTATTCGCGCTCGGCTGAAGAAAGACAGACGATGATGGACGAGCACATACGCATCGGGATGAAGTATCAATCTGTGAGATTGCACACGACGTATTCTTTCGGCCTCGACGATCAGGAATTCGTCGTCGCTTTTGAAACGGACGAGCCGTCGGACTTTCTGGATTTGGTGCAGGAATTGCGCGAAAGCAAAGCAAGCTCATTCACCTTGCGCGACACGCCTATGTATACATGTCGGCAACGCTCGCTTGCGGAGTGCCTCGAAGCCATCGGGTAAAACATTGGAACACTCCCGCGCGTTTGCGTTCCGGCGCGTGTGATCGCGCATAAGCTTATTGGTAAATCGGCATGATCGAATTGGGCATAGGCATTTTCTTCGCGGCTTCGTTCGTGACGGCGTATCTGGTCGCAGCGAAGTGTTGCAAACCGGGTGGGGGAAGATATATTCTGCGCCGCTGCCTGACCACTTCAATGTCGGCGCACGCTGTGAGATTGAACGACGCGAAGAACGAGAAAAAGTTTCTTACCACCGACGAATTGAGCGAACATCATTCCGGCGGCGCTCACAGCGCAACATTGACGAGCGCAGGACATACGGACTAATTAACGACTCGCGTGCAAAGCGTGCGCGCGAATATCTCGAACGATGAAGGTTGCGCGTAAGTTTACAATCAGCGGGGAAGTACAGGGCGTCGGCTATCGTTTCTTCGCGCAACGCGCCGCCGCGCGCCATCAGGTAAACGGCTATGTGCGCAACTTGCAAAACGGAAACGTCGAAGCTTTGGCTGAAGGCGAGGCGGCAAGCGTCGAAGCTTTCAAGCACGATCTTGCGACAGGCCCCGCGCACGCCTTTGTCGCCAACATCGAAGAAATAAACTTGGATTCGCCCGGCGCATACTCTTCTTTTCGTATTGAACGCTAACTCGTAGCGGCAGGCTTGCGCCTCTGCCCGCGTTGTATTCCAATAAAGCACGGGCAGGGACAAGCCGTTGCCCTACAATTAAAAACATGGACGGACTCAAACAATTAATTCGCGAAGTGCCTGACTTTCCGAAGCCGGGCATTAACTTTTACGACATCACGACGCTGCTCAAGAATCCGCAGGGGTTGCGTTTGACGGTTGACGCGCTCGCCGAAGAATTTAACGGCGAGAAGGTAGACACTGTGATCGGCATTGAAGCGCGCGGCTTTATTTTCGCGCCCGCGCTGGCGTATCACATGAGCGCGGGCTTTGTGCCTGTGCGCAAGCCCGGCAAGCTTCCCGCCGAATGCGCTTCGCTTTCCTATGATCTCGAATACGGGCAGGACACTTTGCAGATACACCGCGACGCCGTGGGCAAAGGCCAGCGCGTCATCATTGCAGACGATCTGCTGGCGACAGGCGGCACGGCGAAGGCTGTCGTTGATTTAGTGGAGAGCCTCGGCGGAGTCATCGCCGGATTGGTTTTCGTCGTCGAATTGGAGTTCTTGCCGGGGCGCAAAAAACTCGAAGGCTATGATGTGCGTTCGCTCATTAAGTATCAATCGTGAGCAAGGGTGGACGATTGCTTTAATCACGCGGCGTTGCCGCTGGAAGCTTTTCCGGTAGCCTGTAAGTAGTATGTTCTGTGACGGAAGACGGAAGAGGCAATTGATCCGCTGGCACAAGCTCGGCGGTTGATTGCACACCGGGAATGTTCGATTGATCCAGAGCCTTCTGCGTCAGCGCGTCGAATGAATTATCCGGCACACGTTTGCGCGCAACCGTAAACGCTAATCCGTTGAGAATAATTCCCAGACCGATTAAGAACACGACAATGCCTGCGCCCACCAGCACTAAAGCATCTCCATGAGCGAAGAGGCCGAACAGCAATGCCGCGCCCAAACCCACCGAAGCCGTGACGACGCCGGAGCGAACACGCCGCAAACGTTTTTCTTCAGGCGATTCTAAAAACTTTTCGATTTGCGGCAGCACGTCTTCGGCAACTTGCTTTAGCTCGCGGGTTGATTGTGTTTCTTTGATTTTAGCGGCGATGGCGCGCCCGATCTCGTCGCGCGCAGAAACGGCGGACGCAGTAATCTCGTCCGGCCTTTCCAGCGCCACACGCACCGAACGCAAGTCTGTGCCGCAAGCGCGGCAGTATTGATTGGGTTGGCGTTCTTCCGACGCGCAGCTAGGGCAAAACATAAATTGCGCAGCGTTCCTTTAGGATTAGAATCACAGACAAACATAGTACGAAGGCTGATCCGGCGAGGTTCATTCTAATGTGCTTTTACGCGTTGTGAAAGGTAACGTGCTTGCCATCGCTTCGCTGCATTTGCCATAATCCCAAGTCATGCTCCCGTAGCTCAGTTGCATAGAGCGGATGCCTCCTAAGCATCAGGCCGCGCGTTGGAATCGCGCCGGGAGCACCACCCTTTGAAGGTAAAAGAGAGGCTTATTAAATTGTTTAATAAGCCTCTCTTTTGCGTCATGCTGTCTTCGCAATAGAATTACCCGGTTGTGTCGGGCGGTTTGCTGGCGCGGCGCGAGGGTCTTTTGTATTCGGACTTTTTCTTGAGGCCGAGCGCCTGTACTTCGTTCGAGTCGCTGCCGTATTGCGCGTAGATTTGTGTTTTGACGCCGAGCATAAGATTGTGAAAATCCCATTCGGCGGCGGTGGCGGCGTCGCGCGCGGCGCTTGCGGCGGCGAGCGCCTGTGTTTCGGCGGCCTGTGTGTCCTGCATCGCCTTCAAATTCGATTTCAGGTTGGCAAGCGAATAATCGCCGTTCGCAGGCGCGTAGTTCGTGATGGCTTGCAAGGCTTGAAAGGATTGTTGATCGGCAGAGAGTGTTGTGGGCGGAATGCGTCGCATTTCGTCTTTTGCCATGATGTTGCTCCTTTGGTGAGTCTGAGTTGTGGGACGGGGAGACGGGGCAATCTTACATTCAGCGCGCAGCACGCGCAACGATTATTTACGCACGCTCACACCGCTCTGACCGCAACATCAACGATAACGCATCACACATCACGCGCCGACACGCTTGCATTACCCACGCACCCGCTTTATGCGATGTTCATTACACGCGAACACAGTTTCCTTACACGCACGTAAACAACGCATTCGCGCATGTAAACGACGCAATCGCGCATGTAAACGACGTAAACACGCATGTAATGAACGTAAACATGCCGGACGTTAAGCCTGTATCAGTCTGCGTCTTTATTGTTCGTCGTGTAAGTGCTTTCGCAGGATCATGCGGCAAGGTAAACGAGCGTTGCGAGCGTGTATGTTTCGCTTCGATAATGGCAAATTACTTAGCATTTAAGCCATATCGCCTGTAAATAAGCAGATCGGTTCGTTCAATATTCAAATTACGCCGAAGGAGGAATAATGAATGGCATCTATTGAACAATCTACTCGAATAACATGTCCGGCGCGGCTTTGAGAATCGAAGCGCCGACTATTTTATGTGTGTAGGGTCAAAGTCATAGTGCGACAGTGATTCGCGGATTGTTGATGGCGGCTATGAGGGGACTTTCGATAGACATTGGCGCAACGAAGGCGACGGCAGAGAAAGCGAAGCTCACGAAGCGCGTCTATCCGCATCTGCTTCGCCATTCGGTAGCCACCACTTTGTTAGAGCGTGGAATGCCGATCGAGCAGATTCAGAAGTTTCTCGGTCACTCGAAGTTGGAGACGACGCAAATCTATGCCGAGTCAACCACTGAGATGTTGAAAGAGAGTTATCGTCGAGCGCTGACGCAGTGATTGTCCTTAACGACATGAGCCGCACTATGACAGTGACCTAAAAAAAGTTAATATATAGTTTCAGCAAAAATCAATTAGTTTAGGAATTACCATGACCCTATCGAAAAGCGAGGCAAGTCAATCACCAGCTTTAGCAGGAAAAATGCTAAATAAGGTGCCGGCAATAACTCTGTATTTTTGGGTTATTAAAGTCTTATGTACGACGGTGGGCGAAACCGCCTCTGATTTCCTCAATGTTAATTTGAATCTTGGCCTCACCGGCACGTCCGTCGTCATGGGTGTGCTATTGCTGATTGCACTTTTCATCCAAATCAAGACGAAAAAATATACACCGGTAATCTATTGGCTGACGGTAGTCTTGATCAGTGTATTCGGCACTCTGGTTACCGATATCCTGACCGATAGCATTGGCGTGCCGCTTCAAGTCAGTACGATTTTATTTAGCGTGCTCTTGGCGGTTACATTTGCAGTTTGGTACGCAAAGGAAAAAACTCTTTCTATCCATTCCATCTTTACGACGCAGCGGGAGATTTTTTATTGGGTCGCTATTCTCTTTACCTTTGCGCTCGGTACAGCCTCGGGCGATCTGATGGCGGAGAGTCTCGGACTGGGATATTTTACGACCGGCGTCATTGTGTGCGTCGTCATCGCCACCTTTGCCATCGCGTGGAAATTGGGGCTTAACTCCATCCTCGCCTTTTGGCTGATATATATTATGACTCGCCCCCTCGGCGCATCGCTTGGAGATTACCTTTCTCAATCGAGGGAGCACGGTGGCTTGGGACTGGGCGCAACGACTACGAGTGCGATATTCATTTTAGCAATTATCGTCACCGTGATTTTCCTTGTTATGACTAAGCGAGATGTCATTACCAACCCTGAAGTTGATGAAGAAGCTGATGAAAAAGGGCGACATGCCATCGTACAGGTAGCGGCGGTGGTGGTGCTTTTAGTCGTTGCATCCGTCGGGGGATACTATTGGCGACAACATGCACTCCAGACTCGACCACAACATGAAGTGACCATCTCTACAGGTTCAACCGGTGCGACCACCGCCGCCAACGCACCAGCGTCTCCCCTCGGGGATCTCTCGCCATTCAAAAAAATCACCCAAGACTGTTTAGACTTGGTGAATAAAGGCGACTCATCTGGCGCAAAAAAGCGCGTCGCCGACCTTGAATATGAATGGGACAACTCCCAGTCGCGTCTGAAACCTATGAATCCGACAAGATGGACTGAGACCGATGCCGCGATAGATAAAGTCTTGCGTGAACTGCGTGCGGTAAACCCAAATACTCAAAGTTCCAAGTCAGCCTTGGAAGCCTTGCTCGTGGTACTTAACAAGCCATAATTTCCCATCGGTTAGAGGGTATTCATAGATTCAATGTTGATCTGCGACGGCATTTTAAGCGCTCGCTTGACCGTAATTGAAAGGTAATCTCAGGATTTAAAGAGAAATAAAGTCCGCGAATTGTTGTCGCACTATGACTTTGACCCTGCACACGCCGACTATTTTATGTGTTTCGTTCTTTGTATGATGGCGCAAGTGTGCGGGTCGTATGCTCTGTCACGCTCAACACAGGCTCACGTGGCGCATCGAGTTGTGCGGGCGGCTGTCCGCTCAGTTTTGGCTTCTTCGATTGTGTGTCGTCGCCGGATTTTAGATAGACGCCGATCAATTTAGATAACTGACGACCGAGGAGCACCACGGTTCCAAAAAGCATCAACAAGCTGATAATCGCCAGCGTCACCGCGCCGTCCGCCGGAAAGCCCGATCTTATTAACTCCATCAAAAGGTTGAAGACCGCAGCAATCCCGCCAAGCGCCAGACCTACCGTCATCGCCATAGAGAGCGGGACGATGACGGCAAGCCCTTTCGGTTTACCTGTGGACACTAAAGATTCAGATGGCTTCAAATCAGCCCCGCAACGATTGCAGTAGCTCAACCCTTGTGTCACAGCCGTGCCGCAAGATGGACAATACATATTCTTTCACCCTCCAAACGCCATACGATACAACGGGCTGGCAAGTTCGCCAAGAATTTTAGCCGTAAGATAAGCGCCAAACCTTTCGTTATCTCTCTCGCGTGCGCGCATAAATGATGCGCTTCGTGTTTATGTTATATTTTGGATAGCGGGATTAAGGATTATGCTGACGAAGAGTAAGAGTTCAACAGCGGAACGCGCTGGAAAAATAATTAAGCGTGATGAAACGCAGTGTGCGGTGGGTGATCTTTCGATTGTCTCGCGTCAATTGAGTAAGTTTCAAAGAAGCTTTCGGAATTCGTCAACGCTCATGCCTGTCTGTTTGATGATGGCGGCGAGCGTTCCGGCTTTTAAGTCTTTGTTGTGGAAAGGAACGACGATGCGAAGCGTTGAGTCGCTCGCGCTTTTCAGAATGTAATGGCTGCCGGTTGAATGATGAATATAGAAACCGGCGCGTTCGAGTGCTTTGATAACCTTTGCCGGTCTGACGACGGGTAACTTAGTCATGCGGCCTTGACGCTGATCGGCTCGGAAATTGTCGGCACATCTTCCGGGATCGGCAATCCGTCCGATGTTAGGCTTTCGATATAACCTTTGATTGCATCGGCGGCCATTTCGCGCGCTTCTTCGATGGTGTCGCCTTCGGTGACGACGCCGGGCAGCGCCGGGCAAGTGACGACAAAGCCGCCTTCTTCGGCGGGCGTGAAAAGCACCGTGAAGTTATAAATCTTTTGTTCCATAAATTCGATTATAGCACTCTGGCGGGAGCATGTAGAAAAGAGTGTGATGGCTATGTCATTTTAGGTTCTGTTGACATAAGTTGCCACTAGCACAAGCCTAGTGCTATGTAAAGTTAGTCATTTGATAAACAATATCTCTTGCCGTATCTTTGCCGCATGGCAAGAACAGCACAACCTATCAAACTATCAATTGACGAACGAAGTTCTTTGACAACCATCTTGCGGCGCGGAACAACTCCGGCACGAGTGCAAAGGCGTGCCCGCGTCCTCGACTTGCTCCATCGCGGACACCATCCCAATGAAATCGCTACGACCTTTGGCTTGAGCGTGCCGACTATCTTCAATATCAAGCGGCGGTATCTAGCAGAAGGTTTAGACGCGGCTTTGATTGATAAGCCGCGCTCAGGCCAGCCATGCCGGATTGACGGAGCAGCGCGGGCGAAGATTACGGCTTTGGCTTGCTCTGCCGCGCCTGCTGGTCATGCTCGCTGGACGTTGCGCCTCTTAGCAGACAAAGCTATTGAACTGGGCTTGTGCGAAAGCATCTCGCACAGCCCGGTCAAAGAAGTGCTCAAAAAAACTCTCTCCAACCACACCGGAAACGGTCGTGGTGCATCGGGCAGATAACGGGTCAGTATTTGGCGCGGATGGAAGACATCTTGCACCTCTACAACCTGCCAGCGGATGAACAGCGCCCAGTTATCTGCTTTGATGAACTCCCCGTGCAACTGTTGGGCGAAGTGTGCATGCCGTTGCCAATGAAAGCGGGACAGCCAAAGCGCATTGATTATGAATATGAGCGCGGTGGCACTTGCTCATTGCTGGTCGCCTGTGAGCCGCTAACGGGCGTACGCCTCGTCGAGACCAGCAAGCAGAGAACGAAGGCCGATTACTGTCGCTTCATGCAACGAGTGACAGCCCTGTATCCGAACGCGGACAAGATCGTCTTGGTGCAGGACAACTTGAACACGCATAACGCGAGTTCCTTCTACGAGAACTTGTCGCCCGCCGCAGCCTTTGAGTTATCACAACGCTTCGAGATGCATTACACGCCGAAGAAAGGGTCGTGGCTCAACATGGCGGAGTTGGAGTTATCGGCACTCTCGCGCATCTGTCTCTCAAGGCGCATCCCGTCAATCGAGGAACTTGACCGAGAGATACAATCGCTTGTCAAAGAGCGCAACGAACTGAAGATCAAAGTTGAGTGGCAGTTCTCAATCGCGAAGGCGAGAGAAAAGTTGAGCCGTCATTACGAGCAAGTGAAATCTAAAGACTAATCTTACAAGGGACTAGTGCTGTGTAATTTAAGTTTTAAGATTTTATAAGTTGCCACTAGCTTCAGCTAGTGGAGCAGATAAGTTAAATGTAGCGGCTTTAGCCGAACTCTTTTGGCTAAAGCCATACTTCTTCTTGATTTGTATCCTCCAGCTAAAGCTGGAGGCAATTTACCAAAACTTAAATTACAGAGCACTAGTGGACGAATGCTTGATAAATTGCTCGGCTTTAGCCGAACCGGTTCGGCTAAAGCCGGTAATCTAATATCTTGACTGATCCACTAGCTAAAGCTAGTGGCAATTGAAGATTCACCGCTAATGTCAACAGAACCTAGTTGGGGAGCGCGTGCGATGAAAAATTCTTTGTACTACGGCGATAATCTGGAAGTGCTGCGCAAGCACATACGCGATGAAACCGTTGACCTTTGCTACATTGACCCGCCGTTCAACTCGAAGCGAAATTATAATCAGATTTACAACAACATCGGGCGCGAAGAAGACCGCGCGCAGGCGCAGGCGTTTGTTGATACATGGACGTGGGACGCGCACGCGAACGAATGTTTCGAGCAAATACTGTCAAACGAAAATCGCGTGCAGACGCAGCAATCAATCGAATTGATCGGCGGCCTCGAAAGAGTGTTGGGCAGGGGGAGTTTGTTTGCGTATCTTGTGAGCATGACGGCGCGCATCGCGGAGATTCACCGCACGCTCAAGCCGACGGGCAGCTTTTACCTTCATTGCGATCCGACAGCGAGTCATTATCTTAAGCTCATCTGCGATGCGATCTTTTGCGGTGCTAGAGGCGGCTTCTACAAAAACGAAATCTCTTGGAAGCGAACAAGTGCGCATAGTGATGTTGTGCAAGGCGCTAAACATTTTGGGCGAATACACGATGTTGTGTTTTATTACTCAAAGTCTGATAGCCCAATCTGGAACACTGTGTATCTTCCTTATAGTAAAGAGTATGTAGAGAGAATTTATCGTTACTCAGAACCTGACGGGAGAAGGTATCAGACGCAACCCCTACACGCAGCTAAAGCAGGAGGCGATACGCTTTATGAGTGGAAGGGAGCTTTCCCACCGAAAGGGCGTTACTGGGCGTTCTCGAAAGAGAACATGGAGAAATTAGATGCGGAAGATCGAATTGTTTATAGCAAGAATGGAGTACCAAGATACAAAATTTATTTGAATAACTCGAGAGGCGTTCCGTTGCAAGATGTATGGACTGACATAACACCTTTACACAATCTTCCAAGCGAACGGCTCGGCTATCCAACGCAAAAGCCCGAAGCATTGCTTGAGCGCATCATCAGTGCGTCGTCAAATGAAGGCGATACGATTCTCGATGCCTACTGCGGGTGCGGCACAACCGTCGCCGTCGCGCAACGTTTGAAACGTAACTGGATCGGCATAGACATTACATATCAATCCGTCGCCCTTGTTTTGCGTCGGCTCGAAAGCGCATTCGGTAAAGCCGTGCTCGATACGATTACGCTCAACGGCATTCCGCGCGACATGAAATCCGCCGTCGCTCTCGCCAACAAAAAAGATGATCGCTTGCGCAAGGAGTTCGAGAAGTGGGCGGCGCTCACCTACACGAACAACCGCGCCATCATCAACGACCGCAAAGGCGCGGATCGCGGTATAGACGGCGTTGCATACTTTATGACCGGCAAAAGGGACAACGCCAAGATCATCATTCAAGTGAAATCCGGCGGCGTCAAACGCAACGACATCGCGACGCTTCGCGGCGACATGGAACGCGAAAAGGCCGCGCTCGCCGTTTTCATCACACTCGAAAAGGCCACCAAACCGATGATCGAAGAAGCCAAAGCCGCCGGACAATACACACACGAACAAATGGGCAGAAACTACGACCGCATACAGATCGTCACCATCGAAGAAATACTCGAACAAGACAAACGCCTCGACATACCCATGAGCCTCGAAGTGCTCAAGAATGCACAGCGCGAAACCGAAAGCAATCAAATGAGTCTCATCCCCGCGACCTGACTGACTACGGCTTTGCCGCTTTGCCCGCGCGCTTATGCTATATTTGCATCAGTGGAGTGAGGGTTATGCGGTGAAAAGTAAACATTCAACGAAGACGCGCGGCGGAAAGACAATTAAGCGTGACAAAATACGGGTTGCGGCCAGCGCACTTTCGCAATCCACTGTCTCGCATTCGAGCAGTAATGGAAAATCATCGCCGCGTCGTACAGAATCGTCTGCCGACGAGCTTGCTTTACGCGCGTGGAAGACTACATATAAAAATCGCCGCGCGGCTGCTGTCGAGTAATTCAGGCTTGCTATGTAATGCCGCTTATCACCTACGACACATCCATCTTCACAACCTATAAACCGGAAGCGTTCCCTTCCGGCTTTCTTTTTTCTGCCGTCGTCATTCAAGAGCTTATTGCCAGTGCCAATGATGATTCGGAAGTGACGATATGGACTAATGCGCGCCGCGCTTTCGAGAGGGAAGATCGCTTGATCGTACCAAACTCGGAAGATTGGTTGATGGCAAGCAAAGTTCTGTATTGGTTTACGCAGGGACGCAAGAAGAAAGCTGGCGGCAAATCTCCGCCGTTAAAGAAGGGAGCGAGTCAGCGCATGGCGCTCGATGCGCTGATTGCCGTTAGTGCGCGTCGCCACAAAGCCACTGTCGTTACGGTCAATTACCGCGACTTTGAAGCGATTCGCTATTACTGCAATGTCAAAGCTATAAAAGCCTCCGAGTTCTTCAAACAATAAATCCGCGTTGCTATCTTCCGTCCTTCTTCGCATCGTACAAATGCAAACCCAATCCGAACTTTGAGGCGGCTCTGCGAAGGCTCATGCTCTCCGCATTGCTCGCCGGATCGCCATAGCCTTTTACTGTGGTGTCTTCGATGCCTGTCGCCTCGCGGTAAATGACTCCTTCTGTGCAGGGAATCGAGATGCGCGCGACGACGATGAGTTGATCCGCGACGCCTGTCACAGAGCGTATTTCGTAAGACCAACCGGGCGCGTAGAGGTCTAGGAAGCGAACGGCGGTGTACCAGGGGATGAAGCGTATTTTTTGGCCGCCGACGGTTTTGGTTTTGAGCAGCCGGTCTGGAATCGGCTTGGAGAGATCAGTGATAATGTCTGCAATCGTGCGCGGGTTGTCCATTGAATCTTTTGTCCTGTCCTTTCCTTCATCTGTCTACGGGCGCGAACAACAAATAATCGCGCGGTCGGGAAATGATGTTACCATCAGCAGCAAAGTTTGCGTCGCCTTTGTGCAAGGCTCACCGGCGGCGCGCGGAAGCAGTCAATCCGTTTGACGCAACTCGTTGCTTTTGCTCGAAAACCCGACAGAGGAGAACTTTGAAAACATGCCGGAAGTAATACGTGCTCTCGCCGCACGCGTGCGCGAGTTTATCGGCAACCATCGCCGCGCGCCGCGACATCGTGCTCGCTTACTGTTGAGCATTTCATTAATCAGCCAAGGGGGAACGACTATGACGCCGGGCGCGCAAAGAAACGCGGCGGTGCTGCAAGGCCATACGCGCGATGTGAGCGCCACGGGATTGTCGCTCGTCGTCCCGTCCATACGCATCGGTGACAGGTACTTGACGGGCGAAGACCGCACGCTCGACATCGCGCTCGAATTAGAGACGGGGCGCGTTCACTTGCAGGCCGCGCCGATGCGTTACGAACCGCTCGAACGCGACGCCAGCGAAACGGAGCCGGGCTATTTGATCGGCGCGCACATCATGGCGATGAGCGGCGGCGACCGCATACGCTTCAGCGAATATTTGCAGGGAATCCGCCGATAAGCAAACCTCCTACTTTCGCTTGAGGTGGGCAATCGTTGCGCCCCACCCGCCCGCCTCCGGCGGCGCATCAGTCCAATCTATAACGTAAGGCGTGCGCGCGAGTATGCCGCGCACAATTTCGCGCTGCACGCCTGTGCCTTTCCCGTGAATGATACGCACGACGGGAAAACCTCTCGCGTGCGTTTCATGCAAGTATTCTTCAACGACGCGCCGCACGTCACGCGGACTGATCGTGTGCAAATCAAAAACATCACGAATCTCAAGCGTCACGGGATCGGGAAACGGATCGTAGGGATCAATCGCGTCCCGCTCTTCCGAATCGAATCGCTCACTCTCCCACACATTCGTCGGGCGGTTCGCGCTCCAACATGATTTCAGCCAATTGAAAACTCGCATGGAAAGTTTGCGCTGTGTGTCATAGGAAAGTCTGCGCGGTGATTGTTGCCGCTGTTGCCGAAAACGTGCGGCTGATGTATTGTCGCTTTTCGCCAAAATTCAAGATCAATAAAACTTCTTTTCGACGAAAGGAATAGTAACGATTATGGGCAAGCGAAACAAGATAACAGTGGTCGGCGCGGGCAATGTCGGCGCGAGCGCAGCCGTCTGGCTGGCAAGCAAAGAACTGGGCGATGTGGTGCTCGTGGACGTGGTGGAAGGCGTGCCGCAGGGCAAGGCTTTAGACCTCGCCGAGACCGCGCCCATCGAAGGCTTCGACGTGCGTTTGACGGGCGCGAACAGCTACGAAGACACGAAGAATTCGGACGTAGTGATTATCACGGCGGGACTCGCGCGCAAGCCCGGCATGAGCCGCGACGATTTGTTGCGAACGAACGCAGACATCGTCTCGAAGGTCGTGGAGGAGGTTGTGAAATACTCGCCGGATTCCATTTTGATTATCGTCTCGAATCCGCTCGACGCGATGTGTCAGGTGGCGTACAAGCGTTCGGGCTTTCCGAAGCATCGCGTGATCGGCATGGCGGGCGTGCTCGATGCGGCGCGTATGCGTTGCTTTCTGGCGGAAGCGTTGGATGTGTCTGTCGAAAACGTGACGGCGTTTGTCCTCGGCGGGCACGGCGATACGATGGTTCCTTTGCCGCGCTATTCGACGTGCGCCGGAATCCCCGTGACGGAGCTTTTGCCGAAAGAGCAGTTGGACGCGATTGTGAAACGCACGGCGGGCGGCGGCGCGGAAATCGTCGCGCTCTTAAAGACAGGTTCGGCCTATTACGCGCCTTCTTCGGCGGCAGTCGAGATGACGGAATCAATCCTCAAAGACAAGAAAAAGATTCTGCCGTGCGCCGCGTATCTCGAAGGCGAGTACGGCATTAACGGCCTTTACGTCGGCGTGCCCTGCAAACTCGGCGCGCGCGGTTTAGAACAGATTATTGAAATCAACTTGCAC
>JAABUK010008287.1_pt1 | contig 14650 bp, 32 predicted proteins | sample 5559141 | NCBI WGS metagenome assembly JAABUK01 (sample SAMN10711869, study PRJNA513367) | rock metagenome | isolation source: Antarctica rocks | place: Antarctica: Victoria Land, Pudding Butte nord | collected 2016-01-03
GCTTTCGAACCCCTGCATGATACGCTGCGCAGTGCTCGCTCTGCGCCGTCGACAGGGCACGAATAGGACAGCTTTGCGGTGTCTACTGCACATGGCCTGAAGACGGAGGCCAGGGAGGACCACTACATTTGTACATATATTATATACATTATACAATATGATATATATATATATATACTAGTTCCCTAGTTCCACATATGATCCAAACCATTCTACAGGGCCTGAAGACGGTGGCCGAGGAGGACCGGGTCGCCTACGAGGGCCTGCTGGCGCAGCTGCTAGAGGCATACCCCGGGCACCTGCCGCTGCTGCAGGAGCGGCTCACCCGCCGTGCGGCCGCAAAGCCTGAGGTGCGGCAGGAAGCAATCAAACAGGGAAGTGGACATGCTGGCATGGACAAGCAGCTTCGTTTCACCGTCTGCACAACACAGCACGTTCGCTGACCCAGGGACACGGTGGCACCTGCTGACGTCTGCGCAGTGGACTGTCGAGCCAGTGCCCATGCACATGGTGTGCAAATGTGGCATTGGCAAACAACAAACATTCTCGCAATTGCGTCAGCCAGCATGCATGCAACTCCGCTGCACAGGACGGCGATACTGAAGATAACAGCACGGCGCCCCAGAACGTGGTGGCGGCCGCCGACTCCGTCATCGCGGCCATCGACGCCGACGCGCTCGCCAAGTGCGTCTTCACACCGCAGTCCCTGCTGGTCCTGCGACAAGTGCTGTGGCACAGCTGATGTCTTTTCACATCACATTTCCTGCTGCCTTGCCAACCAGTGACACAGCTGACGCAGCCTCCGCAAACCCACTGCCGTGACGCTCGATGCTGCAAGCCATCCCAACCACAGGTGCATCCATGAGCTGGATCTGCATGCTCGGCATGAGAATCTATCGGGCACATTGCACAGTACTTACCCGCTGCCGCCCAGACGCAGAAAGGCTTCTCGCTCTCCCGACCACGACGCTGCTGGTTCATCGCATGAGGCCATACACCTGTGCCGCGCAGGTTGCTGGCGTAGAAGAGCCCCGAGGAGGGTGTGTTAAGCCGCAATTGAAATGCGAGGAGGAGTTTGACAAGCGACAAGTTTGACGCCCCTTGTGACGACACTTGTGACGACACTAAATCACTAATGTTCCCGCTGCGCTGTTCTGGCGTAGGTTTCTGGCGCAGAAGTGCCCCGAGGAGGGCCCGGGGTCCGCAAAGCGCAAAAAGGGGTTTGAGGAGCAGCAGTCGGCGCTCGTGGCGGCGCTGGCCGCAAAGGTGACCGCGCTGCTGGACGCTGAGGAAGCAGCTTCCGCTTCCGCGTCCGCTCCCGCCAAGGACGCTGCGGCGGCGGCGGCGCCCGCAGCTGACACAGCGGAGGGGCAGCCTGCGGCAGACGGTGTCGACGCGCCCCCGGTGGACGCAACGGCAATGGCGGCGTCGGCTCAGCCGGCGGCGGCGGAGGGCGGGAAGCAGGAAGCGGTTGCCGTGGCGGATGACGACACCGTGGAGCAGGCCTTCAGGTGGGCAGAGTCGTTAGGGAAATCTTGAGTGTCGGGAGTCTCAATTCCACCTGTGTTGCTGGCCTGAGCGTGAGCACAGACGCCGTGTTGGCCTCTGCATTTGGGATCACGTACTTGTCCCCAAAGGCACCGCAATACACTTGCCTTCCACCGCCAGCCTTTCCTCCTTCTCGAAATCGCTGTTTGGGCCTGCCAGCAAGCTGCGCAAGATTGCATTCAAATTTCACAGTGTTTCGTTTATTCGATGCTTAAACCCTATCATGGACCACACGGAGCTGTGCAAGTGGGCGGACACGACGGAGAAGGCATCGCTGCTGCGCGCCATGTGTATTTGGTCCACATGTCTTGACAACTTCTGAGCTTATCCGAACAGGGAGCTGCAGGAAGTGGGCGGGTACGGCAGGATACGAAGGAGCAGGCGCACGTGAGTCGCAGGGGGTGTCGCTGTGCGTGTGTGCTGTGCTATCTCCATGCTGTACCTGCTTCCACACTGCAGGGAGCTGCGCAAGTGGGTGGACACGACAGAGAAGGCGCACGCGACGCTACACGCGCGACGCGAGGCGCGTGCCGGCCGCTTGGCCTCTGCGTTGCGCGCCCTCGAGAAGGTGGGTCGAAATCAGATTACGAATTGCTGTGAGTTTGAGATCAAACAGGTGACTGGCTCACTCCTTGTCTGTGTCTTTGCGCCTCCAGGACCTGGCTTTCCCCCTTGCACATCCAGCTGCTGCCGGCGAGCACACAAGTGCTGTGAAGCGTGGCAAGAGGACCGTGGCGGCTTGGGCGGTCCCCTGCAGCTTGCGGCGCCCTCCCCTCCGCGCTCTTGACAAGAAGTCGCTCCTGCTGCATGACGCAGGCGGCGCCGGCGGACGAGGCGCCCAACGAAAAGGCGCTGCAGCAGCGCGTGGCACTGTTCGAGCGGCTGGGCTGGGCGCACTGGGCGCGCGCCGAGCGGTCGCGCCTGCGCAAGGCCTTCCCGAAAGACTATCCGCTGTTTTAGAGGGCCGGACTGTTCTGAAAGTCTGAACTGTCATGAACGGCGGACGGGTCTGAGGGTCTCAACATTCCAGAACGGTCTGCAGGCGGACCAGTCGTTAGGCTGTTGAGGATGTCGGTCTGACAGCGGACCGGCGCCGCATGCGGGTGCAGCCGACGCGACAATTGGCAACGGCTGGGCAGCGCTCCCATGCCCCGAGCTATATCAGTCCAAGTAATGCGATCTGCCGTCAGCAGCCGTTTTATTGACGGCACAGCTGGACGTGTGTCGTACATGGAACGCTGTGGGAAACACATGGTACCGAAAGAATCGTTCCCCAGCATGCATCGCAGAGGCCACGCGCAAGTGTGCCCAGCGTGCTGCCAGTTTCAAGTCCACTTTGTCCCATATCAGGCTCGTCTATTTCTCAACGTTCGCTCCGCTCACGCCCGCTTGATCCACCCGCCAGTGCACAGCCGCGACAGGCATGGCGACTCTGGGATCAAAAGCACAGAAGCTGGCGGAGTCTGTCGCCAAGCACGATGTCTGCACCGTCAGGTCTCTCCTGGCTCCTGATGCGCTTCTGCACCAAGGTGCGGCTGCGTTGCGGGGCTTGCCCGTCGCCAGCTTTACCTGATCACGCACAGCACGGTGCAGGTGCACCAGCAGAATCTTGCGCGCTCGGCTCTGGAATTGCCACCGAATCCTCAAATGCACCGGTTTACATCCCCAGGCAACTCACCGCCGCTGGACATGCGCAAAGCCGACGATGTCAAGTCCCTGAAGAACCAGTGGGCAATGGCGACTGCGGGTTCTTCTGAGGTGCTGGCCACGGCCGTCAACGAGGCCGACAAGTGCAGCTTCGCCCTTGTGTGGTACAAGGCACGTTCCCGACCGCATTGGCCGCAACTCATGGTGCACACGCGTCTCCACTGCAAGCAATGCGTACCAGGTACAACATATGCCTCAACATACGTCGTGCAGCATCGCCAGTCCATGAACGGGTGGTCGGCTTCTTCAACCATATGACAGCTACAGTCGCCGTGCATCAGCCTGACACCAGCCTTCTGGTCATCCCACCGCCGCAACACATGTACCCAGGAACGCAGGCTGCATTCACGCAGTTAGAGGAAGTTATTTCTTAGGAGTGAGAACTTGCGATTTCTCATCCATACCGTTGCGCCTGTCAGGACATTGGCCTGGCGTGCGCTCCGGACGCAGGGCAGCCACACGCAGGGGTGGACGTCGTCGCCATCTGGCTGGCGATCTGGACGGAGGACGGCACTGCAGTCAAGGAGCTCGTCGTGCACAGCTGCACCCCCAAAAAGACGGTGTGCCTCAACTACCCTGCCTCATTGACCGTCTGCTGACAGGTGCTAAAGATCAACTGTCTTGGCGTGAAGCGGACGCTCGGCTGCAGGTGGTGCCGACGCTGTTGTGCAATCGAAGCTCGTACTTGAAAACTTTGAGCTTGAAATATGCCCCTGCAGTGTCGCAGCTCGTTCTGCTGTGTTGTTGTGAGGGATTCAACAAGGGCTGAGGGTGTCGCCATCAAGACTGACACTGCTTCCCGACAGGCCATTGAGGGGGCGCCGCCATTCGACGCGGCGCTGTTCACGCGGGTCGCAAGCGACGCCGCCGGCAACGAGTCCGTGCACAAAGCCGCCGCCGCCGCGGCTGCCTTCTGCGACCTGTACGACGACGCCGACTGGGACCGTGTGCCCAGCGTCCTGACAGAGGATTTCGTGGAGGTACGGTCACCAATCATACTGATCATGCTCAGTGAATTATTGTGCTGATGTAGTGACTCACCGCTCCTGATAAAATGTCTGCTATTGGGACGACAGCTCTGCGTCCGTGTCGCACTTTTGCGTACGCATTGTGGATTTCGGAATCCAGTCTGCGGGGTCTGTGTTTGGTCTCAAAGTGTGTTGACCATGTTTGATCTGCGCCCGCAGTGGCGGCCGGTGACGGACAAGTGCAAGGTGGGGTTCTACGCCGTGGAGGAGAACCTCAAGCTGCACAAGAAGGTGCGTTTCCAGATTTTCAACAGTCCGAGTCAAAATCCCTGGAGAAACCTGCATCCTGCTGTCTGCAGCAGCACCGACTTGCACTTGCGTCCAACCGCGCAACTGCGCCCTGTCGCTGCCACTTGCGCCTTCGAGGTCCCGCCCAGAGTCAGCTAGGCTTCAGCACTGCTCTGTGACTTGCAGTGCTGGAAGGCGGCCAAGGAGGCGCGCCACGTGGCCGCCGCGGACGCCTCGTCGGCGTTCCTGGCGTGGGCGTCCCTCGGCTACTGTGCCGAGAACGCCGACGGCGCCTTCGACACCACCGCGCCGCCCATGGTGTGCAGCTTCCTTTCTTTTCATATCATAGCAGCACCTGCATGCTGTCACTGTCCTGCAGACGGTTTGTGCATCGCCGCTCTGCCCTGCTGCTGCCCTGTCGACGCACATGGTGGCGGATCCCCGATGCCGAATGCAGCACATGGCTGGCAGACACGAATCTTATCCTTCTTCCACTGCCGCAGCTCTTCACGGGCATGTGTTTCGTGCTGCTGGACGATGCGGGGCAGGTCACCAAGTCGGTGCACCTTGAGATTCCGGAGCCAAAGACTGCGCCTTTGCGCTGGACGGGCTTCTGAGGGCTGCGCTAGACGGGCTTCTGAGGGCCGCGGCGGCAGTGGCGGATCCTCGAAGCGCAATTAAACGAGAGAAAGCGCACGGTCGTCAAGCGCTGCATGGCGGCGCCACCCGGCCGCAAGGGCGCACACGTGTGTGTGCTCCGCAATGCCCGTGCAATGAAGAGCAGCAATGCTGGAGGCCGTCAGCTGATTGCAGTGCAGAACTTTGCATTTGTACTTCAAGCAGCCTGATATGATTTAGTTTTTGACATGCCGATTCTCGGTTGGGTGCCGGCATAAGCCGCCATTCCCACCGCCCAGAACCGCATGCACGGTATTGATGGGAGTGTAAGGTGTCTTCACGCTGTCGGATAGTGCATGCACGCTAAAATTGCCATGTAAAAGTATGCAAGGGATGAAGCAAAGAACTCGCAGACACAAACTAGCACTGCACCTCCTTTCTCTGCTGAACCAAATAGCGCGGGAATCAGTGCAATTGGTGGCGGGTCCAGGTGCTTTAGTCGCACCGTCTTGGTCAGCGTTTTTGAGCGAGGTGCAGTGCGTCGTAATTGCATTTTCTGCTAAGCTTCAACCTGCCTGGATCACATCATATGATAATACCAGCACCCGATCGCGTTGCGTAGTCCCTGGTGGCAAATTTGCCTTGCAAGCATCGGACAGGAAGTGCCTTGACGAAGTGCCTTACAACAACAAAATTTAAACAAGATAGCCTTGGCAGGTCGGTCTGCTGCCATGTCGTGGAAAATGGTGGCCATGGGCGCCGTCGTGGGTATAGCTGGCATCAAACTGGTGCTAAGCCGCGGCGAGGCAACTCATGGGCACGGCGCCCATGCGCATGCTCCCGTCACCTTTGCTGCAGGTCAGCGGTGTGTGCTGCATTGTTTTGGGTGAGCGATCTGCCATGGCAGTTTCTTAGCAATCATGCACTCACCACAGCAAGCCTTGAACCTAAGCAGTGCCGCCCGCATGACAGAGTGCCGCGGTGGCAATGTCCCGCCGCTGTTCCAGCACCTAGCACTGTCTGAAGGCGCACTACCGGGCTTGACGTGAAGCAGACAAGCGCCGCATGCGGACGCGCTCGGCAGGCACTCGGAACGCGGACTTCCTTCCGGCCGCGGCCGCAGCAGGCGCGGCGGCAGCAGAACAAACACAGGTGTGTACTGTTCGAGTGCATTGCACTCGAGGTGGGTGCTGCAAGTGCTACGAGCGTATAGAGGAATGGGACCTCGCATAACGAGATCCGTTAGGAATGGCGGATCATGCTTCTGTCCCAGAGGCTTCGCCGACTGGCAGCTGCCCCGGGTTGCAGCAAGGCAGTTGCTGGTGTGCAAACAAGCACCGGCGTTGGGCTGCCAGTATAGGCACTGCATACGCGTGTCTTCAAAGTCTTCAGCAAGGCCGCTCTCCTGGTGCCGCTGAAGCAGCGTCTATCCTGAAACCGTAGAAATCAGCGTCCATCCTGAAACCGTTTTTCTCCCTGCCTTACAACACCTGTTCCAGGCCTGTCCTAGACCAGATGCCGACCCTGAAGCTGTCCGGCATCTGCCCCGGCGCGCAGATGCGGCAGGGGCGGCGGCGCTGGCCCGAGGCCCAGCTGCTGACGCTGCAGTTGGTGCTGGCAACGATAGCGACGGTCACAGCGGACGCGCTGCACGGGCGGCAGGTGGCAGGGGACGTTTTTGTGGCGTCGCTGCTGCTCATAGGCGCGCTGCTGGCGCTGACGCTGCTGTCAGCAGCCGCTTCGGCGTTTTGGCAGGTAGAAAAAGTCTGTTCGAGCGTTTCGTTTGGGAATGTCACATTTGTGAGTGAGGACCCCCTGATGCGCTGCGCAGGTGTGAGGGCGCTGGCAGGGATGCCGCGGCTGCTTGGCTTCAGGCTGGCGATGCCCACCTGTTCTTCAGCATGCGCATCATGTGCTCATCGACCGACAGCTTGTGAGCTGCCAATGCTGCTTGGTCGCAGGCCAGCTGGTGGGAACGAGCTGGAACCGCGGCGGCGTCGGGGCCCGCGGCAGGCAGCTATCTGCCAATCGACCGCCTTGCTGCTGTTGGCCAGGACCATGACCAGCCTCTGCTTTCATCCTGCGGCCGCAGGCGTGGCAGGCTAGCTGGCGGGAGCCACTGGAGCCGCGGCGGTGGCGGCGGGGGCCGCGGCAAGGCGCCAGCGCGGCGGCCGTCGGGGAGGCGCTTCTGCGGGAGGTGGGCGGGCTGGAGCAGGCGGCGGCGGAGGCGGGCCCGCCCGCGGCGCACAACTTCAGTGGCGTCTGGGACAAGGTGCGCATCTGCCTGGATGGGGAACCACCTGGCCTGGCACTTATGTGTGGGCTGGAGCGTGCGTCGGCAAAGGCGGGCCCGCCCGCTGCGCGCAACTCCAGCGGCCAAGGTGACGCCTACAAACCCTAAACCTTAAACCCTAAACCCTGGATCCGCGTCGTTCAATCGTTTGGCATCTGCTTGCGGCACAGGACAAGGCAGCCAGCGATTCCATGGAGGCTGCGATGGACGCGGTGCGGCTAAACGGGTTCGTGCGCCGCGGCGTGGGCCTCGTGCGGGGGCTCATCATCAAACAGGCATGCCGGCTGGTCTTGCCTTGTGTACGAGGGCGGTCCAGCAGCACACCACCGCATGAGACGACAACCCAAGGCGCAGATGATCAGCCTGCACAGCGTCATGCGAGCGGTGCGGCCTGCACCTCAATGCGAAGTGGAGGGTTTAGATATAGAAGCAAAGGCCTCGGATGTATCATCTTCGCCTTCTCAAGCGTGGCATCCTACACGCCAGGATGATGAGGAGTTCGAGATGGCGGTGTTTTCCGCGGTACCATTCTTCAAGGTGGTGGAGCGGTACCCGCTGAACGGCGAGCAGCGGCTCTATAAGCGGCGGGACCTGCGACGAGGTGCGTGCTCCGGCTCGATGATGAAGCATGTGTCGTTGTGGCAGCCCGATGGCCGGAGCGCACCTTCGCACCTGACCATCTCCCAGTCCAGTTGTCAGCGCAGTGGCCGACGCGGCATGGTTGTGCTGTCGACACCCCTCAGGTGCTGCAGGCATATGCGTTGCTGGTTTCGAGGCGGTAGATGTGCACCTCAGGGGCTCTAACCCTGAGGTCGGACCGGCACCTGCATGTGGACAGGAAAGCACACAGGGCACGTGGAGGTGCCGCCCGACGGGCGGGCTCACTTGAATGTGGACGCAAGACCTGTGAAGGCCAGCAAATCCCACTGTCTTTGTGCTGATGAACACGATCGTCTCATGTGTGCAGGGCAAGCACGCGGGGCATGCAGAGGTGCACGGGCGGGTGCGGCTGCACTTGGCGTGGGGTGACCCGCCTACAAACGAAACAGCAACTTTCACTGAAAAGGCTTGAGCTGTGATACAGGGAAGCACACGGGCTATGCGGAGGTGCTGTCTGACGGGGGGGTGCGGCTGCATGTGACGTGGGGCGACCCGCACGGCGGCACCGGCAGCGACACCTTCAGCTGCCCCTCGTCCGGCGTGCTGCACGTGGACGCTATCATGGCGCTGGCGGACCGTACGATAGAGTACCGCACCGTGTACCGGCTACGCCAATGAGGGTGGCGGCGGTGTGGTGATCCATGACCGCCTGCAGCGCTGAGGGCGGCGGCTGAGAGAAGATGACGCTTGGGCGGCAGCGGCGGGATGACGGCCCTCGCTGCCGGGCTCATCTATGGTACTTGACACTGGGTGTGCTTACTGTACTCAGTGTGATTCTTGGTGAAAATTGAACGTTTTTTGTGCATGTGTGTGTGTGTGTGTGTGTGTGTGTGTGTGTGTGTGTGTGTGTGTGTGTGTGTGTGTGTGTGTGTGTGTGTGTGTGTGTGTGCACGCTCGAAATTTTGGGCGCATACTGCAGGTTGCCTCGCAAAACTACAACGGCGACTGAGTGTGCAGCCGACCGCGCGGTCGGGGCTCTGATGACATCTGCATGCAGGCAGCATTCCTCCTATCGGTTTCATTCGGAGCCCTGCCCAGCGAGCCGTGTACTTTGCGGCGCCATTGCGTCCATCACCTGCATGGGGCCATAATGCATGGCGAAGTGCATGTGAAGCCGTTGCGGGCTCTGTAGTATACGGATTGGCAAGTTGGCAGTGTCGGTCGGACGATGAAGCACAGAAGCTTTGGCTGAGACTGCCAGCTGTAAGGGGCGTTTGTGCTCTGCCCCGAGGAGCCGGCCCTGCAGGTTGACGAGAGGATCTTGCCTCTTTGAAGAATAATATCTGCACTAGCACTACGTTATGCGCCGCAGAGCGGATCTTGCATTCGTGCCAGAAGTCGTTTCTGCAGCAAAACCTCCCTCGTGTCCACATCGCCTCCTCCAAGCCACCTGAGTCGAGGTGAGGGCAGTCGCGCGACAGCATGTGTGATACAACACCTGCATACGATGGCCGCTCACACCTTGGAGTGCAGCATGGCCCAGAGTGGCGCCTACAGCATATGACCTGTCAACCGAGCTCTATTCACACTATCAATGCCGCAACGTGAATGCACAAGATTTCCTGCGCGCGCGGACGGGCTGCACCTGCCCGTTGAAGCACAGACGCACCAACCCACACGGCCGCGCCGTGCACTCAATGCCGTGCTTAAACCCAAGCGCCAACGAACAAAAGAGCTGGAATATTCATCTGTGGGCATCGGGCGTGCGTATAGTCAGCTTCACTGCTGAAAACTCCGGTTGAGATGTTTCGGCAACACGGCTGTATGAGTCTTCGCGGTCGTGCATCTACAGAGCGCCCAGACGGCCACAATGAGGTCCACCACAGTCATCCTGGTGCTTCTGGCTACCGCGTCTCTGCTCGCTGGCTGCAATGCGGCGGTGTGTCCCGGCTCTTGTAGTGTCGTACGTTCTGGACGATCACGAAACCTAGCGTGCTGTACATATGAGCTCCTGATGCAGAGCTACACTCCATCAGAATGCGCCAGTCGATATGTCAGCTGTGCGTGTATCGCCAGCGACGCTGCGCGCTATTGATGCACCATTGCACGTTGGCGGTGTACGATGGGTAGCTGCTGAGAAGGTCTTCACGTCTGGCCGACAGAATCGGAATGAAGAGCTGCATGTTCGCTGTGCAGCGGACACTCAAGGCGGTGGACATTCGCAGCTCCAGCTGCCCTGCAAACATCAAGCAGGGCAACACAGGTGCGTGCTGCGGTATCATATGTCAGCAACAGATACACTGAGTCCCCCTGCTGAACACGTTGCGCATGCCGCTGCATCACCGCATAATCAACTAATTACAATCGATGAGTGTGGTGCAGGCTCCTGCGTCTCGTCGCTGCAGACGCTGTTGAACGGCAAGGGCGCATCCATAGCCGTTGACGGCGATTTCGGACCCGCCACGCTCGCCGCCGTCAAGAGCTTCCAATCCTCCCGCGGCCTCGCGGTGCGCGCTGTCGGCAATTTCAATTCTGCAGTCTGAGCCCTTGACGTTCTCTACGTGCAGCCATGCTCGCCGCTGCCATGGCTGTTCATGCTGCCCGCAGCGCTCTCGATAGGATTGTTTCGGAATCGCTGTGCGCATCCCAAGTGCCTGCCTCCAACATCTGCACTAGCACTGTAGTGTGGCACACCATGCGCGCACCCTACCCACCCACCAACTGCCGTGGGGCTCAGCACTGCAGCTGCTCATTCCTACACATAGCAACATTCTGAACCACGAAGCGCTGCCGTCTGCAGGTCGACGGCATCGTCGGGCCGAACACCAAGGACGCGCTGTACAGCGGCGCCCCCTCCGGACCCGCGCCCTCGGGCGGCGGCAACCTGGCCACCGTACTCAGCGCCGCCCGCGCCGAGATCGGGTGTGAATTTTCTCACTTTGCCAACGCGCTATCGAGCCTTGCATCTCATTGGATTGCTGCCTAGCAGTGCAGTGCTGCAGCCACACGACACCTATTCGTCGACTGCTGTCGCTCCGTCTCTTGCTCATGCCGGCTGTCATTGTCCAAGTAGCCACCACACATATGTAGAAACAACAGCCGCCCTCAATTGAGCAATCATCTGCCCATGCAGCACCCCCTACGTCTGGGGCGGTGGCCACAGGCCGGGCAACCCCGGCAAGAGCACCGGTGAGCATTCAGAATAAGCCTAGACCTCCCGACATGACGAGTACCATGTACACGGATCCTTCAACCTATCGCCATGCTGCCGCTACAGTGTGACGCACACTTTACATTGTGTATCATCCACCTGACCTCAGTGCTTCTGTGCGCAGGCACATGCAACGGCTACACGGGTAAGCTGATCTGCCACTATGGTGTCTCACTTCGAACCGGAAGCGTCATGAGTAACACACAGAACTGACGCATCTCATGTGCGGCCAAGCCGCACGATGTGTCCAAGCGGCGCACATCACAAATTCGAGCTGCAAGTCACGCACACGACAATCGCGGGTCACAGCTGCTTCATCCGCAGCATTGATCGCACAGCACCTACCGCAGATTCAGTGTGCCAGTTTTCTGGATTTAGGATCTGGAGAGCTGATGCATTGTGATCTCGTGCGCGCAGGCAGCATCCAGCCGTGCCCCGCCGAGACGACTGTCGGCTATGACTGCTCTGGACTAACCCGCTGGGCGTATTTCAAGGCCTTCGGCTCGGACGTCAACGACGGCGCCACTGGCACCCAGGTGCGGATTTTTTTGATATTTCTGCCGCTTTCTGTCTGCTTTCTGCTGACCGTCTCCCCAGCACATGTGCGCGCAAGCCTCTGGGGCCTGCGACTGCCTGACAGCTTGAGTGGACAGGTGGACGCTGCGCATGCAGAGCAGAGGTGCTTAGTTGTGCGCTGCTCAAGTTTTCTGGCGTGCTCGCAGGAGGGGAACCTGTCGGCCAAGAAGACCACCAACCCCGTGCCGGGCGACCTGATCTTTTGGGATGGTGCGTCCTCGTGTTTGCACTATCGAGGGGTGCTGTCGCACTCATTTCTGTCGGAAATGCGTTCTCCTCCAGCGCGCATCACCTTGCCGAGGTGCACGATGGTGATGTTGTTGTACACTTGCGACAGCTGCGGCATCCGCCGCCTCGTCAAGTTCATGCAATGTTCGCGCCGCTCTGATGTCGACCGCCAGTTCAATCACGAATCTTATATTCACCATCGTCGCTGCAGGTCACACCGCGATCTACTCCGGACCGAACACGATGATCGAGGCAAAGCAGACCGGTGAGAAGCATCTGCAGAACTGTTTGTCAGGCAGCGATGTATCATGCAAGTGCCTGGCCGCATTGCAGCAGCATCACTTTTCACCACTTTCCACTACTGTTCATCAGACTCCCAAGCTCTGCCTTGACTTGCCATGGTGTCCCCGCAGGCACCGACGTGCATGAGGTGGCGCTTCGCAGCGGCGGTCGTTACTACCACTACTAGATCGGCAACTTCGGAAGATCGGCATTTTCAGGAGGACACGACGCCGTCTGCTACTCCACAAGAAAGGGTGCTGGCTGCCGCACTCACGCCGGCAGCGTCTTATGCTCATGGCGCGCCAGCGGCAATCAAGGAAGATATATGAACATGAGAAGTTCCAATGAATAAGCCGTGAACCCGCATTCTGATCCCACATTCTTTCCGCGGCGAGAGCCGCGACGGAACCTCATTGATATTGCAGCGCACTTCAGATTTCATACAACAGCCATTGTGATACTCACTTGTCGCACCGCATGTGATACAAATTCGACCTTTCGCAATATCGCCGATGTTTGCGCGCTCGATTTTACATGTGCAGAGGAGCAATTCAATAACCAACGAGCATGACATCGCGTGCCAGAATTCAAGCTTGCGAACACTACCACAGATACAACTCACTGCGTAATCAATGAGGTTTCGTCCTAAACCCAAACCCTAAATGTTTTAGGCTTTACACACACACACGACAGCAACAAGGGCCCACCCGAGACTGCGCACTCACTCCCTGGCAAATACACAATACAGCACCAAGGGATGAACCAGTCTTATCTGTATGTGCGTCATCTTGTTGATGCCTACTTCCGACCCGCGAATTGGCCTCCATGCCACGGCAGTCCCTGCCTCCCGAGTGCCGCACATCGCACCATGTCCATGCTCGCCAGAGCCGCGTCGCTGACCGCAGAGAGCGGGTGGAGTCGTCTGCACTCCGGCGGCTGAGGGCAGCTGCCAGCACGCCTCGTGCGGGGGCCGGCAGCTCCCGGCTGATATAATTCCTCATCGCAACGTCTATCGACACTGCCGTACAGCGAGTGCGATGCGAGGAGCCCGACAGCCAACACCGGACTGTGCTGTTGGTGTCTTGTGTTCGGTTCGCGGCCGGCTGCGCTGCAGGCGGCGGCAGGCGGCCAGGAGCGGCGCCTGCCACGTATCTTATGTCGGACGCATTCGCCACACGCAGAGCGCAGCAGCCAACATCCGAATGTCCACTTCTCTGTCCTGTCTGTATCTTGCCGTCCGCTCCGCTGTAGGCGGCGGTAGGCCGCAGAGTGTGGCGCGCGACGCCCGCCGATATTCGTCGTCATGTAGGGCAGCCGTCGTGACGCCGCTTCGGCGGCACACCAGTCTGGCGGCCCTGGGAGCGACTCACATCATGTTGCAGGCGCCGTCCCCGCCGAGGCGGTCGAACTCCGTCTTGACATACCTGCAAGCATCAGGATTGGATGTTTGCGTCAGCAGCTGTGGCTGCTTTCATGCACTTCTTGTACACGATGAGCTGTCGGCTGGCGGATCCCTCGGATATGATAACGACCCCTAGGGGAGCCCTGCACATGCATGCCAAGCTTACCCACCCCTTGATTGGGTATCGGTTCAGAGCTGGGGAAAGGGTCAACCAGCAGTGTGACACACACTCATTGCCGAAAGCACGCTGCCGACTCAGTCGTTGCCAGCAGTTGCTCCCGTGGCCCCAACGGTAGCAGGCAGCTCGCCCGATGCCAATGACTGTTCCCATTCAACCATCGCAATTTTCGGCAGTTGCGATTCTGCATCAGAACGCGCACCGCAGGCGCTCGGCGATTCCAGTCTTTGCCAGCAGCTGTGCAATTTGAACACTGTTGACCTGACAGTTTTAACAGCCAGCACTCACCACCGGCGCTCGGCCGAGTTGGTCGGCATCGCCAGCAGCACCTGCTGCTCCCCTGGCACCAGCGGCAGCTGGCCCAGAAGCAAGCCCCGCATTTCTTCTCGCAGTCGTACATGGCCGCTATACATAGGAGCACACTTGCGCCAACAATCACCGCAGGCGCTCGGCCGAGTCGGTCATCGCCAGCAGCTGCTGCTGCTCCCCCGGCCGCAGCGGCAGCAGGCAGCCCGCCCAGAAGCCCAGCGCTTCCGGCCGCCGGGGGGCGTTCGGCGGCGGCTTCGGCCCCGCCCGCTCCAGCAGCTCCGCGACCTGGCCGCCCAGCCGCGTCGCCGACATCACCCTGTCACCGAAAATGCAACAAGTCACGTGGCTGTCGGAGTTCAAGCTGGAATTTGGGGGTTGCGCTCCAGCAGCCCCGCCACTCGGCCGCCCAACCGCATCTCGCCGACATCATCACCCCGTTTTC
>JAABUK010008289.1_pt1 | contig 14646 bp, 10 predicted proteins | sample 5559141 | NCBI WGS metagenome assembly JAABUK01 (sample SAMN10711869, study PRJNA513367) | rock metagenome | isolation source: Antarctica rocks | place: Antarctica: Victoria Land, Pudding Butte nord | collected 2016-01-03
TGGAAATCAACGCGGAGACTCAGCCAAGTGCGTGGAACGGATGATCGACGTAGTCAAATCTGAGGGTATGGCTGCGGGGAGACCTATACCAAAGAGGTTGCCGCTGGGACCGGATTCGATGGAGATCGTGAGGACCAAGTGCCTGGAGACATTACAAATGTGCGACGAATGGAAGGATTTTATCTGTAGCACTGATCTGGAGCCAGTGAAGGGGGAAGCGAACAAGGAGCAAGGGCAATACAATGTAACGGCCTAAGAAGGGTCGGCTGAGGGGTTAATTGACGGTATGACCAATTAGAGAGCTCATTGTCAGCTGTCCACGAAGCTGTAGCCTGTAGAATAGGGATAACTTGTGCATCGGCAAATGTGCAACCTGCGTTTAGCAAGAAGCTTAAATTTTAGCGCAATTAGCTCGATTGGCACTCAATACTCGTAAGCTCAATTAGCAGAGACGTTCTGCAATTAGCTGGCAATCAGCCGGCAATTACCTATACTCGTCACTCTTCATGCTCATCATCCTACTCATCACCCTACATGCTCGCCTATCTACATGTTCAGCTATCTACTCGCCACCCTACATGCTCAGCACCCTACATGCTCGCCTACCTACATGTTCAGCTACCTACTCGCCACCCTACTTACCACCCTACCTACTCGCCTACCTACTCGCCTACCTACTCGCCTACCTACTCGTCAGCCTACTCGCTTCAAAACATGCTTCATGCGATGCATTCGAACCTGCGTCATTCGCTTCAAGACCTACGTTAGTTTGAACAACAGAAAATTTTGAGATACTGATTGCATTTCTTGTTTGATTGGTAAGGTTCTATACTATAAGATTAATCTCATGTTGAATCACGTGTATGCTTTTCGAGAATCACTTATGGCTGCATCTTTGTTGAACGACGAACACAAGTCGAGTCTACTGAATAAACAAGTCTTCATGAAGAAAACTACCGCTGGGACCTTTTTTCTTGCAAAGCTATAAGCTTTCCCACCTGAACAACCCATCGCTTGGTGAAGGCTTCCTCTGTGAACCGCTTCGCTGATGCTCTGGCCCGAAGCCGCATCGCTAGAGTCTCTTCGGACGACATCGAGAGCACCTGCGCGAATCGATCTGCAAATTCTGTCTCGGTGCTTGCATGAAAGCCTGTGAAGTCAATCAGTTGGTGGTCATTGGTTTATTAGAGTAAGAAGATTATCATTGAAAATTTTCTGAAGGCGAAAATGTCCGTAGGTAATGGTACTCAGTCAAGGAATAAAGCCCGTTCGGTCGACTCGGAGATAATAGACGAATCATGAAAACCAAACACATACCGGTTGGACCTCCATTGTAATCAACAACAATATCTGCCTTTGGCCCTCCACTATCGTCGACTATGCTTATCAGGCCTGCCGCTTGATATTCGACCACCCCAATACCAAAGTGCTCGTTCCACATGACGTTTACTCCGACCGAACATTGTTGCAGACATTGCAGTACTACTGGCCACTTCGCATTTAGCATGAACTCGACACTATTTTCGATGTGTAATTCTTTTGGCAGCGTTTTCAACTGTACTACCCTCTTCTTGTCGTCTTCTCGCACGCTACCAATAAGTAAAAGCTTAGCACCTTCTGTAGCTTCTGCTGATTGGGAACGAAGCATCTTCGAGAAAGCATTGATGACCTTCTCATGCTTCTTCTCAGGTCGAAATTGAGCAATATATACCAAGATTCGCTTTCTCTGAGCTTCGCTCGCTTTAGTAACTTGGACTGCTTGCTCGATCTCCTCAACAGCGCATGGAGGATAAACCACTTCTACGTCGGAAGATTTCTGCCGTTTCCTTCGATTTGGTCCCCATAGTGATTGAATATGTGCTTGTGTCCAGGAAGAGTTGGTCATTACAACGTCTATGTTGCCTCCAATCCACGAATACATCCAAGCGAACAGCTTCCAATAATTTCTTTTCACAGTGCCTCTGAACCCTTTTCCTGCCCCTGTATTGAGTCCCTTGTCCGTATCAGCGTCAAGAGAATCTAGCATATCGGTCGAAATCGTCGGGTAATGAACATAAGCTCCAGTGGGTATCTTGGGGAAGAAGAACTTGCATAAAGCCAAGGTGAAGGAGTAGCCCATAGTATCGATGAAAATATCAGGCACAAGCAGACTGAATGCTTCGTAGGCAAGTACTAGAGATCCAAGACTTTGGCCAAGAAGAGTAAAATGGGGATAAGTAGAAGGGAGAACGCAATAGCGAGTCTGTAGATAGAGAAAAACAACAGTCGGAGGATATAGATGAATATTGAAGTTGTTCTGGATAGTTGTTAGCCTCTCTGTCCGTACGTTGTATTGTCTCTAGCGAAAATCACCTTAACCCGTTCCAAAATTGCGGTCTTAGTAGCATCATTGTCACCAGTATACACGACACAGACAGCTTTGGGCCAACGCTTCTGTGTAGCCTTGATGGCCGCCCAAAGGACCCGCTCACCGCCGCCGCCAGCATTGCTTTTTCATAATCAACAAGGCTCATTGACACTTCCAAGGTTTTAGATTCAAAGTGCTTACCAGAAGGGATGGAAAAACCCTACAACCCCCTTCCAATTCTCTTGTAATTTTCCTCCGTCAGGAGCAGATCCAGAAGCATAGCTTTCAACCTTTTCCCAGTCTCCATCATCAGACTTTGGTGAATGGCGAATTTTGGAATGGTAGTCTTGTTCTTCAACCCCGATACGCGCCAAGATCAGTTCCCTGCGTGCCGCAGTACTTCGCTGTAGGTGCCAGCCAACCAACCATTTGCATAGGAAGAACGTTGAGATCGACGCAAGAAGCGTGTTGATGAAGCCCAAATACAGAAGCCGCAAAAGAAAGCCCATTTTAGTCTTGAGGCCTCATCTATAAAGCAACTGCGAATGTCGATGCCGTTGACAATTACATTGACAACGCGGTTAAGCCCACGTTCCTGTGGCGCTAAATCAACAGTCGTGTAACCCGAAACACGTTGCAATCTATATTGGCCACCTCAGGCCCACAGGACGACTTGTTCTGGTGAACGAAGTAGACCTGCTACGTGGCAGCATACGTGATTATCCAGACGTGCAAAACTATCTGGATGCTTCCATCTAAAGATCGGCAATGGCTCCTGATCGTCTTGTAACGGCCACCTTGAAGCTAAGGCTTTCCGGGTCTCCACATCACATCCATTCAATCAATCCAAGAGCATTTGTGCCACGTCGCAGATTCCATGCGTCCTCCCAACGCCCATTCCTGGAATCATGCTTGACCGGGACTCACGCTCTCATTACAGGGATCCACAGCGCCACGGGATTACCATGGGCCGCTACGTTGCCATTAACGGCATTATTACTTAGAGTCACCATCATAGGACCCCTTACAACGTACAGTCACAGCATAACGCTACAAAGGTCTGCGTTGAGGCCTCTTATGCAGGCATGGCAGCATGTGTTTCGCCGAAAAGTCATGAAAGACCATGCTGCGTTGGGGCCTGTGGCCTGCCAGGAGATGGTCACTAAACACTACAATGAGAAGTGGCAAGAGATTGTCAAAGCGCGAGGCGTCCAATTCTGGAAAGTCTTACTGAATTGGCTTCAATTACCCATTTTCCTGATTGTAATCGAAACCATCCGGAAAATGTCTGGTGTCGGCGAAGGGCTGCTAGGTCTACTTACGAAACGCTTCAAGGGGACTGAAGACGTAGTCCTAGATGGGGCTGTCGAAGATGGAACAGAGAGTACGTTACTCTCTGTTCAGCAGTCCTTTGCCAACGAAGGTGCGCTGTGGTTCCCGGACCTGCTTGTCCCAGATCCGCACCTGATTCTACCTTTTATGCTCTCTGGGGTTCTCTTGTCCAATATCGCCTTCCACGAAATGGTAGCCCGTAAGTCATCATCAACCCCTACAAAAGGTCAAAGACGGATTCGCAATATCCTTAGGATCTTGGCCCTTGCAATTGGGCCTCTTACCCTGCAAGTCCCGAGTGCCATGCTTGTTTACTGGATTTCAAGCTCGCTTTGTGCATTGGGCCAGAATGCGTTTCTCGAATGGTATATGCCACATCCAAAGGCCGTTACACCATGCAAGCCTCGACAGTCGCAGGATTTCGCAGATCTTAATCCGAAGCCATGAAGACGTGGAGGGAATGCTTAATCCTTCGCAAACACATCTCACAGCTACGAATCGCCAATCATCAGATTTTCGGAGAGATTCAAAATAATTTCAAAGGTTCCGGGATGTTTCTCGCCTTGAACATCATTCCCCAAATCTATGCCGCGTTGCATCAACTTGGTTGGCCGCTAATGCTGCTAAAGATTATCCTGAGAAATAATTACCTATAATCCTTGCATTGGTCTCATCTAAGGGTAGCCCAACAAACCTCAAACGCTTCTTCCTGATATAATCCGCAGCATATCGCCCGCATAGAAGCTCACCAAAGCGGCAACAAACCGCTGCTCTCCCTAATTACCAGGACAAGCGAGCAACACGCGGATGCATGGCTGTTTCTCCATATAGCATTAGCGAGCAGCGCAGTCGACGTAACTGACTCTACTCCGCGCCTGTATGTAAGGTGGCGATTTGTCGAGTGGGAGACGGGGTCTGGCATCGTTGTTGCAAGACGCAGCAATGCCATGTAGGAGCTATCACTTTGGATTGCGGAGGTCCTTAACCGGTATCAGGATCTCGAAGGGCAGCTCCATACCTGGCTCGAAGCCATCCACAAACGACTAGTGCGCTGCATCGAGGCCTGCTCCTTCGTTAAGAAGCTCCCTTCAGTCAGTAGTAGGAACACAGGGTTGCAGGCTACGATGCGCCTGCTAGGCCTGCGCCGCGCACATATATTTGTGTATATTATCAGTAATTCCCCGGTCTAGGGAATTAGGCTATGGACAGCAAAGCGCTGCATTGCTACCTCACCATAAGTTCCAAAGCCCGCCTTCGTAATCTAATACAACCTCAAGGGGTATATGATGCTCAATTCATAACGCTGCTCCTAAAACACCCATTCCTTCTACTTTCGAGTTTGCAAAACCCCCCTCCAAAATAAGATTCTATCCTCATAACCTCGCCTTCATCTGCGCGCTAGCCTCAGCATTGAGCACTACGTCTCCCCTCCCCTCCTCTTCCCCAAAGAAAATTACTTCAACCGTAAGATCGTCCCTGTATACGACATCAGCATCCTAACGATCAAAAGCATACCTACACAAATCAGAATCCCAAACGTACCTATACCTCCTCGAATATGGACTCGGCAGGGTCAGCAACGCACACACTATATCGCGATTCCTCCCGCCCAACGCATTCCGCACAAGATGAGTTGCAGCGTTCTTGTCCTCCACCACAAACCTTTCATCGCTGCTCTTAATCTGCCACTGCTCCTGCCTTAGCGGCTGCCGTTGTCCCTCACTTCTCTCGCCAGTACCAAGCAGGGGTTTCTCTACAGGGAGCGCGGTTTGGGATTTACCGCCGAACCAGGACTGAGACCACGAGCTACTGCTGGAGGAGGCGTTTTGGTGGGGAAGGGGATGGGATTCGAGCCATTGGCCGACAAGCCCGACCACTTCTTCGTTGGTGAGCATCTCCCATAGGCCGTCGGTGGCTAGGACGACGAAATCGCCTTTCTCGGGTTGCATTTTCGTGGTCGTGATGACGGGCTCTGCGGTCACGTAGGGTGGGGTTTTAAGGAGTGGGGAAGGGTTTCTGCCAAAGAAACTCTTCTTCATATGTAATTGCACGTCCTGGCTCCACTTGTAGAAGGAGTCACCAAAGGCACGGCTGGGTTCTAGCCCGCCTAGTATACGGCCGTTTCTTACTACGTTCTGTTCGCCAGGGTGTTCTGCGCGAAGGCGAGCCATCTCAGCGGGAGTACCGCCTGTTTGATCTTCGGAGAGCGGGGTGGCAATCCACTTTCCTGTATTGCCTCTACGGCCAAGCACCGCCCTTGAGTCGCCTGTGCAAGCTACGCGGAAAATTTTGGATCTGCTATCGTAGAAGGAGAGGAGGGCGCAGGACCCAGAAAGGGCGGGGGCGAGAATCTCAGCGGCAAGTGGTTTGGAGTTCATTTTTGTGACCTTTTCGACGCTTTCATGTACGATCTCATGATCGAGTCTTAGAAACCCCCGCTTTATGGCAGTGTCAATGGCTTCGGGCGTTGGGAAGGTGAGGCTGGGGTCGATGAGAGCGGATTTGTAAATTTGATTTAGCTCGCGGGCAACAAAGGAGATGAGAACCTGGCGAAGTTTGGCCGAGGTGGTCCAGCCGGAATGGCCGTCGAAAACGCCCCAAAACATCCAGTCGGAGCTTGGCGAGCCTTCCTGGGGTGGTGTGACGGTTTGAGGGACTTCGACGATTTTTTCGGCGTGGTCATCTTCGATTGGGTTATTGCTTGGAAGTTGGACTACGTCGTAGCGGACTACGCCTCGGCCTCTACCGACAGTGTAGGATTCTTCGTTACGACGGAGCTTATGTGTCGCTTGTTCTGGGGTCAGCATGTCCAGCTGGTCGCCACCGGTGTCGTCCCTTCCTTTTGATAAGGGTCTGTCATCTGAAAGGTCTCGAACGTAGAATTGGTCGTCTTCAACTATTAATGCCCGTCTCGTGGATTCGGCTGCTGGCTCGGAGACTGGATTGCTTAACAAAGCTTGTGGAGAAAGGGTCTGAGAGGGTATCGACGCCAGTAACGCAGATGTCTGAAATGTTCCAGGGCTTGAAGCTCCAGACGTAGGACTTGTACTGTTTACCAGACCCCCTTGCTCCGATATTGCTTCTCTCTGATAGAACCACGTACCCCCAACAAGAGCAGCGACTAGAGTAGCAACAGAGAAGTTTCTGAAGTACATGGAAGATTCCAAAACCAGAGATGGGCCATCTCTCTTTGCAGTAGCTGACGTAGAACGAAGGCCTAACGCATACTTGTTCGAGCAGATCGGGAAAGTCCTAGAGTTTAGTAGTCTTCGTACTGGAGTACGCCGAGCAGTACGAAGAGCTTGGACGGCTGCACGACGCATTGAGATAGATGGGCCAAGTCAGCAAGAAACGATGCCTTGAGTTGCGGCTTGCCCAAGTCACGGTTCTGACTTTTAAGGTTGCCGTAGCCAGATCTTGTGCAGAGAGCACCAGATCTGCAAACGGCTAGAGCTAGCGCCAGTCTTTAAATTACGAACAGTACGAGTACAACAGCGTCATACCTTAGGTCTCATTCACTAAGAGAGCACTCTTATCATCACCAGCTACCTCACCACGGATTTGTCGCGTCGAACCTTTCGATCAAATATCAAAGCAGCGACTGATAATAGTTTAAAACTGCCATGTCTTCTAGAGCTTTGCGTAAGTTGCAGAGAGAGCAGGAGCAACAACAACAGCTAGATAAGGGCAGTATGCAAGACGAAGAGTCATCATCAGAAGAAGAGGTCGTCAAGCCCAAGGCTCCAAATGCTTTTAACATGCTGACAGAGGATGTCGACTCTGAAGATGCCATTTCAGAAACAGCACAATCAAGTGAAACAGATCACCTCCCAACGGAAGCAAAGCAGAATGAAAATGTTTCAACACCACCAGGTAACGCTAAGTCGAAAGGCAAATCACGCAAGAAAAAAAATAAAAGAAGGAAAGCGGTACAAAACGGACTAGGTAAATCAGCAACAGAAGGCGGAAATAAGACATCAAATTTGGATGAGATTGACCTGGCCCTCAAATCTCTATCCACAAAGGACAGGGATGGCACATACGCTTTCACAAAACCAAAGTCAGATGACGATTACGAAGAAATGTATCGGTTACTAGGGGTGGAAAGCAAACATTTGAATGCTCTGAACGAGATGAAGAAGCTTTTCGGAAATGTAGTGCTGGAAAGCGACGAGAATCCAGGAGGACCGGGGAGACGGCATGGCAGGGGGCAACGGAATCTTGATCTGGGAGGAGCATTAGCTGCTCAAAACAGCAGAGCATCACGAGGTCAAGGGCTGGTAGGCTTGGCTCTACGAAGGAATGTCTTCATGTTAGGCAAGGAAGAATGGCCTAAAGCAACCAGTGGCGGCCTTGGCATGGAGGTTGAGGAGCAGAAAGACGGCGTTACTCGGTATCGGTTTGTACATAACACAGGTTACCAAGACGTGCAGAGGCAGTTTCAATCTTGTGTAGAATCTATGGACCCTCAACGCATGATTCAATTACTGCAATTTAATCGTACGATCTTGTCCAAACCCATAACGTTATATTGGCGCTAATAGGAGACGCAGCGTATCATATTTCGACGTTACTACAAGTCTCGGAAATTGCTAAACAACAAGGCGATCACTCAGTCTCGGGTGATCTGCTCGAGCGTGCCCTGTTCTCTTTCGGTCGCTCAGTCCACTCTTCCTTTGTGACTGCTCTCTCGGAAGGTAGAGCGCGACTCAACTTTCGTCGTCGAGAAAACCGTGAGTTCTGGCTCGCTGTGTGGCGCTACATCCATAGTCTGGGTCAGAGAGGCACTTGGCGGACAGCATATGAATGGGCAAAGCTCTTGCTGAGCCTCCAGCCAGAGACGGATCCGTACTGCGTCCGACTGATCTTGGATCAACTAGCTATCAGGGGCGGGCAAATGGAGCACTTTCTAAAGCTACGCGCGTGTCCAATGTACCATATTGTTTGGCACGATCGTCCAAATATTCAGATCTCTTCCGCTCTTGCAGAGTATAAGCTCAAGTACGTCGAAGCATGTCGGGCTTCTCTTCTTGCAGCGATCCATGCTTATCCTTGGATTTTTGCTCGCCTCTTCCGGGAATTGAACATAGAGCACCTCCCGAAATCGATCTGGGGGAAAGAAGCACATTCAGAACGAGAGAAATTCGAGTGCGAGTTATACATCAGTTATGCGAAAGACCTTTGGAACAGTCCAGATACGATCTCATTCCTTGTTGAAGTCGCCGAGATAGCAGAAATTTCCCGTGGCGTCCGCATGATATCAGATATAAGCCTCAATGAAGCTCGTCATGTTCTCTTATCTGGCACACCTGCCCTCATGAGCTTGATCCCTCGTGTTTACACCACCATGTCGACCTCAGCTTCAGATCCACTGCCACCACCCGACGTTCTGTTATCGTATAGCACCGATCCACCCGAACGCCGTAGATACCTCCCTCAAGATTTCCTCGACCCCCCACCCAATATCCCCCAACGAAATGCAGTAGCTGGTTCTGTCGAAGCCCAAGACGAAGAACAAGAACTGCAGGGTTTACAAGGCTTCTTTTCGCGTTTAATCCCATGGTTTGGCCAAAGCGAAGCCCCTGTCGAGTCTACCAGTCAAGAAGCTAGTCAAGAGACGCTGAATTACGCAGCCACCGAGTCAGGGCTTCCTCGAGAGATTGTTGCAGAACGTGGAGCCCGTCTGCTGGAGCTCCTACGACGGGTTCTGGGAAGACAGCAGCAGGAGCAACAAGCGCTTGAAGCACAGACACGGCAGGGGCCGAGGCCGAACGATGCCGACGGAGACCTTCAAATACCAGAGGAGATGCTACTAGGTCTCCGAGCAGAAGTGCGTGCAAACGGGGTTCCCGGCTTATTGCCGCTACCTGACCCATCAGGTGAAAGAAATGGCGAGGATGAGAATGGTGCGGCGTTCGAGTCTGCGCAGGATGACGAGGTGTATGATGACGAGCGTAACCAGCGATGGCTGGCTGGGCAAGGTCTGATGCACCTACGGGAGACTGTAGCTGCGTATGGTACCGATGAGAGTCGTTGGAGTAATGTAAACAGTGGCGATGCGCGAGCGCACTTGAAAGAGTACGCAAAGCGAGTGTTGCAGTTGGAGCAACCGCGTTCGAGAAACTTCATCCTTGATTACGCGCTTCCGCAAGGCACGAGCAAGGAGGTAAAAGAGATGGTAATGAGAGAGGTGGAGTCTCAGAGGGCTCAAGGCCAATCTTGAGGGCATTTCACGATGGTTGCATCACGACGACGACTTTGTGTGGTATCTCTAGGCGTTTGGTTTGGCTTACATAGAAAGAGAATACTCCACCACGCGTTGGGGGACGGATTCACTAGCTAAATCCTCTCTATCAAACCTACCCACTAGTATTACAGTCGGAGAGAAAAGCCTTGCTACATTCAGATGCCCCCATTAAATATCTCATATAGTTCTATGTCTCAACTGAGGCCTTGGGGGAAAGATAGCCTGCAGAGCATCCTAGTAGTCAAAATCAAACATTGCTCAAATGGAGGACATCAGGTTGATCATGCACCCAACGGCGATAGGAGTCTGTAAACTGACCTAATCTAGGTTTCATGGCTTGCAACATAATCTACTGTACACATAAACGCCAGGATACTAGGTATCCTTGCATTAATCTTGTTACCAAACAGCGAGTGCCACGAGTGCCAGTCAAGAAAGTTCGGATACATAATATATAGGTACTGTACAGCTTAGGGCTTCTGCTACGAGTACATAGAGTAGGTACAGTAGCGTTATCGCGTTCGCTAACGCTAGGGCAGTATGTAATCTACTATCTCGTACATATTGGCTCCCGAGCAGCCCCGCCGGCTGCAACCAGGGCAACGCAATGTTTACGTCTCAAAGCGCGCGGAATTCCAACGAATCGCTCGCTACCTTTAGATGTGGTTTCCAGTCCGCGTGGTGACTTGCATATGCAAACCTAGCAAAGCTTCCGATCTCATCGATCTGGAACGCTCGCCCGGGGTCTCTACAGCAATTAGTCCCCCCACTCGTAATCCTTGTGGTTAAAGCCCTGCGTGTTTACAATCTGACCTGCTCGTGGCCCTTAACATTGTCCTTGTTTCCCCCCACTTTGCTGTCCGAAGCTCTGCAAGAACCATTTGCACTTTTGCTTTCAGAGCGCTCTGTGCCGCTGACTGAGGTTCCTAGGCTCTTTATACTTACCTGCTGGCAGCTGGTCATGCAGTTCCTCGGTGTTACTTCGAGTGTCCTCTACTGATTCAAGCATGACAAGGTGATCTGCGCTGTTGGCAGCCGACGCTGCCGGTGTCAGATTTTGCACGTCGGTACGATGACAGCTAGGCTATTTGGTCTACCAGTTGGACTGTTGGCATTTCTTGTCCTTCCCGCGATGGCCACCCTGCCCTACATTCCTACAAAGGCTATGTTGTCGCCGATCTACAATGACTTGGTCTATGTTTTCCAGCCCTCTACAACATCATCCAACTCTCAATTGTTGGGTTTGAATGCGAGCAGGACGCTCAGCGCGACGAGTCTTCCCTTTATCACTATTTCGAGGTCTCCACCGTTCATAACGAATGGTCAGAATGAAGCCTACACGCCGACAATGGACGAGCAAGGGCGAATACTGGTATATACGGGAGATTGTAGTGAAGCAGCTGGCTCCTCCCTCTGGGTCCTAACGCCAGTGAACCAATCTTCAGACCTCCAGGGAACGTGGGCCAAGGCGAATCTGTCCCTGGATGCAGTAGTTGGAAACAGAAGTCAATATGGCGCAAACTATCTTGCTTCCGCCATTGCTTTCTCTAGCTCAAACAATACCGGCTCAGAATTCTATACTTTTGGCGGAATGTGCCCAAACACAACTTCTGTGTCGGCAGATGGCTGGACCCAATCAGCTAACTATTCTAATGTCATGTTGGCCCTCGAATCAGCGACGTCTTCCTCACTTTCGTCTATGGCATACACACTCGGCGTATCACCAAGCAGAGGACCACCAGTTGCAGAAGCTGGCTTTAGCATGACTGCCCTAGAGCCTACTTTTTCTCAGTCATCCGATGGCAGTCAAACCCAGCACAAGAGCCAAAACTTTGTATTAATAGGGGGCCACACACAACAAGCGTTTATAAACATGTCTCAAGTTGCTCTCTTCTCCTTGCCAGAACAGAGCTGGAGCTTCTTGCCCGTCAATCCGCCTGCCGCAGCTCCCAAAACGGATCTTTCCGCAAGAAACACTGCAGTAGATTCCAGGTCTGGGCATACCGCCGTGCTTACGCCAGACGGAAGACAAATGATAATCTTTGGCGGATGGGTCGGAGATGTTCATACGCTAGCAAACCCTCAATTGGCGGTTCTTCAGCTCGGTGCAGGTTATGGTGGGAGCAGTGATTGGCAATGGAGTGTTCCAACCCAGTCAGGGCCGGGTCCTGCGAAAGGGCTGGGGCTTTTTGGTCACGGTGCCGTGATGCTTCCTGGGGCTGTGATGATGATTGTTGGTGGTTATACAATTCCGGTATCCGGAAATTCCAAAGCGAGGAAAAGAGACATTTCTCAAAGCACCCAAACCTATTTCTTCAACACGACTTCAACCTCATGGATCTCTAGCTACACTCATCCACGTGTGTCTCAGCACATTACTCCATCTAACGCTGATTCGGGCTCCATAACTCCATCAGGCAGGGTAGGTCTGGGAGCTGGCCTGACGTTCGGACTGTTGGCCGTTATTGGAATAATAATTGTCTACTTTTGGTATAGCCGTCGACTCAAGCGTCGAAGAGAAGCCCGCGAAGAAGAGCTACGAAATTTTGCCACTGGTGGACGGCGAGCACTTAGCCAGGGAGGTATTGATGGACAAGAGAGTGAAATGACAATGAACGCCAAATGGAAGGGAGACGGCAACCGAGTATCCAGAGACGCATATCCCTGGGGTGGTAATCCAGGTGCTGAAAGGACAGGCTTACTTTTCGAAGTTCCAAGTCCGACACGAGGTCTTCGTAGGTCGCTTCACTCTCGAGGAGCGTATCAACCTGCACCTTATTACGATGATGGGCGACAGAGCCGTGTTTCTGGCAACATTCATCCGATTGATGAGCGGGACGAGTATGAAGATAGGACACCCCCAGCAGATGCCCAAACGGCTCAGAAGATGGGCGGCAACATTCTCGAGTCGGCACCAAACTTCGATCCTTTCCGTGATTCCTCGAGAACACCGTCTCCAGAGACTCCTGCTCTGGAGAGAGCCCTTGAAGTTCAAAACTGGGTCAGCGACTGGGCCGCAGCAGATGCGCTCATGCAACAACGGGCAGGTCGTATTTCTCCAGACAAGACTGATCGTACGTCTTCTACTCTCAGTGAACAATCTACGAGATCAGCATTGTCTGCGTATTCTGTACAACGGTCAGTCGGAGCTATCAGCAGGAGTATGTCACAGCGTTCCGCCGCACTATTCACCACCAACCCCTTCTCTACGGCTACCACCACGGTTGGCAGTACAACTGCTACCTCTACTCATTTGGGCATGCCGGGTGGGCAGAAAATCACTCCCGAACGTCATCCCAGCCATCGCCGCTCCCAATCTCTTACCATACGTCCAAATCCGCGGCATTCGAATACTTCTGACACCTTTACGACCGCACCTACTTCGTTCCCTCAGCTTCAGTTGGAAGGCGAGGCCCTCCTTGGAGGATACGCTGACCATGAAGAATCATCACCCACCAAATCTTACAGTCGAGCGAGGGGATGGATGGGTAGTATGCGCCGTGCTTTTACTGGAACTGATCGGAGCACATCAACATCTCCCGAAAACCGAAACAACAGTATGTCATCGTCACCAACAAAGTATCAATACACAGAAGCTGGAATTCCTAGACGTGCAGCCAGTGCTGGTGCAATGCTGTGGCAAAAACGACAAGGCGCCAAAGACTGGGATGTCGAGGGTGGAAACCATGGGACAGAGCCAAGGCAAATCCGAACAGACGATGAAGAATGGGACGTGGAGTCCGCGGTAGAAAAGAGAGTGGTTCAAGTCATGTTCACCGTGCCGCGGGAGAAGCTGCGGGTGGTCAATGCAGGGCCAGACGGAGATGGGGAGAGCACTTTGAGCATCAAAGAAAAAGAGGGGCCAAAGGGAGATGAAGCGGAAGGAAAGGAGAAGGAGAAGAAGGAGGAGAAAGGGTAAGACAATGTTTTGTCTTTGGAACCGAGAAGCAGAGATTTGAGGGCGTATACTTGAAGATCTACTTTTCAAGGTCTGAATATATCGGGAAGGTTTGGAAGGTTTGGGATACACTGGGTGGGATCTGTTCTAGCGTTTGAGCGATATTTGGATTTCGCAGACTTGCTTTCATCGTCAACAATGATTGACACTCCTTCTCCATTCGTCCAAGTGTATCATGACCCATTCACTTGTCTTTGTCATTGACTGATCAGGTTCAACGATTCCAGTCTGCCTGGTGGGTGGGCTGTGCAAGGCTTCAAGCCTCCAGAATTAGTGTAGAACGGTGTAGTGAAACATTCGTGGAAGTGATCGCGAACGAGGCTGAGTCTCAGCTTGAAGCGACTTAGCCCCCGGTGACGACCTAAACAGCAGTCGCACCGTCTCAGTCATCACTTACCTTGCCGCACCTACCGTACCTCATCAATATTGACTGTTTGGTGGTTGTAACAGTAGACTCTCTGTCTCTCTCGCCCATAGAGTGTACAGTAGGTACCTTGGAGTTATCGGGCAAAAACCCCCCCACTACTGTACCTATCTTAGCGGATAAATTAGACGCCGGATGACAGTGACATGGTGGTGAACGTTCTACTGCACTATGCGCTATCTTTGGCCATATTCCTTCCACTACTTGAACAACTATCGCCCACCACTTGAATGCTTCCTATATCATACTCTTTCAGTTACCACCTACCCAGACATCCTCCATTGACCGTCTCTGCAAGCACGCGCTTTGGCGCCAGCGACCAACAATCCCTTGCGACA
>JAABUK010008290.1_pt1 | contig 14646 bp, 10 predicted proteins | sample 5559141 | NCBI WGS metagenome assembly JAABUK01 (sample SAMN10711869, study PRJNA513367) | rock metagenome | isolation source: Antarctica rocks | place: Antarctica: Victoria Land, Pudding Butte nord | collected 2016-01-03
GCCGGACTCCTCGGCTGGCAGGCGGTCGACCGCCGCGACTGGCGGTTCCGGCCCGTCATCCTGGCGGGGATGGCTTTCGAGAGCCTGGTTTTGGCCTTCGTCCTGGTGGCGTTGAGCAAGCTGGTCGACCTCGGTTTCGCCAGGCTCGAAGGGGGGAATGTGCTGGCCGCCTCGCCGCAGGGTAGGCCGGCGCTGGCCCCGGTGGTGGGCTTTCTGGGTGCGGGCCTTTACGAGGAGGCGTTGTTCCGCCTGGCACTCATCCCCTTGCTTTACCAGGGGATGCGACTGCTGATGGTCCCTTCATTCTTCGCCTGCACGCTGGCCGTGACGGCTTCGTCGCTGGTTTTCTCGCTGGCCCACCATGCGGGGGTCCCGGGCGAGGCGTTCACCTGGTTCGCTTTCGTCTTCCGCTGGCTCGCGGGAGTCTTCTTCGCCTGGGTCTTCGTGGTCCGGGGATTTGGCGTGGCCGTCGGCACGCACACGGCTTACGATTTGCTGGTCGGTTGGCTGGATTGGCACCTCTAGGCGACCTTATTCGAGGCCGGGCACCTTGCGGATCATCCAGCTTTCCGACGTCCACGTCTGGCGTTACTCCTACAACCCGTTGCACCTGTTCAACAAGCGGGTGATCGGCACGGCCAGCTTGTTGGCCGGGCGGGCCAGCACGTTCCGCCTGGAGAGGCTCGACTCGGTGGTCGAGCGTGTCCGCGGACTCGCCGCCGACCATATCCTGATCACCGGCGACCTGACGACAACCGCGCTCCCCGCGGAATTTCGCGACGCCCGCGACGCCTTGGCCGACCTCCTCGTCGACCCCGCAAGGGTCAGCGTGATCCCCGGCAACCACGACCGGTACACCGACGGCTCGGTCCGGCATCGCCAGTTCGAGAAGTATTTCGGGATGTTCGCCCCTTCCGAGACCTTCCCCTGGTTCCGCCGGCTCGACGCCGAGACCGCGGTCCTCGGCCTCGACCCGACCCGGGCCCACATCTCGGCCCGGGGATTTCTGCCCCCCGCCCAGATGGAAGCGGCCAAATCCTTGCTCGCTGATCGTCCGCGGCGGCTGATCGTGGCGAGCCATTACCCGATCTTCGCCCCGCCGACTTATGCCGCCGAGTTGAAACCGAAGCGGATGGCCAACGATCAGGTCGTGGCCGAGTGGGTCGCGACGATCGGGCCGCACCTGTGGTGCTGCGGGCACGTCCACGCCGCCTGGGCTTTCCGACCTCCCGGCCTGCCGGATCAGCTTTGCCTGAACTCCGGCGCGCCGCTCCTCCGCGACCCGACCGGCCTCCGCCCGCCGGGCTTCCTGGAGATCGAACTGAAGGGAGGGTCCGTCTCGGTCCTCCATCACGCCTGGGTCGGCAACGACTGGGAGGTCCGGCCGATCCACCAGGACCCCGCCTTCTTCGCGGCCCGGGAAGGGGCGTCGGCCCTGGCCTGAGCCGGGGATTTCCCCGGGCGTTGGAGGCTTGCGTTCCGGCCGGAGAGTCCGAATACTCGACCCCTGGCGAGGGTCGAGGTCCCCCAGGGACGCCCGCCGACCCTCCTCTCCCCGGGAGCCTCGATGATGTTCGGACGGTTCGCGCCGGCGCTAGCCCTTGCCTTGAGTCTCTCGATCGCCCTGCCCGCCAGGGCCCAGCGAGACCCTTCGATCCCGCATGCCCAGGACCGGCCGCCCGGCCCGGCGCTCTCGCCGAGCGAGGCGATCGCGAAGATGACGGTCCCGCCCGGCTTCCAGGTCGAACTGGTCGCCAGCGAGCCCGACCTCGTCAACCCGGTCGCCATGACCTTCGACGAGCGAGGGCGAGTCTGGGTCACGGAGAGCCTGGAATATCCCAGGCAGTCCGCCGGGCCGGGCCGCGACCGGGTGAAGGTCCTGGAGGATACCGATGGCGACGGCAAGGCCGACAAGTTCACCGTCTTCGCCGATGGGCTGAACATCCCCTCGGGGATCGCCGTCGGCGCGGGCGGGGTCTGGGTCGCTAACTCTCCCGACATCCTCTTCTTGAAGGACACCGACGGCGATGGCAAGGCCGACACCCGCGAGGTCGTCGTCACCGGCTTCGGCAGGTACGACACCCACGAGCTGCCGAACTCGCTGACCTGGGGGCCCGATGGCTACCTCTACGGCTGGAACGGCGTCTTCAATCCGGCCAAGATCGACCACCGGGGCAAGCATTTCGAGTTCACATGCGCCGTCTTTCGGATCGACCCGAGGACGAGGGACTTCGAGGTCTTCTGCGAGGGGACGAGCAACCCCTGGGGGATCACCTGGAACGAGGAGGGCTCGGCCTTCGCCAGCGCCTGCGTGATCGACCACCTCTGGCACCTGACCGAGTCCGGCTATTACCACCGCCAGGGAGGGCCCTATCCGCCGTTCACCTGGAAGCTGGAATCGATCGTCGACCACAAGCACCAGAAGGCTGCTTACTGCGGGATCACCTACTTCGACAGCGACGCCTACCCCGAGATGTACCGCGGTCAACTCTTCATGGGGAACATCCACGCCGGGGGGATCAACGTCGACCGGATCGAGCGGCGGGGAGCGACCTACCGGGGCGAGACCGAGCCCGACTTGCTCCAGGCCAACGACGCCTGGTTCATGCCCGTCGTCCAGAAGGTCGGGCCCGATGGCTGCCTCTACGTCCTCGACTGGTACGACCGCTACCACTGCTATCAGGACGCCAACCGCGACCCCAACGGGATCGACCGCCTCAAGGGGCGGCTCTACCGACTTCGCTACAAGAAGACGGCCAGGGCCCCGAAGTTCGACCTCGCCGCCGAGTCGGACGATCAACTGATCGGTCGCCTGGCCAGCCCCAACATCTACTTCCGCGAGACCGCCCAGCGACTGCTCCGAGAGCGAAATCCCCAGGGCGAGCTGGGGACCCGAGCCAAGCTCGACGCCCTCTGGAGGGACGAAGGGGCGCCCCGGAAGGCCCGACTTCATGCCATCTGGGCCTTGATCGGGATGAGCGACCTCGACCCGCAAGTCCTCGAACACCTGATGCACCATCAGTACCCCACCTTCCGCGCCTGGGGCGTCCGGGCCGCCGGGAATGTTCGGACCTTCCCGACGGAACTCGGGGTCCGCAAGACGATCCTCGATCGGGTCGTCGCCCTGGCGACCGACCCGGCGCCCGAGGTCCGGGTCCAGGTCGCCATCGCCAGCCGGAAGCTGGAAGGGCTCGACCCCTTGCCGGTCCTGATCGAGATCCTCGCCAAGGGGGCCGACGACCCGATCATCCCGCAAATCGTCTGGCAGAACCTGCATCCGATCCTCGCGAGCCGGTCGGACGACCTCCTCGCCTTGCTCTCCGCGTTCGACCTCAAACGGTCGCCCCGGCTCGCGGCGACCCTACCCAGGATGATCGAGGTCTTGCTCGGGGGCTCGAAGCCCCGGCCCCAGGCGGCCATCGCCATCCTGGCCACGCTCCTGGCCACGCCGATCGGCGGAGAGGTCTTCGAGGCCTCCCGGTGGTCGCTGGAGATCCTCTCCGAACGGCTCCAGGAGGGGGCCCTCCCCCCGGTCGAGCGATCCGCCCTCCTCTCGGCCTTGCCCAAGGTCCTCGCCGACATCCTCGGCGACGGCCCGGAGTCGCCCCTCTACCTCGACGCCGCGCTGGTGGCGACGGCGTGGAAGGACCCGGCCGCGATCAAGGCGGTCGGCGGGCTCCTCAGGTCGCCGGGCACCGACGAGGAGCGTCGGCTCCAGGCCCTCAACGCCCTGATCGGCTCGGGCGATCCCGAGGTCCTCGGCGTCGTCGGCCCGACCCTGGCCGACCCCCGGGCCGGGTCTCCGGCGTTTCGCGGCAAGGCCCTCGCCAGCCTCGGGCGACTTGACTCGCCGAAGGTGGCCGAGGTTGTCCTGGCGGCTTACCCTCGCCTGGCGAGCGATCTCCAGCCGAAGGCGGTCGAACTCCTGACCCAGCGCCCGGCCTGGACTCGCGTCTTGCTCGACTCGGTGGCCGCGAAGGTCGTCCCGACCTCGGCCCTGAGCGTCAATCAGGTCCGACAGATCGGCCTGGGGAAGGACCGCGACCTTGCCGACCGGGTCAAGGCGATCTGGGGCGTCGTCCGCGAAGGCCGCAACCCTGCCCGCGAGCAGGTCATCGAGGCGATGAAAGCCCGGTTCAAGGATGCCCACGGCGACCCTTCCGCCGGCGCCGTGGTCTTCAAGAACCTCTGCGGCCAATGCCACAAGATCTACGGCGAGGGGCAGGAAGTCGGGCCCGAGGTGACGTTGAACGGTCGAGGGTCGTACGACCAGCTCCTCTCCAACGTCTTCGACCCGAGCCTCGTCATCGGCACCGCCTACCAGTCGACCACCGTCGCCACGACCGACGGCCGGGTCCTGACCGGCCTGCTCGTCGAGGACAGCCCGCAGCGGGTCGTCCTCAAACTCCAGGGGGGGAAGGTCGAAATCGTGGCCCGTTCGGCGGTCGAGGAGTCGAAGCTCAGCCCGCTCTCGCTCATGCCGGAGGGGATCGAGTCGCAGGTCAGCCCCCGCGAGCTGGCCGACCTGTTCGCCTACATCACCCTCGACAAGCCGCCGGGCGACCCCTCGGCCCGGCCGATCCCGGGCACTCCCGGCGGGATCCGCAAGTGAGATGGGAGCGAGAGCCGATCAGCGCGCCGCGACCGGCGCGTTGATCCCCTCCAAGGCCCGTTCGACCTCCTCGATGGTCGCGTCGAGGGTCGAGGTCCCCGCCGTCAGGCCGACGACCTGGTAAGGGGCGAGCCAGGCGGGGTCGAGCCCCTCGGCGTCCTGGACGTGATGGGCGGGGACGCCCCGCTCCTGGCACAGCTTGACGAGTTCGCGGGTATTGTTCGAGTTCCGCCCGCCGACGACGACCATCGCCTCGACCTCGCCGAGCAGGCGGTCGAGCGAGCGCTGATGGTCCTTGGTCGGCAGGCAGACGGTGTCGACGAATCGGACCTCGGCGGTCGGGTTTCGCTCCTCGATCGCCGACCGGACGGCCCGGACGAGACGCTCGGGGGCCGTGGTCTGGCAGATCACGCCGAGCTTGCGGTGGGGATAGGTCGCCACCTCGGCTTCGGACTCGACGACGTCGACGCTCGGGAGGTCTTCGGCGATCCCCCGGACCTCGACATGACCCTTCCGGCCGATGATGAGGATGTGATATCCCTCGTCGCGGAGCTTGAGGGCCGCCCGATGGGCCCGCACGACCAGCGGGCAGGTCGTGTCGATCAGCCGCTTTCCGGCTTTCGCCAGGCGATCCCGCTCGCGGTCGCTGACCCCATGGGCGGTGATCAGGACCACGGGGCTGTCGACGGCGACCTCCCTCGACTCCTCGTCCGAGGTCCGAAACCCCCGACGTTCTAACTGATGGAGCACGATCGGGTTGTGGACCAGCTCGCCGTGGATCGTCACGTCCCCGGGCCGGTCGACCTCCCGGATCGCCGCCAGGGCATCGCGGACACCGAAGCAGAGGCCCATAATCTCGGCCCGGATCACCTGCATCTCCCATCCTCCCGCGAAGTTTGACGGTCTCGAAGACTGGGCGGCTTTGTTCGGTAAAGTTACCGGGGGTGATGATACGCGATCGGGTGGGGTCGGCCAAGGGGTCAGGCGGGGGAGAGTCCGTCGGCGAGGGAGGGCGACTCGGCCGATCGGGCGTCGGCGAGGGCGTCGGCGATGACGCTTTCCAGGACGTTGATGTAGTCGAGGAGCCTCCGGCGTCCTTCGGCGGTCAGGCGGCAGAGGGTCTGGGGTCGGTTCTTGTGCGAGCCTTTCCAGACCTCGACGAGCCCGGCCTCATTGAGGACCTGGAGGTGCCGGCTGAGGTTGCCGTCGGTCAGGGCGCAAAAATCTTTCAAGTCGTTGAAGAGCAGGCCTTGCGGGTGGGCGACCAGGGACGTGAGGATCCCCAACCTGGCCTTCTCGTGGATGATCCGCTCGAGGCCTTCGTAGGCGAACCGCCCGTTGCCGTCGAGCTTCGGCTTATTGGTGGGCATGTTCCCGTTCCAGGGTCCGGTAGAGGATGAAGGCCGCGAGCAACTGGCCGCAACCGAAGGGGATGCCCATCGCCCAGGGAGACAGGCCCGGACCGGTCGCCGCCTGGCCGAGGACGACGAGGCCTGCGACCAGGTAGAAGCAGGCCACGCCGAGAATCGCGCCGGGCAAGAGCCGTCGGGTCGCGAAGATCCCCAGGCTGAAGAAGACCGACCAGAGCCCGGGAAGGAGGACGACGAGACTGTCCGAAGTCCGGGCCAGGACGACCGTCGTCAGGCCGCCGGCGACCACGCAGGGGAGGAATTGCTCGATGGCGAGCCGGGTGTGCTCTCTCGCCCATCGAGCGTCGTGCCTGGCCCGCAAGGCCATCTCCAGCGCCGCCGCCGTCAGGCCGACCCCCGCCGCGCCGATCCAGAGGGCGAGATAGGCCGGGACCTCCCGGAGCGGGTCGGGGATCCACCAGGCCTGGGCTATCGCCGAGGCCCAGGCCAGCACGCCCGAGAAGGCGACGGGGACCGAACGCAAGCCACGAAATAGCTCGGTCCGGGCCATCTGTCGCCGGATCTCGGCAACCTGGACCAAGGCCTCACGAAGATCCGCCACCTCGCCGACTTCATCCATCAGGGCACCAACCAAGGAGGGGCCATCGGACCGGCACGCCACGCTTTGTATCGTAAAGTGTCTCGGTAAGGCTGTCAAGGATTCGCGAGGGGCGAGGGCGGGCCGGCTTGTCGGCTTGTCGTGGTCGCGGGGCGGGATTATCATCGATTGGGCGAAGCCCTTGCGGTCGTGCGGGTTTCGGGTGACTTGTCGGGAGGTGACGGGATGGCGACTGCCGAACGGACGCGGGCGAGGATCTACGACGACATCACCCAGACGATCGGCAACACGCCGCTGATCCGGCTCCGTCGGGTGACGGCCGGCTGTCACGCCGAGGTCGTCGCCAAGCTCGAGAATTTCAACCCGCTCTGGTCGGTCAAGGACCGGATCGGCGTGGCGATGATCGACGCGGCCGAGGCCGACGGCAAGCTCGGTCCCAACACGATCATCGTCGAGGCGACGAGCGGGAACACCGGGATCGCCCTGGCCTTCACCTGCGCCGCCAGGGGCTACAAGCTCATGGTGACGATGCCCGAGAGCATGAGCCTGGAGCGTCGCCGCCTCCTGAAAGCGTTCGGCGCGGAGATCGTCCTGACCCCCGCCGCCGAGGGGATGCCCGGCGCGGTCCGACGGGCCGAGGAGATCGTCCACGCCCACCCCGACGCCTTCATGCCCCAGCAGTTCAAGAACCCGGCGAACCCCGAAATCCACCGCAAGACCACCGCCGAGGAGATCTGGCGCGACACCGAAGGGCAGGTCGATATCCTCGTCTGCGGAGTCGGCACCGGAGGGACCATCACCGGCTGCGGCGAGGTCCTCAAGGAGCGCAAGCCCGGCCTCCAGGTCGTCGCCGTCGAGCCGACCAACTCGCCGATCCTGACCCAGAAGCGGAACGACCAGCCGCTCAAGCCCGGCCGCCACGCCATCCAAGGGCTCGGCGCGGGGTTCATCCCAGATATCCTCAACACCGAGATCATCGACGAAGTCGTCCAGATCGGCGACGAGGAGTCGTTCGAGATGACTCGTCGCCTGGCCAGGGAAGAGGGAATGCTCTGCGGGATCTCCTGCGGGGCCGCCGCCGCCGGAGCGATCAAGGTGGCCCTGAGGCCCGAGAACGCCGGCAAGATGATCGTCGTCATCCTGCCCGACCTCGGCGAGCGCTACCTCTCGACACCTTTGTTCCCCGAGTGACGACCGGCCCCGACCCCGAGGAGGGTGGGCCGAGCCCGGCGAAGCCCACCCGTCGTTTTTATGCCCATCTCGCACGAAAAGCCCCTCCAGATCCCCGTCGAACACCACGACGCGATGGTCGCCCATTGCCTGCGTGAAGCTCCTCTGGAGTGCTGCGGCCTGCTCGGCGGGTTCGCCCCGCTCGTCTCCTCGTTCCATCCCCTCCGCAACGCCTCGGCCTCCGAGGTCCGGTATGACGCCGACCCTCGCGACCTGATCGCGGCGGTCCAGTCGCTCCGGGCCCGGGGGGCTGAGATCCTCGCCATCTACCACTCGCACCCGCGCTGGGCGGCGATCCCCAGCCAGACCGACCTCGCCGAGAACCATTACGGCGAGGTCCCCCGGATCATCGTCTCGCTGCTCGGCGAGGCGCCGGAGGTCCGCGTCTGGCGGCTCGAGGCCGACTCCTTCGAGGAACTGACCTGGGCGATCACGCCAAGATCGCCTTGACGACGTGGGCGGCCTCGACCCCGGTCAGCCGGACGTCGAGCCCCTGGAACTTCGACGAGAGCCGGCGGTGGTCGATCCCGCAGAGGTGGAGCAGGGTCGCGTGCAGGTCGCGGACGTGGACGACGTCTTCCACCGCCCGATAGCCCAGTTCATCCGTCGACCCGTGGGTCACCCCCCCCTTGACGCCGCCGCCGGCCATCCAGAGGGCGAAGCTGAGGATGTGGTGGTCGCGCCCGGTCCCCTGGCCCATCGGGGTCCGGCCGAACTCGCCGCCCCAGAAGATCAGGGTCTCGTCGAGCATCCCGCGCCGCTTCAAGTCCTTGACCAACGCCGCCGAGGCTTGGTCGACGTCCAGCGCGGCCGACCGCATCCCGCCTTCGATGTCGCCGTGGTGGTCCCAGGCCCGGTGGTAGAGCTGGATGAACCGGACCCCGCGCTCGGCGAGTCGGCGGGCCATCAGGCAGTTCGAGGCGAACGAGCCGTCGCCCGGCTGCTTGACGCCGTAGAGGTCGAGGACGTCTTTCGGCTCGGACGAGAAGTCGGTCAGGTCGGGGACGCTGGCCTGCATGCGGAAGGCCATCTCGTACTGGCTGATCCGGGTCTGGATCTCGGGGTCGACCCGGTCCTCGGCGAGCATCCCGTTGAGCCGGTTGACCTCCTCGACGACCTGCCGCTGGGTGCTCTGGCAGACGCCTTCGGGGTTGCCGACGTAATGGACGGCCTCCCCCTTGGACTGGAACTGGATCCCCTGGAACCGGCTCGGCAGGCAGCCCGCCGACCACTGGCGGGCCGAGACCGGCTGGAGCCCGGTCTTCCCTCGCGACATCAGGACGATGAACCCGGGGAGGTCGGCCGTCTCGGAACCGAGCCCGTAGAGCAGCCAAGAGCCCATGCTCGGCCGCCCCTTGAGGATCGACCCGCTGTTCATGAAGGCGTGGGCCGGGTCGTGGTTGATCTGCTCGGTCTGCATCGAGCGGACGATGGCGATCTCGTCGGCGATCCCGGCGATGTGCGGGAAGAGGTCGGAGATCTCCTGACCGGACTGGCCGTGCCTGTGGAAGTCGACGAACGACCCCCGGGCCTTCAACACCGCCCCCTGCAACTGGGCGAGCTGCTGGCCCTTGGTGAACGACTCCGGGAAGGCCTGCCCGTCGAGCCGCTTCAATTCCGGCTTGGGGTCGAAGCTCTCGAACTGCGAAGGGCCGCCGGCCATGCAGAGGTGGATCACCCGCTTTGCCCTCGCCGGGACGTGCAGCGGTTCGACCACCCCCTTGATCCGCCCCGTGCCGTCCGCCGCGACCGCCTCCGGCCCGATCAGCCCGGCCAGCGCCAAGCCGCCGAGCCCGTAGGCCGAACGGCCGAGGAAGGCCCGGCGATGCAAGCCACGGCGATAGGCTTCGAGGTCAATCGGCCGCTTCATCGTATCGATTCCCACCGGGATCGGAAGAAGGTGAGCCACGGATGGGACACGGATGGAACACGGATAAGAATCAAAAGTTTTCTGATCCGTGTTCCATCCGTGTCCCATCCGTGGCTAATTTCGACTTTCAGTAACGGGTGATGGTCTCGTGGAGGTTCAGGACGACCCGGCAGACTTCGACCCAGGCGGCCAGCTCGGCCGGGTCGGCGGCCTTCGGGGGTGGGGCGTTGCCGACGGCGACCAGCTTCGCGGCCTCGGCGGGGCGTTCGCGGGCTTCCTGCCTCTGGTGGTCGAGGAAGGTCAGGAGCGATTCGCGTTCCTTCGCCGAAGGCCGGCGGACGAGGGCCTTCTCGTAGAGCAGCCCAAGGCGGGCCTCGTCGGTCGAGGCGGGGTCGGCCAAAAGTGAGGCGGCGAGGACTCGTGCCGCCTCGACGAAGGTCGGGTCGTTGAGCAGGGTGAGCGCCTGCTGGGGCGTATTGGCGACGACCCGGGCGGCGGTGCATTCCTCGCGCGAGGGAGCGTCGAAGTTGGCGAGCATCGGCTGGAGGAACGTGCGTTGCCAGTGGGCGTAGAGCCCCCGGCGATACTGGCGGTCGTCGCCATCGGCGAGATAGTCGCGGTCGGGGAACTGGAGGATCGCGTAGTAGCCGGGGGGCTGATAAGGCTTGACGCTTGGCCCGCCGAGATCCGGGACGAGCAGGCCGGAGATCGCCAGGGCGTTGTCCCGGATGAACTCGGCTTCCAGCCGCCGGGGGTTTTGCGAGGCGAGGAGCCGGTTCGCCGGGTCGGACTCGCGAAGCTCGGGGCGGAGCCGGGCGTCCTGGCGATAGGTGGCCGACGTCACCATCGTCCGGGCCAGGGCCTTGACGTCCCACCCGCCGTCGCGGAAATCGACCGCCAGCCAGTCGAGCAAGGCCGGGTGCGAGGGCCATTCCCCCTGCGCCCCGACGTCCTCCATGACCGAGCTGAGCCCGGTGCCGAAGAACTGCTTCCAGAGCCGGTTGGCGAAGACCCGGGGGGTGAGCGGGTTTTCGGGCGAGGTCAGCCAGCGGGCGAGGTCGAGCCGGTTGAGCCGCCTCGAATCGGCCTCGGGCGGCTGGGGGAGGAAGCTCGGGACGCCCGGCGAGACGACCTCCCCGGTCTCGTCCTGCCAGTTGCCCCGGGCCAGGACGCGGGTCGGGATCGGCTCGCGGGACTCCGTCACCATCGAGAACGCCTTCCCCTCGCGATACTCACGCTTCTCCCGGGCGAGCCGCAAATACTTCGCGAGCCGAGGAGGGTCGACACCCGGCCCGAAGCCGAAGGCGACGTCCAGCCGTTCGGCCTGTTCGGCCGACCTCGACGCCGGCTCGGCGTGCAAGGCTTCGAGCAGGGCCGGCTCGACGGTCCAGGCCGCCGAGGGCTCGAACGAGAGGGGCGAGACGCGGAAGCGGACCGCACCAATCCCGTCGCCCTTCAAGGTGGCCATCAGGGCCGTCTCGCCGTCGACCCGAATCGGCGAATCCAGGTGGTAGACGGCCGACTGGGGCGTCTTCGGCTGCTTGCCGTCGGGCCGCCAGGCGTCCTTGACGTCGAGGATCGCCTCGCCGTTGGCATATTTGGGGGTGGCGTAGTCGGCCTCGGCATGGGCGACGACGAGCGTGGTCGGCTTCGCGCCTGGGCTGGCCAAGGCGAAGGAGGCCAAGACTATCGTTACCTGGGCCCCGGCCCTCGTGATCTTCCCCGCATGCTCCTCGGACGGCAGCAAGTCCAACCTGATCGAGGAGATCCACCCCTTGGCAGGTGCGAGGCGGAAGGTCGCGGACTCCTTGGTCTTGACCTTCCCCTTGAAGAGGAAGGAAGAATCCGGCCGTCCCTCGACCTCCGGCCCTTCGGGTTTCGCCGACGCTTCGACGGTCGCCCCGGGCGTCTCCCAGCCGGAGGCTTCGCGATCGAGGAGGGCCCGGGTTTCGGAGACCCAGGACTCGAAAGCCTCCCTTCGCGCCGGGTCGGCCGATCGGGCGGCGGCTTCGGCGACGCGGAGGTCGCGGATCTTACGGTCCACAGCCTCCAGGCGACGCTTCAGGTAGGGGCTGGCGACCTCGATCTCGGGGTAGAACGGGTGGTCATTGCCGACGCCGCGGAGGTCGGGATTGGGGGTATACGTGTACTCGGCGTAGACGCCCCATTGCTTGACGTCGCCGAAGAAGGCGGCCATCCGGTAGAAGTCGCGGGCGGTGAATGGGTCGAACTTGTGGTCGTGGCACTCGGCGCAGCCCATCGTCGAGCCGAGCCAGGTGATCGCGACCGTCCTGACCCGGTCGCCCGCGTACTTGGCCAGGTACTCCTTGGGCTGGGCCCCGCCCTCCCGGGTCATCATGTTCAGCCGGTTGAACCCGGTCGCCACCTGCTGCTCGGGCGTGGGGTCGGGCAGGAGGTCGCCGGCGAGTTGCTCGGTCGTGAACCGGTCGAACGGCAGGTTGCGGTTGAAGGCGTCGATGACGTAGTCGCGATACGGGAAGATGTGCTGATTCTGGTCGCCGTGGTAGCCGACGGTGTCGGCGAACCGGGCCAGGTCGAGCCAGGCGACGGCCATCCGCTCGCCGTAGTGGGGCGAGGCGAGCAGGCGGTCGACGACCTTCTCATAGGCGTCCGGCGAGGCGTCGGCTTCGAAGGCCCGGACCTCCTCGACGCTCGGCGGTAAGCCGATCAGGTCGAGGCTCAGGCGGCGGATCAGGGTCCGGCGGTCGGCCTCGCGGGACGGACGAATCCCCCGGCCTTCCAGGGTCGAGAGGACGAAGGCGTCGGCCGGGTTCCTCGCCCAGGTCGCGTCCTGGACGGGCGGGAGCGGCGGCCTTCGGATCGGCTCGTAGGCCCAGTGGGATTGATATCCGGCCCCTTCGGCGACCCAACGGCGGAGGGTCTCCTTCTGCGCCGGGGTGAGGGCCTTGGTCGAGTCGGGCGGGGGCATCACCTCGTCGGGGTCGTCGCTGAGGATCCGGGCGACCAGCTCGCTGGCGTCGGGGTGGCCGGGGTCGAAAGCCTCCTTCGCGAGGGCGGCGGCGCGGTCGTCGAGCCGGAGGCCGCCCTTGCGGTGGGCCTTGTCGGGGCCGTGGCAGTGGAAGCAGTTTTCGGAGAGGATCGGCCGGACGTCGCGATTGAACTCGACCGGGTCGCCCGCGAGGGCCGACGACCCGGCCAGCAACGCCAAGAGCCAGGGGATGGAGGCCGATCGGTTCATCGAGACGCGTCCTCGATCCACGGGTTCGGTTTGGGTTCGTTCCGGCGCCGGAGCTTGGGTCCGTTCCGACGCCGGCGGTTTGGCTTCGTTCGGGGTTTTCGCGGTTGGCTTCGTTCAGACGTCGCAGAGGGTGACGGCCTGACGGAGGCCGACGAGGGGGTCGCGGGTCGGGATGAACTCCTGGCCGACGTATCCAACATAGCCGATTTCAACCAACGCTTCCATGATCGGCCGATAGGCGATCTCTTGCTTGTCGTCGAGCTCGCCCCGGCCAGGGTTCCCGGCGGTGTGGACGTGGGCGATGACGTCCTTGTGCTGGCGAATGCGGCGGATCACGTCGCCGTCCATGACCTGGACGTGATAGATGTCGAAGAGCAGCTTGAGGTTGGGCGATCCGACGCGGTGGATGATGTCGACGCAGTAGTCGGTGTGGTCCCCTTGATAGCCGGGGTGGCCCTTCATCGGCGTGGCGTCGCGGGAGTTGAGCATCTCCAGGCAGAGCGTGACGCCCTTCTTCTGGGCGTAGGGGACGACCTTCTTGAACCCTTCGACGCAGTTCGCCGCTCCGACGTCGGCGGGGATGCCGTCGGCGAAGCCGGTGAAGCAGATCACCTGCTGGAAACCTTGCTCGGCGCAGGCGTCGATGGCGTCCTTGGTCGCCTTGATGACGCGGTCGTGATTCTTCGGGTTGTTGTACCCCTTCGCGAACGGCGGCTCGGCGCCCATGTCGATCTGCCCGATCGCGCAGACCAGCCCGGATTCCTTCAGGAGCGGGAAGTATTTGGGTTCGATCAGCTCGATGCTCCCGCAGCCGAGCCCCTTGGCGACCTCGATCGCCTTGGGCACGTCCCAGTACTTTTCGAAGCACCAGTAGACCATCGACTGCTTGATTCGCCCGTTCTTCACGGCCGTCCCGCCGGCCTGCCCCGCGTTGGCTTCGTTCGGCGCCAGCGCCGCGAGCGAACCCAGCGCGAGGGCCCCCGAGGCCCCCCGGAGCATCCCCCGACGGGTGGTGAGGTCGCGCGCGGTCGGGTCGTTCCCCGGGTGACTCATGGCGGTTGGCTCCGTTTCGGTCTGAGGGCAAAGGAGGACGAGGGAGGGGAGCCCACCGGGCTCGCGGCCCGACGTGCTCGGCCCATTCTAACCGTCCGGCTCGATCCGGGGGAGTTCCTGCTGGATCAAGGCCGGGCGCGTTGCGCCGTCCGAAGGGATATTCCTCCGATTCGGCCCGGTTCGAACACAGTTCTTGGAGGACGCCCCGGAAATCCGGCCGGGTGCGGGCGACGTCCCGGCTTTGTAGAATCGGCCCGGGGTATCGACTCGGACCGATCGTCGAGAAGCGAAGGGCAAGACCATGGGAGAGGCTCGCGACCTGATCCACCCGCGCGACGAGATCATGCGGACGATGGAGCGGATCTACCGCTACCGGATGACCACGACCTCGGGCGGCAACCTCTCGATCCTCGACGACGACGGCTCGATCTGGATCACCCCGGCGAGGCTCGACAAGGGGAACCTCCGCCGCGACGACGTCGTCCGCGTCCTCCCCGATGGCACCCACGAAGGGCCCCATCGTCCGTCGTCGGAGTTCCCTTTCCACCAGGCGATCTACCGGAAGCGGCCCGAGCTTCGGGGGATCGTCCACGCCCACCCGGTCGCGCTGGTCGCCTTCAGCATCTGCCGGAGGGTCCCCGACACGAACATCCTGCACCAGGCACGCAAGGTCTGCGGCCCGGTCGGGTTCGC
>JAABUK010008292.1_pt1 | contig 14644 bp, 13 predicted proteins | sample 5559141 | NCBI WGS metagenome assembly JAABUK01 (sample SAMN10711869, study PRJNA513367) | rock metagenome | isolation source: Antarctica rocks | place: Antarctica: Victoria Land, Pudding Butte nord | collected 2016-01-03
CGGACTTTCTCGACGCCGGCCGGGAACTCGCCACCACGAGCTGGGACATCCTGGCCGGGACGGTACGACCGGCCGCCAGCGTCATCCTCTACGACGACAACGGCGCCCATCCGGGCATGACGGCGGCCGAGTTCATCGCGCAGGCCGGCTCGGCGCTCGACGTGGTGACGCCCGAGCGGACGCTCGCGCCCGATGTCGGCGGCACCAGCTTCCCGGCCTATTTCAAAGCGTTGAACCACGCCGGCGCCGCCGTCACGATCAACCTGCGCCTGGAGCGTCTGGCGCGGCGCGGCAACCGGATCGTCGCCACCTTCTTCGACGAATACGGCCGCCGGCACGTCGAGAAAGAGGCCGACCAGGTCGTGGTCGAGCACGGCACGGTGCCGCTCGACGACCTCTACTTCGCGCTGAAGCCCGGCTCGGTGAACCTCGGCGAGGTCGACCATGCGGCGCTCCTGTCGGGGCGCCCGCAGACGGTCGTGCGCAACCCCGACGGCCGCTACCGCCTGTTCCGCATCGGCGACGCCGTCTCGAGCCGCAACATCCATGCCGCCGTCTTCGACGCGATCCGGCTGATGAAAGACGTGTGACCGGTGACCCGCCGGCGAGCGAGAGACCCTCGTTCACTGTCGCAGGGCCTCGATTTCGGCCGAGACCGCGAATTCCAGTTTGCGGGCCAGCGGTTCGGCATAATGGGTGGAGTCGAGCCACAGGGCCGGATTACGTGCGTCGGGTCCGTCGACGCGGAAATCCACCAGCGCCGAAGCCGCGTGACGCGACAGCAGCGCGCGCGTCGCGAGCCGGCATGAGGCCTCGGCGCGCGCGAGAGTCGAACCTGCGGGGCCGAGCGTCGAAGCGTGGGCCGGAGGCCGCACCAGCACGACCGCCACCTCGGCCGGAAGGGCGGCCAGCCGCTCCGCCAGGAGGTCGAGGGCCGGGAAGCGCCGGGTATCGTCGATGACGGTCTCGGCCGGCGTGTCGGCAGGTGCCGGCACGGCGGCGCTGTACGCCGGTTGGCCGCCGACGGCGTAGTTCCAGTACCCGTCCCGCCGCGCCGGCCTGGCGAGTCCGATCGTGAGCCCGATTCGCCGTACCGCCTGCTCCAGCGCGGCATAACGCGCAAGGCCCCTCAGATAGGCGATCGGGCTCGGATCGTAGAGCCAGAACGGGAAGGGGTTCGTGATCGGCAGGGCCGGATCCTCGACGCACCAGGTGGGGTCGATCCCGAACACCAGAGCGCGGGGCTTGCCGCCGTGGTGGCGCAGGAAGGCGTCGAGAATCGCCAGTTGCTCGCGGGGGCCGGTGCCCGGCACGGTCAGCGACGCGAAGGCGAGGCCGTTGCCGCGCGACAAGGCAGCCGGATCGACGAGCTGGATATGGGAATTGCCGAACACGGCCGCGTCGAAGGCCGGATCGCGGACCCGGCTGGCGTCGGCAGTGCGCGGCGCCTGATCGGCGACGCCGCGGTGAGGTTCGCCGAAGACTCCGGCGTCGAACGGGTCGAGCAGCGCCACCGCGCCCAGCAGGCAGGCGAGGAGGGCTAGGCCCGCGCCCAGGAATGCCACGACGAAGCCGCGCCACCGCCTCGCTCCGGCGTCGGCCGCCTCAGAATTGGAAATACACGAACTCATAGGATTCGCCGTCGCCGAGCTTGAACAGGAGCAGGACCGCGAGTGCCCCCAACGCCACGGCGGTCCACGGCCGTGGCCGCATGCGCGCCGTGAAATCCCAGGCCGTAGGCCCGATGGTCGCGACCCCGGCCGCGATCGCCAAGGTGACGGGTTTGACGGTGCCGGTCCAGGGCGCGAAACCCGCGAGGCTGCCGTAGAGAGAGAGGGCGGCCGCGAAGGTGGGCACGCGGAACGGCACCCAGAGCAGCGTCACGAAGCCGAAGGTCAGCGCGCCGGCGAGAGCGGCCGGCATCGCCAGGCCCGCCCGACGCCAAAGGGCTCCCGCCCCCAGTCCCAACCCATGTCCCGCGCCCCAGGCCAGGAACGTGAGGTTGGCGCCGTGCCACAGGCCCCCGAGCGTCATGGTGGCCAGGATGGCGCCGAGTTGCTGGGGCAAGCCGTGACGGTTGCCGCCGAGCGGAATGTAGAGATAGTCGCGCAGGAACCGCGACAGGGTCATGTGCCAGCGCCGCCAGAAGTCCTGCAGCGACGCCGCCCGGTAGGGTCTGTCGAAATTCTGCGGCAGCACGATCCCGAACAGCAGGCCGAGGCCGAGCGCCATGTCGGTGTAGCCGGAGAAGTCGAAGTAGATCTGGAACGCGAAGCCCAGCATGGCCTGCCAGGCTTCGGGCGCGGTCGCCTGGCCTCCCGCCGCGACCTTGCCGAAGATCGGGCCGATGCCTGACGCCAGCGCATCGCCGAGCAGAACCTTCTTGGCGAGGCCGATGGTGATCAGGGCGAGGCCGCGGCCGCAGCGCCGGGCCGCATCGGGACGGGCGTAGGGCCGCTCGTCGAGCTGGTGCATGATCTCGCGCCAGCGCACCAGCGGTCCAGCCAGCACCTGCGGGAAGAATGCGATATAGACGGCGTAGCGACCGAGGCTGAATCGCGGGGCCTGCCCGGCCCGGAGATCGGACAGGTACATGATGTGATGGAACGTGAAGAACGAGATGCCGAGCGGAAGAGCGAGGCCGACCCTGGCACCCGCGGAGCCGATCACGAGGCTCAGGGCGAAATCGAGGTACTTGAACAGACCCAGCGCGAGGAGGTCGGCCCCGATGGCCAGCGCCACGACCGTCCTCCGGCCCGTCCGCACGAACCACTCCGCCGCGAGCCAGTTCAGCAGGATCGAGCCCGCCAGAAGCGGCACGAAACGCACGTCCCACATGCCGTAGAACACGAAGGACATGAGCGCGAGCGTCGCGCGGCGCCAGTCCGGCCTGAACCGCTCCACGACGGCATGGACCGTGAGCGCGGCCGGCAGGAAGACGAGCAGGAAGGATTCCGAATTGAACAGCATGATCCCGATCTTCACCAAGCGAAGCTGATTCGTAAGGTGTTTTCGCAAGCTGCGCGGCGTTTCGCGAGGTCCGGGCCGGCCACGACGCGGGCTGAGCGCGCGGATGCCGGCTTTTGCGCGACAGCCCCGGACCCGCTAAGAACCGGAGGGTGGCGGGGTGCCTCCGTCCGGCAACCTCGTCGTCGGCCCTGGATGCGCTCGCCTCGACCGCGTCGAGCGCGTGCCGCCGGCTCTGGCCGGTGCATCGGACGGCGTCGGAGCGACCGCCTCACAGGGAGTCCGCCATGAAGGACGACCCGCGCAGCCACGGGCTCTGGGAGCGCTCGGCGCCGCCGCCGCCCGCCACGGCGGCGCTCGCGGCCGATATCACGGCCGATGTCGCGGTGATCGGGGCCGGCTTCACGGGGCTGTCGGCGGCGCTGCACCTGGCCGAGGCCGGTGCCGACGTCGCGGTGCTCGAAGCGGTCGAGATCGGCTTCGGGGGCTCCGGCCGCAACGCGGGGCTCGTCAACGCCGGCCTATGGGTCATGCCGGACGAGCTGCCGGCGGCGCTCGGCGAGGTCTACGGCAACCGCCTGCTGGCCCTGCTGGGCGAGGCGCCCGCGGCCGTGTTCGACCTCGTGGCGCGGCATTCCATCCCGTGCGAGGCCGAACCCGCCGGCACGCTGCATTGCGCCGCCGGGCCGAAGGGCCTGGCCGAGGTGACCGAACGCGGGCGGCAGTGGCGCGCCCGTGGCGCGGCGGTCGAACTCATCGATGCGGCCGAGACGGCCCGCATGGTCGGCGCGCCAGCCTACGCGGGCGCGCTGCTCGACCGGCGGGCCGGCACCATCCAGCCGCTCGCCTATGCCCGCGGGCTCGCCCGGGCGGCCGTGGCGGCGGGTGCCCGCATTTTCACGGCCAGCCCGGTAACAGGCGCCGAAGACCTCGGCACCGCCTGGCGGCTCCGCACCGCGGGCGGCAGCCTGCGGGCCTCGTCCGTCATCGTGGCCACCAACGCCTATACGGGCGGGCTGTGGCCCGAGATCCGCGCCGAACTCGTGCACCTGCCCTACTTCAACCTCGCCACGCCGCCGCTCGGCGACAATCTCCGCGGCTCGATCCTGCCGGGGCGGCAGGGGGCCTGGGACACGCGCGAAATCCTGAGTTCGTTCCGCTTCGATGCCGCGGGGCGGCTCGTCTTCGGCAGCGTCGGCGCCCTGCGTGGCCCGGGCCGCCCCATCCACCGGGCCTGGGGCCGGCGCGCCCTCGCGCGGCTCTTCCCCCAGCTCGCCGGGATCGATTTCGAGCACGAATGGTACGGCATGATCGGCATGACGGCCGACAGCCTGCCGAAGTTCCACCGGCTCGGCCGCAAGGTGGTGGCGTTCAGCGGCTACAACGGCCGCGGCATCGCGCCCGGCACGGTGTTCGGCCGCTGCCTCGCCGACCTCGCTCTCGGCCGCATCGCCGAGGCCGACCTGCCGCTGCCACTGACCGACCCCGAGGCGGTGCCCTATCGCGCGGTCCGCGAAGCCTATTATGAAGTGGGCGCACAGGTGGCCCACCTGGCGGCCGCGCGGGTCTGACCGGCGGACGCCCGAGAACCGAGAGAACTCCATGTCCCGTCCCGACGCGACCATCGCGGCCGAAGCCCAGCGCATCCTCGAGCGGCTCGGCATCGCCCGCGACCGCTTCGAGGCCGGCACGCTCGCGGTGCGGTCGCCCATCACGGGCGAGCCGATCGGCCGCGTCGTCGAGACAGAGACGGCGGCCGTGCCCGAGATCATTGCCCGGGCCCATGCGGCCTCCCTGCGCTGGCGGCTCGTGCCGGCTCCGCGGCGCGGCGAGCTGGTGCGCCTCCTCGGCGAGGAGCTGCGCGCCGAGAAGCAGGCGCTCGGCCGCCTCGTGACCCTGGAGGTCGGCAAGGTCGTCTCGGAAGGGCTCGGCGAGGTTCAGGAGATGATCGACATCTGCGACTTCGCGGTGGGACTGTCGCGCCAGCTGCACGGCCTCGTGCTGCCCTCCGAACGGCCCGATCACAAGCTCACCGAGCAGTGGCACCCGGCGGGCGTCGTCGGCATCATCTCGGCGTTCAACTTCCCGGTCGCGGTCTGGTCCTGGAACGCCGCGCTGGCGCTGGTCTGCGGCGACCCGATCGTGTGGAAACCGTCCGAGAAGGCGCCGCTCACGGCGCTCGCGGTCGACGCCCTGATGCGACGGGCCGCGGCCCGCTTCGGCGACGACGCCCCCGACGGCCTCGCGACCGTGCTGATTGGCGGCCAGGAGGTCGGCGAGGCGCTGGTCGACGATCCCCGCGTCCCGGTGGTCTCGGCCACGGGCTCGACCCGCATGGGGCGGGCCGTCGGGGAACGGCTGGCACGGCGCTTCGCCAAGCCGATCCTGGAACTCGGCGGCAACAATGCCTCCATCGTGACGCCCTCGGCCGACCTCGACCTGACGCTGCGGGCCGTCGCCTTCGCGGCCATGGGCACGGCCGGCCAGCGCTGCACGACCCTGCGCCGCCTCATGGTGCACGACGACGTCTACGAGACGCTGGTGGGGCGCCTCGTGGCCGTGTACCGCACGATCTCGGTCGGCAGTCCGGTGGCGGGCGACGCGCTCGTGGGTCCGCTGATCGACGGCACCGCCTTCGCGGCCATGGGGAAGGCCCTCGACGCGGCCCGCGCGGCAGGCGGCACGGTGCACGGCGGCGAGCGCGTGGATGTCAACGGCGCGGCCTCGTTCTACGTGAGGCCCGCGCTGGTCGAGATGCCCGGCCAGGTCGGGCCCGTGGCGGAGGAGACCTTCGCGCCGATCCTCTACGTCCTGCGCTACCGCGACCTCGAACAGGCGATCGCGCTGCAGAACGGCGTGCCGCAAGGCCTGTCGTCGTCGATCTTCGGCAACGACCTGCGCGAGGTCGAGCGATATCTGTCGGCGGCGGGTTCCGATTGCGGCATCGCCAACGTCAACATGGGGCCGTCCGGCGCCGAGATCGGCGGCGCGTTCGGGGGCGAGAAGGAGACCGGCGGCGGTCGCGAATCGGGCTCGGACGCCTGGCGCGGCTACATGCGCCGCCAGACCAACGCCATCAATTACGGCCGCACCCTACCCCTGGCGCAAGGCGTCACGTTCGAGGTTTAGGGGCCTTACTCTGCGGCGGCCGAGAACGGGTCGAAGCCGTTTGACCCACAGTGCGACGTGGTCACGATCCCGAGCCCGGTGGTGCTGCAATCGACGACGCGACTCTGTCGGGTGGCCTGCCGCTGCCCCTTCGGCGCCGCCGTCGCGTCCTGTTGAGTTACGCCGCCGGCGCAACCCCCGAGCAGCGTGAGCGCCAGGAGCGCGGTCAGTGCTTTAGCGTTCGGCATGCGGATCTCCGGTCGACGCCAAACATCAGCACGGGCCGCGGCGGGTGTCCAGGGACGGATGGCGGGAGGTTGGGATGGACGCGTCGAGGAGTTCAATCTGATCCGGAAAGGGCGCCCGAAGATCATGACCCGTCATGAAGTCGGGTGGAGTCATGGCGTGATGCGGTCGTCCTCGCGGGCGGCTGCGTCGCGGTCGCGACCCCGCAGACAGAAGTCTGTCCTCGAGTTGATTTAAGCCCAGACGAACCGGCAAGGTTCTGGAATAACATTTAGGGACTTACCGCGTGTCTGAGCCTGCTTCCCAACTGCCCAAAGCCATTCCGCATTTGCGTACGGTCGCCATGCCGCGCGACACCAACTCCAGCGGCGCGATCTTCGGCGGCTGGACCTTGTCACAGATGGACCTCGCGGGCGGCACGTTTGCCGCTCGCGAGACACGAGGTCGCGTCGTCACGGTCAGCATCGACGCAATGCGCTTTCTTCGCCCTGTCGAGGTCGGCGACGAGGTGAGCTGCTACTGTTCGCTCGATCGTGCCGAGGACACGTCACTGGCCGTCAAAATAGAGACCTGGTCGCAAAGTCGCGACAGCGACGACGCGGAAAAGGTGACTGAAGGGATATTCACCTATGTCGCCGTCGACGAAGGCGGCAAGCCGCGTAGCTTCTGAGAGCCTGCTCGCAGGCCAGCATGGTGAAACGTGACGTCGGCGCCTGAGTGCCGTGGAAACCTCTGCTCCGGGTCGATTCCGGCAACGTACAGATCGCGGGCTGAACGGATCGGTGGCCGTCGCGAGCAGCCGCCCGGACCGAGAGAGGCCGATCAAACTGGCTGAGATTGCAGGTCTCAGCTTGGAACGCGGCGCTCGTGCTTCGTGTTGACCGAGGCAGTCGTTAGCGCGTCGTCGCTGATCGATCGGCCGCGCTGGAGCCTTCTATGCCACAGACAATCTCAGCCGAGTTCGAAACCCGCCGCGATGCCGAGATGGCGGTCGAGCATATCGTTCAAGAGCATGGTCTCGATCGAGCCTCCGTATCGGTCATCTCGGCATCGGCTCAAAACAGCGCTGGAACGAAACTGTCAGGAAGCGATCTGGAGGACGGACATGAGAAGGCTAGCTCGACCGTCCATCCCGCACTCGGAGGTAAGCTGAAGGTGTCGGTGGAGGTGGACGATGGATCGAGGGAAAAGGTCCTTAGCTCCTTCTCGGCCTATGGCGGGAAGCAGATAGCTTCTTGACAACCGGGCGATCCGTCCGCGAGCATCGTCTGCGACATCCCATCCGGTTTCCGAGGCTCTGAGCCTCCCTTCCGCGACGGCCCGTGCGGCGCCAGTACGCCGCCGTTCTCGAAGGTGCTCCGCCGGAGGCCCATGGATTACCTCGGCGTTTTCCGGCCTGTCCGCTCGAGTTGGGTTCGATCATCGCCGTGGCACGAACGGATGAGCGTCGACAAGGACATCGGACCTACGCCCGCAGGGGCGGCATGCGAACCGGTCTCCCAAGGGTCGAAGGCATCCGAGTACAAAAGAAGTTTTCACGCCAGAGACCGGCGCGCGAATCCAGCCGAAAATCTCTTAATTGGCCGTCTCTGGACCGCAAACCTCCACGACAGTCCCGCTAACCCGCAGACAAATTAGAGTTTAATCGAAGGTGCGAAGACAAGACGAAATCCATACAGTACGTGGTGGTGGACGCAGCCAAGTGCGAACCTGTCTCACCCATTTCCCTGTTTACAGGGGTTCTGCAGGGAAAAAATGCGATTCGGCGCGTTTCGGGCGGTTCTGGACGCTGGAAATGCGCGGCGGAACAGGCACTTGCCGGACCAGTTCCCTACCTATCGGAACAGGGGAATAAATCCGCCCAGCAGGGAACGAACAGCGGAATGCCAGGGAAATGCGCGGCGCAATCCCATCAGGTCTTTCGACCCCTGAATCGATGACCATTGGGGGCAAGCTTAGCGGTGAATGAGTCGTCCTTACCCCGATACCTCGACATACGATGCTGCTGGTATATGTTGGCTGGGTGTTGAGCTCATCTCCTATACGGACGTGCAGACGATGGATGGTCCATCCCGCTCTGAAAACTGGGCGACCCTTGGGTCCCCCGAGGCGGCTGAGCTGATCCGGCAAGCCATAACGTTCGCGACGGCGATCGGAGCCGCGGTCCAGCGTGTCGCGGCGGCGGTGCTGCCGATCGTCGAGACGGTCGAGGCGTATGTCGCACGACCTGACGTCCAGGCCCGCATTCAGAGTGTCGGGATCTTGCTGAAAGAGGCGCACAGACGCGTCGAGGCCGTCGATGCTCCCGGGTATACGCCATACTTCCAGAAGATGGGCCAGAGTGGCTTGTCGGCGCGCCTCCAGGCCGGCATGGTCCAGCATTTTGGCAGGCGGTTGCACGCGGAAAGCCAGGAGAGGCGAGCCGCCCTGATCGCATTCCACAATCTCGCGAGGCGTAGGCGATGGGACCCCTACCTGGCCCGGCAGGTCGCACTCCTGTGCGATCATTCGAGGGATGCCGATCTCCTTGATGGTGCCTTTCGGGACGCCGGATGTCCCGAGCTCAAGGGAGAGTTCGTGGTTTTGCTGCAGGGTGCGCGCGGCGGCGCTCATTCGGGGGCCCGAGGCTGATCGAGATTGCGGCCAGGATCGCGTCTCATGTGCCGAGCGCCAAAGGGCGCCCATTGAGTTTCGACAGCGCGCTGCACCAGGCGTTCCTTCGCTGGAACGTCGGCGGGCGCCAAAGCTACACCTACGACGATGAGGCCGAGGACTTCGTGGACGAGGCGACCGCAGCGACGCGGATCGAGCTCGGTCGTCCGTCGTTCAACCCGATTTCCGCCCGGCGCGCCGTCAAGGCGCATCTGGCCAGCGAGCCGGAAACCGAGACCGGAGCCGCCGCGACGTAACCTCGGGTAGACGCCGGTTCCCGACCCCCAGCAATTTGTATCTTGGACCCTGTTGCGGGAATCGATCAGTGTTCGGGGCCTTGGATTGGCCCTGGAGAACACGTCGATGCAGCATTCAGATCCGCGGTCCCATCGTGGTGGAGGGCTGCCGGGGCGGATCGAACCGGAGATGGAGGCGACCGCCGGTCGGGATCAGTCCGGTCGATCCCCGGGCAGTCCCGCTTACGCGGTCGGCTACGGCAAGCCTCCACCGGGAAGCCGGTTTCAGCCTGGACGATCCGGCAACCCGAAGGGGCGTCCTCGCGGCGATCAGGCCTTCAAGACGCTGCTCCGGCGCGAGCTCGAACAGCGTGTGTCGATCAAGGAGCAAGGCCGTCGCCGCAAGCTGAGCAAACGCAGCGTAATCGTAAAGCGGCTGGTCGGCGAGGCCATGGCCGGCAACCCGAAGCATCTCGCGATCGTGCTGGCCCAGGACCCGATCGTGGCCGAGGTGCTCGATGAGGTGACGGCGGCGCTGACGCGACCCGCCGACGCATTCGTCAAGGCCGACCTGATCCGCCGCCTGCGGGAAGCCGCTGAGCTGGAGCGGTCGCCCCCGGACCGTGCCGATCCACCCGAACCGGTTCGCGAGGGGGGCGGCGCCTAATGCCTGCAGGGACCTCGCCGGCGGTGTTGTCGGGCGAAGACTACCGGATGCTGCTCGGGCTCGACTTCATGAGCTTCGCCCAGCGGGTGTTTCACGACCTGCGTCCCGAGAGTGCCTTCGAGCCGCACCCCTATCTCGAGGTGTTGGCCTCCCGGTTCGAAGAATGCCGGCACGGCACGATCCGCCGCCTGATCGTCAATGTGCCACCGCGCCATACGAAGTCGATCCTCGCCTCTGTCGCCCTCCCGGCCTGGATGCTGGGGCATGACGCGAGCCTCGGCATCGTCTGCGCCAGCTATGGCCAGGACCTCGCCGACGCTCTCGCCCGGGATTGCCGCCTCGTGATGACGAGCGACTGGTACCAGGCGATCTTCCCGACCCGCCTCGCCCGCAACACCCTCCATGATTTTGCCACCACGCAGAAGGGCTATCGGTTCGCCACATCCGTTGGTGGGGTCCTGACCGGACGCGGCGCCGATGTGGTGATCATCGATGATCCGATCAAACCCGACGAGGCCCTCTCGGACACCCGCCGGAGCGCCGTCAACGCGTGGTTTGACAACAGCCTGCTCAGCCGCCTCAACAGCCAGGAGACAGGGCGCATCATCGTGGTCATGCAGCGTCTCCACATGGACGATCTTTGCGGCCACCTGCTCGAAAAGGGAGGCTGGACTGTCCTCTCCTTCCCGGCCATCGCCGAAGAGGACGAGCGGATTGCCTTCGACACGTTGCTCGGTCCGCGCATCTTCACGCGCAAGACAGGGGAGGTGCTTCATCCGGCCCGGTTCTCGCGGGCCGCCCTCGACGAGGTCCGCCGGGCCGTTGGTCCCTACAATTTCGCCAGCCAGTACCTGCAGAGCCCGATCCCGCTCGAAGGCAATCTCGTCAAACGCTCGTGGCTGTCGCGCTATGCACCCGAGGAGGCCGCCAAGCCCTTCACCACCGTCGTGCAGAGTTGGGATACGGCCAACAAGGCCGGGGAACTCAACGACTACAGCGTGTGCACGACCTGGGGGCTGCGCCAAGACCGCCGCTGCCTCCTGCTGGACGTGTTCCGCAAGCGGCTCGAATTCCCGGACCTCAAGCGTGCCGTGCGCGATCTCGCCACCCGGTTCCGACCAAGAACGATCCTGATCGAGGACAAGGCATCGGGAACGCAGCTGATCCAGGAGTTGCGGCGCGAGGGCCTGCTCTCGATCAAGGGCGTCGACCCGCCGGCCGGAACCGACAAGATCATGCGGCTGCATGCTCATACGGCCGCTTTCGAGAGCGGCCGCGTGCTCCTCCCGCAAACCGCGCCGTGGCTCGACGACTATCTGGCCGAACTTATCGGTTTTCCAGGGTCCCGCCATGATGACCAGGTCGACTCGACCACCCAGGCACTGACCCACTTCGACCAGGCCCGCGCTCCCATGGTGATCTCGGAAGAAATGCTGAGGCGGTTCAGTACGCCCCGACCCATACACCCGACGAGGTTCTTTTGACATGACCAACATCATGGGGCTCGGCCGGACCCTTTATCGCGCCGAAGACCTGCGCGGCAAAAGCCGCCGCCGCCGCGAGGCACTGGCGCGGGCCGCCGCCCACGACGGCGTACCCCCGCGGCCGCGCAACGATTTGCGGCCGCACCTCGACATGGTCGAGCGGGCCATCAGTGACCTGCACCCGCCGCCCCGCAACGTGCGGCCACCCGATCCGGCGCATGTGCGGGAGGTCGCGAACTCCATCGCGGCGCTCGGCTTCTGCGCCCCCGTTCTCGTCGATCGAGAGAACCGGGTGCTGGATGGCTGGGTGCGGGTCGAGGCGGCCCGGCAATGCGGCCTTGCGCGGCTCCCGTGCGTCATCGCCGATCATCTCAGTGCCGCCGAAGCCCGTCTGCTGAGGATCGCCCTCAATCGCCTGGGCGAGAAAGGCCGGTGGGATCTCGGCGAGCTGAAGCTCGAAGTGGCCGAGCTGATCATTGAGGACGCCCCGATCGAGATCGCCGGCTTCTCGGGCATCGAGCTCGACCAGATCAGGCTTGACGAGGAGCCGGACGCGACCGAAACGGGACCGCTCGAACCGAATCCGAAGTGCGAACCGATCGCCAGGGCCGGCGACATCTTCGGTCTCGGGCCGCACCGGGTTGCCTGTGGGGACGCACGCGATACCGGCCTCCTCGAACGGCTCATGGGAGGGGAGAAGGCCCGGCTCGTGCTGACGGACGTGCCCTACAACGTCCCGATCCGCGGACATGTGACCGGTTCGGGCCACCGCGAATTCGCCATGGCGAGCGGCGAGATGAGCCGACCCGAGTACCTGGCGTTCAACGCCGCCTGGATCGAGGCCGCGGAGCGCCACCTGATCGACGGCGGCGTGCTCGCGAGTTTCATCGACTGGCGGGGCTATCCGACGATCCATCAGGCAGCCGAGGAGCGCGGCCTCGAAGCGCTGAACCTCGTCGTCTGGTCGAAGACGAACGCCGGGATGGGAAGCCTCTACCGGAGCGCCCATGAACTGCTTCCCATGTTCAAGAAGGGCAGCGCCCCTCACGTCAACAACGTCGAGCTCGGCCGGCATGGCCGCTGGCGATCCAACGTCTGGACCTACCCGGGAGCCTCGTCGATCGGCTCGGAAGCGCGCCAGGGTCTGCGCTCCCACCCCACCGTCAAGCCAACCGCGATGTTGGAAGACGCGCTGCTCGACCTGACCCACCGGGGCGAGATCGTCCTCGACCCGTTCCTCGGCTCGGGATCCACCCTGATGGCGGCCCAAACAGCCGGCCGGGTCTGCCGCGGGATCGAACTCGACCCGCTCTATGTCGACCTCATCATCCGACGCTATCAGGCCGCCACGGGCAACGATGCCGTGCGGGGGCCACAGTGATTGCGTCCAAGGGCGGCGGTCGCAAAGGCCGTGCGTAGCAAACTGAACGTGTGAATGAGCGTTGAAGGTTGACCCCTGTCCCTGCGCCGCTCAAGCTGGTGAGATCGTATTGAAATTCAAATTCCCGATGGGGTCACGATCGGCGCCAGTCGTAACCCCATCGGAAATTGAGATTTTCCAGCAATTGCAACAAAATAGACCTGATCAAGCCTGGGGGTTACACTTCGCCGCTTTTTCACAATCAGGCGATTCGACGAACTGGCTCGGTACACTGGCGTCCAACAGCAACCGTCGCCCACATCAGGAGATCATGCGTGCAAAGTGCAGCAGCAAGCACAGCAAAATCGAACGAGGCCTTGCCGGCGGGCGGCCACGAGTCGAGCACGATCCACGGCCATTCGAAGGCGAGCCTCGCCGGGCTCGGGCTCGCGGCCCTGGGCGTGGTGTTCGGCGACATCGGAACGAGCCCGCTCTACACGCTCAAGACGGTTCTTGATCTCGCGGGCGGCAAGCCCGACCCGGCTACGATCCTTGGCATCCTCAGCCTGGTGCTCTGGACCCTTATGATCATCACGACGATCAAATAAGTGACGGTGGCGATGAGCCTCGCTAACGATGGCGAGGGAGGCAGCCTGGCAGTGATGTCCCTGGTCGGCATCAAGAAGCACCGTCCCCTGATCGTGGCGACCGGCTTGTTCGGCGCCGCGCTCATCTACGGTGATGGAGCCGTGACCCCGGCCATCTCGGTCTTGTCGGCCCTTGAGGGGCTGCATCGTGGCCCGCCCCCTCCCGTTCATTCCGCGGCGACGTGCAGCCGGACCGGCGCTGAGACTGAAGTCTCGCCGGCCTCGACTCCTTTTCCCGCCTTGGGGAGTCGCCAGCCCTTCACCAGGGCATAGATGGCCGGGATGACGATCAGGGTCAGGATGGTGGACGACACCATGCCGCCGATCATCGGCACGGCGATCCGCTGCATGACCTCCGACCCTGTGCCGGTGCTTCACAGGATCGGCACGAGGCCCGCCATGATGGCCGTGACGGTCATCATCTTGGGCCGGACCCGCTCGACCGCCCCCAGCATGATCGCCTCCTGGAGATCGCCGCGGTCGAACACGCGCCCTGCCGCCCGCCGGGCTGTCCTGACCTCCTCCATCGCCTGATCGAGGTAGATCAGCATGACGACGCCGGTCTCCGCCGCCACGCCCGACAGGGCGATGAAGCCGACCACCACCGCGACCGACAGGTTGAAGCCCAGCCACCACATCAGCCACAGCCCCCCGACGAGCGCGAAGGGCAGCGACAGCATGACGATCAGCGTCTCGGTGAGGCGGCCGAAGTTGAGGTAGAGCAGCAGGAAGATGATGAGCAGGGTGACCGGCACGACGATCTTCAGCTTCGCCGTGGCACGCTCGAGATACTCGGACTGACCGCTCCACTGAACGTAGGTACCGGGCGGGAAGTGGACGTTGTCGGCCACCGCTTTCTGGGCGTCGGCGACGTAGCCGCCGAGGTCCCGGTCGTGCATGTCGACGAAGATGTAGAGCGCGAGCTGCCCGTTCTCGGTGCGGATCGAGGTCGGCCCGCGATCGAGCTGCACCTTGGCGACCTCGCCGAGCGGCACCGTGCCGCCGCCCGGCATCGAGATCAGCACGTCGCGGGCGATGGCCTTCGGGTCGCTGCGCTGATCCCGCGGGTAGCGGACGTTGACGGTGTAGCGCTCGCGCCCCTCGACCGTCGTCGTGACGGCGTCGCCGCCCAGCGCCATCGCGATCGTGCCCTGGAGGTTCCCGACCATCAGGCCGTAGCGCGCCAGGGCATCGCGGTCCGGCACGACATCGAGGTAGTAGCCGCCGATGACCCGCTCGGCATAGGCGCTTGAGGTGCCCGGCACGTTGCGCACCAC
>JAABUK010008293.1_pt1 | contig 14643 bp, 15 predicted proteins | sample 5559141 | NCBI WGS metagenome assembly JAABUK01 (sample SAMN10711869, study PRJNA513367) | rock metagenome | isolation source: Antarctica rocks | place: Antarctica: Victoria Land, Pudding Butte nord | collected 2016-01-03
GTTGACGCACCCGGCGCGCAGGTGCTCGCCTCAGGGGTCGCCATGCAGTGGGCCCTTCGCGCACAGGAGCTGCTCGCCGCCGACTGGGGCGTCGGCGCCGACGTGTGGTCGGTGCCGTCCTGGAACGAGCTGCGGCGCGACGCCATCGCCTGTGAGGAGCACCGCCTGCTCCACCCCGGCGAGCCCGACCGCACCCCACGGGTCACCCAGGCCCTGCATGGCGCACCGGGCCCGGTCGTGGCGGTGTCGGACTGGATGCGCGCGGTGCCCGACCAGATCGCCCGCTGGGTCCCCACCGACTACAGCTCGCTGGGCACCGACGGCTTCGGCCGCAGCGACACCCGGGCCGCCCTGCGCCGGTTCTTCCACGTCGATGCCGAGTCGGTGTGCGTGGCCGTGCTCAGCGAGCTCGCCCGCCGCGGTGCGGTGAAGCGCGAGGTGGTCAGCCAGGCAGTCGAGCGGTACGCCCTCATCGACGTCGCCCAAGCGCCGCCGGCCGAGGAGGCCGACGAGCGACCGGTCTCGGGCTAGCGACCGTCAGGGGCGGAAGGTGTGGTCGCTGGTCCAGCGCAGCAGTGCCTCCGCCGGCCAGGTGTTGACGATGCGCTCGGGCGGCACCCCGCACTCCGACGCCCGGGCGCAGCCGTAGGGCTGCCAGTCCAGCTGACCCGGCGCGTGGGCGTCGGTGTCGATCGAGAACAGGCAGCCGGCGTCCAGGGCCTGACGCAGCAGCCGGCGCGGCGGGTCCAGCCGCTCGGGCCGGCAGTTGATCTCCACTGCGACACCGAACCGCGCGCAGGCGGCGAACACCAGCTCGGCGTCGAACGCAGACTCCGGGCGGACCCGGCCGCCGCGACCGCCGCTGGTCACGTTGCGGCCGGTGCAGTGACCGAGCACGTCGACATGGGGGTTGGCGACGGCCGCCACCATCCGGGGCGTCATCTGCGCCTCGGGCATGCGCAGCTTGGAGTGCACGGAGGCGACGACCACGTCGAGCTCAGCGAGCAGCTCCGGCGCCTGGTCGAGGGCGCCGTCGTCAAGGATGTCCACCTCGATCCCGCTCAATAGGCGGAACGGCACCAGCCCGCCGGCGAGGTCCGCCACCACAGTCAGCTGCTCGCTCAGGCGTTCGGCCGACAACCCGCGGGCGACCGTCAGCCGCGGTGAGTGGTCGGTCAGCACGACGTAGGCGTGGCCGAGGTCACGCGCTGCCAGCGCCATCTCCTCGATCGGCGAGCCGCCGTCGGACCAGTCGGAGTGGGTGTGGCAGTCGCCCCGTAGGGCGGCCCGGATCGATTCGCCACCGGTCGCGACTGGCTCGTCCGCGGTCGGCTCGAGCCGGGTCAGGTAGCCGGGCAGGTCTCCGCGCAGCGACTCGACCACGGCCTGGGCGGTGACAGCACCGACCCCCGCCAGCTCGGTCAGCGTGCCGGCGCCGGCCCGCACCTGCAGCTCGTCCGGGGTCAGCCCCGCCACAGCCGACGCCGCGGTTCGGAAGGCTCGAACGCGGTACGTCGCCTCATGCGACCGCTCGAGGAGGAAGGCGATCCGCTGCAGGTCGGCGACAGGGTCGCGGGGCAGAGGGCTCACGGCCCCAGAGCCGCGCCAGCATGGTCTGCGACCCGGCGGGCTCGCGGCGCCTCGTGCTGCCAGGCGCGGAAGGCGCCGGTCATCGCGGCCAGCCAGGCCGCCCCCAGCACGTATCCAGCCAGCACGTCGCTGACGTAGTGCACGCCCAGCGCCACCCGGGAGAGGCCGATCGCTAACACCATCACGGCAGCGACGACGAACAGGAGCCGGCGCCAGGGTCGACGCAGCAGCGGTCCACAGATCAGCACCAGCACGCCGTAGCCGACGAGGGCCGCCTGGGCATGCCCGCTGGGAAAGCTGGCCCCGCCGGCGGAGGCGACGGGGTTGGCCAGCACCGGCCGGGTGCGGTGCACCGCAACCTTGACCAGGTTGTTGAGCACGCTGCTCAAGACGACCGTGGAGACGACGAAGAGCGCCCGGCGCGGCGAGCGGCGCCATAGCAGCCAGGCGACCACCGGCACAAAGATGACCAGCCAGGCGGTAGTCGTACCTGAGTCGCTGAGCAGCCGCATGAGGGAGACGAACCAGCGGTGGTCAAGGGCATAGGAGTGCAGCGCATCGCGCGGCCCGGTGTCGAGGTCGCGGAGTAGAGGCGATCGGTCCTCGACCAGCAAGACCAGCAGCAGGAACGGGATCGCCACCAGCGCCAGCCCCGCCGTGAGCAGGATCGCCCGGGTGCCGAAGCGACGGGCCTGGGCGTCCGTTGCCTGGGTCGGCATCAGCGGATCCTCCTGGTCCAGTCGGCGCCGCATGGCACGCTGCTGCCGTGCAGTATCCCCCGCTCACCGCGTCCCTCGTACGCCTGGAGCGGTCGTCGGGCTCGCTGGCCACCCAGAGCGTGGCCCGGATGGACGAGGCTCTGCCGTGGTTCCGCTCGATGCCGGCCGACCAGCGCTCCTGGGTGATGCTCGTCGCACAAGCCGGGATTGCGGCCTTTGTCGAGTGGCTGAGGCAACCCAAGCGTGCACCGGAGATCACCTACGAGGTGTTCGGCGCGGCACCGCGGGCGCTGGCCCGTTCGGTGACGCTGCAGCGGGCGGTGGCCCTGGTCCGGGTGACGATCGAAGTCGTGGAGTCCCAGGTCGAGCACCTCGCCGCGCCCGGTGAGGAAGCGGCGCTGCGTGAGGCCGTGTTGCGCTACTCCCGCGAGGTCGCATTCGCCGCGGCGGCGGTGTATGCCGGCGCTGCCGAGGACCGGGGGGCCTGGGACGCGCGACTGCAGGCCCTCCTCGTCGACGCCCTGCTGCGCGGCGATCCCGACGAGGTGCTGGCCAGTCGGGCGGCGGCGCTGGGGTGGGCCGAGATCGGGCCGGTGGCGGTCGTTGTCGGCAGCCCGCCCGCCGGCGATGCCGATGGCGTGCTCGACGCGGTGCAGCGAGCGGCCAAGCACGCCCGGGTCGATGTGCTCGCCGGCTTGCAGGCCGACCGCCTAGTCATCGTCATCGGGGGCGCCGCGGACGCATCGGCGGCCACCCGGGCGCTGCTGCCGGAGTTCGGCCCCGGTCCGGTCGTGGTCGGGCACCTCGCGCCGACCCTGGCGGCGGCGGGGGACTCGGCCCGCGCGGCGCTGGCCGGCGCCCGGGCCGTGGCCGCCTGGCCGGGTGCCCCGCGGCCGGTGCTTGCCGGTGACCTGCTCCCCGAGCGCACGCTGGCCGGCGACGAGCAGGCCCGAGCGGTGCTGTCCCGGGACGTGTACGCCGAGCTGGTCGCCGCCGGGCCGCCGCTGCTGGAGACGCTCACGGCCTATTTCGACGTGGGCAGCACCCTGGAGGGCGCTGCCCGCATCCTGTTCGTGCACCCCAACACGGTCCGCTACCGCCTCCGTCGGGTGACCGACGTCTGCGGGCTGTCTCCACTGAACCCCAGGGACGCCTTCGCGCTGCGCATGGCACTGGTGGTTGGCCTTCTCGAGGACCCTCAGTAGTTGACGTAGTTGTAGACATCCTCCAAAGTCGGCCGGCGTTCTTGGTACGTGGCGGTATCGCTGTCGATCGGCCACAGCGGACAGGATCGCAAGGTGCTTGCGCTCCTCGCTCCCGGACAGGGCGCGCAGACCCCCGGACTGCTGACTCCCTGGCTGGATCTCGACGGGGTGGCCGGTCGGCTGCGCTGGCTGTCGGCGCTGTCCGGGCTCGACCTCGTCGCGCTCGGGACCACGGCAGAGGCCGACGCGATCCGGGCCACCGACGTGGCGCAGCCGCTCCTGGTGGCTACCGGGCTGGTTGCCGCCGCGACGTTCGGGCGCGAGGACGTGACGGTGGTGGCCGGTCACAGTGTCGGCGAGATCACCGCCGCGTCGCTCGCCGGGGTGCTCAGCGAGGAGTCGGCAGTGGCGCTGGCGGCGGCGCGAGGCCGGGCAATGGCCGCCGCCTGCGGCGACGCAGACACGTCCATGGCCGCAGTCCTGGGTGGTGAGCCCGCCGACGTCAGCCGCTGCCTGGATGACCTCGGGCTCACCGCCGCCAACCGCAACGGCGCCGGCCAGGTTGTGGCGGCCGGCGCCCGCACCGCCATCGAGCGCCTGGCCGCCGATCCGCCGGCCCGCGCCCGGGTCGTGGTCCTGCAGGTTGCCGGCGCGTTCCACACCGCCTACATGTCCTCCGCGCAGACGTCGCTGGCGAGCATGGCCGGTGGCGTCGCCACGGCCGATCCCGTGCGCTTGCTGCTCTCAAACGCCGATGGCACGGCGGTGCCCAGCGGGACCGAGGCGCTGCGCCGGCTCATCGCCCAGGTGACCGCTCCGGTGCGCTGGGATCTGTGCCAGGCGACGCTGCGCCACCTCGGCGTGACCGCTGCTGTCGAGCTGCCGCCCGCCGGGACGCTGACCGGGCTGGCCAAGCGCGAGCTGCGCGGCGTGGAGGTGGTCGCCCTAAAGACCCCCGACGACCTGCCGGCGGTCCGCGACCTGATCGCCCGACACGGCGGACCACCTGGTGCCGAGCCGTCGGTGGAATTCCGGGTCCTCGTCGCCCCGACCGCCGGCACGTTCACCCCGGGCACCATGCGCGAAGGCGATTCGGTGGGAACCGGAACTGCCGTCGGTCAGGTGATCTCCCGGCAGGGCTCCTCCGATGTCATGCTGGGCTATCCCGCCGTGCTGGCCGAGTGGCTCGCCACCGATGGCGACCCGGTCACCGCCGGTCAGCCCCTCGCCCGGCTGCACCCACTTGGCGGGCCCCTCGTTGGAGCACACGGTGAATGACACGATCGGCGCTTCCGGCGCGCGCATCATGGGCCTCGGGCACTACCGCCCGGCGCGCATCCTGAGCAACGACGAGATTGCCGAGACGGTCCCCACCAGCGACGCCTGGATCAGGGAGCGGGTCGGAATCGCCACCCGGCACATCGCGGCAGCCGACGAGAGCGTGGTCGACATGGGGGTCGCCGCGGCCGGCAAGGCGATGGCGGCGGCCGGCGTGGAGCCCGGCGAGATCGACCTGGTCATCGCGGCCAGCTGCACGCTCGAGTCGTCGCTGCCGGGCGCGGCGGCCACGATCGCCACCCGGCTGCAGATCCCGGGGCCGGGCGCCTTTGACCTGAACGCCGCCTGCGCCGGCTTCTGCTACGGCCTGTCCCTGGCCAACGACGCGATCCGCATGGGATCGGCCCGGCGGGTGCTGCTCGTCGGCTCAGAGAAGCTCTCGTCCTGGGTGGACTGGACCGACCGGTCCACGTGCATCATCTTCGGCGACGGCGCCGGCGCGGCGGTCATCGGCCCGTCGGCCACCAGCGGTATCGGCCCGGTCGTGTGGGGCAGCGACGGCAGCAAGGCCGCAGCGATCCACATCCCCGACCGCACCACGCTGATGCACATGGACGGCCAGGCAGTCTTCCGGTGGGCAATCACCGCGATGGGCGCGGCGGCGCGAGAGGCCTGCCGGCGGGCCGGCGTGGATCCTCAGGACATCGCCATTGCGGTCCCCCACCAAGCCAACCTGCGGATCGTCGACGCCATCGTCCGCCAGCTCGGCGCGACCAATGCGGTCGTCGCCCGTGACATCGTCGACACCGGCAACACCTCCGCCGCCTCCGTCCCGCTGGCGCTGTCCCGGCTGGTGGAGCAGGGGGCGGCCCGGACCGGCGACCTGGCCCTGCTGATCGCCTTCGGCGCCGGCCTCACGTACGCGGGGCAGGTCATCACCTGCCCCTGACCGATCCGCCACATCCTGCGCTCCGCCCCACCCCCACGAAAGGACGCCACCCGTGACGACAGAAGACATCCGCGCCGGCCTTGCCGAGATCCTCGAGGAGGTGGCCGGGATCATGCCGGCCGACGTCACCCTCGACAAGTCCTTCACCGACGACCTCGACGTCGACTCGCTGTCGATGGTCGAGGTCGTGGTCGCCGCGGAGGAGAAGTTCGACGTGAAGATTCCCGACGAGGAGGTCAAGAACCTCAAGACGGTCGGTGACGCGGTCACCTTTATCGACACGCACGGAGCCGCCGCGTGACGGAGGTGCTCGTCACCGGGCTCGGTGCGACGACGCCGCTGGGCGGTGATGTTGTCTCGACCTGGCAGGCCATGCTCGCCGGGGAGTCCGGCGTACGCCCCATCCAGGCTGCTTGGGCCGCCCAGCTGCCAGTCCAGATCGCCGCCACGCTGGCAGTGGAGCCGACAGAGACCCTGGAACGGGTCCAGGCGAGGCGGCTGGACCGCTCCCAGCAGGTGGCGCTGGTCGCCGCGCGCGAGGCGTGGGCCGATGCCGGCCGACCGGACGTGGACAAGCAGCGGCTGGGCGTCGTGGTGGGGACTGGCATCGGCGGGGCGGTCACGCTGTTGGACCAGGACGACATCTTGGAGGCCCGGGGGGCCCGCCGGGTCTCACCGTTGACGATCCCCATGCTCATGCCCAACGGCCCAGCCGCCACGGTGGGGCTGGAGGTCGGGGCACAGGCCGGCGTACACGCCCCGGTCAGCGCGTGCGCATCGGGCGCGGAGGCGATCGCGCTGGGGCTGGACATGATCCGCTCTGGCCGGGCCGACGTCGTCGTGGTGGGCGGCGCAGAAGCCTGCATCCATCCGCTACCGCTTGCCGGGTTCGCCCAGATGCAGGCGCTGTCCACCCGCAACGACGAGCCGGCAGCTGCCTCCCGCCCCTTCGACAAGGCTCGGGACGGCTTCGTGCTCGGTGAGGGCGCCGGCATGCTGGTGCTGGAGCGGGCGGACTACGCCCGTGCCCGCGGCGCCATGGTCTACGGCCGGCTGGCCGGCGCCGGCATGACGGCCGACGCCTACCACATCGCGATCCCCGACCCCGTGGGCGCGGGTGCGGCCCGGGCCATCCGACAGGCCATCGCCGACGCGGGGCTCGAGCCGTCCGACATCGGCCACGTCAACGCCCACGCCACCTCGACGCCAGTAGGCGACACCTCGGAGGCGGCGGCGATCCGCAGTGCGGTGGGCGACCACCCGGTCGTCACCTCGACGAAGTCCATGACGGGGCACCTGCTGGGCGCGGCCGGCGCGGTGGAGGCGATCGCAACCCTGTTGGCCGTCCGACACGGTCTCGTCCCGCCGACCCGCAACCTGGACAACCTCGACGACGACATCGACCTCGACGTGGTGACGGTGCAGGCGCGAAGGGTCGCGCTGTCCGCGGCCGTCAACGACTCTTTCGGCTTTGGCGGACACAACGTCGCCCTCGTCTTCACGGCCGCAGAAGTCCGGAGCCCCTCATGACCACGGTCGCCAGCGACCTCGAGGCCGCGCGCGATCCTCGCGACCCGCAGCTGCGGCTGGAGCTCCTGTTCGATCCCGGCTCGGTACGCCTGCTCAGCCCCCGCGACGACAGCGGGGTGCTCACGGCCCGAGGGACCGTTGACGGAGCCGTCGCCGTCGCCTTCGCGACCGACGCCACCCGGATGGGCGGGGCGATGGGCTCCGAAGGCTGCCGGCACATCGTCGACGTCATCGACACCGCCGTACGCGAGCGCCGACCGGTCATCGGCCTGTGGCACTCCGGCGGGGCGCGCCTGGCCGAGGGCGTGGAGGCCCTCGACGCGGTCGGGCAGGTCTTCGCCGCGATGGTTCGCGCCTCGGGCCGGGTGCCCCAGATCTCCGTGGTACTAGGCCCGGCGGCCGGCGGGGCGGCGTACGGGCCGGCGCTTACCGACATCGTGATCATGGGTCCGGGCGGGCGGGTGTTCGTCACCGGCCCCGAGGTCGTCCGCAGCGTCACCGGCGAGAACGTCGACATGGCTCGGCTCGGGGGACCAGAGCCGCATGGCCGGCGCAGCGGTGTCGTGCACATCGTGACCGACACCGACGAGCAGGCCCTGGCCAAGGCGCGCGACCTGGCGTCGCTGCTGGGCAAGCCCGGGCGGTTCGCTCCCGAGGGCCTGGCCGCGAGCCCCGAGCTGGCCAGCGTGCTGCCCGAGCAGCGCAACCGGGCCTACGACGTCCACCCGGTGGTCTGCCAGGTGCTCGACGCCGAGCCGATCGAGCTCCATGCCCGGTGGGCCCCCAACATCGTGACGGCGCTGGGCCGCCTCGCCGGGCGCACCGTTGGCGTGATCGCCAACAACCCGCTCCGGCTCGGCGGCTGCCTCGACTCAACGTCAGCGGAGAAGGCCGCTCGTTTCGTGCGGATGTGCGACGCTCTGGGGGTCCCGCTGGTGGTGCTGGTCGACGTACCCGGCTACCTGCCGGGCGTCGGCCAGGAGTGGGACGGCGTCGTACGCCGCGGCGCCAAGCTGCTGCACGCGTTTGCCGAGGCGGTAGTGCCTCGGGTGACGCTGGTGACCCGCAAGGCCTACGGCGGGGCCTACATCGCGATGAACTCCCGATCCCTCGGCGCCACGGCGGTGTTCGCCTGGCCAGGCGCGGAGGTGGCCGTCATGGGCGCCTCGGCCGCCGTCGGCATCCTGCACCGCAAGAAGCTGGCAGCCGCGCCGCCCGGAGAGCGTGAGGCGCTGCACGCGGCGCTGGCCCGGGAGCACGAGCAGATCGCCGGCGGGGTCAACCGGGCGATCGAGGTGGGCGTGGTCGACGCCGTGATCGAGCCGGTCGACACGCGGCGCCGGCTGGCAGTGGCCCTCGCCGACGCGCCGGCCGGCCGCGGCGCGCACGGCAACATCCCGCTGTGAAGGTTCAGCCGGCGTACAGCCAGGTGACGGGCGCGCCGTCGCCTGCCTCGCGATAGGGCTCGAGCTCGCTGTCCCAGGCGGTGCCGAGCAAGTCGTTCAGACCATGGCGCAGCGCATCAGGCCCGGCGGCGCCGGCGAGGAGCGCCCGCAGCCGCCCCTCCCCCACCACAATGTCGCCCGACGCGCTGACCGCGGTCCGGAACACCCCGCGTCCGGGAAGGTAGGCGATCCGCTCGGCGTCCAAGCCGACACTGGCGTCCTCGGTTACCTCGAAGCGCAGCATGGACCACTGGCGCAGCGCGCCAGCGAGCCGGGCGCATGTGCCGGGGCTGCCCTGCCACGCCGACTCGGCCCGCTGCGTGGACGGGTCGGCCGGTTGCGCGGTCCACTCCAGTCGGACGGGCACACCGAGAACCCGCGAGACCGCCCATTCGACGTGCGGACAGACGGCTGGCGGGCAGGAGTGGACGTACAGCACACCACGAACAGGCACGGTGACCTCCCGGTCTCACGAGGAGCGCCTTCCCCAGCGGCCTCGTGTTTGGTGCCTGCAGGTCTGATCATGCCGGGTCGGCCCGTCCGCGTCTACCCCGGACAGCACGATGCCGCGTACGACGATCAGATGACCGTCGCACGCAGCACGTACGGCGCCGAACTCAGATACTCAGTAGTAGCGGCGACGCGTTCCGCCAATGGGGACGAAGTTCAGGACCAGGCCCACCAAGACAAGAATCAACCCGATGATCCACAGGATCGAAATCTTGGCGATGAAGCCGATGATGAGCAGGACAATTCCGAGCACGACCATGACGGCCTCCTGTTGGTTCCAACGAGTGTTTTGAAAGATTACCCCCCGCCGAGCCGCTGAATCGCTTACTCGCCAGGCGTGTCGCATAGTGGGGGCTAGCGTTGCGCCATGAGGTCTGCGCGGCCGCGCCGCTCGCCCCCGAGGGCGCCGGCCGAGGTGATGGCCCAACGACTGCGCGTCTACCGCGATGCGCACGGGTGGGATATCGATGACCTGGCCCAGAGATGCATCGAGGCCGGCGTGGCGCTGACGGCCGCTGAGATCGCCGAGCTGGAGAGCGGGCAGGGTGCCGGAGTTACCCTCCAGCAGCTTCTGACGTTGGCCTACGTGTTGTCCGTGCCGCCCGTGCTGCTCTTCGTCCCCGTAGGTGAGGACTACCACTTCGAGGTGACCCCCGGGGTGCTGGTCGCGCCGGATGCCGCCGTCCGATGGGTGTCCGGTCAGGCGATGCTGCCGTCGGACCGTAGCGCAGCTATCTGGCAGCGCTTCGCCCGGCCGGTGCACCTCTATCGCCAGCTCGACGACGCCCATGAGCACCGGTGGAACGCCGAGGTTGAACTGCGCCGCAGCAGGCCCGGCACCGACCGGGAGGCGGCGACAGATCGCTACACAGCGGCGCTGGCCAACGTCGCCCTTATGTTGGCAGCCATGGTCGAGGACGGGATGACGGTGCCGCCCGTTCCGGACTACACGGCTCGTGACATGGTGACCCTTGGGCTGGCGTTGCCCCCGGGTGTCCCGATCACCGTCACCGAACAGAGCCAGTTGGTCTAGGCGGCCCGCCTCAGCCGAAGCGACCGGTGATGTAGTCCTCGGTCCGCTGTTGCGACGGGTTGGTGAAGATCTTGGTCGTGCTGTCCACCTCGACGAGGTAGCCGGGCTGCCCCGGCCCCCGCAGGGTGAAGAAGGCCGTCGTGGCGCTGACCCGGGCGGCCTGCTGCATGTTGTGGGTCACGATGACGATAGTGTAGCTGTCCTTGAGCTCACTCATCAGGTCCTCGATGGCCAGCGTCGAGATCGGGTCCAAGGCACTGCACGGCTCGTCCATCAGCAGCACCTCGGGCTCCACCGCGATGGCACGGGCGATGCACAGGCGCTGCTGCTGACCTCCAGACAGCCCGGCACCGGGCTTGCCAAGACGGTCCTTGACCTCCGTCCACAGGTTGGCTGCCCGCAGCGAGCGCTCGACCGCCGCCTCCAGCGCCGACTGTTTGCGCATGCCGTTCAGCTTGAGCCCCGCGGCGACATTGTCGAAGATCGACATCGTGGGAAAGGGGTTCGGTCGCTGGAACACCATGCCGATGGTGCGGCGCACTGCGACCGGGTCGATGTCGGGGGCGTAGATGTCGGCGTCGTCGAGCAGGATCTCCCCCTCGATGCGGGCGCCGGGAATCACCTCGTGCATCCGGTTGATCGACCGCAGCACAGTCGACTTACCACAACCCGACGGACCGATCAACGCCGTCACCGTCTTGGGCTCGATCACCATAGACACGTCTTCGACCGCTTTGTGGGACCCGTAGAAGCACGAAAGTCCTACGGTCTCGATGCGCTTGGCCATGCGAGGCGTCCTATCTGCTGAGGGTGTTGCGCCGGGTGAGCACCCGCGCGGCGATATACAGGACGACGACGATGCAGATGAGCGTAAGCGCTCCGGCCCAGGCCCGGTCGATGGCCACGTTGAACGCCGACTGGGTCTGCTGAAAGACGAACAGCGGCAGCGCGCTCTGCTGACCCGAGAACGGGTTGAAGTGGATTGAGTCGAGACCCGACGCGGTGAGCAGCAACGGTGCCGTCTCGCCGGTGACCCGGGCAACCGCCAGCAGGATGCCCGTCGTGATGCCGGTCAGTGCGGTCGGCAGGACGATGGAGACGATGGTGCGCCATTTGGGAACACCGAGTGCGTAGCTTGCCTCGCGCAGATCGTCCGGCACCAGCCGAATCATCTCCTCAGCGGTTCGGACCACCACGGGCAGCATCAAGATCGCCAGTGACATGGAGGCGGCGAATCCGGAGAAGCCGCGGTGCAGCGCCAGCACCCAGAAGGCGAAAACGAACAGGCCGGCGACAATGGACGGCACGCCGGTCATAACATCGATGAAGAACCGAAGCGCGGTGGCGAGTCGCCCGCGGCCGTACTCGGTGAGGTAGATCGAGACCAGCAGCCCCAGCGGAATCGCCATCAGGCTGGCCAGGAGGACCTGCTGCACCGTGCCAATGATCGAGTGGTAGACACCGCCTCCCGCGTCGAGAGTCCCGATGTTGGCCATCGAGTGGGTGAGAAAGCCGGGCGACAGGCGCTTGATACCCCGACTGACGGTGTAGCCGAGGACGGCGACCAGAGGCAGGAGCGCCAGCAGGAACGACAACACGGCGGCGGAGCTGACCAGTCGGTTCACTGCACGGCGGCGCCCCTCGATCCACCAGCTCAGCGCAATGACGGTGGACAGCACCGCAATCGCGGCGACGATGACGAACTCCGCTGTGCCGGCGAAAGGCGTGAGAATGAACAGCAGGACGGTCACCGCAACGGCCGCCGCTACCCCGGTCAGGGCCATGAGCGGTGACAGCCGGGCAGCTCGGAGCGATGCTTCGGTACGGACCAGAGTGAGGGTCATACCGCTGCACTCCGCTCGACGGCACCGGCCCGGTAGATGATCGCTCGCGCGGCCAGGTTCACTGCCAGGGTGATCGCGAACAGCACCAGGCCACTGGCAATCAGCGCGGACCGGCCGATGGTGGCCGATTCCCCGAACAGGTTTGCGATGTTGGCCGCGATGCTGTTGCCGCCGGGGACGAGGATGTGGAAGCTGATGTCGTAGGTGGCCCCGACGACCAGGGCAACCGCGATCGTCTCCCCGAGGGCCCGGCCGAGGCCGAGCATCGTCGCACCGATGATGCCGGGGCGGCTGGGCGGAAGGACCGCGGTGCGGATCATCTCCCAGTGGGTTGCGCCGAGCGCCAGCGCCGCCTCCCGCTGAGCCGGGTCGACCTGCCCGAGCACCTCGCGGGAGATGGCCGCGATGATCGGGATCACCATGATGGCCAGGATGATCCCGGCGGCGAAGATCGATTGGCTGTATCGAGCGGCCTTCTGCTCGGGGTCGGCGAACAGCGGGAACCAGCCAACGTGCACCGACAAGAACCGTTGCAGCGGAATCATCTGCTTGAGCAGGAAGTAGACCGCCCACAAGCCGTAGACGACCGAGGGCACTGCGGCCAGCATGTCGACGGCGTAACCGAGAAGCTTGGCGAGCCGGCGTGGCGCGTACTCCACGATGAACAGCGCCACCCCCAAAGCTATGGGGAAGGCAATGAGCAGCGCCAGCAAACTGGACACCACCGTGCCGAAGGCCAGTGCGGCGATCCCAAATACGCCGGAGCCGTCCGGCGACCACGTTCGGGTGGTGAAGAAGTTGCCCTTGTCATGGGTGAACGCCGGAATCGCCTGGACGAGCAGGAAGACACCGATCGCCGCCAGAATGGCGAGCACGAACAAGCCGGCGGCCAGGGTGACGCTTCGGAAGATCGCGTCGCCACGCCGGCTCCCGCTCATGGCGCGGCGTTGTTTCGTGACGGGGATCTGGGCTGTGCTGGCCACGGAGCCTCTCTACGTGTGCGCCGTCTGCATGGGCCGGCCAAGCGGTGAGGCTGCTTGGCCGGCCACGTGCAGATTAGGTCAGGACAGGGCCTTGGCGGTGGCCTTTGCCTTGTCGGCGATGGCGGTGGGCAGCGGAGCAAAGCCGATCGAGTCGGCCGACGCCTGGCCGGCGCTCACAACGTAGCCCAGGTAGGCCTTGATCAGCTTGGCCTTGGCGGCGTCCTTGCCCTTCTCGCAAGTGATCGCGTAGGAGACGGCCGAGATGGGGTATCCGTCGGCTCCGGTGAAGTCCAGCTTGCCGCTGAGGTCGCTGCCGGTGCCGGTGATGGAGAACGACTTGTCCAGGAAGGTGGCGACTTTGGCGCCCGAGAGCTCGACGAAGTCGCTGCCGGCACCCTTGACCTTGGCGGTCGGGAGCCCGTTGGCCTTGGCGAAGCTGACCTCGACGTAGGTGACGGCACCGTCGGTCTGCTTGACGCCGGCCGTCACCCCGTCGGATCCCTTTGCGGCCTGGCCGCCGGGCCAGGTCAACTGCTTGCCGACGCCGAGCTTCCAGTCGCTGGCCGCGTTGGCCGTCTCGAATCCGGAGAACACGTTTGTCGTCCCTGAGCCGTCGGCGCGGTGGTAGGCAGCGATTGAGGTCGCCGGCAGGTTGGCGCCGGAGTTGTCGGCGGTGATCGCCGGGTCGTTCCACTTCTTGATGGTGCCCTGAAAGATGCCGGCCAGCGTCTTGGCCGAGAGGTTGAGCGTGGAGACGCCCTTGAGGTTGTACATGATCGCGATGCCGCCGGCGGTGATCGGCACGTGTATGGCCTTGCCCCCGCACCGGGCATCGGCTTTGGCCTGCTCGTCGGGCTTCATCACCGCGTCAGAGCCGGCGAAGTCGATGGTGCCGGTGCCGAAGTTCTCGATGCCGGCGCCCGACCCGGTGCCCTGGTAGTTGATCTGGGCGCCGGAGCACTTCGCTGTGTAGTCCTTGATCCACTGCTGCTCGATGTTCTGTTGGAACGTCGATCCTGCGCCGGCAATCGTGCCTTTAGCACAGTCGGACTTGGCAGCGCTGGTCGTCGGCGTCTTGGCGCCGTTGTCGCTGCCGCAGGCGGCCAGCGTCAGCAGGCTCATTGCTGCGACTCCGGTGAATGTTGCTTGCTTGAGTGAGTTCATGTCTCGGGACGTTAGAGACCGCAGGTGACGCCGGAGCGCGCCCAATGTGTACTCCAAGTTAACGGTGGGCGGCGACGCGCTGCTCGGGGCGCCTCAGGCCGGCTCGCCGGTCACCAGGTAGATCACCCGGTGGGCCACTGAGACGGCGTGGTCGGCGAACCGCTCGAAGTAGCGACCGGCCAGCGCGATATCGATGGCGGTCTCGACACCGTAACCCCAGTCGTCGTCGAGCATGATCGTGAACAGCTTGCGGTGCAGATCGTCCATCACGTCGTCATCCCGCTCGAGCTGCCGGGCCTGCTCGACATCCTGGGTGGCGATCACGGTCCCGACTTTGGTCATGATGGTCTCGGCGACGTGCGCCATCTCCAAAATCGTCGGCCGGAGCTCGAC
>JAABUK010008294.1_pt1 | contig 14642 bp, 20 predicted proteins | sample 5559141 | NCBI WGS metagenome assembly JAABUK01 (sample SAMN10711869, study PRJNA513367) | rock metagenome | isolation source: Antarctica rocks | place: Antarctica: Victoria Land, Pudding Butte nord | collected 2016-01-03
TTGGCATGTGAGCTGCGGATGCATTCAGCCTGGAAGGCAAACTTTGATGCCGTCCAATTTGCCAACACCGAGCTGGATTCTGATGTGCTGTCAAACATGGGGTCCCATCTTTCCTATCTTCAAGAGTACAAGGTCTTGCCAGAAGCCACCCTTGACCAGATATCAGAGTGCTTCATTTGCCCCAAAAAGAAGGTGAGCAAAGCAAGCCTGATGGCTGCACTTTGTCTCATGCAAGTCGATTCTGTTGCATGCTGCAAGAATACAGTGCTCCCTGCAGATCTATCCATGATTTTGATACAATCTCTGCAGCAGCTGTGCTTTGGGGCCATGAGATGCTGCAGTGCTCACAATACAAGCAACAATGCAGGCCCCTTTACTAGACTCATGCGTTCTGTGTCTGTTCATGTAGGCAATGGAAATGTCTGCAGAGATGGCTGCTGAGCAGCTGCTAGCCGAGGAAGCAGCAGATCAAGCTCGCGTTGAGGCTAAGAAAGCCAAGAAGCGACGTCAGAAGGCAAAGAAGCAGCAAGCCCAGACTGTGCTTCATGCACAACAGTCGAGACAGACGGAGCAGTCTTGCTACCATGGCAGACAAGAGAGTCAGCGTGCCCAGCAGGAGGAACCGCAGGCTCAGCGTGCCCAGCAGGAGGAACCGCAGGCTCAGCATGCCCAGCAGGAGGAACCGCAGGCTCAGCATGCCCAGCAGGAGGAACCGCAGGCTCAGCATGCCCAGCATGAAGATCCGCAGGCTCAGCATGCCCAGCATGAAGATCAGCAGGCTCAGCTTGCCCAGCAGGAGGAGCAGCAGGCTCAGCGCGCCCAGCAGGATGAGCAGCAGGCTCGGCGTGCCCAGCAGGAGGAGCAGCAGGCTCAGCGTGCCCAGCAGGAGCAGCAGCAGGCTCAGCGTGCCCAGCAGGAGGAGCTGCAGGCTCAGCGTGCCCAGCAGGAGGAGCTGCAGGCTCAGCGTGCCCAGCATGAGGAGCAGCAGGCTCAGCATGCCCAGCGGGAGGAGCAGCAGGCCAAGCTTGCTCAACAGGCACAGCGATGTGCTCAGCAAAGTGAGCTTGAGCAAGACTCAGTAGCACAGGATGCAGGGCAGCCCCTGGTTATGCAGCAGACTTTGCCATCCCATTATGCTCAGCAGGCACTGCACAGCCAACAAGCTGCACAATCTGAGCAGCCACTTAGCAGACAGCACACCCAGCAGCAACAGCTTGGCCAGGGATGTCTACATGGTCTTGCCTCATCAGAGGAACAGCTGAGTGCTGGCTATGAGTCAAGGCCACACTGCTTGAAACGCAGCAGCCATCACCAGCACAAGCAGCTTGCCAGTGGGGTCCTGCCTGTAATGCTCAAACCAGAAGTGGTGTCCCAGACAGATGCTGCTGCTCAACCCTTACTGGACCAAAATAGTCAGCTTGCTGGTCCTGGCAGACACACAGCAGCGCAGTCAATGGATGACAAGGCGCTCTTCAATCTGTTCTGCTGCCCAATGACCAAGGTATCTGCCATGTGTACAATGTAGAACTGTGACTCTTGCAGTGGCTGTGTTCTCACACTGCATTAAGCTTAGTCACCCTGGCAATGTTTGCTTGCTGACACCACTACTGCTACAGATGCGTAGGTCACAAATCTCTGTATAGCATGACCATGCCAGAAAGTGTCATGGCATGCAGGCTGCCATGCACGATCCTGTGATTGCTGCTGATGGGCACACCTATGAGAGGCACGCCATGGAGCACTGGCTGCGCCAGCATGGCACCTCTCCCATTACTGGGGCACAGCTGAGCCATCTCAGGCTGGTCCCCAACATCATTGTCAAATCAATCGTCAGGACTCAGCAGCAGGGTTGAGGGCTGCATGCTTTGTGCACATGCAGCTGTAGCAACCCATGCCATGTTGTCTTGCAATCTGAGGTGCACACACGGTTAGCATGAAATATACCTTGAATAACACATCTGATCTTGCGAGCATATGCATTTGGAAAGTGGTGTCTATCAGGGCAATGTCTTGCTTGACATTATGACTGAATGCATATCATATTGGGAAAAAGTGAATTTGGGGACAGCACCTGCATGACATTTTTTGGGTCAAATTTGTATGCATCTGTGTGCAGCATCATATTGACATGTTTGACACAGCACAATAGATTGCCTCCTCGGCAGCAGGCAGATGGCATCGCAAATGTGATGAGAGAAGGCTGCTGTGTGTTTGAATATTTTTAGACATACCTGCAAATTACAGGTGCATATGATGCAGCTCTTTTGATGTGCAGATTGATGGCGAAGTCAATGCAATAGAAGCTTGTGCTAGCCTGGCAAGATGGACATGACTCTGAAATACAAGTTTGAGCCATTGGCCAACAATGTACCACTTGCCACCTCTCTGTGTTTCTGGAGATCTGTGCATGCCTCAGCCTGTATCAGCTTGACGATTATATAGCAACTTTAGGTGACCTGCACCTCAGTAGCTGCTAGACAATGAAACCCTGGCAGGAGTGCCCAAGCATGTAGACTATCTCGTTTGTAGCTGTTCGTGACAGTCACCGCAGCACTTGAGTTTCATCAGTCAGAGAGTGAATTCGAAATGTCTCTGTGCATTGTACACATGTGTTATTACCCTGTGTTTCTCTTAGTCGGTTGTCTGATTCCATGTAGTGATGCAATGCAAGAGAACATTACGTGCTTGCACCCCTAATAGCAGTTTAGGTATTTGGTGTTATGCATGTCTAACACCCCTTAGAACTATGAACGACACCAGTGTGATGACCAATGTCTGTCTAAGTGTACAAACAATCAAGCATTCCAAGCTCTATCAATAATTGATGCCATAAAAAGCCAAGTGTTCCAGGTTGCAACCCAAAAGCAGATCAAGTGTCGCACATAGAACTTAGTATGCGTTGTGGCAGCAGAGAGGGAGTTTAATTCAAATGGCAAGTCATGCCATGACCACAAAAGTAGATGAAGATTGTGTATTGGTTGATCTCTTGGCTGTCTGGCCTGATAGATTGTCTGATGTGGCCTGATAGATTGTCTGATGCTGTGCAGTGAGCATTTGTAATTGCCTTTTGTACTGAATAGCTCTGATGCATTGAGGAGCCTGTCATTCTGAGCCTGGGGTGAGGCTGAGCCCAGTGATGCACCAGTGACTCTGAGATCTTCAGCCTTGTGGTTTGTCTGCCTGACTCGCTGCAACTTTACTGAGTGTATCGGCTATGAGCGCTGCAGCGTTGCGGTTGATGTCATGCCATTCAAACCTGGCCTCATCAAAGGTCATGTCAGTGACAAGCCTGCACTGTTGCGTGAATTGCTGCCAGCAGCCAGGGTCTGTGTTGTTGGGCCCAGCCGGCCTCATTGTCTTCTCATGCCCAGAAGCAATGTTGTGCATGAAGATGACTATCAGCTGACCATAATTTGCTGAACCTGCAGCCAGGCAAGCAAAGCTGCTTGCATTGCTATGAGCAGCTGCAAGACAAGACTTGCTGCATGTAGGATGGATGATCACAGATGATCAGCCAGCATGTGAAAGCAGCACAGCCTTTGGTGTCAAAAAACCGTTGGGTCAAGTGAACACCTGTTTTGCATATCAGCTGGAAATACTGTGGCATGTCAAGCATTGGCATGCATCATGCAATTCAATGCAGGCAGGTTTGTTAATCTCAATCCAACTGCGGCTACACATCACAGAAGCTTATATACCTTGAACTGACGTCAGTAGAGCCTGGATTTCATCTGAGGGCAAGCGCGGCTTCATCCTGCGGATCAGTACTGTGGCAGCTGCAGGCTCATGGCTGCCTTCTGGCAAGATGTTGAGGTCAATGTTGCGCTGCAGGGACTGCTGTAGGCGTTGCATGATCTGGTGTTCATGGCCTAAAACACTGCCAGCCATCTTGATGCTCAATCTGCTTACTGCAGTGCATACACTTGACTTGGGGCCAAAACGCCCTCAGGGACAGGGCTCCAGGCAGCATACATGCTTTTGCTGCCTGGTGTTGGCAGATTAAGTTTTGCATGGCATTGGTCACCTGCAGGGCGCTGGTCATGATGATGTTGTGACTTGAGCTGCTGCTGCTGTGAGTGTTTTGGCCGGGCCCCCAAGCTGCATAGTTGGCGTTCCAAATCGAGAATATGCTTTTTCTGTGCATCTACCAAGGCCCACAAGTCCTGAATGTGCTTCTTTGGTCCAAAGAACAGGGTGTCGCTGTCCTGCGGGACGCAAAATGACTGCATCTTTCTTGGACTCCTGTAACGTAACGCTTGAAGACAATCTCACGACAATACCATTCTTCTGCACGCTTGTTCGATGTCAAGCCAATGCTGGCCAATCGCTACCTCCACATCATTTTTGCTACCGTGTTGGTGGCTTGTTGTCTGCCGGTCGGCTGCTAACGATCTCATTGCTCGGGAGTTCCACTTAAGTGGCAAGCTTGGACGTTGAACCAGCTGGCACGCTTTGCTGGCCTACAACCAGTGGGCGAACACGGTCATTGCCTTGTGTGCGTCATTCGTCGTATGCAAAGACACGGCGGCACGGGCTTCGACAGGTCCAGGCTTCGACGTACTTCGACATCTCCAAGGTGTGCGTTATAATCTCTGCATGCATCAGACCTCTGCAATCGACTTCTGGAACTCGTGCAAGCGTCACACCAGCTCAAAAAAAGATAAGTCATAGTATTTGAGCGTGTGCACAGCATACTCGCAATCAAGTTGTTTTGGCCGAAACATTGGCGCACGGCATGAGCAAACAAATGTTGCAACGTCAAGTCCAAGGCAGCACGCTGATAGATAACTATGGTAAATTTGAGACGGTGGCAGCTCTTTTGGATCAAAGCCCCAGGTCGCTGAAGCTTGAGACTCTGTTCAGTACTCGCAATAGTGGCTGGACCAACCCGGCAGCTTTTCATACTGCTTGCGATCACAAGGGGCCAACCCTGACCCTCATCCAGCACCAAAACGGCATCGGCTACGGCGGCTACACTAGTATCAGTTGGTCGCCCAACGGTCAATGGCAAACAGACACAAAAGCATTCCTCTTCCAGATTGCAAACTTTACGAAAAAAAAAAAGAAGCAAGCCAGTCAAAAGTTTGCAAGGAAGGGAAATGGGATGGATATATACGCACAGTCAAGCTATGGACCTACATTTGGCGCTGGTCATGAGTTGATGGCCTTTAACAGCAGTGCTGAGATTCTGACAAGCTCTCCATCTACCTATTCCACGTCAGGGCCTCTCATCCCCAACACAGTGTCCCGGGATCAGCACCTTTGCCACATGGAGGTGCTGCTAGTGAGCAAAGATGCTTCAGGCTCAGCAGAAGAGCTGGAAGCCCCCTGGCAAACAGACTGTTCCTGGTCAGTGCAGGTAAACGATGCCTTTCAAGCGCTGTGAGCATCTCACTGCTGCTCAAGACGCTGTTCAGTATTCATGGCAATGTGCTGATATACATCCAGACTGTCTCAACTCTGCATCCAGCCCCCAAGAGTAATAGAGCGTGCACATATCAGAACATGAGGCATGCAGGCAACTCTCAAGCAGCACTCACAACAAGCATGCGCATCAGCTGGCAGCCTTGCTTATTGTAGGGTTTGTTTTCCAAAGTCTAATTGACTTCTTTGCAGGATTCAACAGCCCTGCAGAAAGATGTCTTCAAGTTCAACCCTGCAAATGAGGGGTTGGGAGTCAAGACCATCAACATCCTGCTCTGCGGAGGAGTTGGTGCCGGGAAGTCCAGCATTGTATCCACGGTGGACAGCCTCTTTCAAGGCCGCATCTCCAGAAGAGCACCACATGGACAAGGTACAGGCTCCCTCACACGCAAGCTGCGCAAGTACAAGTTTACAGACCCTGACACCAAAAAGCCAGTGCATTGGCAGCTGTGGGACAGCATGGGGTGGGGTGCAAATGATTACAAGAAGGGTGAGCTTGGTTTCATCCTGGATGGAAATCTGCCCAATGGCTGCAAGCTGGATGACAAGATCTCAATGAAAACAGCTGGGTTCAACAAACAGCCCAGCGTTGAAGATGAGGTGCACTGTGTGTGCCTGGTGGTGCCTTGTGACTCTGCCACTGATGACTCATACATGGAGCGACTGCGGGAGATGCGCCAGTTTGCACGAGAGAGAGGTGAGCAAGGCTGACTATGCCTGCTCATTGTCACTGGCCTTGACAGGCATGCAACGCGTGTGAGCTGTCATTGCTGACCTAAAGGCATGAAAGATAATTGCCTCCATTGCACATTTTTCTTTCCAATCCGCTCTGTATGCTGTGCTGGTCCATGCATATGCAATCTGACTTGATGACAGCGTTAATTGATGCGTCTGCAATGCTTTCTGCATGATGCTGTGCAGAGATCCCAACCCTGGTGTTCCTGACCAAGATTGACAAGTATGACCCAGATGTCATTGGTGAAGACCCGACCAAGACTTTCCACAGTGCCCGCCTGTTGAGCCTCATGGAGGTCAGCGCTTGTTTGCACCACTTTGTTGCTGACCTGTGCAGGTGTCTCCAGTGTGCTGCACGGCCACATTGAGCCCTGTCTGTGTTTCAAAGGCATTCATACAAACTTGTGCCAAACATTGCAGTAGGGTATGCTTGGTAGCTGTAGCACAACCTGCAAGCGACGCATTTGCCTGCAGTGAAGTGTGTCATTTTGACGCTGTTACACATTGATGTGCACACTTTCAAGGTCATGTCCAGTGCATAAACTAGTCATTCAGCATTTTGGCGCGCCTGCACTCATGTTTTGCGTGCTGTGCAGGATCTGGAGGAGAGTTCAGGTGTGGGAGGCCGTAAGGATATTCTGCCCATCAAGAACCTGAGCAAGGAGATATAACCTACACCCGAGGCTGGTGTCCTTATGTGTAGAGCGCTGCAGCAGGCTCTGTATGCTGCAGTTGACTACCTCAGGGAGTGCGACTATATGGACACAAGCGAAGAAGACTCAGAGTTGTCATGAGCGCTGATGGAGCATTGTGGAAGCATTTGCAACAAGAAACAGTGTCAGATCCACTGTGAAAGCAACAGCGGGGGCCAGCGTATGTGCAGGAAAGCGCTCACCCCTACATAGCCTTACAAACGATCCTCATTGGCTCAGCATGCACTGATCCATGTACAAAGCAGCCATACTGGTCTATACCATCATCACAAGCTTACCCTATTGCAATTGTGTCAGTACACACTACGTCCTAGAATGATTGCTCTTTTGTACCAGCTGGTGAACCATCTGTACAACTCATCTGTCCAAGCATGTATTGCTGTGTCCTTTCTGCCTCAACTGTTTCAGAGCTGGCATTGCCTTGCTTGTTGGCGTCAAGTTTATGCTATGTACATTATTGACAGTATATATTGGCAGCAGAATGTTCCCGACATGTACTCTTTGGCCACCGGCCATGTGCAATATGCAGCTATCAAAGTGCAATTCAAAGCACTGGTGCAAGTGGAGGGGACAAAAGGATTCTGTACATCCAGATGTGGCAGCATTTGTAAGAGATCACGATATGTACTTTACAAAGGCTGCTGCTGAATAGCTTTTGCCTGAACTTCATTGCTGATAAGTCTCAGTTTGTCTCGTATTGAGACTCCCTGGGACCGGTTTGTTGCTTGTGCCACTTTACAGCTAAGTTGGCATCTCCCGTCCTAGCCAGGTTCCTCTGGGCGCGAGGATTTGTCGTAATCTGTCACATGGGCCGAGCCCACGTGCTTCAGCTGCAGTCTGAACAGCTAGAGCAGACGTTGAGATCGTAACAACTCGCGGCCTGTATAAGCGGTGTGAGGGGCTGCCACTGTGCGTATGAGCGGACGCAATGTCAAACGATCCACCTAGCTCAGAGGTCAGCCTGCAGCACCAGGCTGGCCCTCAAGTGATGAAGCAACCGAGCACCGACAAACAGCACAAGCACAGCAGTGTGTGGGTCCAGTGTGAGAGCTGCAAGTCTTGGCGACGCTTGCCGAAGGATCTGCATGAAGAAGTCGGAGGCGACGACTTCTGGTAGGTGCTGAACTTGCCAGTGTTTAACAACAGGAGCTCTTGGCTCGCACAGCAGCCAAGCAAGTAAATGTACATGCTGGTGCAACGGGTTGCGTAACACAGGTACTGCTCGAAGAATCCAGATGCCAACTATAACAGCTGTGATGTGCCTCAAGAACTGTCAGATGAAGCCATCGACCAGGAACTTGAACAGGGCAGCGAGGTATGCAGCTACAACGGCAGATGTTGTTGCAGCTCCATGCTGAGACACATCTGCATGAGCAGGATGCACCTCACAAGCCTCTTTGCATCTCACAGGATGAGGCGGAGAGGACAAATCGGCCACACAAGCAGAAGCCTGCTGTTTGGCAGCACATTTCTAGAAACATCTACACTCACAGACAGCGCAAGGTGGAAAAGGAGGATGATATCATGATATGCACTTGTCCTCAGCCAGCAGATGGCGCGCATGGTTGTGGGCCAGACTGCCTGAACAGGCGCTTGGCAGTGGAGTGCCATCCAGTGAGTGATCTTGCTAAAACTTGCAGCTACAACCCCCCTGCAGACTGTACAGCAAAGCATAGAACATGAATCTAACAGCTCTTTGCTGCTGTATGGGTACATTGCTGTCTGACATGCATGCGTCACATGTGCGATGTATATGCAGGAGTGGTGCCCTTGTGGAGATCAATGCAGCAATCAAATGTTTGCTCAGCAGCGCTATGCCAAGATCAACCAGGTCAGTAGTCAGTGGATATGTCATGCCGGCTTCATGTCTATCGTCTGGCAAGCTGACTTTTGGGCACTTCCATTGCTGCTGAAACTGTGTCATATCTGCAAATTCAGTCAGGCATGCCCAGATATTCTTTCATCACTTGGCTTGTTGATGTCAAATGGGTTCAGTGATCCTGCCTGGTCCTGCCTGCAACTGTGTTTGGCATATGCCCTGCTGTCAAACATACTCATGCAGCCTATCAGGAAATGTGATCATGCAATTGCAGAGGCGTGCTGGTGCAAAAGGGTTTGGTCTGTTCACAAAGGAGGACTTGCAGGCTGGTCAGTTTATCATCGAATACATAGGAGAGGTACTCACAATAGCACAACTGATTTTCATCATCACTTACGCACATGGTGACGCCTTTCGTTGCTTATAGCAACCAGCACTGCATATTGCTGGCTGGTGCGTGATGTTGGCAACTTCCTGACAGGCAATGTGTGCATAAGCTGGCTTGCACATTGCCTAAATTTTGACAACATCACAATCAAGATGTACATTAGCTGACCCGGCGAGGATCAAAAGCAGTTTCATCCCATGCCATGCGTACAGCAAGATGCAATTATTGCAAGTATTGTCAGGTTTGCCAAATACCTGCAGCATGCTGTCCAAAAGCAGCTTCTGATGCATACATAATCGCTCTGAATTATCAATTCAAGAGCCTGTTGTGTCATTGTCCCAGCCTGCATGTGACAAATTGCTCCATTACAGAGGCCATAGACCAAGTCTGCGCGTGTGCACAGGTCTTAGAAGAGGACGAGTACCACCGGCGGAAGGGCTTCTACTTAGAGTCAGCTCAGCGGCACTACTACTTTATGAACGTCGGCAATGGGGAGGTCATTGATGCTTGCAGAAAGGTGGGACTGGTCTGCATGCATTGACAGTATGCATCCTGAGAATCACGTCAAATTTGGAAAGTAAAGCTTGTTTAGTGGTGTTTCATAGCGCTGTTAGCAACATGCTTGCTTATGCCATGCTGGTCATGTCGCCTCTGCAGGGTGGCAAAAGCCATCTTGTGCATATCAGTCTGCTGTGATCCAGGCTGCCCCTTGGCATAGCCACAATTCCAAGCAAACAGCTAGTGTGGTGGGCCTTCTGGCTCACATGAGGTTCTGCACTGTGTAGCCATAATTGCCTGGCTCTGCCTGCTGAGCTTGCACAATTGTACACAGCCATGCGCTCGGCTGCTACATGAGATGCTACACAGTCATGTAGCAGCTGAGCGCTAGTACACAGCTGCTGCGCTGCGCTTGATGATCATCATTGCGTTCAGGGGGCTCTGGGCAGGTTCATCAATCACTCCTGTGATCCCAACTGTGAGACACAGAAGTGGCTGGTGCACGGTGAACTGGCCATTGGGCTGTTTGCCACAAAGGACATTCCTGCCAATACAGAGCTGACTTTTGACTACAACTTTGAGCGCTATGGAGATAAGGTGACAGCCCTGTCTGGCAGGATCACTACCGAGCACACACATACACACAACAGCTGCATTCAGAAAGTGCTTGCATGCATGGACATGTGTCATCAGGTACAGGTCAGCACCTGCAGTGTTACATGCTGCAATCGCCTGTCAACTCATTGTCTGCATAAGAGACTGACTCATGCACCTGGGAGGTTGTTGCGGCTGGCCTGCCTCGCTGCTGATGTTGAATGTTAATTGCTGCAGCCATTGAAGTGCCTGTGTGGCTCTGCCAAGTGCCGAGGATTCATTGGCGGCAAGGAGGCAGCCAACAGAGCAGAGGACCCCAGGTATCATCCTCTTTGCTGCCTATATGTTTTGCCTGTTGCTGCCCCATTTCCTTACAAGACTTGCTTGGAAGTTTGCACTTGCATCATATCTGTCCTTGTTTACAATGACGTAACTTGCGCGGCATGCATGATGCAGCCCATCACTGGTCAGATGGAAGTGTCATGAAGTCAGCAATCATGAGCACAGCAAAGCACACAGGAGGCGCTGCGTGTGCTGGTGAGAAGGTGCATGACAAGCACCTTCCTGTGCAGCATCACTTGCATCTGCATTCATGGCTGCCTCCCAGCTCCAGGCTGCCGCCTTAAGAGGCTCCCGTTATGATCGATGAAAAGCATAACCTTTTCTTTTGTTTTCATGGCTGCCTTGATCTGATCCAGGGGGGTGGATGAGCCCACAGACGCATCAGAGGAGCCAGAGCCTATCATGCTGGAGGAAGAAGACCAGGATGACCTGGTGGCAGCTATCTTGGATGCCAATGTAGGCCTGCGAGAGGCCGACACCAGAAGGCAGGCCCCCACATCATTGCCCATTCAATCACTTTTGGAAAGGCACCTTGTGCCTGCACCATCCTCATCAATGGCCTTGGGATCACTTCTGGAAAGGCACCTTGTGCCTGTATTGCCCTCATCAATGACCTTTCAGTCACTTCTGGAAAGGGACCTTGTGCCTGCAGCGTACTCATCAATGGCCTCTCAATCAGTTTTGGAAAGGCAGCTTGCGCCGGCACTGTCCTCAGGGGCAGCTTGCAGTTTGTGTCAATGCTGAGATCATTGCCGCATCCCTTGCGTTGAGGGTCAGAGAGGACGGACACCCTGCAGCTGATTGCTAGGCTATGTCCTGGTCATGCTTGCTGCTGGTCGTCACACTACAGTTTCTTCTGCAGCACTCATGCAGTGCGCATCTGTGTCACAGCCAAATGACATGATGATCCACTGCAGGTTGAACAAGCTTGCTGGGCGTCGCGGCATCAACAAGGACTGGGATACTGACTCTGGCAGCGAAGCAGAAGAGGAGGAGGAGGTGGCTGAAACAGGCTCCAAGGGCTCCATGAACCGGCCCTCCGGGGCCAGCAGCAAAGCCCAGAGTGACGCAGAAACTGAACACTCCACACAGCGGCAGAGGCCAAGCAGTAAGGCTGATGCCAGGCGCCTGCTAGAGGGGCGCAGGCGGTGAGTCTGGGCCTACCCACCCTACAACCCCCATGCATGAGTTTGGCCCCGCATGGCAAGTAGGAAATTGCATGCCACTGGCATTTAGCGTCCCTGACTGACATACAAACCCAATGCATGAGGTTGTTCTCGCATGGCAAGTAGGAAATTGAATGTTGCTGGCGTTTAGCGGTCCTGACTGACATAGCAAGCAGCCTTTGCCAAAGATCTGCACCGGCTGCCTTGGGCTGATCAATCATGTGCCAAACAGTGGCAACTGGCCGGCAAATATGTGCTCATGGACTGACAGGCAGATTGATGAAATTTATGTGCTTGTGAGGCATGTGCAGCAGCTGAACTTGGGTTTTGCTTTTGGGCCGCTGCATTTCCTGTGGTGTTTCATGCTCTGCCAGCTAAGGCTATGGCATGGCAATGGCATGAAAGGTCACACTCAAGCATGAGTGCAGCATCTGCATGGGATGTCCTCATGCCTGGAGTCAAAAGCCTCTCAAACCATCATTTCATTTCAATGATACCCTACAACCTGGGGTGTGGAGCAAGTTGTGACTCATCAGACATCCTGAATTGAAAGCACAGGTGTAGTGGTCTCAATCCGTTCAAACATATCCTGCAGGTTGGCTAACGGCAGACAGGAGCAGCCAGACCTGCAGCGTGTCAAGTCATCTCTGCTGGAGAGCAAGCTGCCTGGCCGCAAGCGCGCTCGGCCTGCCTCTGGTGGTGAGAGGGACAGCAGCCCCACCACCTCCACTGCAGCACGCTCACAAGACTCAGCAGCCAGGCGTGCCTCTCTGCTTGAGGGGGGCGCCACCAGCAAACCCCACAGGCCTGCCAGGTCAGCACATGCATGACTAAGCACAGACATCAACTAGGCGTGGTCTAGTCAATAGTTGCTTTGCACGTACGACATTCTGATGTGAGGAAAGTATGTTCACAGCTGCTCTGTATTGCACAAGCCGATTGCATGGTTGCAGTCTGACTGTACTGGTGTGCTCTTCTGCATCTATCCTTATAGGTAGTACCTGCACTGTAAGCAAAGTTGGTTTGATTGCTGTCTGCGACGCTGGTGCTGTGTAGGACTCTGCCTCGTCAGAGGACCCAGCAATGGAGTGAGCAGTTCCTAGAGAAGCGCAGAAGCGAGGTGGACAGGCGCCTAGACTCCCTCATCAATCAGTCATCCCGAGCGCTGAGGCAGGTGAACCGCACCACCGTGCTGAAGCTGCTGCGCCTCTTCAACCTGTGCGACCTGGGCACCAACTCTGCTGACAAGGACAAGGCCAAGCAGGCTCATGGCTCCCCCAGGAGGCCTGCCAGGCCCAGAGCTGTCCAGAATGCTGTTGACCACTCTGAGGTGATTCAATGCTTTGCCTCCCTTTCATATCATGCCCACCTTGTGTGCACTGTCGACCAGTCTGAGGTGATTCAATTCTTTGCCTCCCTTTCATGTCGTGCGCACCTTATGTGCATGCTTGTACTCTGATGCAGAAGAGCTTTGCAAGCTTCAATTTTCATATCCACACCACAAAGCCTTGCTACTGTATCTAAGCCTACTCTACGCTACCCTAGCCTTCCCTTCTATACTCTGTCCTGCCCTGCCCTTCCCTGTCCTACCCCCTGATGCTGAACACCCTTAAGGGCGCTGCTGCGTGAACAATCCACCTGAGTGCTTGCCTTATAACCTCTGCATGGCGCTTGTATACAATTGCCTTGCGGCAGTAGTGTACCATGCACAGATCCAGCTTTCTGTACGCACTGATCAGCCTCAGATATCTTCCAGTGCCTGCATGCACAAGCCACTTACAGCCATTCTGCTGACACCATTCTGACAGCATGCTGCTGTATCTCTACAGGCTGAGGGTGCAAGCCCCTTCTCAAGAAAGGAGCCCCAAGCCAACAGCAGCACAGCCTCAGGCCTCAAACAGACAAACAGCCCCAGGGCTGCTCCCACAGAACCCACCCCTGCCAGCAGCCGGGTCAAGTCTGGTCCCCAGCCAGATGGCATCAGCAGCCCTGCACTAGACCCCAAGCTGACAAGTGAGGCCAGCCAAGAGGCACTTGTCAAAGCAGATCCAGTGTCCACCATCAAGGTGGAGAGTCTACACATTGAGGGGGATGCTGCTTCTATCAAGGCCGAGACAGAGGACTTGAAAGCAGATGGGCGGCAAGAGTCAGGGGAAATTGACAAGCCTCAGATAGATACAAATCACAAGAGGGAAGGCCATTTGCACAGGGGTTCAGATCAGGTGGGGTCAGGACAGAGGGGTGTGGGTGGGAAGGGGTTGGAAGCCGGGCCTGGGCTGAAGGTCAAGGTCAAGGCGGAGGTCAAGGAGGAGGCTGTTGGCAGCAGCCCTGCTGCAAGGCCCCAAGAGCAACGACTAAGAGACAGGTGCACATAGTCTTATCTGTCTGCCAAAAGCCCAACTCCTCAATACTCACGCAGTCTTCATCGCCTACTTGAAGTTGCATCACCGGCTGCAACGTAAACCTGTATACGCACGGGCATGATTTTGTGTCAAAGCAGAGCAGTTTTGTCACTATGTACACATTGCATGCTGCAGTGGACAAACATTCACTTCGTTGTAAGAATATACCCCAAGGCGATCTGCCACGGAAGTGTATCAAGTGTTCTCCCAGCATTTGTCCAAGTCAGGAAAGTTTTGCTGAAGCAGCAACCTTGTGTGCAGGAATGCCGAAAGGGGTCGTGGCAGTGCCACAGTTGGTGATAGCGTTTCAGGTTCTGCCAGAAGGCGGCACAAGAGCCGCAGTAGGTCAAGGGAGAGGGGTAGGGCCAGTGGCAGCCCATACTCCAGGGGTACAGATACAGAAGACGGGGAGGTGAAAGAGCCCAGCTCTCCCATGAAGGCTGGCCCTCTAAGTGCTCGCCAGCAAGCACGCCTGGCAGATCTGTCACTGCTGCTTGAAGTCATTCTCAAGACAGATTACGCCAGGTATGCGATCAATTGTCTGTCCTGTGATGCGTGTTG
>JAABUK010008295.1_pt1 | contig 14641 bp, 19 predicted proteins | sample 5559141 | NCBI WGS metagenome assembly JAABUK01 (sample SAMN10711869, study PRJNA513367) | rock metagenome | isolation source: Antarctica rocks | place: Antarctica: Victoria Land, Pudding Butte nord | collected 2016-01-03
TACGCAAGCTGTGGACTCTGTCTCAAGCAGCTGCGCAAACAGAAGCATTGGCCTGTGTGCTTCTGGCATTTTCACTTCGGGTGCAGTGGCCTTGCACTCAAAGTCATAGTCACAGGTGTCCAGCGGTTTGATTTCGGTTATAGACTGCAGCTTTCTGTCATCTGAGATCGCATCAGAAATGAACCCCAGCATGCAGCTGATATTTGCAACTCTGAGCCAGGTTCTAGCAACTCCTTCGCTTGCTTGCAAATAGCCAGTAGCTCCAGTGTCCCACATCTGGCCAAGGCCGTAGTCCAGCAGGAGCGCGATAGTTGGCTTGAACACAATTCTGAGGAAGACAATGCTGCTGCCCTACGCTTCAGAGCAGGAGAGGTGTATGGCTCAGCACCTCTGGTGTACAGATCTCCTGCTTGATGCAGGCGGTCAAGCACATAGCAAGCACAGCAGTTGATCCAAATTGCAGTAGTTGGCTGCACCTGTCCAAGTATCTCATGGTCTTCAACCCTCTTGTTCCTGTTGTACAGCTGACATCTGGCAGGGTCTAGACTGTATGCCTGGCAAAATCCGGCCAAAACTTTGTTGGCCTTCGGCAGATGGTCAAAGCTCCTTCGTAAAAATAATTTGATGGGTACCTAAAGACAGCAGTGCTGTGATAGAAACCTCCCCGCGCAGCAAGCAATAAGAACATATACACAAGCCCCGTACCTGTGAGGAGACGTCGACCACGACCGAGGTCATCGCCCTGTCTCAATCTGACTATGGATGGCTGTACCTCAATTGACTGCTGGCGCACAGGACAGTGCTCGGTTGATCGGGTTTTGTATCGCTGCAAGCGGGCCTCAAGGTAGCTCAGTACACAGCAGACACAGAAACAGTCACTGGATGCACGCTGCAGCCACCCGGTATTGTCATTGGCTCAAGTGATGTCACCTTTTTTTTGGGACCGAATGGCTCTGAAACCAATTTGACAACCAGATGAAGAAGTTCGGCTGTATGCAAAAGCTGCATCACATGCATTGACCTCGCAGCTATGTGTGCTTGTCAGACTTGTCAGGAAGTCTTGCGAGAGATCTTGCGCAAAAGTGCAAGACTAGCGTACTGTGCACTTTTCACTACGGCCATGGTTTTGGCGTGGGTCTTCAGGGATTTTGCAAAGCCAGATCTGGAAAATCCCTTGTGAGTACCCTTCCTGTAGGGGTCAGTGGCACACCTTTGCAGCAGTCAATGTGCAGATCCAGCTACCGGTATGTGTTAATTTCCAGAGTGTGATCAGACTTGTGCGCATCTAGAGGGCATGCATGGAGACTCATGTCAGCCCTGAGGCCAGGTAACAGAAGCTGTAGCTTGCAACCTGCAACACCCTTCATCCTCTTGAGCCAAGCCAGAACACTGGGACATGATTCGTTTGACGCAGGGCGGATGCCATGTGTACACCCTGCATTCACCAAGAGCACTGGTGGCGACTACCTGAAGCTTGCTTGATTTGATGCAAGTACATTGATGATCACATGCAAACGTAGCTATGTTCACCCACTGCGCAAGGACTGGCGCGAAGCAGCATGGCTTCATCTATCTGAAATGCATGGTGTCAGCTGACCAAAATGTGCTGTGCACAGCATGCTAAGCATACCAAGCAGGTGCACGATGAAGCTTGCAGGCTGTCACCTGTTTCACTTCACTTGCTCTGCACATCAAATCAGACCAGTCACGCAGATGGTACACGCTCCTGGAGTGTAGGGTGCAATACAAGCGGCACTACAGATCACATGTCCACAGCATGACTGTCAGTGATGAAATCAGTTTCTGACAGACACTGCCAACAAGGACAAGGCATTCTGGACACTGCTGGTGTTGCTACACAAGGAAAAACCTCAAAGTCTTTGGCAAGGTGTCACCCGGGGAGTGCACTCACGCGGAGCAGCACAAGGGACAGACGCTGCCTGGCTGCTGAGGCCTCTCACATCTTTCTGACCCAGCCTGACCCATGTGTGTCTTTCAGCAGTCAGGGCCACTGCAGCTGCTGTGGGTGGTTCAGTATGGCGGATCTGATGACAACATTGGGCACTAGGCGCTTGTGAGGCAGAGGCAGGTGGGTGACTGGAGACATGTCATTTTGCTGCAGCCAGTGCTTCATGGCGCTCCTCTCATAGGTATGCCCATCAGCAGCAATCACAGGCTCCACCATCAACTTCTGCAGCAGCAGCTCACCCATCACAGCCCCACACAGCACAGCACAGCACAGCACAGCACAGCACAGCACAGCACAGCACAGCATGCTCACCGGCTACTCAGCTGTTCAAGGTCAAGTTAATGCTTGAATGGCACCACTATGCAGCAGGCAACAGGAAACAGTGTCAGGTGGACTTCAAGAGGGATCTCCTCATAGCCATGGGCCGCATCCCACCTTGGTGATTGGACATGATAGCAGCCTTGCTATCTGCCCAGTGTCACCCATATCCAGAGTCCCAAAGCTGCTTGTGCTGGTGACGGCATCCTCAGATGCATCTGCCACACCTGATGCACCCTCTCTTGGATGCAAGCCTGCTGCTCCATGTGCATCAGCAGTGAACAAATCATGGTCTGATGTTGTTGGTGACCCTATGTCCTCTGGTATGGCTGTAGGTGCCTCCTCCTCCTCCTGCTGCTGCTGCTGTCGTAACTGCTTCTTGACCTTCTGTTTCTGCTTCTTGCTCTTCTTGGCAGCTGCTTTAGCAGTTTCCCTCTCCTCCTCAGCAAGCAACTGCTGTGCAGCTGCCTCAGCAGCTGCTGCCTTGTCGGAAGGTGATGGGCGGGTAGCAGCCTGTATGGGTGGGTGGATAGCAGTCTGCCCGGCTGGGTAGGTAGCAGTCTTGACGGCTGTCATGTCAGCAGCCTGTGATGCAGATACATAGTCCTGCAGTAGGCAGAGACAGATTGCTCACACAAGCAGAAGCACGAAAACATGGTGCGCTGAAGTATCCTACTGGTGCAACAATGCACAACACGCAAAGCATTGAGGTGGATAGACACCCATGTGTCATGAAGACCGCAACACAAGAGGGATGCAAAACATGTTGGGCAACCATGCAATATGCTGTAGGCTTCAGTGCTATGGATGCGTCACATGCTGTTCTGGTACACTGTCCTGTATCAAAAGAGATGGCTGGCTTCATGCAGGCTTGGGAACAAGCCTCACCCTCAAAGCAGGATAGCACCATACAATGTCAGCCAAAGCCTCCACAGAAAGGATCTGGTTCTCTTTGATATAGACAATGTGTGATGAGAGACCTGCTGCAGTGTCCATGGCAAAGAAGCGGTCTTGCTGTTCAGCCATGGCAGCCCGCCATTTGGGGTCCTCACGCATTTGTTGCAAGCCAGGCAGACTCTGGTCTGCACAAAGCCAAGAGACTTCATCACAGGGGGGACAATGCTGCAACATGCACGAATCAGATACACCGACGTCGACAGTGCACTCTTCTGCATCAGCTTGCTTTGTGTATACTGATCAAGCACCAAGCAGGTCTTCACATTGATTCCCTAGACCCTGAATACAATGAGTATCGGTGGTGAACCCAGCTGTTGCCCAATGCCTCAAGGAGGTGACTTGTCTGGCACATTCAGCATGCAGCTCAGCATGTTCAGCACATATGTATGCAGCTGCTTCCAATGCAGCTGCTCACTCTCAGACTGCATGGGCCATCCATTCCACAAGCATGTATGCACCGCATGACTCACTGATTGACGCCATGCCTTCTTTCAAGCAGCTGCTTAGTTCAGCAGTTCTCTGCTCTGCTGCAGCGACATCGACGGAGGTACCGAGTGCTTTACAGCGGTTGAAAGTGAGAAGTGCGAGCGTCTTGTTCACATCTCCCAGCCACCATAGGAGGACTAGGATAGCCTGCATGAGGGCAAGAGCAGCATCCCCAGGGTAGGGGGCGGTGTCCCCTGTGGCCCTGGTGCGCCCATAGCATGCTGCATACCACACCAAGCGCCTCAGTCATCGCAAGAAAGGTACACAGTGGTTGGAGTCTGTGTGATAGTGTGCAGATGTCACATGAGCACAGCAAAATGCTGGTGTGAGCCAGCTGGGGCTGGGGCTGGGGCTGGGGCTGGAGCTGGTGCAATATCATCATTCACAGCATGCGCATAGATTAAGGTTGCTACGTTGATGCATGCATGTGCTAAATGCAGAAACAAGCCTGGAGTCTGCCTGGTGTAATGCGCCTTAACACAATTCGTCAGCAAGGAGCACGCAGTGACATGCATGCACACACAGACCAGTCTCTTTGCATGTGCAGCAGGACTCACACAGAGTTGTGATATACTCTGCTATACTCAATATCCGTATCTGTTGCGTTCCAGCACAGTACTGCCTCATGCTGTTGTTTGCCAACTCCACCCAGGTCTTCAACACCAGGGGTAGCGCATGCTTCCCAAAGTACCGCCAGCCCTCTGCCTCAACTGTAGTTGTATTGGCAAGGTGCAGCAGAAACAGTCTTTGGTTGATCAGATCCTGATTGGGCAGCCCAATGTGTGAGTATGCAGGGTGAGCTACAGCAGCATTGACGCCCCCCTGCCAGTAGCGTGCTACAAGATCTGTCACCAGCTTGCTGAGATCCTGCAGACACCACCACCCATCTCATCTCTCAAGCAACTGCCAAGGTCCACAGCTACAAGTCAGCTTCAGCTTGACTGCTGCTTTGCATGCAGCAAAAAAAGCAAATTCAAAAGGGAAATGGCACCTTATGCTGACGTTATGCTGAGGGCTGCAAGCGCGGTAGCAGACAAACCCAGTTCAGTCCCAAAAGAGTGTTCTGAAACAGCCTGGCTCATGCAGGCTCCACGCTCAGCACAACTCGTGCACAAGCAGACCCATCAAGGCTTCTCAGCACACAGAACCCCTACAGTCGCTGCTTTGCATATGCAACTGGATGTCGACATGAGTCAAAGTGTCCACAGAAGAGACTCACCCGAAAAAGCTTCTCATCCCACATCAGCACGTCGCAGCGATTTCGAGTCTGAATCTGAGAATGCTGAGCTGCTTGTAGCGCCATTTGAGTATTTGCGGCAGCCATGAGCAGCTGCCGCTGCAAGCTGACATTGCTGGTGGCCATGTGCAGCTGACCCATCAGCTTCATGAGGGGGCCTTGCAGCCCAGGGCCATGCTGTAACATAACAAACCATTATTTTATTGCCAAGGCTGATTGAGCTTTTGTCCAGGGAAAGCTCGGGCGAGTGCCCAACAATGCATCAACGTTGCTGCTGCATCTAAAATGTACAGACTTCATCAATGACACATGTAGTCATGATTAATCATCATGCAACTGTCAAACCCATAGAATACCTATGCCACCAGTCCTGGTGTGACAGACTGTTGCACACAGAAACTGCCATCATCAACAGGCATGGGAAAGGTGCTGAACCGTGAGACTATGCAGAATGTACATGGTTGTTTTATCACAAGGACAACATTAGGAGGGCCTGCATTGCTTGCCTTGACTGCATCCACATAGCCATCTGAGTGGAATAAGCCCTCCATCCTCCACAGAGCCCGTGTCAGAGCAACACACAACTCTGTAGACCATGGCATGGGTACCTGCATGAAGGCCACGCATTGTCTCAGTTGGTGGCATGCTTTGCGTTCCCTCCAGTCTAGGTGATGATCTAGCACTTCAGCGAAATGTGCACAGCAAAACCAACGCCTCTATTGCAATGTATGTCATTACAAGACCGGGTCTGCGGCTACCAGTGAACGTCAGCATGCGCACATCAGCATACATATTGCATGCAACATGAGCATGCAGCTGCAGTGCATGATGTGTCACCTCAATGGCCTGCAGAATGCTGTCGCATACTACTTCCAGGGTGTTGCTCTCCAGAAGAGCAGCACGGAAGGGCTTGGGCTGCGCCTCCTCAGGCCCTGCTTCAGCCTCCACAGTGCATAAGCGTGCCACACATGCGCTCATGTTCAGGAAGGTGATCAGCCACTCTGCTGAGTCTGGCTTGGCAGCCTCTGTCTGTGCCCGTGTTATGTAGACATGCCAATCAATGAATGGAAGTGACAGCTCAAGTGCTGCCTTGCTGTGGTCAATACTGTCAAGGACTGCAAGAAATGCGTCTGTAGCGAGATGCACTTCTGTTGAGTTGTCACAAACGCCTGCACGAGAGCATTCAATGTTCTTCACAGTAAGCCAGAGACACAAGCCTAGTCAGATCATCACGTACTGAAACTCCAAAAAGACTAGCTACAATACAGTGGCATGCCTTCAAATTTTGGCTGCGACAACATACACCTGTCCTTTCTGTTTGTTGAAACTGTTTGTTGAGCTGAGTCTCACCTAAACACTGAGGGAGGTGCTGGAAGGCAGCCACTTTGAGGCCAAACTCCCAGTCATCTTGCAAGGAGTCTGTCCCATGTGTGACAAGGGAGCTATCTGAGCGCAATCGCTCTAGCAGCACTATGTTCAGGTCATGCACCTGCTGCGCAGGCTGTGTGTTGCAGATCCGGGCATCCCACCATATGTCTAGTATTGGACCAAGCCCAAACCTGTGAGCAGCGCTGTTCAGTCCGCCTGCACCAGGCCTGAATGTACCGTTTCAATCAAGCAGCAGCGTACAAGCCACGACGTGGCACGCATACATGTCAACAACCAGACATCCAAAAATGGTACGTGAAGCTTTTACTCTTGACTGAGGGTGTCAGGAACAGCTTGGTGCAGAAGCTACACTGAGCAACACCACTGACAACAGCTCAGACATGTACACAACCGGCTTTTAACAATCAGCGCCTGTGACAGGATAGTGTGAGTTGAATAGAACCTGACCTGACAACCTGCTGCATGTCAAGGTAAGGGTCCATGATGTGCCCGACCAACAGCTGGTGCACAAGCACAATCAACTCATGCCTGTAGGTTTGGTACACAGCGACTTTGGTCCCTGCTCTTGCTCATCCATCCTAGCCTGTACAACAGAACTCCCAAGCCATCCCAGTGTCACAAAGGCTCTGAGGGCCACTGTTTGGATGTTCTTCCAAGCTGCTGGTGTTGGATGTGGCCACACAACAAAGTTGGCACGGCTGGTTGATGTCAAATCAAAGAAGCTGTAATTGATTGGTGTGCTGCTGTCAGGAGGGATGGCAGAGGCACTGGGATCCTCTGTAGAAGGTGGCACTGCTGTGTTGACATGCGACACAGCTGTATTGGCAGGAGGCGCAACTGTGCCAGCAGGTTTATCAGCAGCCGCTGAGGCAGGTGCCTCACTTGTGACTGCTCTGCTGGGCACTGACTCGTGTGAGTCAGCAGGTGATCCCACACACGGCTCCATCTGTTTAGTAGGTGCATTGTGCAGCGCTGTGAGTGAGCTGACGAGAGTATGAGCACTGAGGGGGAACTCTGCTACCAGGTCATTGATGTATTTCAAAGAAGGCAGGTGGTAGCTGTCTGCTGATAGCAGCAAATTAGGGATCTTCTTGTACACCTTGGCAGCTACAAGACACAGACTGCTGTCAGGCCTTGCGTCTTCCTGTACTGCAATAACGCCGTGCATGATGGTTGCACCATGTAACTGCAGGCTGTTCTGGAACATCTGGAAACCAGCTGCCAGTGATTGCAATGCAGACTTGAAGCCGATAGCTTAACGCACAGTACGCCCATAAAATCAAAAAACACAGCTGCTGTCAGCAGCTAGAAGGACTCATCATCAGCATGTAATGTCTTGTTCAAGAGCATTTTGCCTATTGAAACACAGACCAAACAGTCCTCTGTCAACCAGAATGCAAGTAAACTAGCAGGCAACGCTTTGTTCCAGTGCACCAAGCAGAAGCTAAGGGCTGCTGTGGCATCACAAGCTGAGGTGACTGACATAGGGCATACATCCCAGCATCAGCTGGGTGGAATGGTGGCAGCAGTATGCATGACAGCCGTGGGATGCCTTGCATGCGCGCAAACAAACTCCTGTTGGCAGCTACCTGCAATCAAGTACACCAGCCATCAACTCTGTTGATGAGCTCTCTGAGGTAAATGCAAACACGAAAGAGCAGAGTACGGTTGAGCTGCAAAGTACAGGTGTGCAGACAATGCACAGCCCTTTGACCGGTTAGCCACGTTTTTACATAGACTGGTGCCTGACTCAGCAATGATGCATGTGTTGATGGTCGAACAACAAGACGCACCTGATGGTCAGGCAGATCCTGGGACGCAGTCAGACAGAAGAGCAGTGCGCAAATCAAGGGGCTTGCATCTGGGCACACATCAAGCATGGTCACAAGCACTGCCATGCCTCCTGTCAACACCAGCTTCATCAGGCTTGTGTTGGGGCAACAGGCGGGGGCGGTGTCTAGTGTATGTGTAGCTGATCTTGAAATGCATGCTTGCAGAGATACCATGTGGTGCACTCCTTGTGGCATCAATGACAGGTGCGTGACATTTCGAAGTGGCTTGCCCACACCACCATTGAGCAACACTCAAGCACGCAGGAGCAGCTTCAGATGCCACTGCCTCTTTGCTTTAAAGCAACCATGCTTTAGGCCTTCCATGAGCAAGTATTGAGCTGATAGTGGGGCTTCAAGCGGATCAGGTGCAGGATCGGACAGATGGTGAGTTTATGTTTGCATGCAGGCTATGTTGGGGGCGCAAGGCATTACCTGAAACCAGCAGGTGAGCCAGTAAGGTCTGCACTGAGCCATCAGGCTCTCCCTCCAGCACAACATTCAGGAACTCAAGCAGCGCCGCTGTGGTTGCTTCGTTGCATCCTTGCTTGACATAGAATTTGAGCACGGACATGACCAGCTTCACAGCATGCACAGCCAGCTCCTCATTGTCTGAGCTGCTCATGGATGCTTGGCGCAGAGCTCGAGTGAGCAGAATGATGACAGAGTTTATGGTTTGGGACAGGTACATGCTGCGGCTACTCTGTACATTGATGATCAGGGAGGCCAGCTTGAGCAACATCATGGAGCTTCTGAGCAGCAGGCCCCGACCACTCAAATTCTGCTGCTGATTCTGCTGCTGCCGCAGCTGCTGCGTGTCACCATTGAAATGCTGCATGAACTGGTCAATGCCTTTGTCCACACTCCTTGGCCCATTATCTGTGAGAAGATGAATCTTCACAGCGAGCGCGTTCCATAAGACACTTTCAGGCAAACTGATACCAGCCAAATCTGTTCTGGCAGCAACTGCTACGCAAGCTATTGACTCCATCTGAAGCAGCTGCGCAAACAGAAGCATTGGCCTGTGTGCTTCTGGCATTGCCACTTCAGGTGCAGTGGCCTTGCCCTCAAAGTCATAGTCACAGATTGGTCCAGCGGCTGGATCTCAATCATAGACTGCAACTTTCTGGCATCTGAGATTGCGTCAGAGATGAAGCCCAGGGTGCAACTGATGTTTGCAACTCTGCACCAGCTTTCAGCAACTTCTTCGCTTGCTTGAGCATAGCCAGTAGCTCCAGTGTCCCACATCTGGGCGAGGCCGTAGTCTAGCAGGAGCGCAATTGTGGGTTTAACATAATTCTGAGGAAGACGATGCTCCTACCCTACACATCAGAGCAGGAGAGTTGCATGCCTCAGCAACTCTGCTGTACATATCTCCTGCTTGTTGCAGGCGCTCAAGCACATAGCAAGCACAGCAGCTGATCCAAAAGGCAGCAGCTGGCTGCACCTGTCCAAGTGTCTCGTGGTCTGCAACCCTCTTGTTCATGTCGTACAGCTGACATTTGGCAGGGTCTAGACTGTACGCCTGGCAAAATCCGGCCAAGACTTTGTTGGCCTTCGGCAGGTGGTCAAAGCTCATTCGTAAGGACAGTTTGATGGGTCCCTAAAGACAGCAGTGTTGTGACAGGAGCTTTCCATGCAGCAATCAAAGTGAACATGTACACAAGCCTGTACCTGTGAGGAGACGTCGACCACAACCGAGTTCATTATGAACGGGATCACTGCTGGGGCACAGGACAGTGCTTGATTGATCGCTTTTCGTGTCGCTGCAAGCGGGAATCAAGGCAGCTCAGTGCACAGCGGACACAAAGAAAGTCATTGGATGTACGCTGCAGTCACCGTTGGCTCAAGCGATGTCACGAATTTTCTTGGACCAACCAGCTCTGAAACCAGTATGACCAGATGAAGAAGATGCATAACAGCTATGTGTGCACTATTCACTACCGCCATGGTGTTGCTGTGGGTCTTTAGGGGTTTTGCAAAGCCAATTCTGGAAATCCCTTGTGAGTAATTTTAATTGCAGCTTCCAGCAGTTACAGCGCCACAAATTTGCAGCGGTCAATGTGCGGATCAAGCCATGCGTTGTTTTTCAGAGTGTGATCAGACTTGTGCGCATCTAGAGGGCATGCATGGAGACTCATGTCAGCCCTGAGGCCAGGTGACAGAAGCTGTAGCTTGCAACCTGTAATCACAATGTCATGACACCCTTCATCCTCTCGCGCCAAGCCAGAACACTGAGACTTGACCTAATTGATGCAGGTGCTAAGTGTACAACCTGCATTCACCAAGAGCACTGATGAAGAATTTATGAAGCTTGCATGATTTGATGCAAGTACATTGATGATCACACGCTAACATAGCTATGATCACCCACTGCACAAGGACTGGCGCGATGCAGCATGGCGTCATCTATCTGAAACGCACGGTGTCAAATGGCAAACAGCTGACCAAAGCATGCTGTGCACAGCATGCCCAGCACACCAAGCAGGTGCATGATGAAGCTTGCAGGCTGTCACCTGTTTCACTTCAGTTGCTCTGCACTTCTAATTAGACAAGTCATGCAGATGGTACTTGCTCCTGGAGTGTAGGGTGCAATACAAGCAGCGCCACAGATCACATGTTTAGAGCATGACTGTCAGTGATGACATCAGTTCTTGACAGACACTGCCGGCAAGGACAAGGCAGTGTGGACACTGGTGCTGTTGCTGTATGGGGACAAACCACAATGTCTTTGGCCAAGTGTTACCTACGGAGTGCACTCACATGGAGCAGCGCAAGGGACAGACAGTGCCTAGCTGCTGAGGCCTTTCACATTTCTCTAACCCAGCTGGACTCACATGTGTCATTCAGTGTCAGTGCCACTGCAGCTGCTGCGGGTGGTTCAGTATGACAGATCTGATGACAACATTGGGTACTAGCCGCTTGTGAGGCAGAGGCAGGTGGGTGACTGGAGACGTGTCGTTTTGCTGCAGCCAGTGCTTCATGGCGCTTCTCTCATAGGTATGCCCATCAGCAGCAATCACAGGCTCTACCATCAGCTTCTGCAGCAGCGCATCACTCATCACAGCCCCACACAGCACAGCACAGCATGGCAAACAGCTGTACCAGCACATCATCGACGGCTGAACTGCAGCGCTTTGCAGCAGGCAACAGCAAACAGTTTGACTAGGTCCAGGCCTGCAGATGGATGTCCTCATGACAATGAGACCCACCTTGGTGATTGGACATGACAGCAGCCTTGCTATCTGCCCAGTGTCACCCATATCCAGATGCCCACAGCTGCTTGCGACGGTGGCGGCATCCTCAGCATGAGATGCATCTGCCACTTCTGATGGACCCTGTCTTGGATGCAAGCCTGCTGCTCCATGTGGATCAGCAGTGGCCAGATCATGCAGCGGCAAATCTGAATCAATGCACAGGGCTTCTGGGTCAGAAGAAAAGGTACTTGGGTAACGAGTGTGTTTGTTTGCGCCACTCAGTGTCTGACTGTGAGCGTGAAGTGTGGCCGATGAGATGCCACCTGCCTCTGCTGACAAGCTGTCGCCTGTTGTGACCGCTGCTTCCAATCCACCAGACTGCTGCTCATGGTCTGATGTTGTTGGTGAGCCTGCGTCCTCTGGAGTGGATGGCAGCTGCTGCTGCTGCTGCTGTCGTAGCTGCTTCTTGAACTTCTGTGTCTGCTTCTTGCTCTTCTTGGCAGCTGCTTTAGCAGCCTCCCTATCCTCTTCAGCCAGCAACTGCTGTGCAGCTGCCTCAGCAGCTGCTGCTCTCTCTGCATGCGGTGAGTGGCTGTCAGCCTGCACGCTTGTAAAGTCAGCAGCCTGTGACATCATCACATGATCCTGCACTCCTGTGATGTCAGCAGCCTGTGACGTCATCACATGGTCCTGCAGTGCGCAGACACAGGTTGCTCACATAAGCAGTAGCACCAAAACATGGCGTGCTGAGGTAACTTGCTTGTGCAACAATGCACAAGATGCAAAGCATGGAGCTGAATGAACACAGACATGACAGAAGGTGCTCTGAGGTGCTCTGAGGTGCTCTGAGGTGCTCTGTACGACTTCATTCAGGGATCAGCCCACGAGCCTTACACGACATAGCATGCGCGCATGGCGACATTGAAGTCTAAAACTGGTGCGTGAAGCTTGTACTCTTGACTGAAGGTGTCCTGTAGCTTGGTGCAGAAGCTACATGAAGCTACATCACTGACAGCAGCACAGACATGCATGCAAGCGATTTACAACAAGCAGCTCTTGAGACAAGCATGCAGCAGTTTGAGACAGGCTGGTGTGCCTTGGATGATTGCTGACCTGACAACCTGCTGCATGTCAAGGTGAGGATCCATGATGTGCCCGACCAACAGCTGGTGCACAAGCACAATCAGCTCCTGCCTATAGGCTTGGTAGTCATGCGACTTTGGTCCCTTCTCTTGCTGATCCAACCTAGCCTGTACCTTGGAGATCCCAAACCATTCCAGTGTCACAAAGGCTCTGAGGGCCACTGTTTGGATGTCTTTCCAAGCTGCTGGTGTTGGGTGGGGCCACAGTAAGAAGTCGGCACGGGTTGTTGCTGTCAGATCAAAGAAGCTGTGGGTGATGGGTGTGCTGCTGCTGAGAGGGATGGCAGAGGCGTTGGCATCTGCTGTAGCAGGTGGCACTGCTGTGTTGACAGATGGCACTGCTGAATTGGAAGGCGGCGTTGCTGTGGCACCAGCTTCATCAGCAGCTGTTCAGGCAGGTGCCTCACCTGTCGCTACTGTGCTGGCCACTGACTGCCGTGAGTCAGCAGGTGCTTCAGCAAAGACTGAACTATTTGTGTATGTGCACGGTGCAGCTCGGCGAGTGAGCGGACGACAGTGTGAGCACTGAGGGGGAGTTCTGCCGCGAGCTCATTGATATACCTCACAGACGGCAGGTAGAAGCTGTCTGCTGTTAGCAGCAGATTAGGAACCTTCTTATACACTTTGGCAGCTACAAGACACAGAATGCTGTCGAGGGTTTTGCATCCTTTTGTACCACTATGGTTGCACCATGCAACTGCAGCATGTTCTGAAACATCTGGAAGACAGCTGCCGTGCAATGCACACCCATTGCCAATAGCTGAACATGTTGCATGCCCATGTAACCCAAACAACAGGGGGCTCCTGCCAGCGACTAGAACAACACGTCTTTAGCACAAAGCATGTCACTTTTTTTCTTGAAATGCGGTTTTGCCCGCTGAACCACAAATCAAACAGGCCTGTGTCATCCAGAATGCAGCCAAACTAGCAGGCAAAGCTCGGTTCCTGTGCACCAAGCAAAAGCCAAGTGCTGCTGTAGCATCAGGAGCTGAGGTGGCTTACCTAGGGCATACATCCCAGCATCATCTGGGTGGAACGGTGGCAGCAGCATGCATGACAGCCGTGGAATGCCTCGCAAGCGTGCAAGCAGGGTCCTGTTGGCAGCTCTCTACAGTCAAGCAAACCAGTCATCAACTGCTGTTGATGAGCTCTCCGCAGTAGATGCAAACACGAAAGGGCGGACTACTGTTGCGCAAAGTACAGACGTGCAGACAATGCACAGCTCTTTGACAGACACTGGCCTGGCCATGCATCAACATAGATTGGTCTCCAACTCGGCAATGATGCACGTGCTAGCGGTGGCAGGAAGCAGCGCACCTGCTGGTCAGGCAGTTGCCGAAACACAGTCAGACGGAAGAGCGTCTGGCAGACCAAGGGGCTTGCATCTGGGCACCCCTCAAGCATGGTCACAAGCACTGCCATGCCTCCTGTGAACAGCAGCTTCATCAGGCTATACTGGAGCAAGATTCAGGGGCGGTGTCTACTGTATGTGTCGCTCATCTTGATATGCATGCTTGCGGAGACACCATGTAGTGCAAACCTTGTGGCATCAAACACAGGTGTGTGACAGGCTTGCCCACACCATCACCAAGCAAAAACCATGGTGTGCAAGAGAAGCTTCGACAACATTGCCTCTTTGTCTCAATGTATGCATGCTTTGCGCCTTTCCTGAGCAATTGAGCTGATAGCGAGAATTCAAGCAGTTCAGTTGCAGAGCCAGACAGACGGTGCGTTTCTGTTTGCATGCAGACTATGTTGGGGCGCACAACAGTACCTGAAGCCAGCAGGTGTGCCAGCAAGGGCTGCGCTGTGCCATCAGGCTCTCCCTCCAGCACACCATCCAAGAACCCAACCAGCGCCGTTGTGGATGCTTCGTTGCATCCTTGCTTGACATGGTATTTGAGCATGGTCATGACCAGCTTCACAGCATGCACAGCCAGCTGATGCTCCTGCCCACCTGAGCTGCTCACTGTGACTTTCTCCAGGGCTTGAGTGAGCAGAGTGATGACAGAGTTTATGGTTTGGGACAGGTGCATGCTGCGGCTACTCTGTACGTTGATGATCAGGGAGGCCAGCTTGAGCAACATCACAGAACTTCTGAGCAGAAGGGCCCGATC
>JAABUK010008296.1_pt1 | contig 14640 bp, 9 predicted proteins | sample 5559141 | NCBI WGS metagenome assembly JAABUK01 (sample SAMN10711869, study PRJNA513367) | rock metagenome | isolation source: Antarctica rocks | place: Antarctica: Victoria Land, Pudding Butte nord | collected 2016-01-03
AGTAGTACCAATCCGAACATCTCGTCAACCCCAACGATCACTCTTCTTACCGAAGCCAACTTAACGATACATAACCGACAACAAGAGCAAGACAAGCAGACCAATTCGTCCAACGGTATCGACCCGTCGACGACAACTCAGGTATGTGCACCTCGACGATCTCCCAACGAACAATCGATCACGGAGAACATTGACAATCGTCAAGAAGGGCTCAAGCACCAAAGAAACGATGGATAAGTGGCTGTCGGACGACGAGGATTGGTTGAAGGTGTATATGAGCAACGGCGGCGGATATGCGAAGAGATGACTGCAGTGGTACTTAATTTCGATTGGAGTCGATCGTGTGGTCTTTCGATGTTTAATATCATGCTATACGACTGACGTACGATGTAATGTACGATGTAATTCGTCAAAGCTACATGTACGTAATGACTGAATGGATCGTTCGGCACTGAGTGAGAAATGGATTGGACTGTCGGGGACTCTCATATGATATTTCGAGAATAGTGTTGTACTAAACCTGTACACACCGGACTACAACTGTAGCATGAACACGGCGACCGCGCCACCGATCAGTATGGAGTACCAACTCACGCTAGATCTCAACCCTGTACCAGTCGATGGAGGCACATCGCCACTCTCCTCACCACTCCCTCGTATCGCAGCGATCTTCTCGAGCACTGGGTAGGTATACGATCCGTCCATCAGGGACTCCTGAGCGCCGTAGAAGCGCAGCTGAGGTCCTACAGCCCTTCCACCTGATGGTGCGGGTAGCCATTCTTGTCCAGTTCGTTGGTGGTGTGATGTCGGCTGGTTGGAGCAGGATCTGAAACTTGCCATCGTCGCTGTCATCGCCGTAGACTAGACTTCCATCTGGAAATCCCAAATCACTCCTGTTCACAAGCGCATAGACATTTTCCTCATTAGGAACGAGATAAAGGCGACAAAGATTTGTCCGTACACGCACACGCACACGCTGCCACGAGTGCTCGCAACACAGATCTGTGCGACTGTTGGGACGCACAGGGAGCCCCACGCGTAGGTCTCTTTTGGCGATGTTGTCGTAGTCGAGGTTGAAGTTATGTGGAAGAGTGACGAGTCGGAAACGCCAAGATCTCAAAGTTGCGGCAGAATCCCCCTGCATGAAAAGCCTAGTCCCAGCTAACACACGACTGCCTCGACATATGCCGGCGCCCGGAGAACAGGTGGAGTCGTTTCGTACGAGTTAACAGTAGTGATTAGCTAGCAACAAGCCGCTGCACAATTCAATCAAACCCCTACCCTTCCCCGTCCCTGCTAGCAATACTCTCACCCAGGCTCAACCCCCTCCGATGGCCCAACAAACCCTCCTCATCCTCCCTCTCCGCATTCTCCTCTCTCAACACACCGCCTCCACGGCCCACCCTCCCGTCTTCGCTCTCATTCAGCACAGACCACAAGTCCTTCTTCGTCATCAAGCCCACCAAGACCCCTCGGTCCACGAAGACGATATACCGTAGGCCAAGTTTCTGGAACATATCGTTCGTGATCTGGAAAATCGACCTCGCCGAAAGGGTGATTGGCGTCTGATCCATCCACGGCCGGAGGTCGAGAGTAACGCTGGGATCGGCGAGCGGTTGGTGCTGGAAATAACATTGTGTGCTCTCCGGCAGGCCGCGCGTGGGAGATGTGGCAGAGTCCAGCGCGAACTGCAGTTCTGTGCGAGAGACGTAGCCAAGTAGCGTAGCTTCGTGGTTTGATGAAACAACCGGGAAGCCGCGGAAACGGTGCTCGCGGAGTAAGTCCTGCAGACTTGAGATCGTATGTCCAGTCGATGTAATGCAGACGAGGTCATCGAAGCGAGTCATTATCTGCGCGACAGGGACGTCCGGGACGGGTGTATCGTCTTTGTTGTCCAAGTATGGGTAGCCTTGGAAACGGATCCAAGACTCGTAGATGCCGCGTTTGCCGAAGGCGTCGCCGACCCATTTGCTCAACATCACGGCGACCATAATGGGCAGGACGTAGGTCAGGGCGCCGGTGAGCTCGAACATGATGACAACGATTGAGACGGTCATTCGTGTTGTGCCGGCGAGAGCGGAAGCGGCGCCGATGACTGCATATGTTCCTGGAGTAACGCAGGCGACGTCGGGTTCGGCAGCACAGGCGCGGAATGCGATGAAGTTTGGGTATGTTTGTTGCCAGACTTCCATGATTAGGCCAACGACCCGTCCATAGAGAGCACCGACGGCCATTGATGGGAGTAGGATGCCGGCTGGGATTTGTAGGCCAAAGGTAATGACTGCGAGGCAGAATCCGATGAGAGCGGAGAGGAGGAGGGTGAAGATAACGCCTGTGTTGGCGATGCCGGCTTTGCAGAGGCCAAGATAGTCGTCCTCGAGGTCGCGGCATTCGGCGAAGAGATATTCGACAAGCTCGCTGGACTGTGCTCGGAGGAATGTGATGGGAAAGCTTATCAAGGCTGTGATGAGCGCAACGACCATGACTTCCATGAGCGGCTTGTTCTGGAAGGGATTGCTCTTGGATTTGCGCCAGGCAGCCACGCGCATGTTGAGCTTGATGAACATGGCGCCGTAGAGGCCTCCAACAATGCCGATGATAGCGAATGGGACGAGCTCGAAGGCGTGCCAGCCGCTGTGGTAGGCGACTTGGAACAGTACTAGCTTGCCAGTGCGGAACGGGTCTAAGGCATGGAGTGTGACTGCTGCGACCATGGCGCAAACGAAAGCCGCCCACATCGTCTTGTCCGGGAAGTAGTAGCTCAGCTGCTCCAAGCTGAACAGCACGCCTCCGATCGGCGCTCCAAAGGCGACTGAGATGCCGCTCGCTGCGGCTGCCGAAAGTGTTTCTCGTTTTCGTGCTTCATTGCCATTGATGCCATCGAAGAGTTTCATGAATAAGTTCGCGCAACAGCATGCCACATGTACTAGCGGACCTTCCTTCCCGAGCCACATACCGGATGCGACAGCAAGGCATAGTCCAAGTGATTTGATAACCAAGGTCCATGCTCCGAGAAAGTGGCGGATCACGAAACCGCCGAGCACAGTCTTGATCTCTGGTATACCGCTCTGTTTGGCGTGGGACGAGAACCTGATGACCAGAAAGCTGGCGCAGGAGGCGAAGAGGACCTGTCCTGGTCAGCATAGAACTGCTCTCGATCACCATTCGGACTCACAGAAAAGCATATAAAGAAGAAATACTCAATAACGTAGCTCCCGAACGCATTCCCAACCCCCATAGCAGCGGCCCAGGTATTCCAGTCATGACATTCGGCGAACGTATTCGTCTCCCAACAGCAGAACGCCCGGTTGAGATAGAACTTCCCGCCGTCTTGAACATTACTGCATACACCCGTCTTGATGTCTCCCAGCCAGTCGCTCGCCACGTCAATACCAGCAGCGATTCCTCCAACCGCCACCCCCGTCGCGACCAAGATCCACCATATCTGACTCGAGTCTGCGAATACCTTCAACTGCCCGACCCACCCCGGATTGTTAGTCGTAAGCTGCCGTAACCTCGTCCGCTCCTTGCTGTACTCGTAGATCCAGTCGATGGCAGTCAGGTTATCGTAGCCGACCCTCCGTCCTGGCCCTTCCACGTACCAGTCTAGACCGCTGCCATCTTTCGAGTCTTGTAGGCTAGCGCTGGGGTCAGATGCGCTGTTGAGGTAGGAGAGGGTAGTGTTGGGTGTCGCTGCTCGAAGTATACCCTGTGGTGATCGCGAGGGTGAGCCGCTGCCTTGGCGACTATTGCTTCGGTTTTGGAAGGGCGAGGTGAGGAAGCGGGATGCGAAGGACTGGGAGGGCGAGGCCTTTTGTTTGTTGCGCTTGAATGAGATGCTGTACACGCTGTTAGTCTGCACTGCAGGACGCTATTGACAACAAATGTACCTCTCGTTCAGCGGGTTATTCTCACTGAACGGATCGTCGGCCAACAACTCCTCATTCCCAATATCGAGACCATCGTCCGAACTGGGTTCGCCGGGGGAGGGTGTCAGCGGACTCCGACTACTCGATGCTACGGCGGGCGCATGTCCGGACTGGTTCGACGACGAACTGGACATGGAGCTCGAGGGAGTGCTAGCAACATATGCGCATTATGGTATACACGTATAATGTTTTAGTTGTTGTAGGATGAATTGGGTGACGCCTAAACTAGAATAGCAACCGCGTGCTGGCGCTTTCGGGAGGCTGCATGACAGGGGTCTTTAGAACAAAACACCGTTGTCGGCTTCCGTATACATACATGTATGCTTAGATGGAATGTATACTGCACGCCTCATGGTTCTCATATCCGCGTAGATGCTTTTAGAAGCCCTACATTGACGCTACAGCTAAGCCTGACGTCTCGCACAACTAGGTGCCGATTTCCCAACCCTTGAAGCCGCCAGCAATGACAGCCAGAATTTCCAAGAAGAGGTGAGGTCGAGGGTGTTTATACATATATCGCGCATGTGGCCTCCTGTTGTACAACACCGAGCGTATGCGATCATGCACCAAGCCAAATACAATATCAATGCATACAAACTCGGCTTACTCCATCTTGACGACCGCCCCCAGCGCCTTCAATGTCTCAATGATCTTCTCCGCCTCCTCCTTCGGCACACCCTCCTTCATCAACTTGGGCGCGCTCTCCACAAACTTCTTGCTGTCCACCAAACTCAGCCCAAGCATGCTCTTGATCTCCTTGATGACCTTCGGCTTCGCCGCGGCGTCGAATGAATCGAGTTTGAGGTTGAACAGAGTCTTCTCTTCCTGCTTTGGCGCTGCTTCCTCCTCCTCTGCGGGCGCGGCTGCTTGAGACTGAGCTGGTCCGGCGGATGCGAAGCCTCCTATAGGCATGTCGGGGATGTTTAGGCGTGTCTGTCAATGGCTGTTAGAACACCTATTTTGGCTGTTGATATGAAAACTGTGTCATACTTTCAAGGTAGATACTAAATCCGCGGTCTCCAGTAATGTCAATTGACTGATTTGATCAACAATGCCGGCGATCTTTGGATTCGATGCTGCCGCTGCTTCTGTGGACTGCCATCTCCGCGCCTCCTGCCGCCTTCGTTGGGGAATTGTCGCGTTCACACATCGGAGGGCGGGTTGTTGGGATGACCGGAGAGATCGTATGCACTGCCGAGCAGTGTATTGGCAAGCGAGTGACATATTGGCGGCGATGTGAGGAGATGGGGGGAGTGTTTCAAGCTCTCGTGCTCTCCAGATCTCTCGATATCGATCGGGGGGATGTCTCCTTCGAGCTAGCGATTTTCGGGTCTTAAGTCTTGCCCTTGAAGTTTTGCGACTCCATGAACTTTTTCTCAGCACAGAAACGCCACTCACACGCGCGTTAAAGCGCACAGCAGCAACCATGGAGTGTGTCTGGGATGCGGCACTACTGCAGCGTGCTGCTGAGCTTCCACCTGGGCTCTTACAAATCATCCGAAGTGCCAACAACAAGCAATATCTCGCCGCCATCACGAAGACAACGCTCGACTCTCGCTACACATATCTGATCTTCGCGCACTGTGAAGACATCTTTACGCATATCTGCGCTACTCTACGGACACATGGCAGCTTCGCATCTGCAGTCGCCACTCTTGGACGGATTATACCAATCGCACCCTACTTGAAGCCCTACGCACAACGCCTCTTCTCACATGACCAGTACGAATTCAGTGCTTCGCGAGGCAGCGATGATGACTTGCTGTACCTTCTCGGTCTCTTCCGGCTTTTCAGCGCGGACTGGCGCACCTTCAAACCATTCATCAAGCCGACCACGATCTCGGAGCTGCTCGAATCTCCAAGTCGCCCCATTGTCTATCTGGCTATTCGGATCCTTCAGATATACTTGAGCGGTGCAGATCACTGGTTCGAGCAGATGATCAAACGGTATCTCGGCGACGATACTCCTGAGAGCGGCATTGACGGGGCGTGGGATGATCGAACCATTGACTATCGATTCCTAACGCTCTGGGAGGAAGACAGGTTTCGGAATGCTGTGAAGCTTGTTGAGGATGTCCGTGCCGGCGTGCCAGCTGGCAAAAAGGGCTCGGCTCGTGTTCTTCCGAGCGATTGTTTTGACGATTCGACATGTCTGGTTGGAGGTACTCTACTGCCACGCTCTTTGAAGCCAGCCACTGAGGTACGGAGTTCGGACGATGGTCTCGTGCACACATCTACCGCACAGAACAACCTTCGCAAGGTGGCGTCTGCGCTCAAGTCGCCTCGACCAATCCTGCTCACAGGTCTTGCTGGGTCTGGCAAAACTCTCCTAGTCAGGCATCTTGCGCGGAAACTGGGTGCTCTCGACAAGATGATCACCTTGCATCTCAACGAGCAAAGCGATGCCAAGCTGCTCATTGGCGTATACACCACTGGCGATACACCTGGCTCGTTCAAATGGAAGCCTGGTGTCCTCACACAGGCCGTGCAAGAAGGCCGGTGGGTTCTAATTGAAGATCTTGATCGTGCCCCGAACGAGATTATCGGCACGCTTCTTCCACTGATAGAGAAAGGAGAGCTTCTCATCCAAAACAGAAAGCAGACCATTCATGCCACGCAAGGCTTTCGTATTTTGGCTACTACTCGAAGTCAGATGAACCATCGAGGACAAGAAACCACACCTCTGGCGCATATGCTTGGCGCGCGCCACTGGCAGAACGTCGCCATTGGTTCGGCGAACATCAACGAACTTGCCTTCATCGTCGATCAACTTCATCCAACACTCTCGCTGCTACGTCCGCAGATGATAAAAGTTTACGAGCGTCTGCAGGTGTTCAGACAGCGCGCAGTTCTGGTCGGGCAAAGCAAGACTGGCATCCTTCGGCCGATATCGCCTAGAGATTTGCTGAAGTGGTGCGCTCGAGTGGCCAACCTTCTACAAACGCGGTCTACCTTCACCAGCCAAGACGTTGACGACATTTTTCTCGAGGCGGTTGACAGCTTCGTGGGGGCTCTGCCAGACGGTTCTGCTCGAGATGGCATGGCAGCAGTGATCGCAGAAGAGCTACAAATCGACCCACAGCGCCGCGACTATCTGCTCACAGATCGTGAAGCAAAATACGATGCAGGCAAGGCTACGATCTCTATCGGGAGGTACAGTCTGCCTCGGTCACAAGAAGCACGGAAGAACCCGACCAGTCAAGAGACTTTCTCAACCAACCCACACACTTGCCGAATGCTTGAGCGGGTTGCAGCCGCTGTCTTGAACCGCGAACCACTACTCCTTGTTGGTGAGACAGGTGTCGGCAAGACTACCGCTGTTCAGCATCTAGCAACCCATCTCGGTAAGAAGCTTGTGCCATTCAACCTTTCGCAGCAGAGCGAAGCAGGCGATCTTTTGGGCGGATTCAAACCGGTCGATGCACGCAGTATTATCGTGCCGATGAAGGACGAATTCGACGAGCTGTTTTCGGCAGGCTTTAGTCGCAGCAAGAACCAACAATTCCTGGATTTGCTCAGCAAGCAGATGGCTAGGAGCAATTGGAAAGCTGTCTGTAAGCTCTGGCGACAGGCGCTGAAGATGGCCGATGATCAGCGCTCCGCCATCAACAACCGACAAGGCGAAGGTCCCAGCAAGAAACGCAAAGTCGAGCCGAAGAAGACCTTAGACCTCCCACGCTGGGAATCTTTTGCTGCAAAGTTGTCGGGCCTGGAACGGCGACTCGCTGCAGGTGATAATGCCTTCGCATTCAACTTTGTCGAAGGCACTATCGTCAAAGCCGTCCGAAATGGCGACTGGGTATTGCTTGACGAGATCAACCTAGCTTCACCAGACACGCTTGAGGCGATCACCGACCTACTGGACCCAAATAACCCCTCTGTCCTCCTGACAGAGTCCGGGAGTGTCGAGCGAGTGGACGCACATTCTGACTTCCGTGTGTTTGCAGCTATGAACCCTGCAACGGATGTTGGGAAGAAGGATCTGCCACCAGGCGTGCGATCGCGTTTTACAGAACTCTACGTCGAGACTCCTGACAAGGATATCAAAAGCCTGCAAAGCATTGTACGCTCGTATCTACGCCACGAAACAGCCAATGACCCAGCTGTGCCTCCAGATGTTGGTGCTTTGTACCAGAAGATCATCGGATTCGGTAACAACAATCAGCTTGTGGATGGCGCGGGACAGAAGCCTCATTTCAGCTTGCGAACACTTACTCGGACGTTGAGTTATGCGAAATACATTGCTCCGCTCTGTAGCTTGCGCCGGGCGCTCTACGAAGGCTTTCACATGAGCTTCCTGACCTTTCTCGACGCTGAATCATGCCGTCTTGTCGAGCCGCTACTCGAGCAATATCTTCTCGGCAAACGGACGAACATCCGTGCTGAGCTGTCGAAGCCACTCCGGCAGCCTAGCGATGGCTTCGCGCACGTGCAAGGCTACCCTGGGAGCAAGCACTGGATCCGTCAAGGTACGTTTGAAATCGAGGATCAGCCACACTACATCCTCACGCCCTTCATCCGTCGCAATCTGGAGAGTTTGGTCAGGGCATCAAGCACAAGACGCTTCCCGGTGTTGATCCAGGGACCAACTTCAAGTGGCAAGACAAGCATGATCGAATACCTGGCAAAGCGGAGCGGTCATAAGTTCGTGCGTATCAACAACCACGAGCATACCGACCTCCAAGAGTACCTCGGCACTTATGTGTCAGGTGCTGATGGGCGATTACAGTTCCAGGAAGGTGTGCTGATCAAGGCCTTGCGGGAGGGCCACTGGATCGTCCTCGATGAGCTGAATCTGGCACCGACCGATGTTCTTGAAGCCCTCAACAGATTGCTGGATGACAACCGAGAGCTGCTTATACCAGAAACGCAGGAAGTCGTGCGACCTCACGAGAGTTTCATGCTGTTTGCTACTCAGAATCCAGCTGGACTCTACGGTGGACGCAAGACCTTGTCACGAGCTTTCCGCAATCGCTTCTTGGAGTTACACTTCGATGACATACCGATCGACGAGCTGCAGGAGATCCTCCACAAGCGAACACAACAACCAGAAAGCAGATGCAAGCGAATTGTGGCAGTGTACAAAGAGCTGTCGGTACTTCGACAAGAGAACCGAGTTTTCGAGCAGCGAAGCTTTGCAACTCTGCGTGATCTTTTCCGTTGGGCGTTCCGGCCAAATGACACCATCGAACATCTTGCTGCGAACGGGTTCATGCTACTTGGCGAGCGTGTGCGAAAGCAAGAGGAACGGCAGGTTCTCAAGGAGATCATCGAGAGGGTTATGAGCACCAATGGACCTCGTGTTCGCATCGACGAAGATGCTCTGTACGCTACCAACGCTTCCGAAGTCACGCAGTACGAGCAACATGGTGGCAGTCAGGGTGTTGTCTGGACGAGAGCAATGCGCAGACTATACTGTCTCGTCTCAAGGGCTATACATAACAATGAGCCTGTGCTTCTTGTTGGCGAGACTGGTTGCGGAAAGACGACCGTGTGCCAGATGCTGGCCGATGCTCTCAGCAAGAAGCTGCACACTGTGAACGCACATCAGAACACCGAGACCGGGGATATCATTGGGTCACAGCGTCCTGTGCGGAATAGAGCTGGTATTGAAGCAAGTCTCCGGCACAGCTTGCTATCATCGAGCTCACTGCAGAGTCTGGATACCGCGGCAGCGCATTCGACAGAGTCACTACTCGAGGCTTATGACCATGTGATTACCTCATTATCTGCAGCCGAAAAAGCGAGCCACCACCAGACACCAGAACATGCAGAGATACTGCTACACCGCACCCGCTTCAAGGCGCTATTCGAGTGGGCTGACGGCAGCTTGGTTCAAGCCATGAAAGAGGGATCGTTCTTTCTACTCGACGAGATCTCGCTGGCCGATGACTCAGTCCTTGAACGTATCAACAGCGTCCTGGAATCTCAGCGTTCGATACTGCTAGCCGAGAAGGGCAGCCTGGACTCCTTCGTCAGCGCTGCACCGGAGTTTCAGTTCTTCGCGACCATGAATCCGGGTGGAGATTATGGCAAGCGTGAGCTCTCGCCAGCACTGCGCAATCGCTTCACTGAGATATGGGTGCCACCACTCAGCAATGTTGACGACGTCACCCAGATTGTTCAGCACAAGCTGACGGAAGCTGCGAGGCCGCACACAACTGCAGTCGTTGGCTTTGCTCAATGGTTCAATGAACAGTACAACACCTCCGCCAGCTCGTCGATATCGATCAGAGATACTCTCAGCTGGGTGAGCTTCGTCAATGCCTTCGCGATCGATGATGTTGGCGCTGCTGTCGTACATGGTGCTGCGATGGTATACATTGACACTCTTGGAGCTAATCCCGCTGGGCTGATGACGATGTCTACCGGCAGCCTTGACCAAGAACGCATACGCTGTGTCGAAACTCTCTGTCAGCTTCTCCGCATAGATGCCCACGCGGTATACTCTTCGCCAACCGAAGTGCAGGTCGGCGAAGATGGCCTTCGCATTGGTCGTTTCTGCATCAGCAGGCAGTCTACTGGCCAGGTCGCCGATTCGACATTCTCTTTTGAGCCACCAACGACAAAGATCAACGCCATGAGAGTTGTCCGTGCAATGCAGCTCACAAAGCCTGTTCTACTTGAAGGCAGTCCAGGCGTGGGCAAGACTGCGCTAGTCACTGCTATTGCCGATGCTGTCGGAATGCCACTCACACGTATCAACCTCTCGGAGCAGACCGACTTACTAGATCTCTTTGGCTCTGACGTCCCGGTAGAAGGCTCTACGACCGGCACGTTTGCGTGGCGTGATGCATCTTTTCTCCGAGCCATGAAGCATGGCGAATGGGTGCTCCTGGACGAAATGAACCTGGCATCGCAATCTGTTCTCGAAGGCTTGAACGCCTGCTTGGATCATCGTGGAGAAGTGTTTGTCCCTGAACTCGGACAGACTTTCGTTCGCCATCCGAACTTCCGTCTCTTCGCCGCGCAGAACCCACACCACCAAGGCGGAGGGCGCAAAGGACTTCCCGCATCATTTGTCAACCGCTTCACTGTCGTGTTTGCTGACGCTTTCAGAGCAGAAGATCTCGCGCTAATCTCGACCCGCCTGTTTCCAGCTGTCGAACCACGGGTGATAGAACACGTGGTATCATTCGTCGAGCAACTCGAACGCGAAGTTGTGCAGAGCCGACGTATCGGTGCAAATGGCGGACCATGGGAGTTCAACCTCCGCGACGTGTCTCGTTGGTTGTCACTGGCTTCATCGGACAGAGGATTACTCCAGTCTGCTACTGCCCACGACTTCATTGATCTGCTTTTCTCGCAGCGTTTCCGGTCCGAAGCTGACAGAAGTTTTATCACCAGCCTGTTCGCCCGTATGTTTGGAAACAGCGAGGCCGCGTCAGACTTGTTCCCCAATATGTCTTCCGCGGCTCTCCAAATTGGAGTCGGCCTTCTGAACAGGAACATCAGCAGCGCAACACCTAAGCAACTCGTGCCATCTGCCCCGGGTTCTCACGACCATCTTGCGATAGTACAGTCAATCATGCTTTGCCTGCAGCGAAGCTGGCCTATCATCTTGACCGGAGCACCTGGAGTAGGTAAGACGACAACGATCGATCGCCTCGCCACCGCTGTGGGAGCGGAGGTAACAACTATTGCCATGAATGCCGACACTGATGCCATGGACCTCATTGGTGGCTTTGAACAGGCTGACCCGCAGCGTCGGCTAACGCACGCTCACAAGCAGTTGCAGTCGCTCCTGCACATGCAGGCCAGAAAGAGCCTCACTACTGACGTTGCGGCCGAACTTGCCCGACTGCTCGAAAAACCTGATGTCGAGAGTCTCGCAGCTCAGCTATCACAGCACCAAGCCTCAAGCGGAGTCTTCACTGCTGACCAGGTGTCGGATATCTCGGCCCTGCTACACGACTTAAAGGCCAGCGAGCAAGATGTCGAGAAAGCGCGTTTCGAATGGATCGACGGTCTCCTTGTCGATACTTTACGGGAAGGTAAATGGCTCGTCCTGGAGAACGCCAACTTGTGTAATCCTTCCGTTCTAGACCGGCTCAACTCCCTACTAGAGCCAAATGGATCTCTGATCATTAACGAGCATACCACCGAGGACGGTGCCGCGCGTGTTCTGCAACCTCATCCGGACTTCCGCGTGTTCTTAACGTACGACCCGCGTTATGGAGAGCTTTCTCGGGCTATGAGAAATCGTGCTGTTGAACTTCATCTGCCAAATGCAGGCGGTGAACTCTCGTATGATCGTGCAGATGCGTTGCATCCCGAGTCTGCTGTGGCTCGCCTCAGGAACGCACGGTTACTGAAATTGGACGCATCCTCCGATATAACATCTGTTGATGCCATCCGGGTCTTGACTGACCACAGCAGCATTGCCGACATACCCCTGGTGCAGCGGTTCCTCGCCCAACTCACGGGCGGCCTCTACGGCTTGTCAGAGACCACCTTGCGCGATCTGGACCCAGTGTGGTCAACTGCATGTCAAGCAGCTTCAGAAAGCTCTGCAGTTGTAGAGCAGCTCTCTGAGCCTGCTGTAGACCAAGCGCAGGAATCTGCTGACTACAAAAACGTACAGGTCAGTCGCCCTGCCTTCACAGTAAGTATTACAGTAACTGATGGTAAGCTATCCTTGCAGACCCTTCATCCACTCAACAATCAAGCTCTCATACGCAACGCTCCTGCATCACTCTCCCGCGCTCATTCGGCAGCTTTCACTTTCGACATTATCACTCAAGCAAGCGTTCTAGCTGCTACTGTAGAGTCCATCCAATTAAACGGCACTCAACTCGGTGCGATACGTCAAGTCGAGCGGTCTTATAGGGCATACAGCAAGCAGACATCGAATGATATGAAGGGGAGCCTCGTGCTGAGATCGCTACTCGATGCTTTGCGAATCCTTGTGGATTTATCTCAAAGAACTGATGTGGCTGCCACGGTGATTCAGGTGAGTTGATGAGCCCGCCTGCTGCCGCCATATGCTAATTCTGTCCAAGTTGCGCCCAGTCGCGACAACTCTGTTCGCCAGTTGGGATGTCCTTCTGCACTATCTCAGCTCGGGCGTACTGGATGTGACGACCCTGGCCACCTACCTGGTGTCATCGGCGAACATATTGCAAGCTAAGGTCACGGAGGCACCGTCCGCGTACGCATTTCAATTGTCTGAGATTGGCGCGACGTCACTATCAGTACTCGGCAAAGCAGCCAACGACGACCATCGGACATGCTCGACACTGTGGAAAGCGTTACGCCCTATTACACCATCCACGAAAGACCAGCTCAACAGTCTGCTGCATCTCGAGAGCCTCGCCGATCAGTTCGATTGCATATGCCGATCATTCGCGCTACCTCTGGACACGATGACTGAGCTTCACGTCTCCTTCGCTCGGACGCTTGCGCTTGCACAAAGCGGAGACCGAGATGCCACTCGATTGTCGACAGCACTCGACGTTGTAATGTCGGAGCAAGCCGGTCCGCTAACAGACACGGATGACGAGCAAGGCGCACACTTCGCGCACACTTTCCGCCGATTGCTCGAGAGGTTCGCAATGCTCCGTCTAAACGGACGAGAGCTGTCATCTCAGGAGCTGGCAAGACTTGAGATTCTAGCCTCCCGGAAGACTGACGCCGGGGTTCTTCGCGTTGTACAACAGAGCGAGCGAACAATACAAACCCAGCTGGGACTTTTACAGATCATCGTCGGACCGCTTCTTCAACGACTCACCGAGAGCCTTTCCAGTCCTACTACGCTTATCGAGCAGGTGCAAACGGTTGGCAATGTTAGCATGGGCCGGATGCGACTGCTGGAAGACGAAGTAGACCTGCTTGGTAAGGTTTTTGGTTCTCAAGCGCACAATTTTGAGCAACGAGATATTGACCTGCTTCAACCAACTCTGAGAGCACTGGTCACCTCTGTCCTGTCCGCGCTCAGTGGCGACGCAAGCGATGAAGAGTCACGACGCTCTGCGAGGCAGCTGCTGAAATGCCTTGCGCAGCCTTCCGACAGCACTGTCAACGGCCACAGCTATGGCGACCTAGGAGAGGGTGCGCCCGCAAACGTGGACGAGAAGCTACGCTCGGCATTTGCCAAATTCGACTTGGCTATATCGTACCTCTCCAGCGATACAAATTCTGCCAATGAATCACAAGCCGTGGAATCCTGGGCAGCATTTGCGGTGGCCTGTATCCAGCTATATGTGCCGACCACACCATTCGATCCAGCTCTTGAGGTGCGCTTCCGGCACGATGCCCTCCATACAGCACGGGAGCAGTTGCGCAGCCAGCTGGGAGCACTCCGCGCATTGAGGCGTGCTCTGACAGGCAGAGCCGAGACCTTACGACTCAGACTTCTCGAAGAGGAGCTTTCTACTTTGGGCGGCGGTCCCCCAGCCGACTCCACATATCGACCACAAGTTTCCCGTTTCTCCGAAATGAGAGCTGAGCTTCAGTCGCTGATGCGCATCATCGAACCTCTTACTTGCGATGCAGGCTCCTCAAGACGACATTTCCCGCTGGGTGACGGCGTTGTCACAAACCTCGTACGCATCCGGTCCCGCTTGTCGTGTGACTACCGGGAATACGATGACTTCGTGAGGCCGATCGTTGGCTTCATCGACTGCCTTTTCATTGCTCAGACCCTCTCGATGCAGGAGTGGGAGAGAGATGCCTCGGGCTCATCGGTGCTCTACTCCGACACCTTGATACC
>JAABUK010008297.1_pt1 | contig 14639 bp, 10 predicted proteins | sample 5559141 | NCBI WGS metagenome assembly JAABUK01 (sample SAMN10711869, study PRJNA513367) | rock metagenome | isolation source: Antarctica rocks | place: Antarctica: Victoria Land, Pudding Butte nord | collected 2016-01-03
AAGCGCGGGCCTTGATCAGCGGCGAGACGATCGCGAAAGCAGCCACGCGGTGCGGGGTGGATTACACGACCGCGTTCCGATGGAGACACCGGTTCCTGGAGGCTCTCAACCGGGACAAGCCCACACGTCTGTGCGGGATCGTCGAGGCCGATGAAACGTTTGTTCTGGAGTCCTTCAAGGGCAAGCGCCGCGGGCTGCCGAGGGCGGCCCGTAAGCGGGGTGGCAAAGCCAGCAAGCGGGGCCTGTCGGCGGAGCAAATCCCGGTCCTGGTGGCACGTGACCGCACCGGCGCGACCATTGATGCCGTTCTGCCGCGTCTTGATGCCGCCAGCATCACGACAGTCCTGGGGCAGGTCATCAGCAGGCCCGCGGAATTGTGCTGCGACGGCGGCACGGCCATCAAAGCGTTCGCGCGCCGTGCCCGGGTGACGTTCCATGTTCTGCCCGCGCCGGGCAGTCCGTTGCCGGACGCACCGGATCTGCACATCAACAACGTGAACGCCTACCACGGCCGCCTCAAGGAATGGATGCGGCGGTTCCATGGCGTCGCCACCGTAAACCTCCCGAATTACCTGAGTTGGCGGAGAACGATCGAAGCCCTCGGAGCTGCGTCCAATCCACCGGCGTGGCTCATGGGAGCAGCTGGACTGGGGCCATATCAACAGGCTTCGCAATAAGAGCGAATTGCTATGAGCCCTGCCGCGAGCTTCGGCAGGTTGCGGGCAGCGCGCGGGCAAACTGCAGCCTGCCCGTACCCCGTGTCACAAAGCGTGCACCCAAGCCGAAAGGGGCATCGTCGAAGAGGCTTGGCATCAACCTTCTCGGTAACATGGCCATTTCAGCGTCACGCCTCCGTAACGCTGCCGGATAGCACGCTTACGATGTGCGGACCCGCAAACCCAGCCCGTCCAACGACAGCTGCGCGCCCGTCTTCGATCCCCGTTCCGAGCCGCATTCGGAACCTAGTCACTGGGATCGGCTTCTAGTGACGATTCAAAGGGGATGGCATGTCCGGCGACCGTCAGGGTGGAATCACCGAGATCGAGCGGAACGACGTCGAAGAGCTCGCGGCTCCTCGGTCTCGGGTCATCTACGAAGTCGTTCGCCGTCAGGGTGACGAGGAACTGTGCCGTCCGCTCGGGTCGCTTTTCTGGTCAGGGATCGCCGGCGGCGTCACCATCATGGTTTCCGTCATCGCGGAGGGAGCCCTACGCCACAAGCTGCCGGCCGACATGCCGATGCGGCAGGTGATCTCTGACCTTGGCTACAGCCTGGGCTTCCTGATGGTGATCCTCGGGCGGATGCAGCTTTTCACCGAGCAGACGATCGTCACCGTGCTGCCCATCATGGCCGCGCCAGGTTGGCAGAAGCTGGGCACCGCAGCGCGCCTGTGGGGGATCGTCTTTGCGGCCAACATGATTGGTTCCTGTGTGGCGGCGGCGATCAACGTGAACTTACATTTGGTGAGCCAGGAACTGATGGCGTCGATGCTCGAGGTATCGGGCTCGCTGCTTCGGAAGGCTCCGCTGGACGTGCTGCTCCAGGGCATACCAGCCGGGTTCCTCATCGCTTCGGTGGCCTGGATCCGCGCCGGGGCCGCCGGTGGCGAGTTCTGGATCGTGCTCGTGCTCACCTATGCCATCGCGCTCGGCGACTTCACCCATGTGGTAGCCGGCAGCGCAGAAGCCTTTCTCCTGTTGTTTGCCGGGCAGATTGGGGTGAGCCATGCGGTCGGGGGGATTATCCTACCGGCGCTGATCGGCAACATCCTCGGCGGAACCGGGCTGTTCGCGCTTCTCGCTCACGCTCAGGTCCGGCAGGAAATCTGAATGCCCATGCGGTCGCATAGACGGTCCTGAATTTCGGTCCCAGCGTGCCGCCAGCTCGTCTTAAACCGCGCTGAAGGGCGTTGGCGCACTCGCAACACGTGCAACGGACCGGGCGGCACCGAGGCCGGTTGGATCACCGGCAACGTCACCGCCCGGCGGCTGACCGTGGTATGATCAGGCACTGAGATCGTCAGGTCCAGCAATGTGAGCCCCGATGTCATCAGGCCTTCGGTCTGCCGCAACGGCCGCTTGAACGCCGTGCGCAGCATCAGTCTCGTCTGGAGGGCCGCGTTTGTATAGCGAGCCGGTCCGCCTGGTCCACAAGTCTGCCAGCATCCCAGTGCTACGTCCTCGATCCACAACGTCAGGCGGCCACGCCGGCGCAGGCCTGCCTCATACTCCGGCCAGTTCTGCACTTTGAACGACATCTTCGGGATGGGGTGACGGCGGTCGGCGTTGTGCCTATGCGGCATCGGGGCGGTCAGGACCAAAGAAAGAGAAGAGCATCCTACCCTCATTCAGACCATCGAAGTGCACCAACGCCCCCGCGACGAGGACGGGGACGGGCTCTGCGAGGTCCACGTCAACACCATGGAAGGATTTTGGTCGCTGCTACGCTCCCGGCTGCGCCCGCACCGCGGCGTCTCGCAAGACAAGCTGCCCCTTTATCTTGGCTTCTTCCAGTGCGTGCACAACGCGCGCCGACGCGGCAAAGCCCTGCTCGGCGCACTCATCGCCGGCCTGGTTGCGTGATGGACCCGTCACCACCCCGGAACCCAATAAGAGCCACCTGCGAATTCCTGTATGGCAGCAAAGGAGCGTCCCGGGAGTGCCATTACTTTTCGGCGTGGTTCAGACTCCGGCCTTTTTGGGTTACACGAGGCGCGCGGAAAGCGCCGGCCTGTGAGGGCCGGATTTCGGTTGGAAGGGTGTCTTGTGCGGGAGGCGGCCAGCCTTTCCGGGTCAAGCTCGCCGGGGCTGAAGCGGTCCCAGGCCCAGCAGGGTCAGCCAGTGTGTATGGCCTTGGCCGGTCATCAGCTCGCGCGGGCTCTTGCCCCGGCGTTCGGCATGTCGGCTGCGCAGGAAGCGGCGATGGTTCAGGAAGAAGCGCAGCAGGTCCAGATACGAGCCGCCCAGGCGGCGGCGCAGGGTGAAGTAGGGGCGCAGCCGCGAGTTGAGGTTCTCCACGAGCGAGTTGCTGCGAGGTGTCCGCCATGGCCCGGCTCACGGCCGCGAACAGGGCATGGAACTTGCCCTTGGTCTGCGCGCGTAGCCGGTTCCACCCAAGCCAGTATGCGGGCGAGGTGGTGGGCACGCGGTGCAGCAGGCAGGCTTCCCGCACGAGCAGCTCGGTGATGGCGTGAACGCGTGCGATGTCGGCCAGCTTGCCATCGAGCACGCCGGCGAAAGCGAGCAAGGTGTCGCGCTGGTTCTGCAGCGCGACACGCACCGGGCGGATGCGTCGGGCATCCCCGGGCTCGCGGCGCTGACGGGCAGGCCCAACAGGTCGCGCAGGAACTCGACGACGCCGCGATACGAGCTGCGGCAGATCAGCGTCAGCCCGACGATCGCCTGGCGCAGCCAGGCCTTGGTGACCGCCACCTCGAACAGCACCTCATTGTCGGGTGTCGCAGACAGGAACGCGTCATCCAACGCCGCGGCAGCCTTGTGCGCCTGCTGGTAGACGAACTTGCGGCTGACCCCGTGCCGGGCCGCCAAATCGCTGACCGTCGCTGATTGCGAAGGCCTGAATGGCCAAGTCCTTGCAGCCGCTCCCAGGCAGCCTCGCTGCGGCGCCAGCACATCGATCCATCTCGCACCGCACCTGAAAACGTCAGGGTGCCATCAGCCGTCCTGGAAGCGTCAACCCGGCCCCAGCCGTAACCCGTCTTCGAACCACGCCCAGACTGCGCTCGACTACGTGCGCGACGGCGAAGTGCTGGCCGTTTGGAAACTGGACCGGCTCGGCCGTTCGCTGCCGCACCTGATCGAGGCCGTCACAGAACTGCGAGGCGCGGCGTCGGGTTCCGCTCGCTGACCGAGGCGATCGACACCACCACGCCCGGCAGCCGACTCACCTTTCACATCTTCGGAGCGCTCGGCCAGTTCGAACGCGACCTGATCGGCGAGCGCACCCGAGCGGGTTTGGCGGCCACCGCGGCGCGGGGACGCAAGCGCGGGCGCAAGCCGGATAAGCGTCACGGCCGTTCCAGCACCGCCTGGATGAGCCCGGCCCGTCCTTCGCGCAGGTTACGGCCGAGGTTTGCGGCCATCGCCGGAAACTCAGGTCCCATCGCGAGATGGAGCCCGAGCAGGGACGGCGATGCCGGCGCCTGAGCTCGCGCCTTCTGTTGCTGCTCGAACCAGGCGATGCCGGTCTTGGTCTGGTCGGTCCAGCCAACGACCCGAAAGCCCTGCTGCTCCAGCGTGGCCCGCATCGATGCCGGCGTGACCAAGAAGCTGCTCTCCGGCTCACGGGACCAGGGGACCGGGAAGTGTAATGGCCCACCCGTGCCGGCCACGACGTCGTAGATCGCCAAGCGCCCGCCCGGCCGGAGCACGCGATGGACTTCGGCGTAAAGAGGCGCACGATCGGCGATGTTCATCGCCACGTGCTGGGTCCATGCGAGATCAAAGCGGCCCTTCTCGTAGGGAAGCGCCAGCGCATCCGCGCATTCGTATGTGACCTTGCCGCCGAGGCCGGCGCGCTGAGCCAGGTACGTGGCCGCCGCGACGAAGGGCGGGCTGAGATCGATGCCGTGCACCTGGCAATCGAAGGTCGCGGCGAGATAGCGGGACGGTCCACCGAGACCCGACCCGATATCGATCACCGCCGCGCCGCGTTCGATCCCAGCCGCCTCTGCAAGCTCGACGGTCGCTGCGAGGCCACGCGTGTGAAACTGGTCGAGGGGCGCCAGGTCGGCTGGCGACAACCGCCTGTCTGCAAGTCCGGCAGCCCGCAACGCTTCGTCCAGCCGCTCCCTGAGATCGTTGCGGCCATAGTGCTGCATGACCTTGGCTGTTTCGTTCATCGGATGTCCTCCAGGTCGAAACACGAGGTGTAAACTTCTCAAAGCTTTGCTCCGGTTTCGCCGCGCTACTCCGCGGCCGGCAAAGCTGTTGGCTGGACCGGCTGCCGCGCGTGAAACAGGCGCTGCACGGCGGTGTAGAAGACCGGGGTGAACACCAGCCCGAACACGGTGACGCCGAGCATGCCGAAGAATACAGCGGTACCGAGCGTCTGGCGCATCTCGGCCCCTGCCCCGGTGGCACTCATCAGCGGCACCACACCCAGGATGAAGGCGAAGGACGTCATTAGGATCGGGCGCAGCCGGGTTCGCGCGGCCCCGGCTGCCGCCTTATCCGGCGACGCGCCCGCATCCTGTGCCTGTTTGGCAAACTCCACGATCAGGATCGCGTTCTTCGACGCCAGGCCCACCAGCACGACGAAGCCGATCTGCGCCAGGATGTCGACGTTCATGCCGCGCAGCAGCAGCCCCGACACCGCCGCCAGCAGGCACATCGGCACGATCAGCACCACCGACAGCGGCAGGCTCCAGCTCTCGTACTGCGCCGCCAGCACCATGAACACGAACAGCACCGAGGCGGCGAAGATCAGGATTGTGGTGTTGCCGGCCTGCTTCTGCTGGAAAGCCAGGTCGGTCCACTCGAAGCCCATGCCGGCCGGCAGGCGCTCGGCGGCCAGCTTCTCCATCGCCGCCAGGGCATAGCCGGAGGACACGCCTGGAAGCGTGCCGCCCTGCACCTCCGCCGCGGGGAACAGGTCGTAGCGCGGGACGCGGTAGGGGCCGGTGACATCGTGGAAACGCGCGACCGAGCCGATCGGCACCATGGCGCCGGTCGCGTTGCGCGTCTTGAAGCGGGCGATATCGTCGGTTGTGGTGCGGAACCGCCCATCGGCCTGCGCCATAACCTCGTAGGTGCGGCCGAGATAGTTGAAATCGTTGATGTAGGCGGAGCCGAGATAGACCTGCAGCGCCTCGAATATCTTCTCCGGCGGGACGCCGAGCTTCTCCGCGCGTACCCGGTCGATGTCGGCGAAGACGGTGGGGGTGCCGCTGCTGAACTGCGTGAACACGCCGGCCAGGCCGGGCAGCGCATTGGCGGAAGCGGCCATGTCCTGCGCGGCTGCAGCCAGTGCCGCGGCGCCGGCGCCCTGCCGGTCTTCGAGCATCATCTTGAAGCCGCCGGAGTTGCCGATGCCGCTGACCGGAGGCGGCGCCAGCACGATGATGAACGCGTCCTGGATCACGGACAGGCGTTGCCGCAGCGATGCCAGGATGGCGGGGCCGCTCAGCCCCGGCGCCTGCCGGTCCTCGAACGGACGCAGTCCCGAGAAGATCGTGCCGGCGTTGGACGCGTTGGTCAGGCTCGCCCCGTCGAGGCCGGCGAACACGACGGCGTTGCGCACGCCGGGCGTGTCCAGGATGATCTTCGTCGCCTGTCGCACCACGGCATCGGTCCGCGTCAGGGAGGCGCCCGGCGGCAACTGCATGACGGTGATGAGGTAGCCCTGGTCCAGCTCCGGGATGAACCCGGTCGGCGCACGGCTGAACTGCCACGCCGTGAGGCCAATCAGGCCGGCATAGGCCACCAGCACCACCGCGGTCATGCGGATCAGCCGCGCCGCCAGCCGGCCGAACCGGTCGGACAGCCACTCGAAGCCGCGGTTGAACCCGGCGAAGAACCCGCCGACCAGCCGTGCCGGCAGTGACCGGCGCTCGGCCGGCGCGTGCGCTGCGTGCGGCAGGAACAGCAGCGCACACAGCGCCGGGCTGAGCGTCAGCGAGACGAAGCAGGAGATGACCGTGGACGCCGAGATGGTAACGGCGAACTGGCGGAAGAACTGGCCGGAGATGCCGGAGATGAACGCCGACGGGATGAACACCGCGCACAGCGTGAGCGCAATCGCGAGCAGGGCGCCGCCGACCTCGTCCATCGTGCGGTGCGCGGCATCCCGTGGCGACAGGCCGAGGCGCAGGTTGCGCTCCACGTTCTCGACCACGACGATCGCGTCGTCCACCACGATGCCGACCGCGAGCACCAGCCCGAACAGCGACAGGTTGTTCAGCGAGAAGCCCAGCGCCGAGAGGATCGCAAACGTGCCGACCAGCGAGACCGGGATCGCGACGATTGGGATGATGGAGGCGCGCCAGGTCTGCAGGAATACGACGACGACCACCACCACCAGCGCCACCGCCTCCAGGATGGTTTTGACCACCTCGTGCACCGACTGCCCGATGAACAGGGTGGTGTCGTAGGCGATGTCGTAGCGCATCCCCTGCGGGAACTCGGCCGACAGGTCCCGCATCGTCTCGTAGATGTGCTGCGCAGTTGACAGGGCGTTCGAGCCCGGCTGCTGGAACACCAGCAGCGCCGTCGCTCGCAACGAGTTCAGGTAGCTGTTCGAGCCGTAGTCCTGCGCGCCCAGCTCCACACGCCCGATGTCGCCCACGCGGGTGACGCGGCCGGCAGAGTCGGATTTGACGATGATGTCGGCGAACTGCGACGGCTCGGCCAGCCGGCCCTGGGTCTGCACGTTGAGCTGGAAGGCGCCGGGCTGCGGCAGCGGCGGCTGGCCCAGCACGCCTGATGAGACTTGCACGTTCTGCGCCTGGAGTGCGGCCACGACCTCGCCGGCCGTCAGGTTATGGGCGGCGACCTTGTCCGGGTCGAGCCAGATCCGCATGGAGTAGTCCCGGCCGCCGAAGATCTGCACGTCGCCCACGCCGTCGAGCCGGGACAGCGCATCCTTCACGTGCAGGGTCGCGTAGTTCGACAGATAAAGCTGGTCGCGTGAGCCGTCCGGCGAGGAGAGATGGATCACCATCAGGATGTCGGGCGAGTTCTTCTTCACCATGACGCCGAGCCGTTGCACCGCATCCGGTAGCCGCGGCAGGGCGACGGAAACGCGGTTCTGCGTCAGCACCTGGGCGGTGTCGAGGTTGGTGCCGAGCTTGAAGGTGACGGAGACGATGAGCTTGCCGTCGCCGGTCGACTGGCTGCTGAGGTACAACATGTTCTCGACGCCATTGATCTGCTGTTCAAGCGGCGTGGCGACGGTCTGGCTCAGCACCTCGGCGGAGGCGCCGGGGTAGGTGGCCGTGACCTGGACCATGGGCGGCGCGATTTCCGGATACTGCGTCACCGGCAAGGTGAAGTAGGCGGCCCCGCCCACGATAGTGATAAACAGCGACAGCACCGTCGCGAAGACCGGGTGGTCGATGAAGAAATGCGAGAAGCGCATGGCCGGGTCTCCTCAGTCCTGGGACGCGGTGATTTGCGAAGTGGGGGCGATCTTGCCCGGCTGCGGCGTGACCCTGCTGCCGGGGCGCACCCGCATCAGGCCGTTGATGACGACTTGGTCGGTGACGGCGAGGCCGCTGGTGATCACGCGCAGATGGTCGTCGTCGAGCGCGCCGATCTCGACCGGCTTCCGCGCCACCGTGCCATCGGACGCGACCACCATCAGCAGCTTGCGCGATTGATCGGTTACCAACGCGGCGTCGGGTACCACCAGCACTGGGCGCGGCGCCGAAACGGGCAGGCGCAGCCGGGCGAACTGGCCCGGTGCAATCAGCAGATCGGGGTTTGCGAGGCTGGCGCGGGCGTGCATCGTGCCGCTGCTGCGGTCGATCGCGTTATCGATAAAGTCCAGCTCACCGTGGCGTGGCCAGCCCGTCTCGTCGCTGAGGCTGGCCAGCACGGCATGATCGAGGCCGGGCTGCTTGGTTAATAGGAAGCGCTGGTAGGCCAGGTAGTCCGTCTCGCTCATGTCGAAGTCGAGGTGGATCGGGTCGAGGGAGACGATGCTGGTAAGGGACGTGCCGGAGCTGGCGCCCGGTCCGCCGCTGATCAGGCTGCCAATCGAGACATGGCGCATGCTGACCCGGCCGTTGAAAGGGGCGGTGATGCGGGTGAAGTCGAGGTTGAGCTGGGCCGCGTGGATCGCCGCCTTTGCCTGTTCGATCGCAGCCGTGGCGGCAAGCTGCGCCTGGACACGCTGATCCAGCAGCTCGCGGGATGCGAAGTTGTCGCGTGTCAGATCGGTCGTGCGCGTGACCTGCTTGTTTGCCAAGTCCAGCCCGGCCGTGGCGGTCTGGTATTGTGCCACAGCCTGCTGCAGCGCGATGTTGTAGGGGCGTGGGTCGATGACGAACAGCAGGTCACCCTTGTGCACGACCTGGCCGTCGGTGAAGTGGATCTCGGTCAGGTAGCCGCTGACCTGGGCGCGGAGGTCAACCTGGTCCACGGCGGAGAACTGCCCGGTGAAGTCGGTCCAATGGGCAAGGCTGCGCTGCAGCGGCGGGCTGACGGTCACGGTGGGCGCAGGTGGAGCGGCGGCTGCCGTCGGCGTCGCCTGCCGCCGGACGGCCCACATCCCGCCTCCAGAAGTCGCAAGGAGAGCAAGCAGGGCGAGGGCCGCCCATGTCCCACGCCGGCTACGGCGACCGACCAGAGCCGTCACTGGGTTGGCGAGCAGGTGGTCAGCGGACTGAATGGAGCCGATCATCGTATTTCCTGGACTATGTTTGGGCCAGCATCAGCCAGCTCGCGTGTCGGTGCGCCCGATGCCTTGGGCGGGCACGCCAGGCCGGCGGCCATATCCGGCCGCTTGTCTTTCACAACCACACGACCATCTTCTTTATGATAATCATCATCGTCGTCATTGATGACAATGATGAGTGTCATTGAGAAAGACAAGGGGCTAAGGGATTTTATGGGCGTACCGAGGGAGCAGGCACTGCGGAACCGGCAATCCATCATCGACACGGCGTCGCGCGTATTCCGCGAGCGCGGCGTCGATGGCGTCGGTGTGGCCGACTTGATGAAGGAGGCCGGGTTCACCCACGGCGGGTTCTACAACCACTTCAAGTCCAAGGACGCCCTGGCCGCCGAAGCCTGCGCTGCGGTGCTCTCCCGGGCGATCGAGGATATGGCGCGGGTGATCGAGGCCGATGCCGAGGGCCGGAACGGATCGTTCCGCGCCGTCCTCGAAGGCTATCTATCGCCCATGCACCGCGATGATCCCGGTCAGGGCTGTCCCATTCCCGCCCTGGCGACCGATGCGTCGCGACAGGGGGAGCAGATGCAGGCCGCCTATGCGGAGGGGATCGAGAGGTTTATCCAGGCCATGTCCTCCTACTTCGCCCGTGGCCAGGAAGACGTCCAACAGCCGGAGGCGGCCCGCGCTAGCGCGATCGGGTTGCTGACCCACCTGGTTGGAGCGCTCGTGCTGGCGCGGGGGGTTGGGACGGCCAATCCTGGGCTCTCGGAGGAGATTCTGGCAGTAGGCAGGTCACGCCTGCCGGTCTGAAATCCCCTCCTATGCACCTGGAGGCGGACATCGCGGCCGAATCTGTTCTCAGCCAGGCCTGTTCGCGCGGCAAGGCGCCAAGGTCGCGCTCACCGGGCGGCGCACCGGCGCCTCCTGCCCTTTGCTGGTCAAAGTAGCGTCACGACTCCCCCGGGACCAAACACCTAGGCTGTGAAATCGAAAACGCCGTTTTGCCTGCCCGGGTATCCTGGACTTTCTTTTGAATTCATTGTGTGCTGGAGACGGAAGTCCGTCAGTCGCGTTTCAGCTCTGCAACAGAGATGTTCGACCTATGAAATTGCTCCTTGTAACCTGCTTCGTACTTTCCCTTGCCGCGTGCTCCGGCCCGAGGCTGCCCCAGCCAAATACGACTGAGGTTCGCTATGATGCGCGGAACCGAGCAGTGCAGGTGATGATCAGCGGCCTGCAGCCTGCGTCGGATGTTGCGCTGGTTTCCGGACAAGGCTCGCGGTATCCAGCCTCGACGATCTCGCCCGTGAGCGGACCTCACGTCCTCTACAATCCCCCACCTTCCGTTAGCCTCGGAATAGGTGGATTTGGCTTCACCGGCTGCTGCAGCGGGCTGGGCTTGGGGGTTGGCACGAGCGTGCCTGTCGGCCGTCCGACGCCTGCAGAGGTGAGCGATCAGTATGTCGCCTCGGCGCTGATCCCCGTTCCGGCTGACTATGCGACGAACTGGGCCAACTATCATCTGCAGGTATGGATAGGGAACCAGTCCATGATCCTGGCCGCGCCGGCTCCGTCGACTTGATGGATCGGATCACGCGTTGAGAAAGGGAACCCCTCTGGCACCACAGGTTCTACAACCCGGTCCGGCGGTGCGCTGACCTCCGGCGTCGGAGCTGCAAACCAAATAGTTCTTTCTGTTACGTGAGCGCCAGGCGAGGCTGGCGCGGTCCAGCCGGTGGAAGACCAGTCCCTCGACGCAGCGCTGTAACAGAGCCAAAACGTTGTGGGCCAAGACCACCACCGCAAAGCTCAGCAGCGCGGCGCGGGGGTGCCCTCCGCCGGCTTTCCATCGGCTATGCCACTGGAACCTTGGCCGGCTCCGCCCAGGCTGCGATCTCGCTGTGCAGCACAGCTTCCAGTCGCTGGAACATGCCCTCAGTGCGCCAGCGCGTGCGATACAATGCGGCAATCCGCTGGGCGCCTATCTCCTCAAGCAGGTTGCTCCACAACCGGATCGCGCGCTCGCCCGCTTCAGTGGGCGTGTCCAGCGCGACCTCGGTGCGCCGCCACGGTGCCGGCGCTCCTGTTACCTCGATTGCCTGCTCGCGCACGATAAAGCCGGACCGTGCCTCGTTCCAGCCCCCATAATCATGCGCGTGCAGAAGTGGCGGTCCCGACCAGTTCGACTACCGTGGAAAACAGCAGCTCGCGCGAATACTGGCGCTCACGGTGCTCATCGAACACCGCGTCGATCTCGCTGGATGCTCTCGCATCCAGCCATCCCGCCGGCAATGCATGCTCCAGCGCAGTCCGCGCCATCACGCTCGCCGGCGCATGCTGCTCAAACCGTTCGATGACAGAGGTCCAGATCATGCCGCTCCTGCTCATTTGTCAGATCAGAACGCGGCACCTGGGGCCTACTCAAAGACCTTGAAGGAGGTGGCACTTATGGCCGGTCTACGCTCGCCCGAATGAGCATTCCGTTCATGCCGGGGTTTGGGACCTGACGCCAGCCGACCGCTTGTTGGTCGAGGCCAAACGCTGGGGCACAGGCCGGTCTCAAGTCTGGCTCGAACCGCCTCAGCCCGACACTGCACAACCAGCTTGGCCTCGCGAGATAATTGCTTGAAGCACATAATGACCTCCTCCCTGGAACTGCGCCCGGAGTCGGGCAAAAGGACCTTTCCCTAAAATCCAAGGGAGGAACGTCTATGCTGCAATGCAGCATAGACGTTCCTCCACTCAGGACAGCCGGACCACCTCGCCGGTTTCCGCAGCGCGGCTGACCGCCAGCGTCGCTTCCAACGTGCGTGTGCCTCCGCGGCCGTCCAGCAGAGGTTCGACCTCGCGCCGGGCGACCTGGCAGAAATGGCGCATCTGCAACGTCAGCGGGTCCTGCTCCGGCACGATCTCGCGGTGAGCTTCAAGCGGCGTCCACCAACCGTCGCCGCCGTGCCGCCAGCCGTCCAGGCGCGGCACCGATAGGGAGCCGCCCGTTCCCGCGACGAGGTAGCAGAACTGGTCCGTGTGCGGGTACGCCTTGTTCTCGCCCGAGGTCATCTCCCAGCTCCAGGGTGCCGCGGTAGCGTCCGAGATCATCAGGGTGCCCAGCGCGCCATTGGCGAAGTGCAGGAGAACCGCTGCGGTGTCCTCGACCGGGAAGCCGCGCGTGGCGTTCGAGGCGACGGCCTGGACCGCCGTTATGTCGCCGCACAGGTTCCGCATATCGTCGATGACGTGGATCAGGTTGATCAGTATGACGCCGCCGCCGGGTTCGCGCCGCCAGGATTGCGGGCCGTCGAAGTAGCCTTGGTTGGGCTTCCGGAACAGGCACAGGCCGGTAGCCGCCACGACCCGGCCCAGGCTGCCGGAGGCAACAGCCGAATGCGCGCGCTGCATCAACGGGCTGTGCCGCCGGTGGTGGCCGACGAGGATGGGCACGTCCGCCGCCTCCGCCGCCTCAACAAGCCGCATCGCGCTGTCCACGTCGCCAGACACGGGCTTTTCCAGGAGCATTGGCACGCCGGACTCGACCGCTGCGAGGCCATGCGGCACGTGGAGTTGGTTGGGCGTCGCGATCACCACGCCGTCCGGCCGGGTCGTCCGCAGCCCCTCGGCCAGGTCGGCGAAGGCTGGGACGCCAAGGGCCGCAGCCTGCTCCCGCGCCGCTAGCGACGGGTCGATGATGGCGGCGAGCCTGGCGCCGGGTTCGTCCAGGATGCGCTTAATGTGGGCTTGGCCAATCAGACCGGCGCCGGCCACCACGATACGTACCGGTTCGCGCATGCTAGGGTCCGCAGTCCAGGTTACGCAAATGGGCGGGCTGCCACGGCAACGGCAGCCCGCGTCGGGTCAGGTCCGGGCTAACCCGGCTTCCGTCAGGGTCTGCGCCCGCATCCGGTCGTACTCCGGCTTCGGCACCGGCACCGCGCCACGGTGGCCCAGGTCGTTCAGGTGCAGCCGGTAGGTCTCCCGGGCGCTGAGTGCCGCAACGGCCGCAATCACCGTCACGCCGAAGGCAATCGCCCCGACGGTCAGTGGGATGTTGGCCGAACCCGACGACGCCACGAGGGCGAACAGGGCCGGCAGCAGGGCCGTGATGGTCGTGCCGGTATTCTGCGCGATGGCCATCGCCGACACCCGGGTGCGCGTCTGGAACAGCTCCGGGTAGAAGCTGGGGAAGATCGCGTTGTAGCCCTGGTACACCATGCCCCACATCAGCAGCGACATGGCGATGGCCAATGGCACGCTGTGGATGCTGATGGCATACAGGTAGACGAACGCCAGCAGCCCCGAGCCGAGCGCCCCGACGACGACCGGCACCCGGCGGCCGATCCGGTCCGACAGGTTGCCGACAAAGGGGATCACCGCCACCGCCAGGATGTTGCCCAGCACCGGTATCCACAGGTACACGTCCTTGGCAAAGCCGATGCCGTATGCCGGCTGCACCGCATAGGCCGCGCCGAACACGGTGGCCACCACGGGAATGACGTTCATCAATGCCATGCACACGACCCGCAGCATGTCGTCCCAGCTCAACCGGAATGCCTCGACGATGGGCGCCTTGGGCACAGCACCTTCCTCGGCGAAGGCGGGAGTCTCGTCGACCTCGCGGCGGATGATGTAGCCGGCGGCGATGACCACGACGCTGAGCAGGAACGGCACCCGCCAGCCCCAGGTATTGAACGCCTCCGCCGGCATGAAGCGCGCCAACGGCAGGAAGACGGCTGCTGCCAGGATCTGCCCGGCCTGCACGCCCTGCAGGGTGAAGCTCGCGAAGAAGCCGCGCCGGCCAAACGGCGCGTGCTCCAGGATCATGGAACTGGCGCCGCTGATTTCCCCCGCGACCGCGAAGCCCTGGATCAGTCGCAGCACCACCAGCAGCACCGGGGCGAGCACGCCCACCTGCTGGTAGGTCGGCAGCAGCCCCACGGCCATGGTGGAGAAGCCCATCAGGAACATGCACACCAGCAGCACGCCCTTGCGCCCATAGGTGTCGCCGTAATGGCCGAGCACGAAGGCGCCGATGGGCCGGGCGACGTAGCCGACGCCGTAGGTCGCCAGCGAGGCGACGATGGCCACCGTGGGGTCGGTGGAGGGGAAGAAGATCTGCGGGAAGACCAGCGATGCCGCTGTAGCATAGATGAAGAAATCGTGTAACTGCCCAGGTCTCCAACCGGGGTCAAGCCATGCGTAGGTCATCGATCAAGCGGTCGGGCTGAGTGGTCAGTGTCTCGAGCATATCCCAACCTTGCTTCCTGGCTGTCGAGAGCAGCGAGCGG
>JAABUK010008298.1_pt1 | contig 14639 bp, 16 predicted proteins | sample 5559141 | NCBI WGS metagenome assembly JAABUK01 (sample SAMN10711869, study PRJNA513367) | rock metagenome | isolation source: Antarctica rocks | place: Antarctica: Victoria Land, Pudding Butte nord | collected 2016-01-03
TTTATCCAGGCTGCTCAGGTGATGAAAAATAGCTTGTTGGCTTGCAGGGCAAGGTGAAGCTGGTTGCAGATGCTGTCTGGTCCAAGCTGACTGGTGTGTTTGTGAATGATGTTCTCCATGTCCAGGTGAGGATGCTAAGCACTCAAAACTTAGTCACTGCATGCACCAGAGGCTGCATGCTGCAGCCTGCTCTAGAAGCTGAGCAAATCGCGTCGAGGCAAAATCTGTTGCATGCCAGTCATCAGCTTCAGCAATTTATGCAGTCGCATGTCGGCGTGTGATGATCTCAGAAGCATGTGTGTGTTTGAAGTCTGACTAATCATCTGTAATTATGCCTCAACACCATGCCTGTCAGCTTGACTGCAATGTCACAGTGGCACACTGCATTCACACTTCAATCTTAGTTTTGCTGTGCACAGTGCTGATTCGCATTGCATTCTGTTTACAAACATGCCTGTGCATTCACACAGCGCATGAGGTGCTTTACTGTATATTCTTCAGACTAGGAGCACCTGTATGCACAGCACTACCAAGAGCAGCAACGCTTGTTGTATGTGCCCGGCGTGCATGTCCTCAGGCGACATCTGTGATACAAGGGCATGAGCAGCAACCCTAAGCTGTATGTCTGCAGCATGTGTACATCTTCACACAGCACTTGAAGTATGGCACAAAGAGCAGCAAGCGCCAGCTGGACTGCGGTGGTGTTGTCACCACAGTACTGGCTGCCTGTCAGCTGCTGGCTTTACAGCATGGACACACAGACCTGGCAGCATGCAGATTCCAGGTGACCTGCTATGCCAAGTGATAACAGGGGGCAGTCTGCAGTTTTGACACTGCAGGTGTCAAGCAACAGCAGCTTTGCGTGACCTTTTGCAGTAGTGTTGCATGGTTTGAGAATGTCATAGTTGATTGCTCATGCAGACATGCAGCACAATAGGCCTCAGCATCGAGTGGGTTGCTTGTCTTGCATGGCAGAATATGCCGTGCAAGATCAGCACCCACTCAATGTAGAGGCCTGTTGCACTGGATGTCTGTACGTGCGATCATGCATCACACTTTTAGGTCTGCATGCATTCATTATCAGTCAGCTTAGCTGTATACATAAACAGGGGTGTCAGAGCTGAAGTCAATAGCAATGAAGCCGGTTCAGCTCCACTGAAGGACATGCAAGAGAGCATTGCATGTGTTGCAGGAAAACAGACTCTTGCAACGTCAACATGCGTCAGGTGCCTCTGTCAGTGCCACACTTGTTGAAGGTTTCACATGTCCCACGCGCTTTGTTCCCGACTATCGCAAGTTACATGTGCCCTGTTCCCAGGTGTCAAATGTTGAATGCTCACTGTTCCCAGGTGTCAGAGGACCATTGCTGGCTGAACACTGACCCAGAGGCTGGGCGTGAGGGCACCATAGAAGTGACCACGGACAGTGCAGCCAAGAGGGCTCTGCCTGTGGATGCTGCGGCATGGCAAGGCTGGCTGTACTCTGGAGGGCATGCACCCCTGTGCTCCCACCAGGTACTCAGTTTGTCCATGACAATTTACTTTGGGATGAGCAAGCAACACAACAGCTTGTCTTCTGTTGGGCCACTGATTGCTTGACCACCTGCTGACATGCACTTCAAAAACATGCGTGTCTGGTTAGAAGCCTAGCATTGCAGATGTTGTGATGAGTTTGCATCATGCTGTGGGCATATGCACACTTGCTGGAGCGTATCGTTGCAAAGCTGCAAGCAGGGTGACGTCACACCATGTTTCTAGAGAGTGGAATGTTGCTGCAGATGACTATCACAGCCATGATCACGTCTATGAATCCCTCCATAACAGCACGGCAGAACACTGGTGAGGACTCTGAGCAGGTGAGCACCTCTCCTGCAAGAGTATGAAAAGGTCTTTCTTGCAGATGCAGCTACATGTAATCAAGTGCAGCTATGCCAGAGGTTGGATGCAGTCAGTCTGGACTGAATGCAGACAGCCATGCACCCTGATAGCAATTCATTCGAGGTGCACCAGCAAAGGTCCGACCTGAATGTCTAGCGTCACTTTTTTGGCTTGAATACTTTGTGGCACTAAGCAGTACATCTTCATGTTTGTCCTGGAAGTGACATGCTAGCGGTCCATGAAGATTTGTTTTCTCCTGAGCTCTGTGTACACATGGTGCTATCAAGCAAACAAATAATGAAGCCTGACATCACAGCGGCTGAACCAGCTGTTCTGGACTTTTCACTTGCGTTGAATGTTCTGTTAACTGATTGTCATGTCTAGGTGTCATCCAGGTGCAATTTGCTCTAGCACAGCTCTTTTATTTGAGTGGCGGACAGTACAAATCGAATACTGAAAGCCATTCTGGTAACGACTGCCAGTTTGTCTAGGTGGCCTGAAATCAGAATGCGTAAGGTAAGTCACCACTGGTAAGTTACCACATGCATTCTGCAGGACATTTTTAGCAGAACTTGTAAAATCCTTCTTCTTCTTCTTCTTTGAGGTCTAACTTGTTGCGGGCCCGCCTCTTGCCTGATGAATCAAACTCCTAAAAGAAAGGATCGGAAGCTACACTATCACTACTGAGTAGCGGTACGACGCGGCGCCGCGGCCATCACAAGATGTTGCCGGTGCTGCCGGCTGAAGTCCTGCTGCTGATCACTGACATGCTGACGTGGAGCGATCAGGCAGCTCTCGCGTCGACCAGCCGTGTTACGCACCAGGCGTTGAGGCCGTTCGTGTGCGCTCACACATCCCGTTTGCGGTCAATCGTCCGCAACTGGTCATCGCGAAGTCTCCCCCCTGCTAGACAAGCCGTTTCCTGGCCAGACGCACTTCAGTCAGCTGGCTGCAACGACGCGGCATTGAGCTTTGTCATTCCTGTTGCTCCTCTTCTGACTGTACATATGGGTTTTATGGATAACCCTGACCAGTTAGCTGGGCAGCTAGCACTGAAAGTGCACAGGGCGCTTTGCAAGTGTCCTTTCTTGAGGAACATTTACACACAGGCACTTTCTCTAGCGTTGGAACAGTCAGGGATGCTTAACCCCTTCGTCTCATTGGTCAACAGTTCTGTCAGAGACAACAGGACTGAATTCAGACGTTGCTTTGATCGACTTTTAAGTCACCTGTATCGGCAGCACGCACTGTACATCCTAGCAAGACCTACTTTGCTAAGTCTACGGAAGGACTTTGATCCTGAGTCTACATTTTCAAAGCCACTGAATGCCCATCTTATCTACTGCTTTGTTGGTCTGGCTGGCCTTCAAAGGCAGATATGACCTCAGATTGCCAACATATACCGTCTGCTGTGGCAGTTTTTTATGTGTCAGCGATGTTGCTGAAGCTTGAACTGCTTGGCGGCATGTTGCTGGCCATTGACTGCAGCGCATTGGGTGACAATCACCAAAGACCCAACACTTTGATGTAAAGCATACTGTGATGCACTGTGTAAATTGTACTTGACCGCTTGTAGACCTGAGTGCCTTCAATCTTGTTTATACTTGCTGCTATCTCTAGGGAAGCTGACACAAAGAAATGTTGCTGTGCCTAGGTCTTGGCCATGTAACAAGTATTCTATTTTCTGACTGTCGCCTGGACATGCTTAAAGGCTAGCTGTCGCTGCATAACACTGCAGCAGGATGTTGCCTAAGCACCTCACAGCATGCACCACTACAACCCTCTGCAGTCTGTTGGCTCTGATACCAGTGATCACTGCGTGCGCTACATAATCCTCCATACTCTGCACATCAGGGATGAAGAACGATTTTGCAAAGCACAGTATCTAGTCAGAGTAATTTTGATGTTTGCTAGGCTTCTGCGAAGACTTCTGATGCACATCACGCATCATACAAGCAGCACATCCTACACCTACCTCTGGTCAAAGTACAACTTTTCTTCAGCACCAACAGAAGTCTGCACCTTCACTGTTCCAAGCTTATGTCCTAGCTGCCCTGACTTGTTTTGCTGACCAACAGACAATGTCAGGCTACTGGCAAAGCAAAAACGCTGGATATGGCAACATGAAGCGGCTACAAGCATGTGCATACAACACGCTCTGGCAAACCTGCTTTGCTCATGCTGTCTTACATACCTTACATGCATGCACAAACGTACAAGCTTGTAGGAAGCTATGCTGCTCAAGGAAGCTGTGCTGCCTGAATGGTGCTGCTTCTGCTTTCAGCCATTACCGGGTCTACAGTGACATGCACTGGCAAGCAAACACAAGAACGTGCATACGTACATGGTCTCGGACACCCACACAGGGCATCTACATTCAACAGGTCCCTGCAGGTTACAGCTTACAGGTCTACCGACTCCTGCAGACTACAGTGGCTGATACTGGGTATGCGATGCAGGTCCAGAGAGTGCAGCGGCATCTCCTCAGGATGATCCATGCTGACCACCCAGATCTGATGTATCCTGCAGCTTTGGGCTGTCTGGCAGACCTTGAAGAGGTGATCAAGCTGAACAACTTGCTGTGCAGAACAGATGCCTTGCCACAATCTTGTGCATTGGATGCTGCATCCAGCATTATATATGGAAATGCTGCAATCCAGGGGTATCTGCAACCTGTGTTTGGTCCAGTGGACATCAAGCCAGCACCTGCTACCCAGTTTAGTTCTCACTCTGTGGTCATAGCTTGGGGCTGCCGCCTTTGGAGGGTCCTTTTATGACTGCTGTAATCTGTAAACTCTTTTCTTTTTCTTATGTCACTCATGCCTGCCTGCCTGCTCACAGCAGACCTTCAAGACAAAGAACAACCAACTTTTTCAGCAGTTATTGACTTCTGGCCCCCTTTTGGGGAGCTTCTTGTCATGTGCTTGATGCTGACATGCTTTGCCAAGCGCAAAAGCTTTTTGTCACTCTCTTGTTTGCGTGGTGCAGATACAGATGCAAGACGCCTTGGAAGCTGCAGTGGAAATTGATGACAAGGGCAAGCTGGAGCAGCACCTGCAAGCAAATGAGGCACAGGCATGTCTTCTTCTTCTTCACCAAAATCTTCACACAGATGATCATTCATGATCTTATGGAATACATGTCACCTGCTAGGGTAGGCAATCCTGAGTGCCTTCCTGTACAAGTTCCTGTTTTGGCATTTAGTGCACAACATTGACTTTGGACGCCCATTTGTCATCAGGCATATGAGCAATGTAGCTAGTGTATATGTACAGTCAGATCATGAATGTGTACTTATCTTGCAAAGTACATTGTAAATAACACATGGTGCAAATATGCACCAACACACCTAATGCAGATTAAGCACAAACATACACATGCACATTGCCGCTCGGACAAAGTTGCCCTGTCCTGACTTTGCCAAGAAAGCCAGGACCTGTGCTTCCTGTATGTTCATCGACAGCCTTGCTTGACGCAATACAACGCATGTCCACAGTACTTGATTTCATGGTCATACTGATCAGACAAACTGTAATAAATTTTGCTGGTGCTGCGCACACCAACTTAGAAGGTTATGTCAGACACTCTATAGTCTGCACAAGTACAGAGTTGGTTTCATGTAGCAAAGTTGAAGCTCACACAGCTAGCCTTCTTGAATACCAGCAGTGAATCTCCAGCTGCAAAGTCTTCTCCTGCTGCGTCTTGGTGCTGCTCCTCTTCTTATGACTACTTCTCTTCTGCCTACCATCATGCCTCACTCATCTGCTGTTGACTTTCTGTTTCCTGTTACAGTGGTTTCTGCTTTCTCTCCTGTTCTTCCTGCCTTTGCTTCTTCTGTCTGTGAAGCTTCTTTTGCTTTGTTGCTGACGTCATGCTGTGCATGCTGCAGAGCCTGTTTGAAAGGGCGATTCAAACATCCATGCAGCCTGGCTTGGGTGGGCAGCACCAGTGGTACCCCTACAGCTACATGTTTGGCCACCTCATGCGGCGGGCTGAGTTCTTAGTCAAGGAAGCTGCACAGCTGCTAGGTAAAACAAAATCTCCCGCCTGCCCCCTTCTCCCCCGCTCACCCTCCCCCCCCCCTCTTCCCCCCTCTCCCCTTCTCTCCCCCCTTCTCCCCCCCTCTCCCCCCTCTTCCCCCCTCTTCCCCCCCTCCTCCCCTCTCCCCCCCCTCTCCCCTACCCCGTCTCCCCCCCTCTCTCACCCCCCTCTGAGGTGAAGCCATGTACCAAGCACACAAGGGGCGCCCGCATGTCCAGCTTTTTGCTGAAGATAAGTGTGCGTTGCAGCACATACCTCAGCTCTGCTCACATCATGGAAGCACATCTGATGGCCAGGTTGGTTGACCTAGACCACATCTATCGTTGAACATAGAACACACTGCAAATGTGTCAATCGGTTTCCCACTGCACCCTTGTGTCTTAGTAAAGTTGCCACATGGTCTGCTCGACAGCATTCCTGTAACATCTCCATGGCCTTGCGCTCTGCATTCAGCATCCTGGGGTGTATGCGTCCTACTCAAGCAGTTGTCAGTGTCATGGACGTAGGGCAGGAGGTGGCCTTGCAGCAAGCTGATACAGCCATCCAGAGCGCCATGCAGAGCATAGGCTCAAGAGGTGGAGCTGTCGTGCTGCAGCAGTACAGGTGCTCACACTGACATCCAAGCCTTGAATTTTGCCTCACAGAACAATGTCAATCAGTCATAGGACAATGGCAAAGTCATGGCTGGACCAGTTTGCTTGTGCTTGGCATGTTCCCTGCCGTCACCAGCATTGTAGCTGCTGATGTTGCTTCATGCAAACGCATGTGCACTGTGGTTTGCTGGCCTACCTGGAAACTGTGATCATATGGTACCATGATATGGCTTTGTGTGAGATATAGACTTACCATCTTGCATGTTGGACAAACTTGCAGCCAGCTGCAGCACCATTGCTGGTGCAAGCATCATCTTGCACAAGATGTGTTGGTCAATTTGGGAATCTGATAGTTGTGTTGAGTCAGTACTGTCAATGCAGGTTCATGTCAACAGATGAGCAGCTATACAAAGACCTAGAAGGTGTCCTGGAGCAGTCTTGTGACATGTTCAGGTGGCGACACCAACAGATCAAGCAGCCTATCACACAGACAGACCAGCTCACAAGCTTGCTTGAGTTCTGGGACGGCATTTGTCATCTGTACACTGGCAAAGCGAAGCCCAGTCACTGGGTTGGGCATCTGCTGAAGACTCTAAAGTTGTTTACAGCAGAGGCCAGAGGACATGCTGCTAGTACGGCAGAAATCAGGAGTGCCATCATGACTAAAGCAAATCCACTGTGGGCAGAGTTGAAAGCGCCTAGGATAAAGGCTATGTTTGAGACCGCTGACATAGCAGACGCTAATGGCAACTCCAGTAAACGGCAAAAACGCAGTGGCACACATAGACTTGATGGTTGATCAATGCTTTGAAAATTGCTTGTGCATGCTGGTCATTCTCGCTTGCCCACAAAAGTGTCCTGCTGTGGATCATATTTTGATGCTTGCTGGTGATTAGTTTGCAGGGTTTTGCAAGGTTCTTTTGCAATTCTGAGGTATTTGCAGCCTTGTGGCACGGGTGTTCCCTAGCATGATGTGCTTCTTTTCAGCCTTGGTCCGTCGAGGCTTCCACCACTGACGTTTGGCTATACTTGTGCCATTGCAATGAATGCAGTCGTTATCATCGCTTAAGTGCCAGTGCTGCACATCCAAAATGCAATGAGCACAGTTTGAAGCCTCGAGACTCATGTAACGCCGTGACGGAGACGTAACGCCTGACGGAGCTTAGGGTTCCTGGGGCAATTACACATGCATACGATATTTGTTATGGCATGTGCGCTAGCGCACTGACAGTGACTCGGGGATCGGGCCACAGACCGTTCGTCAGGTGTCTTCCGATTGGTCATCTAGGCTCTGTACAGTCAATTGCGTCGGGCAAGCCTGTATGGTGCAGCTTTGTGGGCGTTGCAAGTCACAGAAGGCTGCTTTGCGACGTCCCAAAACATTTGATCAGGTATGAAAGTCGTTTCTCATTCTCGGCGCAAATTGCATTGTGAAGCACGCGCAATCAACGGTGCAATGGAAAGGCACAGCCACGCATGCAAGGGTGTCGTGTCTGCACTTACTGCAGTTTCAAATTGCTTCCTCTCAGCTAATTCTGCTGCATCTGCAGCTCTGTCGAGCTTGCTTCTATGAAGTCTTTGAGGAAGAAGTGCACCAGACGATCATCGCCAATAGACTTTTCAAGGCTGGAGAAAAGGTGGCTATTGTATGTTTACCCCTGAGATCCTCCAAACCTGCTGCATGCATGCAGACCAACTTATTGACATAAACTACAGCGCTGTCAGTAATGGAACTTCCGTCATCTCATCACTGGCTGTTACAAGCTTGACATGTAGGATAACCTGCAGGGGGTAAAGACTCTACTGTTCTAGCGCATCTGTTGACACTGCTCAACAAACGGCACAGCTATGGACTCAAGCTGTTTCTGCTTTCCATTGACGAGGGCATCACAGGTCAGTAGTCATTACCGCCGCCTTCTTCTCTCATTCTTGCACCATGCATGACATCGGCCTGAGATGCTGGAGTACACACTAATTGCTGATGCTTACATGCATGTCCCTGCAAATGTGTCTGACACAGAACCTACTGTACACCTTTCTGTTGCTGATGCTTCCATGCATCTCTCAGCAACTGTGTTTGGCACAGATTCAACACACACCTTTCTGTCACAGGCTACAGGGATGATTCTCTTGAGACAGTCAAGCGCAATGAACAGCAGTACCAAATTCCTCTTGAGGTGGTGTCATACAAGCAGCTGTACGGCTGGACCATGGATGAAATAGTGAAGGAGATTGGCACAAAGAACAACTGCACTTTCTGTGGAGTCTTCCGCCGACAGGCCTTGGACAGAGGTGCAACCATGATGAAGGTTTGCGCTTCTACTCCTGTAGCTGTACTGTATACACTTGTAGTACACTAGTAGTACACTAGTAGTACACTAGTAGTACATTAGTGCACTAGTAGCACACTGGAACACTAGTAGTACACGAGTGCACAGTAGTACAGCAGGACATGAAATACACAGTGTGGTCAGCTTAAGGCTGAAACAATGTGCAGTCTGAGATGCAAATCGTGGCACTGGTTGCATTGCTGCACTCGTCTCTTTTTGTTGTGCTTGAACTATAGCAGTAGTGCGCACATCTCAGCACTTCAGCTGATCAAGCGCCAAAGGGTATCTATTTGTCCTGCAGCTCATTACCCCATTGTGTTGCAAAGGACAAACTGCTGAAGCTTGCCTGCTAGAGCTGCTCTTGAGCCTGCAACAGAGACCAAGCCTGATGTTTCATTTCTGAAAAAGGCTGGTTGCTGCAGGCAGACAAGATAGCTACAGGCCACAATGCAGATGACATTGCTGAGACTGTCCTGCTGAACATCCTGCGAGGGGACCTGCCACGCCTCTCCAGATGTGCTGCAATCATCACTGGTGAGTCATGCATGAGTCATGCCATACACTACCTTGTTTTGAACGCTGATTTAGTATCAGCCTGCATAGTAGGTGTACATGGAAAGGGCCCACGTCAACTTCTGCCTTGGTACCATTCTGGGATGCCCTTGTAAAAATGTCTATCTGTTTGACATCATGTCAGACAGCAATAATGTATATGTCCTCACGCATCATGATATTCAATGACTTGTATGGCCTATTGCTGCAATTGGATGGAGGCCTGGCTGTTGTTGCCAGCAATACTTGTGCTGCAAACCACATGAACATAATACTGACATCAGTATGTTATTGTCTTCAGTGCATCTCATGAACCATCATATCATTATCATGACTCACCAGCACTTTTGTCACAAGGAAAACCTGGTATATGTAAGCTTCTCCTTGCTCTAGCATACAACATCCCTACATGCATTTGCCTTGTGATGCAGGGGAGGATGGTGAGCTGCCTAGGGTGAAGCACTTCAAGTATACTTACCAGAAGGAGATTGTAATGTATGCCTATTTCAAGAAGCTGGATTATTTCTCCACTGAGTGTATCTATGCTCCCTTTGCTGCCAGGGGGCTTGCCAGGGATTTTGTCAAAGACCTAGAGGTAAATTTCCCACATTGCGTGTATTCTGAGTCGTACCTTGCAATGAGTCAGTCTCTGCTCTGTCCAAAAAGCAGTGAACAGCCATACGGCATAGCAGCTTGTGGTCACGCTGAAAATCATGATGCAGTCTGTGCTGGTGTGCTACCACATTCTTGAGCTTTTGCTGTCTTGTGCCCACGCGCACACATGCACGGACAGACCACATGACTGCGTCTGCAAGCTCTTCTTCACCAGCATCCCTGCTGAAGGTGAAGTCACGTGTGTATGTGTGTCTGTAGGCAACCAGGCCCAGAGCTATTGTTGATTTGATCCATTCAGCCGAAAACTTCCGCATTGAGCTAGGTTCCGAAGGGAACCTACCTCAGCCAAAGAAATGTGAGAGATGTGGCTACATCTGTAGTCAATCTGTCTGCAAGGCTTGTCAGCTGTTGGAGGGCCTCAACAAAGGACTGCCAAGCTTAGGTATCAGTCGACCAAGTCAGGTCAAGACCAGGACCGCCACCAAGCTTGCTGCTGACCAAGTGCGTGCTCAACAGACAGCTGGCGAAGCAAAGGAGGGTGAGGCAGCTGTGAGCACGTGTGGGAAGCCAATGTGTGGATGCACAGCTGGGGGTGACAATGGTCATGCAGATCTGAATGATTTACATGTCAAAGATGGCATGCCAGATGCGTTTGCCGGCAGTGGTGGTTGTCGTGAGGCTGCTGATGATGAATCTAAAGGTGCACAAGCTCTTCATGACAGGACACAGCACAATGGGCATCAGGCTTCAGCCCAGCAGCACTTACAGCATCAGCAGCTGTCGGGCAAAAGTGCCTGTGATACCAGCTGTGACTGTGCAGCTGTGTCTCACAAGTCCAACAGTGTAGTGTGCAATACAAACGAAGACTGGGTAATGCCAAGCAACTTTACAGATGGCAGTGATGCTAGAACCGCACAGTCAGCTGATGTAGCAAGTATGGTTTCTGCATTGTCTTTAGGTACTGTAGATAGTAGTGCACAAATAGAGCCGCCTGTGAGGGTGCATGGTAAGCTGTATGAAGGCAATTTGCGTGAGATTGATGCTCATCCTTCTGCTAGGAGACCAGTGCGAGCTGACTTTGGCACTACATGGTAGCGGTTTGTCTGTCTGTAAGCTTAACAATCTAACTTACATGCTGCAAGTGTGTGCATTGCTGTAGGCCCGTGTTCCACCCAGACATGCTAGACCTATTGGCTGTATTTGACTTCTATATACCGAATTAGCCAGTGTACATTATTTGGTGTAGATTGATGGCATAGCGCTTCAGACCAGGATCAGAGCGGTGTAGTGCTCGAACAGAATGTGTTGTATGCACGTAGCTCATCAAACATCTAGCATTTCGACTGATGCAGCAATTATCCGAAACAAGTTGGCAACCCCCAGCCGCCTCTCACTTTGCATCACGAGCAACAGCAATGCACACACTTGCAGCTTGCATGTCTGTTGCCAATGGAGGTTCCGAACACTCTGTTGAAGACATTGTGGAGAAAAATTACAGCTGCACGGATACTGTCATGAAACACATCTTTGAGCAAAGCTTGCTCAAGGCAGTCTATACGCACTGGTTGCCAGACCAAACCGTTTCTATTAGACTTGACATAACTACAGCAGGCAAGGCCACACTTCTTTAGCACTTCTGAACACTGGCTTACTCAGCAATGTGACTAGCAGTAGCAAAATCAGAAGCACTTCCTGTGAACAATAGAAGGACCAGACTCATCATACTCGCTCTTGGCAATCCACATCTGCTGGAAGGTAGACAGGGAAGCCAAGATTGATCCTCCAATCCAGACAGAGTACTTGCGCTCTGGGGGTGCCACCACCTTGACCTGGAAGAGCATGTCACAAGTGAGGTGAAAGTGAACACAAAGCTGAATACAGGTGGCAGCCTACTGCACTCCACCACTGTGGATTACCGAAGTAAACATTATGCTACATTCAGATGGAGCTGATTGATCTCCAAATTTGTGAAACAGCTGCCCGACACATCAGTGCAACAATGAAAATGCTGCATATTGCATGTGCAGTGCAATGCTGCCATGCCTGTGGTCAGCGCGTACTATACCATCTACACAATATTATCTACACATATGAACAGCTGCAACAACTGCTGCTCGCAGACAAGACGCAGAGATCAGACAGTATGCACACTGAATTATCTGTTACTCCTGCGCATTGTGTACATTCCCACAACTCTTACCTTCATGGAAGATGGTGCATGGGCTGTGATCTCCTTGTACATCCTGTCTGCAATGCCTGGGAACATGGTGGTACCACCAGACAGCACAACGTTGCCGTACAGGTCCTTCCTGATGTCCACGTCACACTTCATGATGGAATTGAAGGCAGTGTCATCAATGCCTTGAGCTTCCATGCCCACCAGGCTGGGTGTGAACAGCACCTCAGGGCACCTGAACCTTTCACTGCCGATGGTGATGACCTGCAGCAAAAGAAACCCATGTAAATACAGCAGCACCTGGCGGTGTTGATATACCTGTCACATCGGGTATGTAAACAAGGATAAACGGCACTTCAGCACCAATGGCATATGCTATTTATTTGCTACAACACTACGTCAACACCAGCACTGGCACCTGATTTGCTACAACACAATTCTAACACCAGCACTGTCATTGTGAGCAGACTGATTGCATAATTGCCTGCAATGATTGCCTGAAGGTGCAGCCGTCGTATGATGCCGTGACAATTTGGCACATGCCAGGCAAGCAAATTCACCTGGCCGTCAGGTAGCTCATAGTTCTTCTCAATGGTGGAGCTTGAAGCTGCAGTTGCAAGCTCTTGCTCGTAGTCTAGAGCCACATACGCAAGCTTCTCCTTGATGTCGCGCACAATTTCACGCTCTGCTGTGGTGGTGAAACTGTAACCACGCTCTGTCAGAATCTGCAGTCATCACAGGTGTTGTTGCAGGTTGGCATGAAAAACTCTGCTTTGCAAACAGTCAGGTGGACTAAATATAGCCGGTACAACTAGCAGGAGCGATCTATAATGTCAGCACTGTCAGCATCTGGTCTAAGGCACATGCTGCAGCAGGACACACAACACTGCTGCTGAGGTATAGGTAGAATACCTTCATCATGTAGTCTGTGAGATCACGCCCAGCCAGATCTAGCCTGGTGATTGCATGAGGCAGGGCATATCCCTCATAGATGGGCACTGTGTGAGATACACCATCTCCAGAGTCCAGAACAATACCAGTGGTGCGTCCACTGGCGTACAGGGATAGCACAGCTTGAATTGCCACATACATGGCTGGAACGTTGAATGTCTCAAACATGATCTGTGTCATCTTTTCCCTGAAAGAGCACATAAGGGCTCAGATCTGATAGCTGGTGCAGGTAGACAGTGAAAGAAGGACAACACTGTGGTGGAAGACTTTGGCAGCAATGATATACCTGTTGGCTTTTGGGTTGAGAGGGGCCTCTGTCAGTAGCACAGGGTGTTCCTCTGGTGCCACACGCAGCTCGTTGTAGAAGGTGTGATGCCAGATCTTCTCCATGTCATCCCAGTTGGTGACAATTCCGTGCTCAATGGGGTATTTCAGAGTGAGAATACCACGCTTTGACTGCGCCTCATCACCAACATAAGCATCCTTTTGCCCCATGCCAACCATGACACCTTGATGTCTTGGTCGTCCTACTATGCTGGGGAAGACTGCCCTGGGGGCGTCATCTCCGGCAAAGCCAGATTTGACCATACCAGATCCATTGTCACAGACAAGAGCTGAAACCTCTCCATCGTCAGCCATTGCGTTAAAGGCCTGAGGAAAAGCACAAGCGCATTAGTGTCAATGTTGGCTACAAAACAAGCAAATCAGACAGTACTGGTAGGTTCCACAACATTTACCTGGTTGAGACTACTCTACTTGCCCTGCTTGATCTGAGAGATGATGTCCTCTAGGTTGCTTACTCTCTGCTCAAGTCCCTGGTCGTATCCCTCGGCCTGCCACCACAGGCAGATCGCGTCAGCACAAGTCAAGCTTCGGCGTTGCACAGAAACAACCATGGAATATAGGCGAGGAGGGATCAACAAATAGGTGCACGATTGTTCAGACAGCTGCACGCAACGCGACAGTGATTGCTAGCCTGATGCACTTGGTACAGCAAACTTACTGTACGCACACAAGTTCCTTGATGTCAAACCAGAGGCAAGGCAGTGCATGTGAACAAGACGCGCTGAAGAGAGTGCGCATGCTATCGAAGAACGCCAGAAACAGAGTCAGTGCTGTATTGCCAAGCCCTAATCAGCCATCAGAGGCCGATCTTGCAGTGCTACTACCAAGACAGCAACAGCTGTCGGTAAATCTCAGTCAGTGCATACTTGCATGTGCAAATTATAAATATGGCCTGCTCTGTCTATTGTCTGCTTTGAGGATAGTAGATCGCACCTGGGCAGACAGTAGTTCGTGAGACCTCTGTATGTCTTGACGGATCTGATACAAGGAAAAAGTTCCTGCGACGGCGACTCCGGCGAGAAACGAGGACAGGCGGATCCTCAATAGCATGTTCAGCACACAGGCATACTTGATTTTGCGCGGACCACTGAAGTTGATCGTCGTTCAACGTGTTCAAGCTTGATCAGCAGTACTTAAGAGACAGCCGGCATGATTTGAT
>JAABUK010008299.1_pt1 | contig 14638 bp, 21 predicted proteins | sample 5559141 | NCBI WGS metagenome assembly JAABUK01 (sample SAMN10711869, study PRJNA513367) | rock metagenome | isolation source: Antarctica rocks | place: Antarctica: Victoria Land, Pudding Butte nord | collected 2016-01-03
GAGGAGATCATTGCTTTGTACAAGCAAGCATATGAACAAGAGTGAGCAAGCGGCCTCTCTGCATCAGGACTACCACACGGTCTATCTGTTCAGGATGTACTATACATGAATTGATCAGTGTGTTTCAATGTTGTCTTGGACATCAAAGCTCCAAGTTTCAGCCAACATCACCTTGCTCAGCAGTTTGCTTAATCTGTCTGTCTGTGTCTGTTAGGGTGTTAGCTCAGCTGTCTCTTCTGCATAATGTACAGTATATTGCCAAAGACAGGCATAAGAAATGCCGAGAACATCTTCACATAATGCAGCACTTTAGACGTGTCAATATATGTCGTTGAGGCCAATAGATTGGAGACTACATGGTTCCAAAGCACTGTGTAAAATATGGCCGTCTTGAACTTTCAATTTGGCAACTATGGCAGCTAGAAACTTACTTGCCATCCTTGTTAGCGATCTGCACACCCAAGCATGCAACTCTACAGTTGCGCATTCAGCATTGCTGAACACTAGTCAGATGAAGTCAAACCAGCACAAAAGTGAGCAGCTGAACTGCCATTTGGCACAAACAGATTGAATTTGGAGAAGCACCTATCAATCAATGGTCCCTGGGTGTTGTATGGCCACATCGAGTAGTAGTACAAACAACAGTCTGTCGTGGAACTGAATGACAGCGAACCCCCAAGCAAATCTGCTGCTCTTCACTGATTTCCAATAAAGGTGGCAGCATTAGCTCAAGCTGTGAGGCTCAGTACCATGCTCTTCTCTCTTGTACTCAGGCCGCGCATTGCTTGTCACCACAAGGACCTCAAAGTGCAAACAGCTGACAAGGCTATCTGTCCTTCTTCACGTCTGTGCTGGAATGACTGACAGACTGGGCAGACTGTTTGGCCTTAGGGCCTTTGGCAGCAGCCTGTTTAGGAGCAGGCTGTAGGGCAGGCATAGGTATGTTTGCCACAGCATGGGTTATCACTGCCAATGGATGTGTCCAGTCTAGCGGCTGTTTCAGTACGTCAGCCAGCACGCCATGCACAATGAAGACAGTGGTGATCAGTGCTAAGCCCTGAGCAGGCTTCAGAACTTCCAAGACATGGACGCTGATGTAGTATGCAAGGGTGCCAGCAAAGCCAGTTCTGGAGGCAAAGCCGGGTGCTGTGACCTCTGTTGGACCTGTACAGCACAAGAAAACACAATAATAATAATTTACAGGCGTTCCAGCTCATAAATATTGCCAGGAAAACATGGTGAGATGAAAGCTGTAAAGACTGGGCAGAGCAAGCTTAATGACATCCTGGGCAGCCTGGTATAGATTGGCTTCTCAGTAGATTGATGCCATAAGGTGCAGTCCTTTCTTTCTATTCTGTTCTATAACGGCCTCATTTCAGGCAGCATGTAGTGCAGCCAAATGCACCTGCGGAATGGTGGGCGAGGCCTGACAGTGAGAGCTGCAAAGCAATGTGTGTGTGCGTGTGAGCGCTGTTGGTGACAACAAGACCGCATGCTGATGAGACCATGTGATGAGATTTGAGTGATGGCGCTCACCATGTAAAGAGCCACATGCTAGTTGGATACCATCTTGAAGGAATTTGCCTCCACTACCGGCTATAGTCCCTATCACAAGGGGTGCGGCAATTACACCTGGGTACTTATGCACACTTAAGTCCACTCTTGACGCAATCAAGCCTGCTCTGAGAATGTTCAGGCAAATCTGCATCAACAGACAGAGAGAGGTGCTTGACCAACAGCATGCTTAGCCTGAGCAGGTCATTGTGAGTGCGAAGTCGTCAGAACTAAGTACCTTGGTCACCACCCTGACAGGCAGCAGACCATGGGCGGATGCAACAAGGTCCTTGGGACAATAGTTCATCAGCCACCAGCACACTGTCCAGACTATGCCCAGATACTTGCTGTGAAACAGGGCAATAGGAGCGCTGACAGGGTCTTGCAGCAGTAATGATGATACGATCCCACCGCCAAATGCGGCGAAGAGGCCTATCTGCATACCATGTCGGTGTGCGTATGGGCGTTACGGCAGAGATGGGACCGGCGCGGCGATGGGCAGATCAAGCTTGCATACTCTCACCCAATAACACAACAGATATCGGTCCTTAAAGCTCCGATACCATGATGAAACCAAAAGACAATGACCTAGCAGCAGCCATTCACTGGGAACAGCTTTGTACGCTCCGGCAAGCTCAGAGAGGGTGCCAGAGATTTCCATGCTTTGTGCACGCTGAGGCGCCTTGTGCAGATTCTAGGCAGCAGTAGCAGCAGAGCGCTTCTGACCGCACAGCACGTTTCAGGACAGCATTCAGGAGAAATTAACGTTGCCGCACGTAGCTTGCGGTACGACGAAATTAGGTCAGGCTATCAGAGGGCAAATGCACTGATGACTAACTCTTAGTCGTTCTCTGGTTGCCTTACTAATCTAGGTACTTGTGACCAGCATAGTGATTCAGCAGCTGTGACGCCAGAACTGTGTTTTAGCAATGCTATTTGCAGCATACGCTTTCAATATGATGCTGGGTTCATTAGGAAAGATTGGCACTACAGTGTCTTGAACATCAGCATCGCTTCATCAGCAATTTTGATCTTTTATACATGCGCACAGCGGCTGAAACAGGCTGCCTGTTTCACATGCACTAACTTGCTGCAACCTGCCAATTCTGTTTTACCACCTACCAGTGGTAGCCTGGCATTCAGTTGTAGCCAGTCCAGTGAATACGCGTACAACTAATCAAATGTCCTCTGACCAAATGTACTGTTAGTCATGGGAAGCCGATGTCCCTGTGCATTACGGTAACAAGGCTTGGTACGCTGCATTAGCAGTCATATGGGACTGTCAGTCACACAGAAGAAGTGAGTAGCTACTGTATGAGTGTTCATCTGAGCATTGAAACCGGTACCAGCAGTACGCAGTGGTTTGAGCATTGGCAACGGAAACATTGGGTGTGTGTCAAAACCTTGATGCCTTGTCTTTTGTTTAGCATGTAGCAAAAAAATTGAAGTCTGGCTTGACGACTGGCTGACATGTCATGAGCTATTGTGCTTACACGGATTCCTGCTGGAATGCATGACTACAGCATAACATACAATCACAGTCAGCCCAAGTATGTTACCATAGGCACCTCCAGCGCTACAGCCAATGGGCCACTCCTGCATGTACCATAATCTTTCAAGTCCAGAAACCTTATTCATATGCGCAGAATCTGCTTTGCTGAAGCTGAACACACAGGTGTTCAGGAGATATGCTGCACCTGCCAATCTTTGCCCCAATCTAAGGGCATTGGTAGGGCTCCCATCCAAGTCGCCTGCAACAAGACATGCTTGATGGTATTTGTGCACTAGAACTCTCAGCAAGCCAGGTTTATTCAAACGATTGCACAGCATATGAAGCAACAATCATACCAGCAAGGACAAGAAAGCTTGAAAAGCTGCAGCAGTCTCTTCAGGCCCATATGGCCTGCAACAAGAGCAGTTACATTGATGAGTCAGGCAGCAACAGCCTGTCAAGTGGCTGGAGAGCAGGTCAGCAGGCACAGTCAGCATGCTTGGGTGACAGTCACATGGATAGTGCTCTTGATCATGACACCAAGTGCATTCTCAGTTGCAGAGGCAGTCTGTGTGCATGTCTAATCACATTGATAGTCTTTTCTGCATTGACTAATCGGCAATGACCAAGTTATCTGTCATGCAATTGCCAGCAAGGTGATTCCTTTGAAGCTCTGCATGTGTGTGAGTACGGAAGCAATACATTCATGAGTGTCATACCTGATGTTGATCAGCATTCTTTGTGCTGCAGCTGCTGGGAATTCGCTGAGCGCGGCAGCTGCTGCTACCGGCACCAGCTGTGGAACCAACATAGTTGTTCACAGCAGCGCGATGCATGACTTCTGGCTTCACAGAGTTGTAAAAGTATCTTACAGTGATGCACCACACAACAGTGACTTGAAGCATAACATGCAGCTTACTGTTGAACTACTCAGTTGCATAGCCCACAACCAGGAGGTCCACATGCTGTGCAGTATTGGTGCCATAAACAAGCACGCCAGAGCAAGCAAGAGCAGTGCTCCTGGTAATAAAGCCATAGCTGGAATCAGGCTCTGCAGACACATATTAATTTGGCTTGTTTGAGAGGACTACGCAGGCTTGAGCAAGTATATCCAGCTTGCTTGGCAGCACACCTTCAGGGCGACTTCCTTTCTGGTCCCCTGAACCCTGAGCCATGTGGCGCCAACGTGCACAAGAAGAGTGCACCCGATCTGGGCACAAAAGGAGGCAGACTGATCAGCTGTGACGTGGTTTGTTACTGCACGGCACCCTACGTTTGGGAGACTACAGACCTACGTGAAGCATGCACCAAGCGGCGGGTCTGCTGTGACTACTGTTGGTATGCAACAGCATCCGCTCAACAGCTGCAACGCTCAGCAGGATCGCAATTTTCGCCTCTTGCAGGGTATTGCGGGACATGCCGAGGTATCACTGCAGTCAATAGCTGTGGCACAACATGTTGTCGCTGACGGCAACAACAGTAGCCTGCCAATGGCGCTGATCAGTGCTGTTTGCGCAACATGCAATGCATGCATGCAGCAGGAGGAAGAAGTTGCAGGCAGATTTCAAGCACTTCTGCGTAATTGACTTTGACATGTGATTCGAGAGTGAGAGATGCTCATTCCCTTGAATAGGATTACAGATGACATCTGATGTCCTGGCTGAATGGCAGCCATTCAGCCACTTAGAGCTGGCCTCCCTGCCAGACACAGAGACAATGCGTAGACTGTTTGCTCAAGAGGATCAATTGAGGGTGCTCAAGTCATCTTGGACGTGTTGACAGTCAGGCTCGTGTTTTGAGCCTACATGTGTACACAGTCAGTCTAATTGGGGTGGGCATACATCTGGAAACCAAGGCTTATAGGCGTCAACGACTTTCAGGGTCTCACAATACTGAGGCAATCCAAGAGGTAAGAAAATGTACAAACTATTGCTGGCAAATGCAGGACATACTGCAAATGTGTCGATCGCGGGCATAACACGTGGTGCCAAATTGGCACTGCCCATTCAATGCCTGTCAAACCAAAAAGTTTGATAGCCTCACGTGTGCACAGATCTGTACGGTGTTGATTGCACAATGTGTTGACCTGCTGCAATGAGTGAAGAGCTACCCTACTAATCAATGCAGCAGTAGGCTCTTGAGGGGGAAACATGCTGCTCACAAGTCACGATCAATGTACAAGCTGAAGCAGGCACCTTATCTAAGTTAAGCTTGAAGTCACATGTTGGTGGGCATCACAGGTGTATCATGAAGGCTGTAAGCAGTGATCAACATGACAGTCTACAACAAGCTATGAGAAACAAATAGCGCTTGACTACCTAATGAGTACTGGCATTTGGAACACAGTAGATTTTCATAAAAACAATGACTTAGGCTCCCTAGACAACAAGCTTACAGCACTATTGACACTACATTGATATTGCAGTCGGTAATCACCATATGACAGCACACGGTTGCTTGCTGAAAGGGAAGCTGTGGGCGCAACCGATCTTGCCCTGATCATAACTTGCAGCACGTGTAGACGTCACAGATCTCCAGCTTTCTGGACCTAACAAAGGCTTTGACTGGCCTTGAGGCCATGATGTCACGCAGCCACGCTGATTTGGTGCAGATAGCCATTGCTGCTTGTCTGTGTAAGGCTGCATCTGGGCAGCAGCAGCATCTGCATGCAACCTGGATGGGCTAACAGGTGGCATGTTCCTTACAAATGTATCAGCTCTTCCAGCCCCTGCGGATGCTTGCATACCATGCAATGGTGGAGCTGTTGATGCTGCTGCTGACAGCTCAGCACCATTCAGGTCCCTGTGCCTGGATGCAGTAGCTTGCACTGAGGGTTGCTTGTGCACTGGGGCACTGCCAGCATTCTGGACTGAGGCAGGTTGAGACAGCTTCTGTGCAGTAAAGTTTGGTTGCAGTCTAGGTGCAGCAGCTTCACTATGAGCGACTGTGTGTGTAGCAGTGTGGTTGCTGGCGAGCGGACCATGCTTGGAAGCAAGTGTCGAGCTGCCATCAATGCCATGACCACATGGAACAGCAGACATCAGATAGCTGGAGCTCGACGGTTGAGCATCAGATCCTGGTCGCTCAGTTGGAGCTGTCAATATGTTGAGTGCCTTGGATCTCTGCAGCAGACACTTGGTACACACACTGTGCAGCAAAACATTGGCAGGAGAGCTTGGCTGTCACTGATGTACCTTGTATTCCTTGAGTTCCTCTAGACACAGCTTGGCTGCCCTTTTCCGCAAGTGCAAAGCTGAATTAGCTATGACACGACCAGTCATGTCTTGCATCACCTACACCGATGCCAGTGTCAGAGCAAACTTGACGCTTGTGGTTCAGCACATGTAAGGAAGCCACAACTGACCTGTAGCAAATCAGCCTGTTGAGTATCTCTAGCTGTGGCCCCTGGCTTTTTCGCTTGAAAGCTGCTATGCATTTGCTCTTCTACCTTGACTTGAGCTGAATTGTCAGAGACCAGAGCAGCACACATGCCTGCTGACTTTTGTTGTCCCTGCATGTTCATGCCCAGCAAGAGTTTACCCGTCTCCGCCCGCTGCAGTCTGGTCTCCGGCCAAAGTTTTGGTATGGTCACGCTCAAAAAAGCGGCAACAAAACGCCCAAGCCCGTCAAGACGACGCAGAAGCAAAGTTGCAGCGTCTCTGAGTCGTGGCAAAGTGTCGCACCCCGTGGTCTTACGAGTGTATGACCCCAAAGAGCATGCCCTGAAACAGCATGCTGTGGTCGGAGTACGGATTCGGTTTGCCGAAGTACCGGCTACTACATGCTGATTGTACTGTGTACCTGCAACTGCCGCTTCTTCCGGGTTGCGTGGCGAAATGTTTCAGGTCCCGCCTTTCGAGAGTGCTTGATCACAGGGCAAGCTCTAGAAGCGAAATTAGTCCCTGTCAAACAAGTGCCTTTGTCCAAACACAGGCTGATAGTCGCTGTCGGCTGGCGTCTGGGTGGTGATCGATAACACGGTGGACAACGGTGTCACTGAAGATGACAATAAGTGAAGGCAGGGCTGGGGTTGACCTAAGCGCTTCTTTCAAGTATGCAGCAGAACTATTGATCAGCAGCACGCTGACGGCGTCTCAAACTGCTTCAAGCGAGCGATAGGAACCTGCCTTCAGTCCCACTATCTCAAGAGCAGGTCGCCATGCTGGAAGAGCACAAGGGCCTGCTTCGCTTCGGGTGGGGCTCGCTTTAGCCCAGGCAGTCAAATTTTGACTTTGTCAATTGTTTGAGAATTATATATACCTTGTACATTACCTTGACCCGTTATCACAACAGCGGCGACAGAGCAGTCCTCATCTGGCTATCATCAGCCTGGTGTTTGGAGTTGGAGTGGTAGACAAGCAGAAGCAGTCTGCTTTCTGACAACAGTTGTGCAAGCTGGGCTTACCTCCCATGTCAGATTAGTCATTGTCATTAGTCACTGCTTTGAAATTGCAACGCCATGGCTATCTCTGCAGGAGGTGTGGATAGCAAAAAGCAGACAAGTCAGCGCTTATGGCTTGTTAACTGACAATAGGTGCTGCAGGTGCGCGAACGCTACGCAATCAATTCTGCAGCTTCCGGCGTTGTTCCGCTAGCGCCCTTGCACTCAACGTATCGAGTCTCGATCTCGGCACACGGCTCGTTCTGATTGTAACACAGCCCGTGGTTCCATTCCTTTCTGGGTTGAAAGGCGAGCTGGGCATGATGCATCGGACAGCCGGCAATGGGCACGTAACCCTCACCGGTGGTCTGTCAGCGCCTGTCAAGCATAGGCTTGGTTGTCCTCCACCGAAGCGGGGGCTTAACAAGCATTATGCAAGGCATGTCACCGCTGCCATATTCGGTGGACTCTTTGGAGGAAGCAAAGGCTCCACAAAGGTGAATTTCCAGTGCCAACAGATCAGATAAGGTCATGTCTATCCTGTGCTGACCCAGCTGCAGCACCTGGATGAACTGCTGCAGTGTAAATGCTCATGTTAAATGTGGTGTGCCGCTGCTCAAATCACACGTGCGGTGATTCTAGTTTGGCTGCCGCGCAGACCTGCAAGAAGTGTCAAGGCAAGGGCGCCATTCCCTGTCCTGGGTGCAAAGTGAGCTGAATCAGGCTGAATTGCTTCAATTGTGCCTACAGACAGCAACAATCGAGCTTTTACCACATGAGGTTCCAGAAGTATCAATGATAATCATCATGCAGGGTACTGGCAGGAACAAGAAGAACGGTAACATGTTCGAACGATGGAAGTGAGTCTGTGTCTGTCAATATACCTTCCATGTGCAGCACACATCATGTAGAACTGAATGTCTCTCAGGCAATGGCTCAATTGACCACGGTTATCTGGTTTCAGGTGTTATGACTGCCAAGGCTTTGGGCAAGTCACTTGTCCCTCATGTGGTGGAGGCGAGGGGCTGACCCCCGAGCAACGCAGGGAAAGATGAGCATTGCTAACATGATCCTCACATGATTCCTGACAGATTAAACAGGGAATTTACCAAGGCTCACAGCAAACAGTAGGCAGCAAAGAGCAGTTCGCAGGGTGTAGTCTGCTATCATATGATCATACATGTCTTGATCAATTACAACAGTTCATTTGACTGAAGTTTTTACTTGGAGGAGCTGAATCATACAGAGGAACCAAGCACCATCTGACTGAAAGTGCTGTTTGTCCAATATTGATGAATGGAGTTGTGTACCAGTACGTTACAATACAGTGCACATGCAGAAACTAATGAAAACGTTAAACCTTATTGGTAGTTGAGTCATTCATCCCACCCATTGCCATGTTGCGCTAATTCAGATGCAACAGATGTTGGTCGTGACAATGATACCAAGCCTGTTGCAGCTCCCTTCTCCTTCTCCACTGCTTCATCAAGTCTGAAGCCCAGGAGATCCTGCAAAGCATGGCCAGAAATAATTTATGAGAACAGCATATGCATGGGAGCTGTAGATAGATTGGATTTCAAATTCATGTTCCAAGGGTGCACTGATTGGCAGAGCCTGGTGAATTGCCTGGACCACAGAAATGGTTGGCAACCAGTGCATAGCCGTCTAACATGTAATCCAAAACCCTGGTCGCAGCAATGGCTGAACAGCAACTGAAGGGAGTGCATGTGCTTGAGCAAATAATTAAAAAAACAATTCAAGATCATGGGCACCAGATGGCAAACTACTCTGCATGTCAGGCATGAGGAGGCGTGAAACTGCACCACCAGGTTGACACACACAGCACAGGCATCCTTTGCCACACCTTTCGCGTGACAATGCCTTTGACGTGGTTGTGGCGGTCAACCACAACCAGGTGCCGTAAGCCAAGCGTCCTGAACACCACATAGGTGCGCTCCACAGAGAAGGACTCTTGTATTGCAGCAGCACTTGTGTTGATGTACGGCCGCAAGTCCAGGACCTCTTGCAACACTGGATTGTGGCTAGCTGGCACACCTTCCATGCTTCTTCCCTGCACTCAAGTGTTCTCATTTTCCTTGACTGGCCTGGACAATGCATACCAGCAACAGACACAACATGTCTCCAACAACATGTTTACGCAATGTTTCCAATGACATGTTTCTAACAAGATGTCTCTAACCGCTATACATATGCAGTGGCGTTTTGATCATTATCCCCAGCTGATGCAACACAGGAGCATGTGTGAGCATTATGCAAGCTTCCAACGTGATGCCTCATTCAAGTGACAACTAGCTGTTCATCCCTGTGTAAGGGCAGAGTCAGCTTCTGCAGTTTAGCAGAAGCTACAGTGCTACTGCACAAGCACAACGCTCATTCCAAGGCAGTTGCTGAGGACTCAGATGGATGAGAGAACTGACCTGTAGCACTGCCATATGCTGTTCCCAGATCAGATGCCGCGCCGCAGCTGTCACAAACTGATGATTCAGGTCTTCATATGTCACTTCAAGGTTGGCAGTTGTGCCTCTAGCCAAAGCCCTCCTCAAGAGCACCATCAGATGATCTCTCACGACCAAGCCAACAAACACCTGCCCTTGAGGCGTGTTCCTGACCACTGGAAACCCGTTATGCCTTGTATCTCGCAGGATCTCTCGTATCTGATTCAGGGGCATTCGCTCCTGGAAGGTGACTACTGGATAGGCCATGACGTAGTGCACTGGTATCAGATCCAAGCTCACTCTAGACTGAGTGTCGCTGTGCAGAATGGGCACACACTTGACCTCAAGTATAGAGTGGTAGAGGCTGTGGCTGACCGCATCTGCTATCCATTTGGCCATGATGATTGCAACCAGCAATGGCAGCACCATTCTCACATCATTGCTTACCTGCATGCAATCAACTTTACGCTCGATGCCATCTCATGTCAAAGCAACCGTGTCAAAGCAACCATGTCACAGGTGTTGTCACTGCAAGTGTTGTTGCCTGGCCATATCATCTCAAAGCAACCATGTCAAAGCAACCATGTCACAGGTGTTGTCACTCCAAGTGTTGTTGCCTGGCCATATCATCTCAAAGCAACCATGTCAAAGCAACCATGTCACAGGTCTTTCAACTGCAAGTGTTGTTGCCTGACCTGAAAGCATGCACAGCCAGCAATGATGCAGTGGTGATGTGTAAGATGAACCAGTAATGGGTAAGGAATGAGGAAAATATTGCAGAGTCAGCAGGTGAAGGACATGCTGGTGGTCTGCTTTGTTGATTGTGAACACACTCAGCTGCACCACAATTGCAGACATGACCACAAAGCCTGATTGCCACAGGCATGTGAGAGAGCCAGCTGATCTAAGCAGGCAAGGCAGAGACGGCTGCAACAACAAAGTGGGAAATGTGCATGCAGAGATTCTATCACCATTTCCCAGCGTGAGTAACAGGATCAGATCTGCAGGTTTGGAAGACAAGAAGGGAGGGGGGAAGAAGAGAAGGGACAGGGCTGGGGGACAAGGCTAGCAAGGTGAAATCTCACATGTCTAATGAAACAGAAACAGGAAAAGAATCAACATGATCAGACATTGCATGCATGGGAACTGACCTCCATCATGATGACAGCAAGGGATATGGTAAGGCGGGTCACCCCACCCATGAAAGCCCCCGCCCCAATGAGGGCAAACGCCCCAGGGTCTACCCACGCCCATGGGCTGGGGGGCAGAAACACCCCCGGCGGAGCTCTGCACATCAACAGAACATGATGGATGGGCTGTGTCCTGATCACTGCTGGCAACAAGAACAAGCAAGCCAGTAGCAAACAGCATGCTAGTCAGACCGGTACATGGCTCACCGTAGGGACAGACATCTATCTCAGGAATACATCAATGAATGTCAATCCTTATCCAGGGAAGCCATGATCACCAGAAGCTGCAATGTCAACTCAGAGAAGACGCACATTTCTGCTTCCACAAACAGAAGAAACAATGGAAAATTGGATCACAGTCCGAGAAACAGGAAGACTATGGTTTGTGGGTGATGCTTACCCAGGAGAACCATGACCACCAGACGCAGCGATGTCAACACAGATGAGGCCCACGATGCGGCCGATGCAGGAGCCAATGAGCAGCATGGGCACAAATAGGCCTGATGCTATGGCACTGCCAGCTGCCCAGACTGCGCCCAGGAAGTACACCACCAGCATGGTCACCAGAGCAGCATACCCGAACTCCCTGTGAGTGCCCCTGGACAGCAGGTGCTTGATGGCATCCTCCCCTGCATGAGCAAGGTTGCATCTGTCATTTGACTGGAAGGAAGTGGCTTGTAACGCACTTGCACAAGGGGTTCAGTACAGATTTTACGCTCTCCATCTTTGATGCTAGCCTTGAACCCATTCAGTATTGTCATGAGAGGCGCACAGCACAGCACAGCACAGCACAGCATAGCACAGCACAGCACAGCACACAGAAAGCTTCTTTAAGGTTGACACGTTGTAGCCTTTTTGTGGTGAATTACAGCTGCAATGCAACAAGTCAACCGCCAGAGTGAAGCACTAAAGCCTGCTTGCCAGAAACTTAGCCAGAGCAGCGCCAAAACTGCTGTTGGGACAGCATTTGGGGAGGCTGCTTGATCAGCATGCTGTTGAGCCAGGCATGCAAGTCTGTCTTATAAATGCAGAAGCAAGTCTCAGCAGATGCACCCATGCACGTTCAGCTCATCAGCACCACAGGCATGCGTCATAGCCACAGTCACACTTGCAATTTCAGTCACAGTTACAGTCACAGACACCAGCACGGTCACAGCTTCAGCTAACTTGGGCCCAGCCAGCCACTTGCTTACCCGTGACATACATAAGGGTGGCCAGCTCATTGTAGGAGCGTGTCTGATTCCCACTGGAGCTGGCGGGCAGCTGACTGTCATAGCCCTTGGTGCATGTATACAAAGGCAACTCCTCCTCCACTATACGCCTGCAGTCCAGCCAGACTTTGGCCTGCTCAGTAATCTCACACATTGTGTCTTCTTGTGTTTTTCTGCATGCCTTGGTGATAGAGGATTTTGGGGTGACAACGGGTGAAAAGGAGGGGTAGGAGGGCGTTCAGAGACCATCTGGATGCTTTACTCGTGAGGCACTTGCAGTGTCCCTACATCAGACCGCTTCATCTGCAATGCAAGGCAGCTTTAGACAAAGCAGCATTAGATGTCCAAATGCATTTTGTGCTGTGGCATGGGAATATTCAGCGTGAAGACTTACAGGAATGCTGTGTTGGAGTTGAATTTGTGGGACTGACTTTTGCAATGGCAAGTCAGCCTCAATGTGAGAGAGCACATGGTGGTTGATGTGTCTAGTCAAGGCTGTCAAGACTTCAGTCTAAGGTTGCAAGTCCAAAGCAAAGCAGCATGTTGACCTGATGTTGGAAGAAGTGCCTTCAGGGCAGTACGGCTTAGAGTCGCCCTGCTTGATGTAGCAGTTGGTGGGGGTGCAAGGGAATGCCAGGGGCAGCAGCATGCTCAGACTCACAAAGATGGCGATGATCAACAGAGGCTCGCCCATGCGCCAATTCCTCCTGCCCTGGAGTGTGACAGCCCAGTCTCAGAACTCAACTATACTGTCTAGGCGTCAGTCCAGTCAGGGAGTATGCAGACTAGTGTTGAAACAATAGACCACTGCCCGGTGAGGATACTGTTTTTGACAGCTTGCTTGTTGGTGTGGCGTACACACTGCATATCAGGGCTGCAAAGCATGACAGGATCAGAGACAGAAGGAGAAAGGTTGAAGGTGGAAACACAGAGACATGTGCCCAGGTCTGATTGCTGCCTGCCTTTCCTCCCAGTCCTGTTCAACGAAGCTATGTCAGAGCCGATTTCAAGCTGATCAGACAGCTCGCTGACTATACCTGGTAAAGATCTTTGCCACAAGTCTTTCACGGGAAGAATGCCCACTGCCAGCTCAACCTATCCCCGACTCACACAACAATGCTCAATGCACTGACAGTGAGCTGTCCGACGCACATCTTGATGGCAGGCGTATAGTGAGCTGAGCAAGTCACCTGTATGATGCTGTCTCTGAGGCGAATGATCTTGACATTGAGCACTGTGAAGGCTGTTCCAAGCACACCACAAGCCAAGCCCACAAGGACAGCAGGCCCTACTGCTGCCACATGGTTTGCCAGCTGAGTTTGAACCTGAAGCAACCATGCCAACACAACGTCATTCTCGGCCTACAACTTGTTACAATACCTTCCCTTTGAGCATCCTGACCTCTGCAGGGGATTTGCTTTTTCCAAAAAGCAAAAAACCATAAGTGCAGCCGGCAGGTTCCAATTCTCCTTTGTGTCTAATTTCTACACGGTCTGATTCTGCTTGTGACACATGCAATGACTGACGTCTCGGCTTCTCATGAAGCCTTGCAATGCAATGGTATGGGATTGTATGATCCCAGCACCTGAGCTTTGATGAAACATGCATTCATTGCAGACCAAAGCTCATGATGCAAGGAAGATACTGCTGCCCTGTAGACTTTGCATCCTCAAGCAGAACAATGTGCAAGCTACTTTATATGGCTGTAACAGGATACACGCCAGCAACAACACTATCAGGAAATGTGATGGATACTATCAAGCAGTTATCATGGCACGGTCTGTACACTGATGTTCATCAATGCTATGTTGAGGAGCTTGTAGCATTGTGGTAAAGCCCACATACCAAAGCCTACAGAACAAAGACCAGACCTCAAAAAAAATAGTAGAGGCCTCGCCGTCGAACAGGCCAAAGTCGCCTTGGGTGACAGCACTCTGAGCAGAGCGCAGTGTGTCCTCGGTCAGCACGCTCAGCATGCATGCGAAGAAGACTTGCCAGCCCAGCGCCTGACTGAAGAAGGACGCCAGCTCCTCATAGGCAAACAGCAGGCCCCCAATGGGGGCCCCAAAGGCTGCTGCAACCCCAACTGCTGTGCCTGCAGCAGCAGGGGACTCAGCAAGTCAAGGTGTTGGTCAGCATGCAATTTTTGTCGGGTGATTGTTGGCAACATGGGGTTGTGAGCAGAGACTTCCAAGGCTGCTGAGATATGTAGAGCATCAGGATTTGGTTTATGCTGTGCTATGCTGCGCTGTGCATTCAAAGGGCTGCCTTGAATCAGCAGTTGATCTGGATGACAGTGGCAGATACTCTTGCAATCATTGCCGCTAAGACTTCTATCTGCAATACATAGTGCA
>JAABUK010008301.1_pt1 | contig 14630 bp, 18 predicted proteins | sample 5559141 | NCBI WGS metagenome assembly JAABUK01 (sample SAMN10711869, study PRJNA513367) | rock metagenome | isolation source: Antarctica rocks | place: Antarctica: Victoria Land, Pudding Butte nord | collected 2016-01-03
AATCACACAGCAATCAACTCAATTCAACTCGAATCAGTTTGCAATCCGATTTTGTTCAATTCAATTTGATACAGCGAATCACACAGCAACCAGCGCTTCAGCGGAGACAGCACGTGACAGCATCAGTCACAGTACGGCTGTGTCAAAGTTGGCCCTAGCAGAAGGGCTGAAAGCAGCTTCACGCTGTCTGCCCTCAGCAGGCATGCAAAGAGCATGAAAAAGAAACATGGGTGCACTAAAAGCACAACACACGACAGCAACCAGGACGACAGTCTTGTCTGACTGACTTATTGGTACAGCTTAAGGGCTCTCCCTGAAAAAATTGGGCTTTCAGGGTCAGGATATGAAGTTCCCCTTGCAGTGTGTCAAACAGAGTATGTGGATTTGGGTAGACGCCAGATCTACCAGGCTTCAATGTCAGCGCACACCCCTTGGGTGCAATTAGTGTCTCATGTTAGTGCATGTTGGCTCACAGGACTAGGGTTTAGGCACACCTAGTAGGTACCTGGCAAAAACGATTAGCTGGAACGCCTGTAAATTATTATGGTAAATTATTACCAGGCTTCAATGAGGGAGGCAGCATGCCACATACGTGTTGAGCGAACTCCCATACCTGATCAATCATTTTGCAAGTGATGTCCCGGACGCAGTCCATGTTCCCACCCACCATGGCTGCAAAGGAGCACGCTGCAGCAACTTCTGGGCGCCCAAAGTTACAAACACACGAAACAGTCCCTGCCACGGTTCCAAGCATGCCAAGGTCCACCTGCACATTGCACACGACCTTCTCAAGGCCTTGGTTGCCTTTTGCAAAACAAAGAAAGGGTGTGGTTGCCTTTTGAGGTCTGGGCTGTTCTGCCTGTTGTCAGCCTTGGGCATGTTGCATGCAGATGTTGTTCTGACTGCGCAGCAACAGCAGTATGACCAGTGCCAATGCATGTAAGTGCATATGGAATGCTCTGGAAAACTCTAAAGTGCACATGTTCGACAACAAATGTGAACTGCTGATGTGTTTGCAGAATTGCTCTTAGCGACAAGAGATGCAATAGAACATTGCACACCCTCTGTAAGCAACTAAATGTCACCCCCAGATACAGCTGTACATACACTTGCTGGGTTTCAGCAAAGATGCATGCTGATGTGCCTCTCATACGCAGACTGAGATATCAGCTTCCAAGCCATGTGGCAAATTACCTGCGTACATGTCATGTCTGCCACCGTGTGGCTATAGCCTGCCTCCACGCCTACAATCGTCCCTAGGGCACAACCGTAAGACAAGCCCTGAGGAAGGCCGCCCAAAGTGGCCTTCATCATTTTTGCTTGCAGCCAGATAGGCCATTTCCAGGCCATTTTGTAGAAAGTCGCCAGCACAACAGCAATTCTGCTGTCCTCAATTTCCCCAGATGCGCCATACCCAGCTTTGCCATAGGCATGCTTTTGAGGCCATCCGCACTGTTGCTGTGCACCTTTGGGGGGTCTGATAGACCTGGGGATCTCTGAGCCTCTGTGCATGCTGTGCTGCAGTAGTCAGAGGTGTTTGTTCCAAACAGAAGATGAGATTTTGCTGTACTTGCTGTTGTGTAACTTCAATTTGCGGGCCTTAGGGCCAGCTTAGCTGGCTACACTGGAAGCAGCAAATCCCTCTGCCGGGTACACTGCCTGGCAAGTGCCAAAATCTTGCTTGTGAAACCAGCTTGTGCTAAACCACGCTCAGGCGACTTGTGTTCCAGCCTGAAGCAAGTTGCTGTCAAGCTGTGCCATCTTCGGGCAGCGACTCGCGAGGGGCCTAATGAGCTGGGCTGCAGTATCGCCAGGCACATACACCGGTGCAAAGATGCGCAGCAAGCGGACGGCCGCGCTGAACAACGTATCGGTTGAGAGTTGTTTGACTGGCTAGAGCGACATCCTAGTCAGCCACATGCATGAGCAGGGCCATTGCAATTGCAAATGCCCTTGGCTTTACAAGCTCAGCCTTGACGATGTGAGCTTTCGCTCTGTACAATCAGGGCTGAGCTGCAGGACGTTGGAGCCTCGCTGCTATAACTGATATGGAAGCTGCGGTGTCAGCCGAGTCTGGTGCTAGACCTGTGCCGACGGGTGCCAGTCTGACTGATAAGACACAGGCAAGAGCTTTGTGCTCTGTACCTTCACAAAACCAGGACAGAAACGGCCTTTAGCCAAGTGAGTAATTCAGTGCTCTTTGCTGCTATCAGCTGCCAACTGTTTCACGATCTGGCAAACTGATATGCAGGCAGCCCACAGATCAGACTGTGCACACACAACTGCAGGTAAGCCTTTATGGAGTTTTCTCGTACGTCCCACGCAGTCTCTCTGTGTCCTTTTGCAGAACATCTTTTACATCTTCTTGCATCAATCGGCTTGCTTAGTCCCATTTCAGCCTATTGCTGCATGTGCAATCCACGTGTCAGCAAGTAAACCTTGGCACGCTGCTACGCAAAGCTGTTTTGTCGAGTCCATGTGTGTTGCTTGATTACTGCTGCAACATTCAGCCTTGGCTCTGTCATGTTCAAAAGCAAACGCAGCCATGCTGGTCTAAGTGACCAGAACGATTTCGACACACCTTGATTGTGTCACTGTATATTTGCTGCCAAGCGTGGCCTGTGCTTGATGCCTGCTGCAGCCTGCAATCCTTGACAAAAGTTTGTTCAACCCATACGTGTAAAGTTGTGTGCACTTGCAGGCCACTGGCTGCAGGAAGGGCTGCAGCTTTTGCCTCTCCCATACGGCTGTGCTGTCTCCCTCGCAGTGCTCTGAGCTGCATGCTGACTCTTCCCATGTGACATTCAAGTAGGTCTCATCTTCACATTCATTGCTTGAGACATGCCGTGCCTACTTCCTTGCTCGGCTACCTGGCTCTCACACGCCCAATCTCCCCTCATGTTGACTCAGAGCTTGAGTACCACCCCATCTCGCTAGCCTTGTTTCAGGTGAGCTGTGGCCCTTTTGCAGCAATTGTCCGTTGTCAGGATCTATTGCTAGACTGTTACTACATGCTGTTGGCAGTAATGTTGTGGAAGGGTGTGTTGATGACATTGCAACGTCCTCTGGCTTACACTTACACCCTGGTCTCAAGCATTCCCTCAGACATGACTCAGCACACACTTGGTCCAATTCATCCATACTGACCCTTTGCAGCTTGAATGCAAAAGATCAATGTGAAAGCAACAGCAACGGCATGCATGATTTCTTGTTGCAGCAGCATGGTCCAACTTGGATTCCGCTACTCATGCAGGACACAGTCATATGTGGAGCTTGGCAGCTGTATCTGCATGTTCCACCCTTTTGCAGCTGTCTCAAGTTGTTGCTATTGTAGTTTGCAGCGCTGGGTCAACATGGCTTATGTTTTCAGCCAGAGCTGCATGATGTCAATGACTCAGCCAGGGAAGCCATCCAATGCTGCATTGATGGGGAGCCATTGGAGCCCAGTGAAATCGAGGCGTCTGAGTTCTACCCCACAATCGAGGACCCAGATGGCATCCACAACAATAGGGCGGGCCTGAGCAAGGTGAGGCATGTGTCACAAGTTGCCTTTCCTGCATGGTGGTGGCATGTGTGCAAGGCCAAGCATCAGCATCCTAAGCTATCAAAGGTCTTGTGACGGGTTTTCAATATCTGTATCACTCAGTGTTTTAAGCTGCAACCTCCCGCGATAAGTATGTGTGTTCAAGAGACATTGTTGCTGTTGCATGATGTGGGTTGGAACGGTCTGCACTGTTGACTGGTCAACGGTGTAGCACATGACTCATAGGTGAGCATGTGAGGAAGAGGTATGCCGATTGGCGGCTGCCTGCTCACAAGGACACGCTTCAACTGTGTGCTTTTACACGCTATCTTCCATGGTTTAAGGCTCGTCTGTTACATTGGTTCTCTTGACAAATCACTTGATCGCAGATTTACAAGTGTGTCAAGTCCAAGTACTTGGATGATCGGGCATCGCCTGTCACATCCTTTGGGGTGCTTGCAAACCGGTGCCATGCAGTCTATTTTGTGGAGTATCTTTGGCACAGAGATGACACAGGCAATGGGCTGACTTGGCAGCTGCAGCGATGCCGTGTGGCGCCTCCCTTCTCTGGTGAAGGACAGCCAGCAGGGCTGCTCACAGGTATGGGAGGGCATGGACCCTAGACCCATGTTTCAAGGGTTTAGGACTGGACCTGGGTCATTGCTTCTGGCGCACATATTGAGACTGCAAGAGCTAGAGGATGACGTGGACCATATTGGACTCAGCCAGTTCATGCTCTGGCCAACAATCAGCAGACACAGGCCCCTCCAGGCTTCAGATGGCTGACTCAGTACACAGAGAAACTAGCAGACAGACATTCATTGCCTGTAACCCCTGTGGGGCTGCGCTCATCAGGGGGTCAGCCACTCTTGACGCTTGAAGATGCCAGTATTTTTGCCCATGGCCACCGCTCCCTTGTGTTGAGGCTGCCCTCTGATGCTGACTATGTTGTCAAAATTGGCAAGACTTCACACATCAGTAATGAGGTTCACATTCATGCACTTGTTGACCAGTCTGACTGTCAGCATCTGCGCAAGGCTGTTGTGGGGTTTTGTGGTCAAGTTGAGGGTGCTGGCCCTGACTTGTCCTACATTGGGCTGGAGCATTACTGCCAAGGCAGCATTCAGCCACACCATCTGCAGATGAGGACAGGGCAAAATACCTGAATCAGGTGTGGGCTGATTCACATGCTGCTATCTCATGCAGACACACTTGCAGACACTTAAGCACACTGCAGTGTATGAGTTGCTACCAACAGTACACAGATGCTGCAATGGTTGGACACATTCCTCAAATGCTATACGTTGATGCACTGTTTGCAGGCTGCACTGGCATTGGCTGCGCTGCACAGTCTTGGGGTCATGCATCGAGACATCAAGCCAGACAACATGCTCTTAAGCCGTGATGGTAGCTTGTTGCTGAACCATTATGATGTGTCGTGTACCAGAGCAGACTTGTCAGCTCGCAGGAACTTGCGAGTTGGCACACCAGCCTTTACTTCTCCATGGTTGCAGTCTGTGGGCCAAGGCCAGTATCAGTTTCGGGATGACTGGCTATCGCTTGGGCTCTCTTTTGCTCGCTTGGTGATGTTGTATCCCAGATCTGGGAGTTGTCAGGTTAAGCTGGATGCCTTGCAAAGATTACAGCAGCAGTCATGGTGTCCCGCAAGCATGGCAAGCGAAATACAGCAGGCAACAAAGCAGTGAGCATGTGATGCCCGGCGTACAGCTGCTATGGCTTTTCTCAATGCTGGGCTGGTGCTGTGTGAACGTTTGGTATAAGCTGCTGGCTGTTATGGTATTACACTACAGGTCACGTATCTAGGTCTCACTGGCATCATGTGGGATTTAGGGATCACAACGCTTCATCATGCTGCCACTGTCACACTTACATTTGTGTGTAGGACCCGACGTTCACAGCATTGAAATTTGCAAAGATTCAACCATGCACTGTTGCTGGCAGAAGCCTGACTGCACATATGACATGCTTGATGCACGCACAACAGAGTGGTCAAGTGAAACTGTGTACGACCTACTTTGCTGCCCAACCTAGTCTGCTGCTTGTTCCATCATGCTGGCTGTGCTTGAAGCATGAATGTGCAAGCACCACTATCCAGCTTTTGTCGTCTTGTATTTGGTAGACATAGTTCAGGTCTGGGCTCCATTAATGGTTTGTCTTGCTCAACGTTTGGAGAAGGGTTTGCCTTTTACATCATTTGTTACAAAACAACAAACGTCTTCATAGAGTTTTGTGTGTGTTGCTCATCATGTTGATCAATGCATTTATGAGTGTATGCTTCAGGTCTGCAAACAGTTGTACACTATAACAACAGTAGCAGACAATGTCATGCAGTTGTTTGAATACCATGTCGCTGATGATGACTCTACTCATGTGCAGCATGAAATGATATAAATGCACCAGGCGGGAGCTGAAGGTTTAATGCCAGCCACCTTGGTTGCTCCTGGAACACCGGCATTAAGGTAGGAGCTGCAAATGTAAAACAGCAGCAGATGGGACAACAGCATTCACAGCTTGAGGCATGAATTCAGCTCTAGACTCTTGCAGTAAACACCCACTGACAATCGAACAAAACCTACAACAACGTGAAAGTGTATTTCAGCAGCACGTCACACACTGCTCAATGACATGTGCCAAACCAACAGGACCAACTCCAAACCGAAGTTGCTGGCTGATTGCAACCATTGCAGATTTTTGGCATGAGGATTTGACAATACTGTTGTCTCTGAATGGCCACTTATGTAGCATGACAGCCAATCTGCTGTCATGCAATCTGTTACTACATCACAGCCTTGACAAGCCCACGCATTTTGCTCAAACCAGGAAACTGTCTTGAGCAAATCTCGCTTTTGCAAGTCGATTTGGGGAAGAGTTTGGTAACCATAGACTGCACAGCCGCCGTTCTTGGTTTGTCCATGGGTGACATATGGGTGCCATCACCTTGTGACAGCACACTGCCGACCACAAGTAGCTATGCCTATGACACACCAAGAAGGATGGGCAGCCTATTATCACAGTATTACTTGGCTTCGCATTAAGTTGACGCCAATAGGTGTAGTCTTCTCCTTGTTTCCTTATTCAAAGGTATATAAAGGGAAATGACACAATGAAGCCTCATGGCTATAGCCTATTAGTCACAGAGTGACAGCAAAGCTTTTGCCAGGTGCCGCTGGCATCCTCACTCTCACATGCTGCAGGCCGTTATGCTGCAAAAGCCCTTGCAGATCTTCAGGAGAGCCCTCAGCATGAATTAGCTTGGACAGGGGGCCAGATTGGTGAAATTGGGCGTTGATGAGGGGAATTACGACTGATGGCTGCAGGTTCTCAATTAGCTTGAGTGCATTCTCTTTACCCTTGACCTGCATTTCATGCAGACCATGCGATCATGTGACACAGCAGTGACATTCTGAGCTGCCACTTGAAGTATAGCACGAGTGACCATACTGGTCTACAAGCACAGCATCACAGACACACTACAGGCTAACGCACTTCACAACCTCTGTATGCAAACATTAAATGACAACAGTGTCACTTGTGACATCAGCACCCAAGCGAGGAAAGGTAGTTGCAAAAGCCCCAGTTGTGCACAGTTCAGCCCCCAGAATGCATATGGTAACATTGGTGAGTGTAGTTTGTGAGGTCCAGAAAGCTTTAAACAGCTCTCAGGTGACTTCTTTTGCACACACACCCCTGCTATGTTTGTCCACAGATAAGCAGGCAATGTAGCAATCTTTGCAGTGAAGCTCCTCAGCAAGAGTTTGGCATTGAGCCTTCTCAGCAGACTTTCGACACAGTATTTTCTTGAGGCTAAACTCATGACTCAACCCTTGAGTATGATATTGCACGCGCAAAGAAAGGCTGCATGCGCAAAGTTCTTGCTGAACATGAGCGCCAGAACCTCACCAGTGGGAAGTTGATCAGCACTTGTGAATTAGCAGGGGTCACAACTGCGTCCACCTTGCCTATTTTGGCAACAGCAGCCTCATCATAGTCACAATGGGGCTCATAGTACAACTTAATGCCGTCAGGCTGTGTCTCTGACAGCATAAACCCATTCTCTCTCTTCGACCAGGGGGGCCCTACCAATGCCCCTGAAAGCCAAACAGCCCTTGCAAAGGGTGGTCCAATTTGGTACATATCCCTGAAAGCCAAACAGCCCTTGGTTGCACTGCAACTATCAAGTCATGATTCTAATAGAGCATCAATGTTTAGAGGTTTGGGGTTTGTTTTTGTACTAATTGGTTACGGAGACAGTTGGTCCAGAATAGGCTGGTGATTCACAGACTTGATGCAAAGACCAGGTGTGTCAACTCAAAAAGTGTCACACATGTGGAGGCTTGAGTAAAGCAACAACACCTGAAGCACCTGTGGTGCATTTGTGCCTTCAACTACTCAGTCAAGTAAGGTCACTCAGGTGCCCATAAGAAGCTGCCAGGAATCTTGCAAAACAGCTTACAAGTTTCGTGGTGTGCTGAGCCATCATGATACATGTACTGAGATACACGCTGAAGCTTTGACATCACAGCACACAGACATGGCCATGTATGCTGCCCAAGGCTTGCCCAAGCTCTTACTGGAGTTGCGACAATCACGGCGTGTTCACCTGCTGTGTCAGTGGGCAGCCCGGTGATACTGGGCTTCTCAATAATTTGACGCCAAAAGGCGTGATCCTTTCTTTTCTTTTTCTTTTTCTTATTTTTGCTTACCTGCTGTGGCAGTAATCTGAAGCCTGCCATTGCACACACTCATTGTGTTGCCGTGGTCCAGGCCAAACACATTTGTGAATCCTAGGCTTTGACATACAGCTGCTGCAGCAGGGGACCCAACCACCAGCTTGTCTTTGGGCAAGCGCTCAAGTGTAGGTTTGTGCGCGTGATCATCTAAGCCCTGTGCAGATAGTAGTATGATGCTGGAAAATTCGCTATGCTGTGCAAAGTACCCAGCAAAGCAAGACGGCACAAACTAAACGCAGCACACCCATCAGTTTTGGGCAGCCCTTGAAACCTCATGCATAAATGAATGAAGGCATGAATGTATGCATGGACAAGTCTTTGCCCAGCGTGTTTGAGATATGCTGTTTACATACAATACAATGGTTGTGCTGTGCATCTGTACTGAGACTGAAGCATTTGTTTGAGCTACCAAGACAATAGCTGTAGCACAGTCAGTCGCACTGGAGCGCAAAGCAAGATTGCTTACCTGTGACAAGAGGATGACATCTGCATGGGCCCCAATCACGTCAAGATCTAGCTTGACATCTTTCAATGCCCCTTTTTGCCCTCTGTATAGCCATGTCTGATTTGCAAAGACAAGGTCCCCTTCTAGCCAAGGGTCCACCAGAACCGTCACACCTGCACAGGTCGATGTGTGTAGGATCTGCATGGCGCTGATTCGGAAACAAGGTACTGGTACTGAAGCTGCAGATCCTGACAAACCTGACTGGGCAAATGTAACTTCCCAGCTGTTCCCTTCGTATGCAGTGTAAGATAAGCTTCTAGATGATGTGCTGTTGCTTTGTGTCATTACATCCGCCTTGCCTGCTGTCGATCGCATGCAGGTAGACCTTCTCGGGCTGGGTCTGCGGCAAGCAACCCGCAAGGTGAGGACGTTGATCTCAGCCAAAGTCGTGTTGTAGCGTACGCGAGCCGACCTTGCGAGTAATTGGAGATAATCGCAAGCCGCTCTGGGTCGAAACAACGTGGGAATAGAGGCGCTTCCGCAACGGCCTAAGCTTGTCGTGTTATTCTGCCTTGAAGCAAGCAATCCGTTCAGGGAAGGATGTTGGATGTGCATCATTCAGCCGTAGAACTACGGTATGTTTACGTGCGCAGTGACAAAATTTGAAAGCAGGCCAAAGTGTTGCAGAGAGTTGCATGAAACTTCACGTCGACAATGTGCTCTCACACTGCCACAGAAACTGAAACGCTCGCATGACTAAAGCTGTCTAGAATCGAGACTCTCGACATTGCCGGTCGCTGTTGCACGGCGCAGATCGCTCTCGCCCAGTGCCAAATCTTCCTGCTAAAGATTTAATAAGATCAACAATGTGCACAGAAATGGCCGGTCCTGTCCGTCGGAGCAGGAAGTGATCAGCAATGCATGTAGCGCTGCCCGGCACCCCGCCGGTGATTTCCTGTCATGGCACTTCAGTTATCGGCCTCCGCACGAGTCTGACAAGGCAGGCAGTTTCTCCAATTTCCCGCTGCAAACCAGACCAGACCTTTGTCCAGATGCAAATTTCCAGTCAATGTTTGCAGGGGTGCTAAATCAATAGAACGCACTGTACCAAAACACTGGCAGGCTTCTGGAAAGCTGCAGCCCAACAATGGCAGGCGGTCATGGGGAAAGCAAACAAACATGAAGCCAGTAGCAGCATCTCCTATACAGCAACTGCAGCAAATTTTTTCACGAGGGTGTGTTCATCAAAGGTCCTTTGTGTCTGGCAAATGCAGTGTTCAGAAAACAATGCAATGGGCATTCACGCATGTTACTGGAGCATGCAGGTCACCCTACAAGTCTGCCAGCCAAGAGATGCAGTCAATGATTCAGGAAGGCAGCGATGATGCAGAGCGCTTTGGTCAGCTTGTTGACGTCCTGATAGACTCTGAGCTTCCCTTCAAGGAGGCATCTCTAGGCAATGGAGAGTGGCAGGTCAGATTTTCTCTGTTCTCATGGGTTTCTGGATGACCAAGTTTGCATTTGAAGGCCCTGCTCTCACTGACAGATGTTGCAAACATGTAGCACTGCATTTGTTGTGCATGCACACTGCAGTCACATCCAGCAATGCATTGCTTGCTTTGTGGACTCACTTATGGAATGACCTGTGATACAGCTGCTGTAACCCTGTAACACCCAAAGTCTCATGTCTCAGTCTCTGGCTTCAGCATGTAAAAGGGGCTTGCCTGCAACAGCAGCACAACAACTTGACACTCTTGTTCGACCCCCCCCCCCCCCCCATTACTCTTCGTCGTGCATGAGTTCCACCTGCAGGTGTCCCACACCACAAGGCATGCCATGTCTGTGTCCTTGCTCTTCTTTTAGCTTGAGTAACCTAGACTGCAAAAGTGCCATCGCTATCTTGCATCTGCCCCACAATCCTGCCCCAGCAATATTCTCTTGCCTTGTGTGTCTTCATGCGTGCTTGATTACTGCTTGATTACTGCTTGATTACTGCCTGTAGGTTGTGTGTGCTCTTGCCTTATGCTTGTTTACTGCCAGGGTCTGACAGTCCCATTGTATCTGATCCTGTAAATGCAAAATTGATGGTCCAAGGTGCTTCTGTTTTGCGTTAGTTTAGTCATTACACAAAATCCACAACTTTGGCTGTTGATCTTTATCAATGACACATGACATGAGTAAAGCGGTGAGCGAATTTGAATGCCTGCAGGTTGTGTATACCAGAGGGGCACTGCTATGGCAGCAGCTCACATCTCCCGGTCAGGTCAAGTCCACAGGGCGCTTGTCATACAAATCTAAGCGCAAGGTATTTGACATTACCATGTATGTTGCGTATTCTGCGTATTATCTGTACAGTGTATGCATGAAACACACTATGATGCTTGAGAGTTACACCATGCTTGACAGTGCACTGTGATAGATACTAGCATACTTCAAAGCTGGCTCTGGGCTGCCGCCTTAGGAGGCTCCCGTTATGATCGCTGAAAGTGTAAACTAAACTTTTCTTTTCTTTTGTATTTGTTACTTCAAAGCTGCTGCAGAAAGGCCAGAGAGGTGCAATTAACATTGTGTACACTGTGGTAGACCAGAGGCGCACTATAATCAGAGGTCCACAGCGAAAGATAAGAACATATGTTGGATTTGTGCCAGATAGGCTGGGTAGGCCTAGCAGAGGCTAGTCTTGTATGTCTGTGGCAGAGCTACCCCATACATAATATGCATATGTAATACGCAGTACGCAGTATTCTTCCGTGTTACTCCTGCCAATACTACGTATTGGTTAACACTGGTCCGTGGCGAGCTACAGAGGCACGGACGTACCTTGAGGAGGAGGATTAGCTCTAGATTCCATTGTGCTGCGTGATGCAGTAAATCAATGCATCTGTTTGCTGCTGACCTATGCTGCTGTGAATGCAGCTCTGACTCTTTGTGCAGTGATTGCACAACCTTCAGAATGCAGATTGTGCTGTATGCCAGCTCTGCAGTGGGCATGTACAAAAGCGGTTTCCACCACTTTGCTGACAAGATCTCTGCTGATAAACATCTGATACGCATCAGTTTTTTGTGAACTGAACAGGACTGCCCTCCCCTAAACTACTTTGATTTTTAATTGCAGCAGACAGCATGGCCATCCTCATCATCACGGGATGTTTACATCCCCATGTGTCACATAACTTGGATCAGACACAGCCCTATGCCCTATCTGTATGACAGCAAAACTCACCGGGCGCATGCTTATCTGATGTTTGATCTGTTTCCATCTGGGTGTTGTGCTGGTTAGTACTTTGTTGACACTTATGCAACATGCACAGGCAGGGCAAGATTTCAGCCCCTCTGATCGCTTGGTCCTGAACAAAGGAGAGCTGTTGGGCAGCCAAGTGACAGTCACAGCCCAAGGCACATACGAACCCCAGGTGAGATTTGTATTCACTCATTTGTTTATGCGTTCCTGCCTGTGTTCATTTATGCAATCATGCACGCACTCGGTCTTTCACTCACTCACTCACTTGCTCGCTCTGCACTCACTCACTCCTCACTCACTCACTCACTCACTCGCTCACTCACTCACTCACCCACCCACCCACCCACCCAACCCAGGTTCTCATAGAGTCAGGTAGGTACACTCCTGAGCAAGCTGGGCATACATACAGTCAACGATTATGCTGCAGACTTGATGTACTGTGCTGGGATGCTCACAGGCGATGCCTGTAGCCATAGTAGGTACTATATGTGATTGCAGCAGCGTTCATATTGCATGGACTGTGTGTTGATTTTCACGACATTCCACCGGTCTCACAAGCTGGACGGTGTAATTGCATATGACGGTGTAATTACACATAAAGTGCAGTCCCCAGCCGCCTGCTGCAGCCCATCAAGCCAAATGTCTCTTACGCATACATATGTAAAAACACCAAAGCGCTCATTTCTGTGAATTCAGGATAGCAATACCAATTTGCCCAAATTAGTGAAGGCAAACATCAGTGGGGGCCAGATCACAGCATGGGGTCGCAAAATCCCCTTGCCAATCTCAGGAACTGGTTTTTTTTCGGTCATGTATGTCGACGATACCATCCGTGTGTTTTCTGACCAGAAGAAAGGTACTGTTTCTGTTCAGATGCAAGCTGACAGGTTGAGACGACTGACTTCTGGCCAGTGATGTGTCAGCGGTAGTGAAAACATAATACCTGCAAACTAACTGTATGTTGGATGCAAACCATGTTTCATGCAGCTGTGCTTGGTTCAGCAGGAATGTTTTGTTTTCGTGGTATCAAACGCAATGCAGATCCACAAAGTGGCAATTCCACCACCAAACGCCGTTTCCGTGATAGGTTGGATATAGATACACTTTCCCAAGGATACACTAATTTGCAGAGCTTGGTAAAAAGCCTAGATGATAAGGGTATTGCATCATGATACGTTATACAGTGTGCACTAAGGGTCGATGCGCTCAAAATTGCCTGGCATGGTGACAACACCATCGTGGGCGTGGCCAAATGGCTTGCCAGTAAAAATGAAATGCCATACTTTGCTGTTTGAGTAATCGAGTCAGCGACAGCACTTACCAAAGCGCTCATCCTGACAGGATGATCCTGTGAAAAGGCTAGTTCTTGTCATAAGTGACTCCTTACGCATCGCGTCATTGACCAACCTGAACCTGGCTTCGCAGCTGTCGTGTCTGCCCGTCGGACATACAGTTCGCGTGTGTCAACAATTGCATGCGAGACGAGGAAGCTACAGGTGGTCAGCTTCGCCATGCGGTAATTCTCCGCCGCTTAAGCTGACTAGCCCACGACGACCTTGGGTAACTGCTGTCATGAGTACCGTTAAAGACTAAATCTAGGTACAGTTGTCCAAAATTTGTCATACACTTACTACGGTAATGCTGGAACTTCGAACAATCCAATGATGTTCGTCAAATCCGATAATCGGTCCAGGAGCTCTTGAAGCAGCAGACACCTTGCTCGTCCGAAACCCGCATGTCAAGCGTTGTTGCGTGGATGTGAGCTCGCAGCTCGATCTGCTTGCGCATACAGTGGACGCGATCACCAATTGAAGCCTCTTTTTGCCATGTGGCTGTCTTTGCGTCTCTGCTTTCCATAAGCACCTGTTTTGGAAGTGGGCAGAACTCGGCAACCTGCAAGTCCTGTCGTCCACGCCGGCCAGCAAGCCGTTAGGCAAGCTGATTCGCACAGTCTTTCACTGCGCGAGCTTACCTGACCCGCGACGGCCTGAGGGTGGACTGTGCAGTGAAGAACACCAACCCATGGAGAGCTGCTCGACTCCGGTACCAGATGCTTCTTCAAACGGACGGTCGCAAACCATAGAGAGGTCTCTGCCCATCATGCGAGACCTGCAGGCTTTATCTGCTCGAGATTTGAGCGTAAAAATGGCGCAAATCAAGCCGGACAGGGTGCGTCATGCTCATGCCCTAGCGGGCTGTCTTGCTTCAAGCGCCATTATGAGCGTGCCTGATGGACCCTTGCTCAGCAAAACTTGGCAAGTTGGACCTATCGAGCTGGCTGCAGCTTCCGTGTTGCCCTAATAAAGCTGCGTGTCTGTTTGTGTCCGCAGGGCCAAGAGGACGCAGGCGTGCTGCGACACCAACAAAGCTACTGCAGATATGCCTCAAGCAACAGCAGCAAGCCCTCCAACAGCTGGCGAGCCCACACCAGGCTGCACGAGAAAGCGTTTCCACCTGCAGAGCAGTCTTTCAGGCACACGACAGCTCAGCAGTGTCCGAAGCTGCCGTCGCCCTTTCAAGCCATGACCGACAGCGACGTATCACTAGAGTCTTTCAGCTCAAATCACCTCGCCCTAGATGAGCCACCTCCAGCCTCCTTGGCCTGGGACCTTTGCACACATAGTCTCGCAACCAGCTTGAATGACAGCACTGGTGCACAGTATAGTGAGC
>JAABUK010008302.1_pt1 | contig 14624 bp, 13 predicted proteins | sample 5559141 | NCBI WGS metagenome assembly JAABUK01 (sample SAMN10711869, study PRJNA513367) | rock metagenome | isolation source: Antarctica rocks | place: Antarctica: Victoria Land, Pudding Butte nord | collected 2016-01-03
GTGCCTGCAACACCTGCAGCATCTTTTACCGTTGTACCGGCAGGCTCGGTATACACATAAAATAAAACAGGATACTTTTTTGTTGAATCAAAATTGTCCGGCTTCACCATCCATCCATCCATCTCTACGCCTTCGCTTGTTTTTATAGTGAAAAAATTAGTGTTTGACTTTGAAGAGTCCGACACTTCTATGGCGTGACTGACTTTGTGCCCGTCTAATGGAGAATGATCCGGCAAAGAAATCCATTCTTTTGTATCAGGCGTGTAATGATTAGAGAAAGTATGAGAAGCAAATTTTGCCTGCGGCGAAATGTTGTAGTCATGCGTGCCATTTTGCTTTAAGGGGCTGATGCGCTCCGCAGTTCCTTTGCCGTCAAGCTTTGTTCGGTATAAATATTTTTGCGCAGCATTATTCGGCGAAGCCATAAAGTATACAAAACCGCTTTTATCATCAATTGACTCAATAGTAATAATATCATAATTACCATTTGTAATCTTAGTCACTAAACCATTTCTGCCTATACGATAAATATGCCGCCAGCCGTCTTTTTCAGACACCCAAATAAATTCTTTTCCTCCGTTTATCCACTCCCACCCTGTCGGGTCTTCGCTCCAGCGGGCTTTTACATCTATCCAGGCTTTGTCGGTTTCTGTATAAACAGCATTTGACGAACCGGAAGTAATATTGCATAAAAAAACCTTTGCTTCATTCTGCTTCCTGTTCAATTGCTCCAATATTACTTCTGTATTATTTGCCGCCCATTCCATCCGGGGAATATAATGTTGCTGAGGATCGCCGGGAAGAGTCATCCACTTAGTTACTGCAGTTGCAATATTTACCACACCAACTTTAGCAGGCGAAGGGTTTTGACCAACTTTAGGATATTCGACAGGTATGGTAAAGGAGTAAAGAGAGTCAGTATTATCAATAAGAAGGAAGTTTTTTATTTTGGTGGCATCAATTTGCCAATAGGCGACATTTTTACTGTCAGGGCTCCATCTGAAACCGTCTCTGCAGTCAAACTCTTCTTCATACACCCAGTCAAAAGTACCGTTAATCAACCTTGTTGTTCCGTCTTTGGTTAATGCTTTGATTTGATTGGTTGTAAGGTCTTCAACATAAATATTATGTTCGCTTACATAAGCCGCTTTTGTGCCATCGGGGGATATTTTTGCAAACATGAGTGATGATGCAGGTTTGCCTTTTCCAAGTTGCTTTAAACTATTATTTGACAAGTCAAGTACCCAATAATCACCTTTTGTATTTCGACGCCAAACTCTTTTACTATTTGTATAAATCAGCAATTTTTTTTGATCGTTGCTGAAAGCAAAATTTTCGATTTTCAGCGCTTTTTCTTGTTCCGCGGGTATTAATTTACCTGACTCAATTACAACGGTTTTTGCAAATGAAGGCATCAGATATTTTATTATACTATTATCTTCTACATCATAGTAACTGTTGCCATCTTTTGCCCATTGCATTTCGTTTGATGTCTGCGCCTGAGTAAAAAATGAAAGTAAAAAAAGGAAAGTAAAAGATAGGAAACGAGTGAATAATTTCATGTGAAAGTATTTAAAACAAATAAATTATGATGTCCCTTTTGCAAGAGCTGTTGTTGAAAAGCGAATATTAAATCAAAGCCAACAGCAGTATGAGAAATTTTTGCCTAATCCAGTCTAATTAATCATTTACTGCAATTATATCCAATAAAATTCAATTATTCATACAATTTTCTAAGGGCCATCCTGTGGCAAAACAACAGCAGTGATGTAATACATTTTTTCAATAGAAGAAGGATCAAATAACGAAGCTTCACGATCTTTTAAAACTGAACTTTTCCATTCTTCCGAAGGAAAAAGTTTTATTTTTTCAGTATTGTTTTTTAAAACAAGCGGAAGATTAAAACCTTTTATACAATTTGTCCAGCGATAGAAAACTCTTTTACTATCGTTACCGAATTTAATCTGTAATGTCGGGATTTGTGTCGTTGTTAAATATTGATCGAATACCTTTTTGTAATCAAATCCCGCCTTGTTGGAAACATAATCTTCTACCTGCCGGGCAGTAACTGTCTGGTGATAAAAAGCTTTATTTAAACCTCTTAGTATATTTCTGAAAAGACTGTCGTTATCTATGCTGTGCCTGATTGCATGCAGCATATTGCCGCCTTTAGAGTACATGTCGCCGCTGCCTTCTTCGTTTACACCGTAATGCGCTGTAACCGGTAAATCATTTTTTATTGTTTTCCTGATGCCTGCGTTGTATTCATTGGCTGCATCTTTTCCATACATGTAATCTACAAACAAAGTCTCACTGTAGTTGGTAAAGCCTTCATGTACCCACATATCAGCTATATCTTTACTGGTAATATTGTTTCCAAACCATTCATGGCCACTCTCGTGCACGATGATAAAATCCCATTTCATTCCCCACCCCGATCCCGACAGGTCTCTTTGACGGTAGCCCGGTTTATACCCGTTTCCATAGGCTACTGCACTTTGGTGTTCCATGCCTAAATGAGGTGCTTCTATTAATTTATAACCATCCTCATAAAACGGATATGGGCCAAACCAATATTCAAAGGCGTGAAGCATGTTATGCACTTCATTTGACATGTATTGTTTTGCTTTTTCAGCATTATAATCAAGCACCCAATAGTTCAAATCCAATTTTCCTTTTAAACCTTTGTACGTCTCGCTGAAGTTTACATACTTGCCAATATATGGAATAATATCATAATTGTTTATAGGGTTTACCACGCCCCATTTGTATGTTGCAGTACCATCAGCATTAGTTATTTTTGACTGAAGCCTGCCGTTGGAAACAGCCACCAGTGTATCAGGAACAATCATGGTAAGCGTTGCGCCGTTATCGGGCTCGTCACTCTGGTGATCTTTGCAAGGATACCACACTGATGCTCCCAATCCCTGGCAGGTAACAGTCATCCATGGCCGGCCTGAAGAGTCTTTGGTAAATGTCCATCCGCCATCCCAGGGAGGTCGTATTGCTTCATGCGGTTTGCCGTGATAAAAAATATCAACATGATTAACGCTGTTGTTTTTTTGGTTGGAAAGCTGCACAAACCATGCATTGCCTTCTCTTTTAAAATTTGATCTGTTGGAACTATTAAATAAAATGCTGTCAATCTCTAAAGGTTCCTGCAAATCAATTTGCATCAAAAAAGGATGTTTTTCACTTATTACTTTATAAGTAATTGTATTCTTTCCTTCAGTGGTTTTGCTTACAAAGTCAGGTTTTATAGTTATGTCATATTTCAAAACATCCCACCAAATTCTTTGCGGGGTTATGCTGCCGCGAAGCGTGTCAGCATGCGTAAAAATTTTACTTTTGGTACCTTGTGCATTAGAAAAAGCAGTGGTGAAAAGACAAACGATTGAGATGAGTGAACTAATTTTGTGCTTAAAACTTTTATTCATTTGTGTATTGTTATACCGCTATAAGTATATAAAGTAAATGGAAATCTTTGAAAAAAACAGAAAAACGGGAAGAATAAAAAGTCTTATTCTTTTGCAAAATTTATTCTTTCTTAAAAATCATTATTGTCGATCAAAGCATTTATATAGCCTAAGTCTTTTAATGTATAATATTTAAGTAGCCGGAGTTTTTAGGCCAATGTTATTTAGAGCTGAAATTGCTGAAGGCATAATCATAAAAATTGTTTTTCATAGCCGGCGGTTTAAACCGTGGGCTATGAAAAAAGCTTTCGAAATACAAATCGTTTCACCGATTTGTAAACAAGTGAAACTTATTTTTAAAAATACTGACATATAAGTTTGTCGGGTAACAATATTCCAAATATCAATTTTTGAAAGGATACTTAGAATAGTATTTAAATAAAGTTAATTTTGAATCTTATTGAAATAAAACCAATCACAAAAATGAAAATTTTACTTTTTATATATACTTTTTTTGCCGGATTATCTGTATCTCACACATCAGCCCAAACCACAAAAAATATTCCTGACACGGGCACTTACTCTAATCCTCTGCCGGTAAAGTTTGGTGATCCTTACGTTTTACAAACCAAAGGCATGTATTATATGTATGGCACTGGTGCTGGCGCTAAAAACGGGTTTTCAGCTTATTCGTCAGCAGACCTGGTGAACTGGAAATCTTTGGGGCAGGTATTCTTTGGCGACACGGGAAGATCGTGGGGAATAAATTCTTTCTGGGCACCAGAAGTGTATGAAGTTAAAAACAAATATTACATGTTTTACAGCGCACAATGGAAATATAATCCCAAAAATGATTTGGAAAACTTTAAAATTGGCGTGGCTGTAGCGGATAAACCAAGTGGTCCGTTTGTGAATATATCCAACAAACCTGTCTTTGATCCCGGCTATCCGATCATTGATGCGGATGTTTTTTTTGATAGGAACGGAAAATGGTATTTGTATTATTCACGGTGTTGCTATAAACATGCGGTAAAAAGTGACGTGGCAGACGTGGCAAAACGAAAAGGCTGGTATAATGAGATTGAAGAAAGCTGGGTATATGGAGTTGAAATAAAACATGATTTTTCGGGTGTTACCGGTAAACCTGTCTTGTTGCTGCGTCCTCCTGTAAGCAAAGCAGATAAACAGGCTGAATGGGAAAGCAGATCAGTAACATCGCACGAAGTGAACCGCCGGTGGACGGAAGGATCTCTAACATTTAAGAAAGGAAATACGTATTACATAATGTATTCTGCAAATCATTTTGGCGGACAAAATTATGCGGTAGGTTATGCAACCTCAAAGGCGCCGCTTGGGCCTTTTAGGAAAGCAGCAAACAATCCTGTTTTACAAAAAAACACTGCTGCCGGCGGTTCCGTTACCGGCACAGGTCATAACAGCATTACTTATTCTCCTGACGGGAAAGAAATGTTTTGTGTGTACCATGGCAGAACTGCGAAAACGGGCGATGAACGTGTAGTCTTTATAGATAGAATGAATGTAAATAATGGAAAAATAACTGTTCATGGACCTACAACAACGCCTCAGAAAATGCCGTCTGGCGCAAGTGCAAATGTATTGACACAAGTAGGCGTGTTAATGAAAAATGTTGATTAAGTATCTGGTATATTTCTGAATCTGTAAAAAATTTTTAACTAATAAAAATTATCTTATTTGCAGCAACAAACAAGATAATAGAATAGTAAAACCCTTGAAAAACGTTTAATAACTTATTTTAGGATTCCCGGTACGAAACCTTTTATCTCTTCAGGTATTAATTCTTTAATTATATTTCTTCCTGTTTCTCTGAGGTCTTGAACCATTTTGTCTTTCTCTTCACCGGTTAATTTAGAATATTTGTAATAAGCAAAGGCAGCGAGACCGGCGATAACTAAAATATCCGAAACTTTTTCTTTCCGTGTCATAAAATTTATTTTACCTGGTTGTTTTAATACTTTTCTAATACTTATCCCTATATAAAAAATTATACCCTCTGTTTTATATGCTTCAATTTGTAAATCCTGAAAGGATTTTAAGCGAATTTATAAAACTAAAAAGAAAACCTTTTAATAAATTACAAATAAAACTTTCCCTGGTAATTTAAAAAAGCCTCGTTTAGCAGTACGTTTAATTCTTTAACTCACTTATAGCATTTGCCGTGTCTTCAGGTGTAATATCGTGTAGAGACTTTGTATATACACACTTTCCGTCTTCTACAAGCAGCAATTGCGGCGATTGATGTGCCACACTAAATTTCTTTGCTATATCGTCTGAAATATTTTGATAAGTCAGCATATCCAGAATATAAAAAGGAACACGGGCAGGCAATGCATCCGGCTCGTCTTTAAAACTTCTCAATACTCCTTTACTTATTGAGCAGGTAGTATTATGTATGAAAATGATTTGCGGATCTTTAGCTTCTGATATTTCTTCAAGTTTTGCTTCACTTTCTAAGGATAGAAATTCCATTTTGACTGTTTTTAATATTATTTGTATGCCAATATCATTCCATGCATTTTACTTTTACCTGTTTTTTTTTCTTTACCAACTTATGCTTTTTAACTCAATTAACCTGTTGGCCGGGTTATTTTTTTTGCCTCATAGAGGCGATATATTGGTAGAAATAAATATTCATATTCCGTTTTAGCTTCGCAGGAGCGATATACTAAATCAACATTTTGCCCCGATGGGCTTTATAAAAAGGAATACGCTGAACTGCCCATATTTTGCTCCTACGAAGCATTATATCCACTAAGTTAAATTAACTCCGCCAACAGGTTCAATTATCAAGTTTTAATTGAGAAAACAACAGCAGCTTTATTTTTACACATACAAAAACCCCATTTAAAGCAAAACATTGCTATTATTACTTTTTTCGTGCAGTCATTTCCCCATTTACGGTTTTATACTAACTTTCTTGCGTCAAAAAAAATGGCATTATTCTTCCTCTGTATTATATAAAATAGAAAAATGACCATAGAGGAGTTCAATGCTTTAGAATACGAGCAAAAAGTAAAACTGATTTTTGATGCAGATAAGATAGCCGAAAAAGTGGATAATGAAACAAATTTCCAGCTTTTTGAAATTGACAATTTTTTTGTTGAGACAAAAATAAGTTTAGAAGGAAAATTTAAAAGATCATTTATAACCTACGCGTTAAAAGAATTACCTGTTGAATATGCCGGAGAAGTATTGTCAATTCCAATAGTTACATTGAACGATGATTTAAAAATAATTGCGCAGGTTTCTAAAAATAGAGACAGTGTTCATGTAAAACACAGATAGAATTTGCCGTTCGTTTTTTACTACAGCCTTTTTCACTCAAAAGATGATAGTAACGGCTAACATTGCCTTTTGATTTTAATTTTCAATCTTCAACTTTAATAAAAACCGGCTTTCTTATTACCACTTCAGAACCTTTTGCTAAAAACACCGAACTTGGTTTAGTTGATAACCAGGGTAAAAATGCTTGTCCGTAGAGAGAAGCAATATCACACTCAAGGTTCCATGTTTTCACTTTATGTACCTGCCACATCGGGTGCTCCACTGCATATTCTATACTTATATTTGAGTTGTATTTATTATATCCCCAGTAATGTTCAAAAATAAATTCTTCCTCGCTTCCGTGCTTTATATCTGTTAATGAAGCATCTGCAGTTACATCCATACTGTTCCACTTTTTGCGGTGCTTCCATTTATAAGTAAACGTAATTTCATTTTGTTTTACCACGGTCGAATGTAACATGGACTTCGTAGTATAATGCTCATGGTACAGAGTATTGGCAATAAATGTTATAATGTGTTTAGGCACTATTTCAGAGATAAATACAGCTCCCCTTTTCCATGTGCTTCCATCAAAATGCTTTACATAAAAACGAAGATTAACCTCTTCAAAATTTGTATGAAAAGGCCAGTTAAGACCAAAAATCTTTGTATTATTAAACATGAAGCCAACAACACTTACCAGCGTCTTATCTTCAAAAACATCTAATACTGTTGCCGGGGGCAAATGCGGCAATAAAATTGCAGGATCAACTTCATAATTGATCATTACCAAATTCTCCCATCTTGCTTTTAAAAATACAGGCCGCACGCCCATAAGAGAACCACGATTTTTCAGATTTAGGAAAAAGATTTTGATGAAATGACTATTTCTTTTTTAAGTTTCTAAAAGTATGAAAATAACTTCTATATTTTTACAAAAAAAAATAAATTCAATTTGGTGCTTTTATAAATTTTCCATTTCCCTCCAAATCCTGGTTCTATTCTTTAGATCGAAGTTCTCTTCTCTAAATCACAGTTCTCCTATTTCCTCCTAATCTAAAAAAATCCAAAAAATCGTGGTTTTAAAAAAAATCGTGATTCTAAAATCGTATTCCCCTATTTTTGCGTCGGCAAGTCTTATACGACCAGCTCCTATTGAACTCCCCCAGGGCAGGAATGCAGCAAGGGTAAATGGTTGTAGCGGTGCGATGTAAGTAACTTGCCATTTTTTTTGTCCCTGCTGCCGGTAATGCCTCGAAAGTGTGGAGATGGAAAAGTCTTTTTGATAAAAGCTACGCAAAAAAACCTACAAATCAAAATCGTTTACCTAATAGCTTTACTTAAGAATAGGTAAAAATTACCATTTGAAGAAAATGCTTTCTGGACAGGTTTTTGTCTTTACTCCTTTTGTGAAAATTCTCTTAATTCTGTCTGCTATAATAATTACATCGTGTACCCAAAAGCAGGATGAAAATGCCTATACGGATGACCTGAAAGATACAAGCTTAGCTAAAGCTATACAGGTTACTTATGAAGGTAAAACACAGCAGATAGAAACCGCAAATACTGAACCGCAGGAAGTGCTCGCCTTTGCCCAAACACTTATTGGCACTCCTTATAAATATGGGTCAACTGCTCCTGCAGATGGATTTGACTGCTCCGGTTTTATTACTTATGTATTCAATCATTTCAATATAGCAGTTCCGCGGTCATCAATTGGTTTTACCAACGTACAAAGGCAAATAAATATTGATGAGGCAAAACCCGGAGACATTATCTTATTTACCGGTACGGACAGCGCTATTCGTACAGTCGGCCACATGGGCATTATTATTTTGCGGAATGATACTGAGCTTCAATTTATTCACAGCTCTTCGGGCAAAGCAAATGGCGTTACTATAACTCCTTTCAATAAGTATTACGCAGGACGGTTTGTAAAAGTAATCAGAATATTTAAGCAAAATGATTTAGACAGAAAAAATGAATGACCTGCCGTTTTAAGCTTTTGCAATATCATTTGTATTTTTATAGGAAGTAATAACATCTGTTAAAACACTTTCAGATGATGCTAAATAATGATTTGAAAGAACGGGCGCATTTAATCCATTATCAATTATAAGCTCACTGTTTTCAATAACCCTTGCTTCATCCCATAACTGTTCATTAATAAAAGACTGCAGCAGCCTCGTTCCGCCTTCAACAAATATGCTTTGAATTTGCAACTCATAACAGGCTTTTAATATACTGCTGACAACAGATACGTCTTTATCAATTTTATAATACAGCAAGTTTCCCTGTTCTTCCTGTTTAAATGTATTAAAAATGATTGTTTTTTGTTTTTCATCAAAAACTTGCAAAGTTGATGGCAGTCGTGCATTCAGGTCAACTATCAGCCTTACCGGGTCAGGGCCGGTCCAGTTTCTGGTATTTAATGAAGGATTGTCTTGCAAAGCCGTATTTGTTCCGATTAAAATACCTGCTTCTTCACTTCTCCATTTGTGCACCAAACGGTTAGTGTAAGCATTGCTTATTAAAACCCTTGTAAAATCTGCGTTGGCAATGTTTTGATTTTTGCTTTGCGCCCATTTCAAAATAATGTAAGGACGTTTTTTGGTATGAAAAGTAAAAAAACGTTTGTTCAATTCTTTGCATTCATTTTCTAAAACTTGGCTTATTACTTCTATACCTGTTTTTTTCAGCTTCTCAATTCCTTTTCCATCTACCTGCTCAAAAGGGTCACGACAACCTACAACTACTGTTGGTATTTTATTTTTTATAATTAAATCAGCACAGGGCGGCGTTTTACCAAAATGAGCGCAAGGTTCTAATGAAACATATATAACGGATTTCTCAATTAAATGCTTATATTCTTCTTTTAAACTGTTTATGCAATTAACCTCGGCATGCGCCTGCCCGTATTGCATGTGATATCCCTCACCGATTATTTTGTTTTCATACACCAGCACAGATCCAACCATTGGATTTGGCGCTGTATGACCTGCTGCCAGTGCGGCCAGTTTTATGCACCTGTGCATGTATAATTGGTGTTGCTCCATCTATGTGGCTGCAAAAGTAATTTAAAAAAATAGTAGCATTGCAATATGACTATCCACCTGGCGTATCAGCAATTATTAATTCAGTTATATGAAATTTACGATACGCGTGAAGCAGCAAACATTGCTGATTTGGTGATAGAACATGTAACAGGCCAGCGAAAAATTGACCGCATCGTTTACAAGGATTTGCCCGTTACTGAGAATCAGCAAAAACAGTTAAAAAAGATTGCTGATGAACTTTCAGACAATCGTCCGGTTCAATACGTTTTAGGTGAAGCATGGTTTATGGACATGAAATTATTGGTAAATGAAAGCGTATTAGTTCCCCGGCCGGAAACGGAAGAATTAGTAGAATGGATACTAAAAGACATAAAACAATCAGGCAATAAAAAAATTTCACTAATAGATATCGGAACCGGAAGCGGCTGTATACCAATAAGTGTGAAGAAAAAAGTACCGGAAGCAACAGTTGCTGCAATTGATGTTTCAGGCGATGCTTTGCAGGTAGCGAAAATGAACGCTGCCCAACAAAAAGCTTCAATAGATTTTTTACATCTTGATTTTCTTATTGAAAATGAATGGAACCGATTAGATAAATATGATATTATTGTAAGTAATCCTCCCTACGTCAGACAAAGTGAAGAAGCTGCGATGGGAAATAATGTAATTAAATATGAACCTCATCTTGCTTTATTTGTGCCTGATGAAGATGCGCTCATCTTTTATAAAAAAATAGCAACATTCAGCCAAAAACATTTAATACCCGGGGGAAGCGTGTATGTCGAGATAAATGAAGCTTTGGGTGGACAGGTTGGCGAGCTTTTTAAAAAGCAGGAATGTAATGACGTCATTCTAAAAAAAGATATGCAGGGAAAAGACAGAATGGTGAAAGCAATATCGTTCAGATAAAATGCTGAACCCTTACCGGGCTATTCAGATAAAGCATTAGTACGGATAAAAATTTTTCCGATTACTTTTTGGTTTTCTATGTAAGCACAAGTGGAATTTTACATTAAAAAAGGGGAACTGCTCCCCTTAATACCACTTTTAAGGCAACATAAAACTAACAAAATTCTAATAACTGCAACGTATTATACTATGCCATGTTAAACTCCTGGTTTATTATAAGCAGCCTCATTCAAGATTCCTTGCATTGCTGGCGATGTACATAGCAAAAGCTGCCAGTGCAGTGTCTTTAAGCAGACTGACAAAAGCTACCTGCTTCATATCACTATCGCCTGCATTGAGATAATTGGGAAGATGAATAGAAATTACAAAAATAGCAAGCAACAGGGCAAGCAGGTAGCCTGCAAGTTTTACCTGTTTGTGTGTAATGAAAGCCACACCTGCCAAAATAAAAGCTGCACCCACTACATATACCCAGAGAAGCCCTCCGGGAATGAACTCAGGTACGTAAACTAACAGGTTTTGCGGCCTTACAAAATGATAAAGGCCAAAAACAATCATTACAATGCCTAATATTGTCACTGCAATGCGTGAAATGGTATGCTGTGTCATAGGGAAAGTTTTTTTCTTATATTAAGGTAAACTGTTTTTTTGACCTGCACAAAAATTTCTTGTAAATTTCAAATTATAATTATTGTATTCTGCAATGGTAAATTAAAAACTATCGTGAAAGATGTAATAAGGGAAGTAAAAATCGCCGATTTTGCACACTTCGTTTGCACCTGATTTTTTTGTTCCACCTAAACATGCCGAATTATATACTGCCATACAAAAATTGTAAAAAAACAAGTTGCTAATTGTCTTCGATTACTAATAATATAAAATATATTTCGTTACATAATTATAATCTGTTTTTATATAAAGCAACATGTACCTGCCTGATTATTTTTAGATTCATGTTGATAGTATTTTTTGTTTCTAAATCTTTTACTGCATACTTTAACAAAAGCATTGATAGTAATTTTAAAAATGGATTTGATATTGCAGATAAAATTTTGTCTTCTGTTGATTTATAAAGCTGTCAGCAGTCAATATCGAACCATTAATACAAAGACCTAAAAAGTTCGTTTAGCTTAACTGCTGATTAACATTAAAAATAATTTCATTTTATATCCATGGTTTTACAACACCCAAATTACAGTACGTCTAAAAGCAAAGAAGAAGTATTTGCGGAAGATAATTTTATAAACCCTTTGCCCCGCGCGGTCATCAGATCCAATTCGCCTGTACTTCTTGATGGCGTATGGCGTTTTGCCATTGATGCTGAAGACAAGGGGCTGCAGGAAGGCTGGTATGGAGGCTACAAATATGAAGATACAGCTCAATGGCCGGGAACTATAGAAGAGCACATAGCGGCAGCAAAGGGTCAGGAGCTGCCTGCTGCGTGGCAAGACAAAATTGTAGCGTGGTACGAACGTGAGTTCCCGCTGCCTCAGCGTGTCAACGGCAGCGCTGCCGGGCACTCTCTCCTGCAGCTTACTTTTGGCGCATGCGGGTATGAAACAATGGTCTGGCTAAACGGAATACTTTTACGGACTGTTGAGGGAGAGGATGTGCATGTAGGAGAATATACCTCTTTTTCTTATGAATTTCCGGAAGAAGCATTACAACCCGTTAACCGCCTTACGGTACGTATTGCTGATACAATGGATGCCGATATACCCCGCGGCAAACAGGAATCACATGTCTATAAAAGAGGTGGCATCTGGTATCAGACTTATACAGGAGCTGTTCGCAGCATCTGGTTAGAACCTGTTGAACGAAACCGGCTGCGCTCCCGCGTTGGTGTCGTTTCTATTGTAGAAGATAATATGGTAAGGTTTAACCTTACTACTCGCATTTATGATCCGGAACTCTATACCATCCGACTAAAAATTTATAGCAGAAAACACGAAGGAGATGAACCTATTGCTGTTTCTGATTTTGAGTTAGATCTTAAACAGGGACAGAAACAGCAACGCCTGGTAATAGAAGTGCCGGGTGCAGAACTATGGTCGCCGCAAAATCCGCGTTTGTATCAGCTCGTTGCCCAATTAATCGACTCTCATGGATATGTTTCAGAAATTGAAACACGTTTTGGTCTTCGCAAAATAGAGTCGAGAGGATGCTGTATATATCTTAACAATAAAGCCGTTTATCTTGATGGTATTCTTTATCAGCCCGGTGCAGCTACGTATGAAGAGATTAAGCTGCACATGCTTGCAATGAAAGATCTTGGCTGCAATCTTGTACGCATTCATATTGCCGGCGTAGATCCGCGCATTTATAATCTGGCAGATAAGATGGGCATGTTGCTGTGGGTAGAGGTACCAAGTCCCCACAGTTCTAATTATAAAAGCCGTTCCAATCATCGTGATGAATTACTGCGTATGCTGGCTCTTATAGGTACACATCCTTCTGTTGTTATCTGGAGTTTGTACAATGAGGATTGGGGTGCCCAGGATATAGCAACCAGTGAAGAAACCCGTACCTATATTATGGATACCTACCACTACATGCAATTGGCGCATCCCCAGTTTTTAGTTATTGATAACGACGGCTGGCAACATATATCTTTTGAAGGCCGCCTTAAATCAGATATATTGACAGCCCATCTATACACTCCTGATGTGCGCCACTGGCGTGAAATGCTGGATCAGCTAGTGGCAGGCAAACTGGTAGGCGTAGCTGCTTTTCCGCTGGTAGTGGGCGACCCTTTTTTTTACCGCAGGCAGGTACCGCTGGTGGTAAGCGAGTGGGGCGGTTTTGGTTTTGTTGAATATGGCGGACCAAAAGATGATGAAGAACGAACAAGAGAAATAAAACTTTTTAAAGAAGAATTGCGTAAACGACCTATAGCGGGCGATGTATATACCCAGGCTACCAATATAGAAGATGAGAGAAACGGACTTATAGATGCCACAACGGGTGAATTGAAAGTACCGGCAGGTTTGCTTAAAAGTAGTCCAAGGTAATGCTTAGTATTGATTGCCTACATTTGTCTTGATCCTCTCACAAGCATTTGACATATCATTTTAGCTATCCGTTTGTAAAAAACTATTGCATATCTTCCTGTAAGACGTGTTTTTTCATTTGCAAAATGATTGTTTTTGCAGATGAGACAGCAGTTTAACCAGCTTTAGCAGCGATTGAACTGCCAGTGGCAGGGCACTAAATCTAAAGCGTCCGGCCATTTCTCGTAACATAATCCTGCCAGTCCGTGAAAGTTCTTTTAAGACAAAAAATTGTTTTTTATCCACTGCTTATCCTCCATTATCCCGTTGTCATTTTAAATGACTAATTATAATTAACAGAAGGTAAAAAGATTACAAAAGCAGAGCAGCGCGCCTTCAGTTCATACAATATTTTCCCTTAAACTATTAAAGCTGCTATCGCTTGTTGTCATTTTACTAACGATAACTTTTAAAGTATAAACACTAATACTTTCCGTTAGCCAATAATCAAGTTTTCCCCAAATTTGTAATAATGTCATTTTTAATTCTAATTTCGCTTTCTTTGTTAAAACTATTGTTATGGATATCAGCTACAATTCTATACCAGAGACTGTAAATTTTGAAGTGAAAGGAAATGAAACAATTACACAGTTAGCACGCAGGCATTTTAAAGATAAGAGCCATACAACTACAGATGAAGAGCTGAGAAATGCAAAAATCGAACTAAGCGATATTGTAAGTATAAATTCAGGAAATTTATATGAATTAAAAAATATTACAGTTAATAATTTGCTATAGAAGGATGTAGTATTTTAATATTTTCCCCTTTTAATAACAAATAATGTTAGTAACTACTCAGGTTTCCAAATTAGCCAAAAGTGAGAGAGACACAAAAACATTTTGAGTATTTTTTATGGTAGTATCAATTACGGAACGCAGAATGGCAAAGC
>JAABUK010008304.1_pt1 | contig 14623 bp, 13 predicted proteins | sample 5559141 | NCBI WGS metagenome assembly JAABUK01 (sample SAMN10711869, study PRJNA513367) | rock metagenome | isolation source: Antarctica rocks | place: Antarctica: Victoria Land, Pudding Butte nord | collected 2016-01-03
AATGCATTCCTAACGGAACAATTTCATTATCAATTCTGTGGCGAACGTCTTCGAGAGCAATCCAAAGTCTTGCAAGGTGGATGTCGGATTTCGGAGTCATTATAAGTTCACGCTGCTTTCGATAAAGAATTGGTAATAAACCCGAATGTTATCGGCTCAAGGTAGAACTTGGCGGAACTGGCAACACAAGTAGTCTTTCATAGCTCTAGCGCGTCGAGATGACCGGCGCAGTAGTTTTCTGATTCAGATGTTTGCCTGTTCTGCTGAACTACGTTCGATGCGGGTGCATTCTGCGACGCGATGAATGTTTCTCTATCGGCGAGACGGTAAGGTGTTTTGCGATGGTTAAGCTTCGCTCCTTCGAGCGCGTCGAAGATACGTCGCGCCGTCGCAAAGGGAACGGCGCGTTGCGTCTTCGGTTGGGCGACGAGTTGGGTTCCACGCCGCCCGTTGTAGCCGACAACGTGAAAGAGTCCATCCTCTTCGGCAATTAACTCAATTTCATAAACCTTGTCGCTTCTGCCCGCACGGTAACTGAGCCGCACACGTTCGATAACGACGCTCATGATTGATACCTTGAAGGATGATGAATGACGCGTTGATTGGTCGAACCGCGCCACTCTCCGGCATTGTGTGCGAGAGCAGAGACAAATGGACTATCAATCAGGACGTCGGCGAGCGCGAGGGTTTCATGAACGCCCGGCTCTGAGCGTGCGCGCAACTCTTCAAGCGTATAACCAGAATAAAGTGTAAGGTGAATGTCGCGCGCTTTGAGTTCACGCATCAATGCGGCTAATCCGTCGGGCTGCAAGAACGGCTCGCCGCCCAAGATTGTCACTCCGTCGCGCGGCTCGCCCGCCGCGTCAAGCAGCAATTCCACGACTTCGATAATGCCCATCAAAACGCCCCCGTGCGTATCGTGAGTTTCGGGAACGTAGCAGCCTACGCAGCGGCGCTTGCAACCTTGCAGTTGCACGACCGAACGCCTGCCGAAACCTTCAACAACCGAGCCGTGATAAACGCGGAAGACGCGTAACTGCGGTTCATCTTGCCCAACATTTTTACTTGCCGATATAGCAGGAGGCACGTTCATCGGACGAGCGCAGTTGACGTGCGCGGGCTGTGGAAGCAGATCGCCTGCAATTCGGTTCAGCGTTTCATCATTCAACCCTTCAACGGTCAGCGCGCCTGTCGCTTCATCAATGATAAGCGTCGTTTCTTTCATCGTTAGCCTCGCTCACGCAGTCTCAACAACTTCGGCAAATTGTTTTTGAGCGTGAATCATCAATAACGAATTTTGAGCTTCATGATCGTTCCCTGTTGTTCGCGTATCAGAGTTCCGCGCAGGCGTTTCTGCATTTGCTCGACGACACGCTCGTTATATGCGGTGCGCAAGGAGGAAATGAACTTGCCATCTTTCAGTGTGCGCTGGTCGTACTCACTGATGATCGGCGTGTAACCGTTTGCGGTGCGCGTGAAGCCAAGATCGTTCGACGCTGCGCCGATGAAATGTCGGCGCACGATCAATTGAGCGCATTCTTCGCGCATATCGCCTTGGTAGCCATAAAGCGGCAGACTTTCTCCCTGCTCGACCTCCGCGTATCCAAGATCACGAAGGGCCGCGATCAGCAAAGCTTCGTTCGTGAAAACAACGTCGGTGAATGTCAGATACTTGCTCATGTTTGAGATACCTTCTCTGAAGAGGTGTGTCGTGATTGCCAGACATCAACTGAGATTTGAGTTAACGCACGCATTCTTGCTGACCGCTCATTTCTTATTTGTGATCTGCCGCGCGGTTTGAGCTTGCACGTAGAACTCTTTTGTTTTTTCGTCGCGCGTGGGTTGACCGAGTAGTTCGGTAGCGATTTTGGCAATGTCGCTGCACGCCGCGCCTTTGATTCCTTCAATCTTCATTTCCATCTCGCCTGTTTGCGTGTTGATCGTAAACTCAATTTCGGGCATATCGTTTTTCTTCCTTCCGGTAACACATAAGAATTAATGTCACATCTCCAACGCTCGCTCGGCACTCGTCTTTTCACCGATAGGCGTGACGCCACATCCTCCCGCGTCAATTGCCATATGCTCTTTCGCCCAGTTGCGTAGCGACTCAATCTGCTCGCGTTTGACGACACTTGTCGGCTGAATTTGACGTGCGCGCAGAGCGATGTCGGCAGTGGCTACTTCACGCTCGCCATCCATGAAAGCGTGTAACAAACCTGCCTTAACTGCCGCTTCGATTTCCGCGCCGGAGAACCCGTCGGTCGCTTCCATCAATTCGTCGAGGTCGAAGTTTGCGGGATCGCGCTGGCGCTTGCGTAAGTGAACGGAGAAGATTTCGCGGCGGTCTTCAGGCGTAGGCAAATCAACGAAGACGATATGCGAGAAGCGACCTTGCCTCGTTTGCTCCGCCGCAAGTCCGCGCACATCGTTGGCAGTGCCGATGACGAAGACATCAGACTGTTCCTGCATCCAGTTCAATAGGTAGGCGATGGTGCGCGCCGTTTCGCCGCCATCGGTTCTTGATGAAGATTCGAGACCGCCAACCGCCTTCTCGAATTCGCTGATGCCCAAGATACCTTTTAGCGTCGTTGCAATAGAGAGCGCACGCTTGATTGTCATTGCGGATGAACCAATGACGCCGCCGCCTTCGCCCATCACCGATCCGAAATCAAGATCGAGAAGCGATTTACCGAGAACCGATGAAGCTATTTTCTTGGTCAAGTCTTTGCCGCATCCGGGGAGTCCTACCATCAATAAGCCCTTCATCGGTTCAACGCCATACGCACGCGCCGATGGAGTGAACGTTGCGGCTGCTTCCAGAAGAATGCGACGTAGATTGTGATAACCGCCTAAACTATCTGCCGGTTCAGGATGTGTGTAGGCGAGTGCACCCGTTCCCTTGATAACAGACTTCTTTTCATCCAGTACAACGGGCAAAGCTTCCGCCGTTAAACCGCCGCCGCTGATGATCGCTTTGGCGATGACGTTTTCAATGTCCGTCTCTGTCAAACCAAGAAGTGCCTGTACGAGTTGTTCGCGTGCGCGTTCATCAACTTCAACTTTCACGCCACCGCCTTCGAGTTTCTGCATCTGGACATCGAGCATGATCGTTACTTCGCGCTCGTCAGGTAGCGGGAGTTCGATAGCCTTTACTTCCTTCTCCAGAGCCGGAATGTCAGGAAAGTTTCTTTCGACGAAGAGAACTGTTGTATGCCGCGATTTGATATCCCATGCGAGTTCCCGCAGGCGGCGTACAAGCTGCGGGTCTTCCTGACCGTAAGGCGCAAGGTATGGACTGTAGTCACAGAGCACGAACAAACCCTTCGGCTGTTTAGCGATGTATTCCAAAACGCTGATTGGGTCTTGCGTATCAGGAATCAAAATCTCTTCTCTGCCTTTAACCTCTTTGCCGATTGTCTGTCGCAAGCCGGTTGTCCGGCTCCATAGATACAATCCCTTGTCCTTCTCCTTATGACATTTAAGACCGGCGACAGCGTGAATCACACGCCGAAAGCGATTTTCCTCGTGCGTATTCGCGGCGATGAGCGGATAGCGAGCGCGAATCAGCACGTCGAGTTCGCCGACTAACTTTTGCAGAGACTCGTTCGACATCGGGTTATAAACCTTTCACTGCCAGCGAGAGTTCGTAGGTGTTCGAGTCAATTTCGAGCACAAAAGAGCGTGTCCTAAAGTCAGCACGCTCTTTTGTCACAGGTAAGTTGAAAGAGGGTGAAATTTACAGTTCGAGCGCACTCAAGCGGCTCGGCTCCGCTAGTGCCTGCGCGTCGCGGTAGCAAAGTTCGATGATGTTATCCAACACGGCTTTAACTTCACCGTTTCCTGCTACCCGCCTCTTCTTATTCGACCGCTTGGCGGCGAGTCCTTCAAGACTCGTGATTAAGCTTTCCAGTTCAGCGTCGGACTGGAAATTCATTAACTTAAACCAACCAGCAAGAGAGCGCGCTTTCTTCGCCGTCGCGCCCGGCAAGTAGTCGTTTTTGATGAGTGCTTCGTGAATTGCGACGGCGGATTCGTAAACTTGCGCGCGAAGTTGCGCTGCGCCTTCCTGCAGGGGACTTAAAGCCTCCTGCAATTTCTCGCGCGCCGCTTCTACTTTAAGTTGCCGGATGCGCTCCTTAACCGCTTCCTCGCGTTTGCGCTCTTTTATTTCGGCGTCCAAATTAAGGCGTGCGCTCTCAGTTTCAGCCCATAGTTGTTGCTGAATGGCGGTCGCGGCAAACTCTTCTTCACGCTTTTCAAGATCGCGCTTGGCTGTCGTGCGCTCGATGCGGTGGCGTTCTTTGAGCGCCAATCGCTGTTCCTGAAGCATCTCACTACCTAAAAGAATGACTCCGACTTGATAGCGGAGCTGAAGTTTGTGCCGCAATTCATCTTCAGACGGAAGCGCATCCAACACGCCGTTCGTGACGCGCTCGCGGAAGCCCGGTTCCACAACGATTCCGGTTGCCAAGAGCCTTTGCGCGGAGTCATGAGCCAATCGCTCGAACGTCTCTAGGACTTCGGCACGAATCACGTCGTAGTTGTCGAGTACAATCTGCTTGGCATCTTTCAAGTGTGCGCTGGCGGCGTTGAAAGCAGATTCAAATTCCGAAAACGCGCGCCAAGGAAGCCAGCGGTAAGCGGGCGTCTCAAAGAGTGTTTCCGTCAATCGAAATTGATAGCTGTATTTATGAAGCGCGGCGTGCGCTTGCGTCGCGGGTGTTAAGAGCGGACAGCGGTAACGATTCGGCAGCACGCCGCAGCGAGGCGGGTGAAAGGCAACATCAGTCTCTTTTGGCAAGTTGATGCCGAGAATGCGCCAGTCGAGCCTGCGGTTGAGCAAGCCGAAACCGCTCGCATCAACGTTGACGAAGACGCCTTCTTCATCAAGCGCAGAAAGATCAAACGGAAGGCGTTCGATTTGTTCTGCCTGAAGGTTCGTGCGTGCCGCTGCCTTCTGCGCGCGGTGATCTGCGAGGCTGGTCACGTTGTTCGGTTTGGTCCGACGCAAATTGCGGATCGTAGAAGTGGCAGGTCTCATCACAAGTTTCCTCCGTAAGCTTTTATCGTTCGGTAAAGGCGAGCTTTGATTAAAGCCAATAGCTCCTCACCTTCCGATGCTCGCCGCTTCATCTTTTAGCGAAACTTCCGCTTCCAACTCGTAAACGATTACATCGGGTTCGTGCAGATGTCCGGCGAATACCGAAGCAATAAGAACTGCGCCGCCGGTACGCATTAGCACGTCGTCGCGCGCGGCTTGTGCATCTGCCGCGAGGCAGTGCGCGATCATCGCTTCAAAGCTATCGGCGTAAACGGCACTCACTGTGAAAGGCTTTTTACCGGGCGATGCGTCCTCATCATTTTCATTTTTCATGGCGACCTCTAATGCCAAAACATTTTGCGGAATAGCGCAGACAGCTATCCATGTTCCATCTCTCGAACAACGGAACGCGGATAGCTGTCGATTAAATTTTGCGCGTAGGTTTTCCGAGTTAGGCGGCGGCTGGAATGGATTGCGACTCTTCGCTTTCGCTAACTGCCTCTTCTTTCGTTTGCTCGGCAGCCGAAGCAGAAGGCGGGTTTGTTTCAAATGTCTCGCCCACTCTCATCGGCATGACGAGCGCGAACGAGTTGTAACCGGCCTCACCAACGGGACGGATTTGCACGACATCTTTCGGAGATTTGAACTCTAAGTTGAGCGTCCCCGCACCGACGATTGAGAGATATTCGGCAAGATAATTCGCATTCATTCCGATAATTGTAGGTGCGCCATCGTAAGGAATATCCAAAGTTTCCTCAGCCGCGCCCTGCCCATCCTCCTCGACGAAGACGCGCAACTGCTTCGGCTTGAATTCAAGACAGATCGCGCGTGTTCGTTCGTCTGTCATCACGGCGACGCGGCGAACGATTTGCAGTAACTCCGCGCACTCGAAACGGATTTTGTGGTCGTTGCCCTTCGGTATGATTTGCTCATAGTTCGGAAACTGCCCCGTGAGAAGTCGCGCCACGAGCGTGCGCGCGCCGATTTCAAAGTAAAGGTGGTTGTCGTCCTTCTGAATACCTATTGCGCCTTCGTGCGCAGCGGCGAGTTGGAAGACGGCAGCGAGTGCTTTCTTCGGGATAAGACAATCAATCTCTCCGGCACAAGTCACAGTCTTGTTATCAATAAGCGCGAGACGGTGCCCGTCTGTTGTGACCATGCGGACGCCTTTCTTCCGCAGAATGAGCTTTGCGCCAGAAAGCGCGTATCTTGATTCATCCTGCGTGATAGCAAAGCGTGTACGCTCGATCATCTGGCGCATGATGTCAGAGGGTACTTGCACGACGGCTTCCTTGAATTTCGGCAGTTCGGGAAAGTCGTTCGCGCTCAGTCCGGCGATTTTGAATTGCGCGCGGTCGCAAGTCACTTCCGCGCGGTCATTTGCTTTTGTCTCAATGTGGACGACGGCTTCGGGCAAGTTCTTGACGATCTCAAAGAGTTTCCTTCCGGGCAGCGCACACGCTCCACCCTTCTGCACCACGCCTTCGGTCTCGCAAGTCAACGATTGGTCAAGGTCTGTTCCCGACAATCGGATCACGCTCTTGCCGGACGCTACAATACGGATATGCGAGAGCGCCGGAATCATTCCTTTCTTCTCAATCACGGTCTGCGCGATGTATTGAAGTTCGCGCAACAGCGACTGTTTCTCAATCATGAATTTCATGTTCGGTTCCTTTCATGCAGCGAATCGAAGTTGTAAGTTTTGACGACTCACTTCGTGCTTGCCGCTTCCTCTTTAACTTCGCTTGCGGCACTCGAAGATTCCGCCATACGCGCACGGGCGATGTGCGCCGGAATCGCGCGCAGATCAGCCGCGTCGAGCATTCTCCAGATGAGCGTGTATGCGTGACTGAAAGGACGCACTGCCCAGTGACGCGCGACTTCTTGCAACCCATGACTGCTACGATTATTGGCTACAGCGTCAGACTGGTGCGCGTCAAAGAAAGCGCATCCGAAAGGTGAGACTTCATGTATGCGGCAACGGTTATTCTCGTCGAGGAAGATGCACGAGCCGTCTTGTTTGCGACGCGGCACAAGAGTCGGGATTTGAAAGACGCGCCCTGCTTGCATCACAATCGCGCCTGGAGAAGCGAACAAGTATTGAAAAGCAAATTCGACGGCGTTCCGGTATTTCAAGAGGCGTCTGATGCGTTCGACATCTGCTGGCAGCAGATAACCGGGAAGGTGTCGGCAATTGTTGACGCATTCGGCGCACGCACAAATTGTTCGTGTGAATCCAAACTCAGTGCGAGCGTTGGCGGCAGGCGGCATCGGTTGGTCGGTGGTTGTGTTGTTCATCACCAAATTGCCCGCCGCTTGGATTTTCCGCGCCGCCTACTCCCAGAGAAAACCAGCCTGAGCGGTTGGTAAGCTGGGACGCTTACTCTTCTTGCCAGACGTAACTTGCTTTCGCTTCGCGTCACTTCGCGGGAATGAGGTCATTTGATTTTGCAATATACTAGCGTCGCACGAGCTTTCATGTTTACTATCTTCTTTGTCGCTGCCTGACGCGGCTACATCAAGATTTACCGTTTCGCCAGAAGAATTTTTAGCATAACTATTGGGAGGAGCGAGGAAGACGTCATCTTCAGATTGTTGCGCGAGTTCTATATCGGAAGTTCCACCCGCTTCAAAGTCGAAGCTGAACGAGCAGTTAGTGACACACTGCCCGGTCAAGTTGTCTTCATCGTATCCTTCCGTTTCGCGGAGCGGCTCATCAATAACAATCGCCCAGTCTTCCAATCCGGTGAACGGATTGTGGTGAGTGCCGACGCTGTCTGCCATCGCAACTTCGCTTTCTGTTGCAGAGGCTTCGCTCGATTCGTCGGCGATCACACCCGTTTTGTCTTCGCATTCTTCGGCGGTGAACGTCGTGTTGCTCTCTACTTCTACGCCTTCAGATTGAAGCTTGGCTCCTGTCTCCTCGTACTCTTTTTTCAGGTGGCGATATTCGGCGGCGTGCGCCCAAGGTTTATCAACTTCCGTCCTCACTGTTTGAAGACGGGCACGCAACATCTCAAGCCCCGCGCGTATTTGCTCAAGACGATCTTCGATATGGCGTAGTTGATAATCTATGGACTGCGTGATGCCAACATTCGATTCGCCTATTTGTGCGATGTAGCAAGTCGCACCATCAGGAGCACGCAACTGAATCTCTGTTCCAAAGTTGAAAAGCGTTGAATGCTGTGAGAAGCGGCTATTGCCGGACGCGCAAACAGAAATCTCGAATCCGCGATACGTGCCAACTGCTTCGATCAAACTTCTGCCCGCATCGCCTCGCCGTAGTCGCTCGACCAACAAGTCGGCGAGGTAACGCAAATGCGCTCCGGCACGCTCACGCTTGTCGAAGGAGGCTGTTTCGGCGTCGCCTAATTTTTTCTTGAGGATAATATGAAAGCTGTCGTCTTTGGTCGGCTGTCGTACTGTTATCGCATATTCGTGTCCGGCAAGCTCCGCTTCCTGCGCGGCAATCGTGTTCGGGAGTTCTTCAATGTCGGCGCGCATTCCCGCCCGGTTGTTGTAGTAAGCGGCGCGTAGGCGATCCAACTTAACGAGCTTTACCTCGAGTTCGATGCGTCGCTGCACGAGCGGATTCCCCGACGCGATGGCTTTCACCTGCGCGACGGTTAAGACCATCTCGCCCACGTCTTCGGCGGTGCGCGCCGTCACTTCTCCAGCGAGAATCTGACTGATGAATCGCGCCTTTGATTCGAGCGTCTGGAGCATATAGCCGTCGAATGACCGTTCCGTGACATAGTGAAAGATGAAGGCTTCTGGGTAGATGTTTCCCTGTCGAAGAATGCGCCCTTCGCGTTGCTCCAGTTCGGCGGGTTTCCACGGTTCGTCAACGTGATGGAGAGCTACAAGGCGTTTCTGAACATTGACGCCCGTTCCAAGCTTCCCTGTTGAACCGATGAGAACGCGGACTCGCCCGGCATTTACAGCTTTGAAGAGCGCGGCTTTCTTCGCGGGCGAGTCGGCTTCGTGGATGAAGGCGATTTCGTCCGGCGGAATATCAAAACGTTCTCCAAGTTTGCGCCTGATTTCGTGATAGACGCCGTTCTTGAGCGAGACTTCTTCGGCTGTTTCTATCTCCGATTGTGTTTCGGAATCATTGTCCGCATCATCGATTGCAGCAATTTCTTCCGTCGTGGCAAATTCCAACGCTCTTTCTGGCGGGCAATCGGCAAAGCACTGCGCGACTACTTCATTGATCGCTTCGGAACTCAAAACTTCTGCCTCAAGTGCGCCGATTGCGTTTTGGGGTTGTGCGCTCATCAGTTAACCTTTGCTGGGATGACAAAAAGAAAAGGAGCGAGATTTCACACTCACCCCTTTCGCCAGCCGCTTACTTTTTCGAGTTATTCCGCGATGGTTACTACTTCTCGCGTCTGACTATGCTGCCTCGCTCGACGCGGCGTCTGATTGCTCCTTACGATCAACCCCACGACCCTTTGGCGTCGCCAAGTCACAGAAGATGATTTGTGCGCCGCGATTCGCCTTCGTGCGTCCGTAAATCTTTCCGACACGCTCGACTAGGGCATCAATTTTATTGTTAGGCTGTTCACCCAGTGCAGGTTTGACTAGCCGCATATCGAGCGCGGCTTTCCTACCTTCAGATGTGATCTTTAGCATATTATCCACCGAAGGATGCACTTCGCGCGTCCGTACCTTTTCACTTCTTTGTGAAAGTTCGCCGACGAAATTTACGAGTCCTTCGCTCGCCGGTACGGAAACGATGATCGGTGAACCGCCGACGATCTTCGGGCGCGGTAGATTCAACTGATCAGGCGTGCGAACGTCCAAGCACTGTCGCCAGAGGCGCGAGAGTTCCGGCAAGTTGACGAACTTGTTGAAGCGCGTGTGAACGCGAAAGCCTGAGCCGTCCGGTTTCATCTCAACTCCGGTTGTTGTCTCGGCAAAGGCTTGTGCCCAGGCGTCGAAGTGATCAAGCCCTAGTTCACGCAGTAAGTCTAGCTGCAAGTAGCGCATCATAATCCAGACTTCGCAGAGCGTATTTGAAACCGGCGTTCCGGTCAGTGCAATGATGCGCCCGCCTTGCTCGGTAAGCCACTGAATCTTGACGAACATATCGAACGCCTGTTGCGACTCGGAGTTGCTTAGTCCGGCGATGCGACTCATTTTCGTTGGAAAGTAAAGATTTTTGTAGTAGTGAAATTCATCTATGAAGAGGGCTTCGACGCCGAGTTCCTCAAAGGTGATGGTCTGTTCGTCGTCATGTTTAATCTCCGCATTCTGGGTTTTGAGTCTCGCTTCAAAACGCTTCAACGTCTTTTCCAATTGCTTGATTGAACGTTTGTTTTCCCTGCCGCCCTCGTCCTTTAATTCCGTAATGTGATCGCGCAGACGTTCGATCTCATCATTGATGAATTTGTTCGCGGTCTTCGCGCTTACCGGCAGCAATTTGAAGCTGGGATGCGGCACGATGATTAAATCCCAATCACCCGTTGCGATGCGACTCAAAGTTTCTCCGCGCGTGTACTTCGTAAAGTCTTTAGCATCGGTTGTGAGCATCCGCAGTCCGGGATACAGCCGCTGCGCTTCCTGCGCCCACTGCGGAACAACGTGCTTCGGCACGACGATCATGCTCTTGCGCGCGAGTTCTAAACGCCTTAATTCATGTGCAGCGGCAATCGCTGTGAGCGTTTTACCTGCTCCGACGCAATGACCGATGAGCGTCGTCTTCGATTGCAGGATGCGCCATACGGCATCCTTCTGATGCGGGCGCAGCTCGATGTCGGTTGATGCACCCGGAAGGCTCAAGTGATTCCCGTCATAATGTCGCTCGCGCGTGGTGTTGAACTGCTCATTGTAGAGCCGACACAGTTCAGTTTCGCGCTTCGCATCCTGCCACACCCACTCCCCAAACTTTTCTTTCATGTCTTGCAACTTGGCTTGGGCGGCGACAGTTTCGGTTTGATTCACTACTCGAGTCTTCTCGTCTATCTGGTCATAGACAACGGTGCGGCGTAGGTTCAAAGCATCTTCGAGAATGTCGAGCGCATGAACGCGCTTCGTACCCCACGTTTGCATTGCCTCGATTGACATCAACGTGTCCGCCGAGGGCGGATCAACAACCCACTGCGCAGTGGGAGCAAGATACTTAATGTGCCCGCGATAAAGCGGAACGAGAAAGTGTGCGAAGGCTTCAATGACTTCTACAGGAATCCACGCCGCGCCGAGGCGTGCGGTTATTTCTCCGGCTCCGAGCGGTGCAGGTTGTGCCGACGTCAAAGCTTCAACATTTTCCTCGAAAGCTTTGTCGAGATGAGCGGCGGCTTCCGCTTCTTTGAGACGCACGCGAACATTTCCCGAAAGATACTCGTCGCGCGTAACCCAGCAGCCGCCCGGCATCTGAAACAACGATCCGCGTAGTTCCTCTGTAATTGCTGATACATCTTTGTGGCAGAGCGCGGCGATACGTTGTAGGTCAACTTTACCGCATTCGTTGAGGCATAGAAGCAACGCTTCATGAGCATTGTCGGCTGAAGTTTTTTCACTGATGGGGCGAATCGTGCGTTGGGTGAAAAGCGGAGTCTTGCGAAACTGTCCGCCGCAGTTCTTCGGCTCTTCCAAAGCGCGAAGGAAGGCGAGCAAGCCATTCTCTTTGCGAAAGGCATTCAAGTTTTGCTTGCTGTTGATGTAGCCGTAACGGATGCGAAAGCGATCATAAAGCCGATTCAGCTCAGCTTGCACTTCAGTCAATACGTCGTCGCTATTGCCGTCCATCTGCACTTTGATAACGTTTTTAGCGGCGGTGTAGATTTCTAATAGATGTGCGGCGCGTGCTTTCTCGAACCCCGCTCGCGCGTCGCTCACTTCCGCGAGTTCCTGTTGCAGCGCAAGGCTGAGTGAGTCTTGTTTCTCTTCGACTTGAGCTTTGTCGGGGAGATGTTCAGGTTGTGCGACTTCCCCGCTCGCCTGTGCCTGTGGGCTAAAAAGATTCGCAGGCAAAACTCGCTTGAGAGTTTGCGAAAGGCTGTTTGCGAGATCACGCCCGTCGCCTTTTACGGTGAATTCATTACGCCCATACATACCATGCTGCGCGACCATCGCTTGCCCTAACATCAGCGCCCGGTCAGCGATCATCAGGCGATTGAGCGTGATGTTCATTGGTGTCCCCGACTCGTGCAGCACTGTTGTATCTTGCGACTCAACCCATGCTTCGCGCGTTGCGGCTTCCCTATCTGGACACGCCCGCTTTCGCAAGATGATGATGTCGGTGACAACCTGCGTTCCCGCATTGGCGGTAAAAGCATTGTTAGGGAGGCGCACTGCCGTGAGCAGTTCTGCGTGCGTGGCGAGATAGGCGCGCAGGCGTGTATCCTGCTTATCGAGCGTGAAGCGCGAGGTGATAAAGGCGATTAGCCCGCCCGGACGCGCGACGCGCAGTGCTTTGGCGAAGAAGTAATCGTGGATGCCCGCGCGTAGGTAAGGCTCTCGGAATGAAACGTCGCAGACTTTATAGTTGCCGAACGGGACGTTAGAAATTACAAGATCGAACCAGTCGGGCGGCAGATTCGCGGACTCGAAGCCTTCGGCGTACACAGTTGCGCCCGGGTAAAGCAACTTCGTGATGCGCGCCGAGAGCGGATCAAGTTCAATTGCCGCGTAGTCGCTTCGCTCTTTTAATTCGGCTGGCATCGCTCCGAAGAAGTGCCCGATTCCGGCGGCTGGCTCCAGCACACGAAGGCGAGATTTGCACGGGTGACGCAGACGGTCAAACCCCATGTGCAGAAGGCCCGCGTAGATTGCGCGAATGACATTGATCGTGGTGTAGTGCGCGTTGAGGCTTGAGGCGCGCAGAGCTTTTATTTCATCTTCGGTAAGAAGTTCTTTGAGTTCATCTGCCGGAGGAATGTGCGAGTAATGAGCGCCATTCGGGAAGGCACGCTTCAGGAGCGTTGAGTCGCCCCACCCGACGTATTTGGAAAGGATTGTTTGCTCGTGCAGCGTCGCGTCTTCGCGCCCTTCTGATTCAAGTTCTTTAAGGACGCGAAGTGCGGCGATGTTGTTTTCGTACTTGGCCACGGTCGTGCCTAAGTCTTCGAGGTTATAATTTGGAGCGAAGGCGAAGTCGGTCATCTGCGTTAAGCCTCGTGCGCGCGTGAATCTTAAAAGCGCACTTTGCCAACCGCTTCCTTTTTGTCTTGTAAGAGACGTGTAAACTTTTTGAGTATGCGTAGGAATGTTGCGATGAAGATGTTGTTGATTTTGGTCTTGTTGACACTGACGACTTCAACGGGTATGCCGTCTCAGACAAAAGCTAATCGCTCGAAGCAGGACGGGGATGCTGAAGCACAAGTGCAGTTAGTTAATAAGGAATGGTTTGAGGCTTTTAGAAAAGGCGATGCAGCTGCTTTTGATCGTCTGACTACACAAGATTTTGTTATTACAAACGTCAGCGGTGATGTTAGGAACAAAAAGCAGATGTTGAGCAACAATCCTGCTCCGAGATTTGATTCTACAGAGACGTACAGCGACGAAGATGTTAATGTGCGGATTTACGGTGGGATGGCGATTGTTACAGGGCGAATTACCACAAAGACTTTAAATAAACCTTCTGTGAGTTTCCGGTATACGAATGTTTATGTGAAGCAGGCTGAGCGATGGAAGGCAGCGGCTTCACAACTGACGCGCATCGGGGCACAGTGACTCGATTTAGTTTACTTGCAGAAAGCCGCAAATATTGCTGCCGATCTAATCCGGAAAATTGTTATCATTTAACTCTTTAAGTAGCTTGTATAAAGTCGGTCTTGTCATACCTAGCGCGGCGGCTGTGCGGGTGATGTTACCGCGATGCTGGCGGAGAGCTTCTTTAACTGTTTTTAGCTTCAACTCTTTAATTTGATTTTCGAGGGGTGTGGGAGCTATGAACGGGATGTCACTTCCTTCCTCCTGTTCAGCTTTGATGTTCATGTCCCTTGCAGTTTTCAAGAGCGGCAACAAATCAATCGCGTAAATTGTTCCGTCAGTAGTTTGGGTAACGATGGCGCGCACGAGGTGCTCCAGTTCGCGCACATTGCCTGACCATGAATGTCGTATCAATAAATCGAGTGCATCTTGTGAGAACCGGACTGATCGAAAGGCATAACGCCCAGCGAAATGCGCGACAAGCAACGGAATGTCTTCGCGTCTTTCTCTTAGCGGCGGAAGGTGAAAGTGGAACAAGCTTAAACGATGGTACAAATCTTTACGGAATCTACCCGTCTGTAATTCTTTCTTCACGTCACGGTTGGTAGCGGCAATGACCTGCACATCAATCGGAATCCATTGATTAGAACCAAGCCGCTTGATTGTTCTGTCTTGAAGCACGCGCAGCAACTTAGGTAGGACGAGGAGCGGAGCTTCGGTTATTTCGTCGAGAAAAAGCGTTCCGCCGTGAGCTATTTCCCACAATCCCTTTTTCTCTTTCATCGCGCCGGTAAAAGCGCCTTGTTCGTGCCCGAACAATTCTGACTCAGCTAACTCTACGGGAAGCGTGCTGCAATTTACTGGCACGAACGCGCCGCTTGCGTATTCGCTGTGCCGATGAATCAAGCGCGCGACAAGTTCCTTCCC
>JAABUK010008305.1_pt1 | contig 14623 bp, 25 predicted proteins | sample 5559141 | NCBI WGS metagenome assembly JAABUK01 (sample SAMN10711869, study PRJNA513367) | rock metagenome | isolation source: Antarctica rocks | place: Antarctica: Victoria Land, Pudding Butte nord | collected 2016-01-03
TTGCAAATGTGTTTGTTGTCCAGGATGGAGCGATGCTTTGACTCGGAGGCAAGTTATGGCTGTTATTTCTAATTGTAAATTCAGGCGACCACTGCCTGATCTACAAGGTCCTCATCTACTGAAGCCTAATCAGCACCCATGTCTGTTGCTGAGACCATCTGTGCAGCAGCAATGGTGTAGGCTTCAGACAGCCGCACCAAATTTGGGTCAACTGCCTGGTTATGTGTCTGCAGCAGGCACAGAACAAGTCAGTTTCTATGCGCTATATAGGCATTAGATTCCTTAACCATGCTCAGGATCCTTACCTCAGCAGTGCCTTGGATGACACTGCTCAACATTGACCCTAAATGCGGCGTGAAAGCAGCGACATATATTGTGTGACTAAGCATTCCAACTCAAAGGTACTCAAGTTGACATGTGAGAACCATGCCTGTCCTCAAGGCTGACTCATCTCTTGCCAGCCACACGCGACAAGACTGTGCATTCAGCTAAGAACCATCAGTGCACCTGGGCAGCCCGGTATAATACTTGGCTTCTCATGAAATTGACACCGAAAGGCGTAGACTTTCCTTTTCTTTTCTTTTTTAGTGCAACTGAAGACACAGTGTGTAAACCTAGAATGTTTACCCACCTTCAACAGAGCCAATAATGGCTGTGCAACAGGAGCCAGATTCCTGGTGAAGAAGCTGTATGCATGGCCATCAGTAGCCAGACGGCCCGTCCGGCCCACCCTATGAATGTAGGTATCCAGATTTGTAGGGAAGTCATAGTTGATGACATAGGGCAGGTTCTTGATGTGAAGCCCTCTTGCAGCTACATCAGTGGCCACCAGGATCTGAGCTTTGCCAGATTTCCAATTAGTCATGGCTTCCTGCAGCATTTCAGCACCTCTCAGCATCTCACCTGTCGGGTTGAATTTGCAATTCTGGTGGCACAGGATTGTCTGCAATTCTGTTTTGTTGAATTTGATAATCCAGGAGCAGCTCAGCTTGCAGAAGAGTCAATGCAAGATGCAGATCTTGGCGGGTAGCCAATATACAATCTCCTCTGACTGACAGTATACATCAAGGCCCACCTCACGCTCAGGTTGAGACCTGTCTGTTGTAGGACAAACTCCCACATTGCGCATTACATGCCCTATAACTCATTGTACCCTGCTACACTCGGCCCATGCAGCTGCACTGTTCACATACAGCTGCACTGTCTGACAACCACAGCCCAGCTCACCTCACGCTCAGGTTGAGACCTGTCACCGTGCAGCTGCATTGCCTTGAAGCCTGCCTCAACCAGGCTCTGCTGCAGGAAGCGCACCGTCTTGATCCTGTTGGCAAAAACAAGCACCTTGGGTGCATTGCGCTTGCCCAGGGATGAGTCCTGCATCATCAACCACTTGGTGACGCTTCGTTTTCTGTCTTTGGACCTCATCAGGGGAGTTAGCAGACAACAACTCAGATCTGTGAATGGCCTGAATGGGAAGGTCATCGATTGTATTCTGGACCACAGAAAGGTGCATGTCAAGAAGTATGAGTCTCCATATGAATCCAGTTTTCTGCGGAAGAGGTGAGATGTCAATCAACCAAATCAGTGCTGCGCTAATCATGCATCTGCAAACTCTCCAAAAAGTGTTGACTGCTTTGCACAGCACCAAGATTGTTCTGCACGATGCCATAAGCTGTGCACAGAAGAATGCCATTGAATAAAAAGCTTCTGCACTTGGTAGCATACCTTGATGTGTGTGAGGTGCTTCAGCAGCTTTGCAGGCTTCTTATGCTCGGCACACACTTGCACAACCTGTGCAAGCACAGCACGCTTTTAAGTTTTGGCTTTGGCTTTGGAGATCAAGTTGTTGGTTTAGAGATCAGATTTGGAGATCAGTTACTCTGCGGTGTAAGTTTCATTGGTCAACCAACAGTTGCAGCAGAACTCTGGGTATCAAAATCAGCGGCAGCAGCAGCAAGCATGGCCAATTGGTGAGGATTTTGCCAAGTATGGAAACCTCAGATCTTGCAGATAGGAGAGATCTGCAATTGCCATACTTGGCAAAGTCCTTACAAACTGGCCATGCTTGGCTGCTGCTGGCGCTAATTATGATACCAAAGGAATGCTTGGGCAAGTCAAGACCACTGCTGGTGCCTGACACTAATCAGAAACTGGTACACCTGCCAAGGCATCATGGCTGCTCAGAGACTGGCAGTCGTCGTTGCAGTTATAGACAGGGTAACGCATGTGCATATGCAGCAAGGCTTAAACAGGACAACACGAGCAACGTACACAGTGACAAGTACTTGCCTAAAGTGGCAACAGCACGCAAACTAGCGCATGATCACATGGGATCACGACAACAACCCATATACTTGCACTTCATATGAGTCTCAAACCTCAGATCAGGACAGAAACAAAGGCTGGCAACACCAATGTGCGAGTAACCGAAGTTTTTTGAATTGTCTGAAATGAAATTCACATAACGGCATTCTTTGAAATCTACAAAGAATACCAGATTTTTACAGAAATTTCGAGATGTTGTTTTGTGTACCTGTGTGATGGTTTGGCTGATGGACATCTCACCCGGGGCAAGGTGGATGCTGACAGCCTGGCGCTGCCATTTGGCACCAGCTTCCTGCACACCTTCTGGCATTGTAGCTGTGAAAAGCAGTACCTGCAGAGCAGTGTGACACATGTACCCATGACTGATGATGATGAATGTGACAACCATGATCGCTGATCAAAGCATACACGCCCAAAGGGTGTTTTTGATCCAGTTCTGGGCTGCCGCCTTTAGGGGTCCCCTTTATGATGGCTGATAAGGTCAAGCCCTTCTTTTCTTTCTGTTTTGACCCACAAAGAGGGGGGGGAGGCGCTGTGTGCAAAGACATGTCCCTAGTGATGACAATAAGTATGCACAAGCATACTCAGCTCTGCATCCCCAACAGGTTTTCAGAGGGAACAGACACAGTGTACAACAGAGCAGTGATGGGAAGCAACATGCAGCGTTACTAAATTGGAAATGTTGCTTGTGCTGACCTGTGGTCTTTTTCGCCTTGTATGCGGCTTCACGAGCATTCCTGCACCTACTTCTGTTGTCCCTTTGCTTTTTCTGGGGATGACCAAAGCCCTGATGCGCTTCAGCTGAGGCTGCAGTCCCAGGGACAACATCTTGTCTGCCTCATCTAACACTACATACTGTACATGTTCTGCAACAAACATCACTTCTTTTCTGCTTCATCTAACACTACATACTGTACATGCTCTGCAGCAAACAAAACATTCTACAGTACACCCAAACACGCCAACATTCTCACAACAGCAAGTGGAAAAGGCCTGTAGATGTCTCTGGTAACAGTGAGCATGACTGAGCAACTGATGCACCAGGCAGGTACTGTTTACTCCCCCAATATTCAGCTTCTTATGACAAGGCCTTATTTCATGCATGCATGCATGCATGCACAGACATGCAGTCTCATATTAAAGCCTCAGGACTTATGTATAGCATCAATGTGTATCAGAAACTGTGAAAGCAAAGTTTGTCTCATCATCGGCTAGAATCAGAAATGGCCCAAACGACAAAAGTATGTAGCTTGACACTGCTGGGTCAGACGGCTTGAGTGATGTCATGTGTATGAGCAAGAGCTTGCCCAAAGATAGTGGGCACTCTTCATGTGTATGAGCAAGGGCTTACCCAAAGAGAGTGGGCATTCTTCATCATCTATGAGGTCCAGCAACCGGCCTGGAGTTGCTACCAATAGATGTGGCTGCTGTTGCCGCAATACCTCTATCTGAAGCATGAAAAGACATTCTAAAGGGTTGCCTCAGATGACGTAAAGACAGTCAAAGAGATGCCTCAGATGACATAACTGCTTTCCAATTTTGCACCTGTGTCCTGTTGTACAGTCATGTGTGTACTTGAGCTGCAATGCACCTGCCTTGACAGATGATAATTGATGTCAACACCATGGTATGCTCAGACACATGCTCAGACACAACAGGACATGGTAATGCAAGTGAGCAAGTGGACAAGCAACATGCGTGCTGACATTTGCCTCACTGACTGAACCTGATGGCCCAGCCTTGGGTTAAAGCGCCACATGCACAAGGTGTGTGGGATGTTGCTGATGTCAAGCACTTGCAGTACATTGGTAAGGACGCAGACAACTGCATGATGGACAAGGCTGACTTGAGCCCTACCTGCTGCAGCTTGTCTACTCCACCATACAAACACAGCGATGACAGGCCAAAGAGCTTTTTCAGAGGCCTTGCTGCCGCCTGTATCTGCTGTGCTAGCTCCCTGTGAATGACAGATCACTCAGAATTGAGGCGATGATGGATGACTCAGAAAATACACAAATGGAATATTTTTTCATCCTGGAACAGAAAGGTTTCCTTCCTTACCGAGTTGGTGCTAGAACCAGTGTGATTGGACAGTCAGCTGGAGCGTCAGCATCATGATGTGCAACCTGGTGTTTCAACATGAGGGGAATGCTGGGGAGCAGGTAGCCCAGTGTTTTGCCGCTGCCAGGCTCTGCCACAGCCTGAACATCCTTGCCCTCAAGGCATGCAGGCCAGCTCCTGTGGTTGGTCATGAGTTGTGAGAAGTGCAATGTGCAACCACCTTCTATGTGACAACCAGGACGATGCACTGGAGCAGCTGCATACCTTTCTTGCACAGGTGTAGGTCCCGTCAGTCCCTGGTCAAGCATATAGTCTTGTATGGCTTTAGGATAGCCTGCAAGTGCACCAACGGCACCGGCATACGGGTTGACTGGCTGATCAGCTGCGTCATGCTGTGATGCGGCCAACAGGTTGATGCTGGTCGACTGTTTTGTCGAGCTGTCTGCTTTTTGCCTGCGTCTTCGCTTTGGTTTCGGAGGAGCTTCGTCTGGAACAGCGCCGTCATCAGCTGCATCTTCGCTACTTTCGGCGAACGTTTTGCCTCTCACGCGTACCTCGAAAGGCTCTTTGTAGCACAAGCCGCGGCATATGCGCCGTGTTTTGTTCTTTTTACTACGCACCCGTTTGCCCTCTGGTCGTTCGTCGCCACCTTCCCTCTTGCGTTTCTTCTTTGCCATTTTGCGATTGTGATAGTCTTCAACCATGCTTGCTAATTGTCAGGATACGCTTGGACGCTGATTGTTGCCACTGCTAGTCCCGGCAAGTGCAGGTCGCCAGGTCTCAAAACCCTAGCGCAAAAGGCGATTTTGTTTCGGAGATCAAAGCAAAGAATTCTGAGCAAATTTCCGGAACCTCCATGCTCTGCCACGGATCACGGGGAGCGCACGTGAATTTTCGAGGTTTCGTGGTCTGCACAGAGCAACATAGTCGTAGTTGTCCGATCTTCCTGCCAGAACTCCTGCTCGTGTAGTCAGATACCTATCATGTTCGCAGGGCCAATCTGATCGACACCCTCCACGACGGCCTTCCTGTTCCAGGCTGACAGTATCTCCGTCACAGATAGCAGCACCTTCTGATGAAGACTTGAAGCGACGCTCATAGGTCAGCCATGCTTCATCCGTTATCATCAGTGCATCAAATAGTGCGACACACCACTGGCTTCAAAGTTCTGTAGACGTGTGCAATATGCAGGGTAGACTCACCGTCCGAGATACGAAGTTTCGAAGGTTGCACTGCTGATCCCGTGCTCGCTGCAGCAGGCCGACAATCAATCCCGAATGGATTACCAGCCGGTGTTGGTTATGGGAGTCGGTCTGCTGCTAGGTTCCGTCATCAGAGTAAGCTTGCAATGTTTTGTGTCACTCCGTAAGACGTCCCATGTGCTGTCTTCTCGGCCGCCTGGGCTGCCGCACCAAAGAGGTGAACAGCAAAACATCTTGAGGAGTCTGATGCCAAAAGCAACAAACTCCCCAGTACTTTTGTGCAGGGCGTGACTGGCTTTGGCAGCAGCATTGCCCTATTGTCAATCTGGGTCATCAGCAGGGCTGTGGGAATACGAACAAGTAAGCCCGCCTTAAAACGTGGCGTTGCGTTTAGGTGGGCACATTGCCCCTATGTCGGTGGGTTGAGTCCTCAGTCTGCAAAGTGGCTTTGCAGGCACCTTCCAGCAGTTGGTGTTGACAGACAGCCTTTCAGCGCTGGTAGCATCTCCGCCACTACTCTATGTCACCAATGCCAGGAGGTTCACTGACTGGCGACTGGTCTTTACAGCTGTGACTTTTCAGGTCAGCTCAGCTGTAGTCTGTCTGCCTATGTTCACAAAATTTCTGCCGAGCATCTTGCTTAATCACCTTTTGTCTCAGAGCAGAGCAGCACAGTTTGTCTGTATGCAAAAGTCACCATGTCAGAACATTGTTTGCCATAGTGCATGTGGTTGCTTGTCTGATGCAGCAGCATCTCAACACATACAGCCTCACAGTACATCCACAGGCAGCTTCTGCCCACATTTATGTGATTCCTGTCGGAGAGACTTGACAGGCTGACAAATGTACAACACCTGCAGATCAGCAATGTAGTGTTTTTGCAGGTTGTGGGCTCCCCTATAGGTGCATATCTGCTGCTGCATCTGGACTCAGCGCATCTGCAGCTGTCAATTGCTGGAGTCTTATCACTAGTCTTTCTCAGCATGGTTGTGACACCAGCTCAATTCAAGCAGTCCTGGAAGAGCCTCAAAGACAAACTAGCCTCACACAACAAGGCGCAGCATGCACAGCATGAGGGATACAGCACATTGCCGCCAACGCCCACATTTGGCGCCATGCATTACACCGACACGCCAAAGAGCAGCGCTACTGAGCTTTCACAAGCCAGGCCTTTGGACTCTCCACGAAAAGGCGGGAACATTCCGCAAGATTCACAGATCTTGAAGCCTAGTGCTCTGCCGGTCCCTGTGGTCTCAACTTCCTCTGGCAGCGGCAGTGGCAACAGCAGCAGCAGCTTAGGTAATTTGGCGCCACAAGCACCCCCACCCATCAACATCCACCCCCCCTCTTCCGCCCCTCCGGCCTCTGCAGAACTCCCACTGAACAGCGCTCACAGCAACTGGAGTCTCCAAAATTCAAACTATGGTGGTTCCCGTCGTGGCAGCATGACCGCCGCCAGCTTCAACCCAGCGTCCCTCCAGTCACGCCTTGAATCCGGCGTCAGTATCCTGGCTCGCCACAATGCTCGCTTGGCACCACCTGTGGTCAGGGTTAGTCAGGCCAGCTTGGACTTGGTCAAGCAAGATGTTCAGTCTTACCATTCTTCCTCGCCTGCAATGTCATGGATGCGAAGGCTGCAGCCAGACCCCTCAACAGTAGTCATCAACTACCCTGTTGAGTACAGCTGGGAGGACGTGGAATCTGGCCAATCACCACTCCCCTCCCCTGTCCCCACCCCTGTTCCAACCCGTCCCCCATCACCATCACCCCATGCAGACACGACTTCAGGTGAAACATCTTCTTCATGACTTATGCTTTGCACAGGTGGTCATGTTGTTCTATTGATGCTCTTCAAGCTGCAAGGACACAAAGACAGTATCAAGTATCAATCAGGTATCAGTGAAATTCGTGTCTGTGGTGACCTTCAGGGTACAGTGTTGTGGCTATGCTCTGCCCTCAGGTGGGTAGGCTTGTGCTGTTCCTGCCTACTGACTCTTGCCCTTTGCTTGTACCACATTGCCCTTCGCTTCTTGCTGAGAAGGCTGAGCCTTGCTAGCTGTGCAGCTGCCCCCCTTCTGTTGCAGGGAAGGGTAGTTGCAGGGAAGGGTAAACAAAACATGCATCGTCTACAATTTCTTGGGCCGAGGGAAACACCCTTTCCTTCTCCTGCTGCCGAAAGTTGCCATACACACAGGCTGTCAACAGATCTTGCCCAAAGCTCAATCAGGCACTGACACATATTTGGCTTTGTGCTTTGCCTCAGAAGCATGCAGGCAGGAAAGAATGATGGTAGCAGTCACGACAGACCCTGATGAGTGCCCAATCCCAGCAGATGCTGACGGTAGTCATGATGGTGTAAGCGCAGTAATGGCTGAGTATAAGCTAGCTGAACATGAGAAGAACAGGGCTTGGAAGATTCTTGGTGCAGGCTCTGTTGCAGGAACCCTCAGTGGTCTGATGGGAACCCTAGCTGGCCAGCCTGGGCCACCGCTCATTCTCATGTTCGCGCTTTTGAAAGTTCCCAAGGTGCTGACAAGTAGTACCTGCCTGACAAGCAGCAAGAATGGAGCCTTGCTGCTGTGTACAAATGCAGCTTATTCAGCTTCTAACCTCCATGCAAGCATCAGTGTTAACTCAAATTCGTGTCTCCGCATGTGCAGTAGTGTGCCCTGATCAGAATGGCTAACAAGGCTCATGATGCTTACTGCTGATATGTGTGTTGCTGCAGGAGGTTGTGAGAGCGACCAATGCTGTCAACTGCTGTATCAGCCCAAGACTGGCAACCTATTTCATTGTTGGAGCTTTTGTGAAATCTGACTGGCCATTGTATGCTGTGGGGTGCGGTGCTTGCTTGATTGGACTGCTAGCTGGTGACTGGATTGCGAGACGAGTCAACCAAGTTGTCTTTAGCAGATGCTTGTTGGCTATGCTGCTGTTCAGTATGATGATGCTGTATGTTGCAGGATTTGCAGAGCTGATCCGCAATCATTATGGCCACAAGTGATGCCAATGTGTGCATCTTTGCAACAATCTAGGTTGCTGTTGCATTTCAACTGCTGAATGTCTGTCTAGCAATCAATGCTATGAAGGGTTCTGTGGGCAAGCATATGGTGTATGTTGCACTATTAGGTACAAACACGATCACACAATATTTTAGCTAGCAGAGTTTCAATGTAAGAGTATCTTTGACAGCCGTAGTTTTGACAAAGTACAGCTACAACATCAAACTGCTTCAAGCCAATGCAAGTTTGCTCCCGGTAAGACATCTGCATATTGGCCTGAGACGCTGTCTAACGTGTCTGCAGAAGGCTCAGCAGTCTGGGTGAAAGGTCTGCAATGCGTCCAGTATTACCCTGCCTCAGGCTGACTGCATGTGGACGTCATATGTACTTGCATGATGAGACAGTTTGTCTGAAAATAGCCCCAGGATAATAATCCCATTAGGGAGAAATTTCTCCCTTTCAATGCCGACAACAGCTGCGTCAGGTACATGCCCTGAAGGATGTGTATAACACTAATATAATAATTGCATGATGATATGCATTTGGCCAGAATTTGTGCACACCTTGCTATGATAGAAGGGTGCAAAGCGGTATTGAAATGCTGTCCTTGACGCATGACATCAACTTCACGAAATGACTGCCAATGTTACTGGCGCCGTTTCACAGTTTGAATTTGCAAAGACAGACCAGAGCTGGTCAGCACACAGCTTTGTGTCACAGGACGGGCATTCACCTGTGGATAACAGATTGTCAAACAGCGTCAAGTGTATGACTGCTGACATGATTTGCACTTTGCCTTGTCCTTGTCAGAAGGGCACAGACTTGTGCGGCTGCAGTCAACCGATCGCCTCTCTAGACCTGCCGCAGGTAACGCTCACCAGACTGCTGCCGCCACAGGTTGGTTTGCTGTCTGCTCGATTTGCTCAGTCGAAGATAATGGTACATTGCAGGGCCTCATGCAGGCATTGCAGGATCAAGGCATACTGGTGGCAGTTTTCGATCAGCTGGACGATGTGAGTGATATGATGAGATGCGCCACTGTCAGCAAGGCCTGGCGCCAAGCAAGCAACCATGCGCGACCGTCACGTCTCTGCATTTCTTGGGTCGAAGCACAGGTTTCACAACAAACTGAAGGCCAGGACACGCCCCCCAGTGCAGCTCTATCTGCTGTTCAGACGTGGCTCCAGCATAAGCATGCGCGAGGTGTATTCCAGAGGGTGCAAGAATTGTCCATCTCAATGAAACCATCCTTCACCCAAGGAGTATCCCTACGTGAGCTCGTCTTGTGTGAATCACCGCTTTGCAACTTTTCCCTTCACAGATTCTGGCGAGAACTTCTACATAGTGCAGAGGGTTGGCCAGTCCAGTCCTGCAATCTTGAAAGCGCAAACGAATCCTTGGAGAGTACTGTCAAGCTTCTGCCAAAGACTGTGCGGCACTTGAATTTGTGCATAGGGCGGCTCACAGAAACAATCTACTTGTCTCTGTTTGACAGATTCCCATGCCTGCAGTCTGTTGAGCTTAGGTCAACCAACCGCCATTTCAGAAGCACCTTCATCCTGGACCGTAGCGCATTCAAGTTGGTGCAGAAAGATTTGCTGTACATAGAGCCATTTAAAGTGAGCAGAACCTGCAGCATGGTTGCCTGTCAACGTAGGTACACCCAAGTAGCACCTCACATCTACACCTTTACTGATCCTTAGCAGCTGCAGCACAGGATAGCAGTTTGCAAGATGTACAGCTTGATGTGTCTGCTAGCTGACTGGTACCTAGCTGCTGCACTTATTTTGACTGTGATTGGGGCTACAGATGTGGCATGTCGCAAGGGTAGCATCACAATTGGCCCCTCACAGGGTAGGGCCTTAGACTTGGCAGAACTGTATATTTATATAAATATATGCTGGCAACCATCAGGGTATGCCTTGTACACTAGCCTAGGCTAGGCCAACCATGACTAAATCTATTGCTGTGTAGCATCTAAGCATACTGATGATTACACTGATTGTCAGTGTGTTGCTATAAAGCATCAGATTGCAATAAAGCATTGTGTTGTATCTGCGCAAGGATTCAGTTCGCTGTTTTGGGGACTGATAAGTCCAACAGTCTGTATAATAAATAATTTGCTTACCAGGTGACTCCCCGTTTGTGCTGATGTGACCATGTACACTTGCTAAAAGCATTGCGACAAGCTCTTTGACAAGCAATCAATATCTATATTTGGGCAGTGTCTGGGGGCCAACTGGGACCCAACAGACAAGAACTTCAATTCAGTGATTTCATACAGGCAAAATTGGCTTCTGACATACAAAGCATTCCCTCAGGAAAGAAAAGACAAGACTACGCCTTTCGGCGTCACTTTAATGAGAAGCCAAGTATTATACCAGGCTGCCCAGCCCTAAGGCAACCACACAATGAGCTGCATGACTTGGTCCTCAAACGCTCCAGCACCTCACAAAGGTTGTTGGCAAGCTGTACACATGTGAACCTCAACAGCACCACCCAGAGTGGACGTTGAGGCAGATTGCTAGCAAAACTGGCAGAACCCACTTTTTTGTCAAGGATTGGAACACCTGTTTTGAGCTGCATGGCACCATTGCTAGCCAGCCCAGATCAGGCAGACACCATAGAATGTCTCCAGAAGCAGCATAGCAAGCTATGACGGCAGCACAGGACCAGGTCCTGGACTGCAAAACCGCTAGTGCTATTGCAGTCAGAGCTCAGCCGCAGTCAGGTGTGAAAGTGAGCCTCAGCACCAAGCCACCCTATCTTAGAAAGCAAGGTCTTTAATACCTCCGGGCCTGAGGCTCAGGCCCAGGACTGTGCCTAGCCTGACAGCCAAACACAAAGCTGCAAGGCTTGCCTTTGCCAAGGCAGGCTGGCCCTAAGGTCAAGCTTTCAGCATGCGCTCATCACCTACAGCAAAATTGTCAGGTTGACTCCTATGGGGAGACCAGCAGGCCTGGGCAAGTGGTGAATTCCAGCTACAAGGGGCTCAGTAGGCAAAGCAAAGCACAGTGAGGGTGTACAGAGCTCTTCATGAGTAAGTCCTGCAGAGGTGTCATCACCTTGAGGTTTGTGACAGGCACTCATAAGTATATCGGCAGATACAGTACATTAATTCCAAGACCCAGAAGCTATACATGGGAATTTGGTCAAAGGATTTAAACGATGTACTGCAGCACCACCTCATCCCAGAAGGCAACAGGCTGTTTCAGTCAGCTCGGCATTGGTCAGGGAATTGGTAGCAATGCTCCAGCTTACAAATTTCGTTTGAAACCAAGGAAAACATGGCTTGCATTGCTTCAAATGCTCCAGGAGGATGTTTCCTGGACCAGCTCCCAAATATCCTGTCCCCTGTTAAAATTATATGAGCCTGCCTATATTTTGCAGCTCTACGACTGCAGGGTTGCCGTCTGTAAACAGAAAGCTTACAAAAAGTTTTAACAGGTGAATTGCCCCCTTAGCATGCATTCTCGCTTCACCAACTTGAACACTCCCCTGCTGAAACTTATATGTCAGTCAAACCCTAAGAAATGGATGAATGCATGAGTGCACGTTGCATCACTATCAGACTCACTCTCCAAGATGACTCAGGCAGTAAGAGTAGAAGAAGATTGACGGCGCATTCCGGCACACCAATTCCGTTTACTCCGCCGCGGATTTAAAATCCTTTCGAGCTTGTGCAACGAGCTAAAGGATGAGAATTTACGAAGTCGTTTGATTTTCTTGGGCACTTCCAAGTAACCCATTTTAAATCCGCGGCGGAGTAATATGCGAAACTGTGCTACTTCGCCCCAGTCCTAGCTTGCACGCTTCGTTATCATTGCGGTCGAAGGCTTCTACACCTATAGATCGAGCGGCAGCACGGGTTTAAATTCAGAAAACCTGGTCGACCTGAGTTGTGAACATACATAACATACCTCGGGCCGCAGGCGTGAGCTATTTCGAGCAAACTGCTTAGATGACCCCGCACTTGTCTGGCATGCTTCGTTGTAGTTTGGGCAAGCCTGCTCTGCCAAAGCCTAAGACTAGTCACTATCAGCGGCCACTTAGGTTTCAAGAAGGCTTTCCAACCAGTGCTTTGGAGAATGGGTTGGCTGCAATGCCCAACGTAAACATGCCAAGATCGATGTTGGCGGAGGAAATGAACCATCAGGAAGTGAGTGGAACGGAGTTAGCGCCCCTTGGCGACCGAGTTGACCCCTTTGACCCGGCCCTGTTGGCCCAGCAATTGTTACAGAAGAGGCGCGAAATGCTTGAGGAACACGCTTGTGGTGGGTCATCTGAAATAGCATTTGGCTTGCCTATGTCTGCCTAAACTTTGTAGTTTCTTGTCTCAGCTGCCATAGGCCACAGATGCCCCTGAAGGACACTGTACCATACTGCAAAACTGCAGGTGCCATGGCCACAGAGCACACTGAGATCACTGAGCAGACCAGTGCACATCAGGCGACAATTTCCAAAATTCTTGGACTGCGAGAGCAGCTGATGGACAACTTGCCAGGTACGTTTTTCTTTAAAGTGCACTATTGCTTGCAGTATACCTGACAAGCAAGCTCATCTTGCAACCGAGCCTCATGCAGAGCGTACATTCAGGTTTAAGAAACTCACATTTGACTTCCAGGCAAAGATGACAAACCTGTGCCTGCTGTGCCTCAGTTTCCAGCACGCCCTGCGACTGCCTCAGACACTTCTGCAGCCACCTACCAAGGTAGGTCCAATATACATGACAGTACATGCTCTCACATCTGCTAGGCATTGAGATTTCTGTACTTGGGAGCCACATGGCAGCCGTGCAACTCCACACATCACCTGCTGGTCTTTTGCCAACAGGCCCTGACCTCCTACCGAAGGACAATGACGTTCCTTCCTTAAACATGCCTGCAATTCTGCCTTGACGCGGCCACCTTTCTGCTGCAGGCAAAGGTGGGCTTTCAGCAGTACCTTCACCTCAAGTGCCACCCATCAAAACTAGCCCAGAGCGCCTCATGCTGACTGGGCCCCCAATAGAAGTGAGCCGGTCCTATGCAGCCCTGCCCCCTGCACCCCTCTCAAGCAAGGCTGCTACACCAGGACTCTTGAGCAAGGCTGCTACACCAGATTCCTTGAGCAAGGCTGCTACACCGGGATCCTTGAGCAAGGCTGCTACACCAGGATCAAGCCCCCTGACCCCCACCCCCACCACCAGCTGTGCCCTTTGGGTCTGGATACCATGTCTGGCATTGAGTTCCAGGTGGCACATGAAGTGCCAGCTGCTCCCCCAGCTGCACCCATCACGGCACATGTAGCTCCTACCCCTGTCAGCTGTGAGGACTCAGACACAGCAACTGCGGGACAGACTGCTGTGCCAAAGCCACGCCATGCGCGTTTTGATTCCTTGGTGGAGTCCCAGTCATCTCCTCAAGGCGTCAGTCTGCTTGATAGCCTGAATCCTTCTGCTCACGTCTCCATGTTACCTCGCCACATTCTGGAGAGCATCCAACTTGATGACGCCCTTGGTGAGGAAGACCACAGTCCTGCTGGCACTGGCAGACCAAAGCGCAAGGGCCCCCCACACATCAAATCCAGACGATCCAGGTCATCAAAGCAGCGCCTCCCTGCATCGCTGCACTCCCCTCTCTTGCCAGATATTGTGCCAGCAGCAGCTCGTAGTTCCTCAGGCTACCAAACTCGCCTGAGTCACAGCCAGAGCTACAGCTGTGACACAGCTGCAGCAACTAGCACCCCCCTACACAGACTGAAGAGTGGACTTGCAGCTGGTTGGCAGCAGCTGTGCAAGGCAGGCAGGAGAGTAATGGCTGCTGGACAGAAGCTGTGCAAGAAGCTGCTCTCAGCACTTGGAGGCATGCGAGCAGAGAAGCAAGCAGAAAGCCTGCTAGCTGAGCACCAAGCAGCAGAAATTGCGGCTCTTGCAGTCCAACCCCAAGGGCAGTTGGGGCACCAGGCTGTTCCAGGCACGCCCCAGCCTCACAGGGCGTTTCAGGCACAGCCCCAGGGCAGGTTGCTGCGCTGGCGCATGTAGAGACCCCTCCC
>JAABUK010008306.1_pt1 | contig 14622 bp, 6 predicted proteins | sample 5559141 | NCBI WGS metagenome assembly JAABUK01 (sample SAMN10711869, study PRJNA513367) | rock metagenome | isolation source: Antarctica rocks | place: Antarctica: Victoria Land, Pudding Butte nord | collected 2016-01-03
TCGCGGTCTGGTTGCTGGACAAGAGGGCGAAGTGACTTACTAAGTGACTGAGGTATCTTGGTGTAAACCGTGTGCGGAAAACGGGGGCAGGTCATTTACATGCAGTGTGACTCTGGCTCGGCTGTGGTCCCGCTGGTACGCAGGAGAGTTGCCAGATAGCCAGACAAACTACCAAATTGCGGTGACTGTAGAGTTTGGTTGATCGAAGACCGCTCGGTTCAGTTCATACCCAAAGCCGGGAGTGTCTTCGAGCAGTATGTTCCCATTATGGGGTCGCGGATCATCGGTGAGGACCCAAGCATCTGTTGCGTCTTTGTAGATGTCAACATATTCGGCGTAGGGATTAAGTTCCGGTCCAAGCGCAGAGAGAAAGTGGTAGGTCGGGCTTCCGATCCCGTGACAGACCAATTTCACGTGATGAGCCTTAGCAAGGGCGGCGATCTTCAGGAGAGCCGTTGGACCCCCGGCCCGATAAATATCGGGCTGTACGATATCCACACAGCCCCCCTCAATCAGCTGGCGAAAACCTGCCAGTGTGTACTCGTGTTCACCTCCCGTGACCATAGTGTCCACTGACTCTCGAATGGCGCGGTAGCCATCGAAATCGTCCGGCATGACTGGCTCCTCCAACCACTCGATCCGGTACTGGCGCAGCCGTTCGTACATTCGCAGGGTATAGGGGACATCCCACGACATATAGATATCAAGTGCAATAAACGCGTCATCTCCCAGTACCCGGCGGGCTTGAGCTACGACCGACTCATTCTCGCGCATACCGGCTTCTCCATGCGCAGGGCCGAACGGTACCGCGATCTTCATGTTGCGAATCCCATACGAATGAAGAGCTTGAGGATCGTATCCGGTGTAGTAAACCGGCAATTCAGCGCGGGTGCGGCCGCCCAGCAGGTTGTACACTGGCTGTCCGGTGATTTTTCCCTTCGCATCCCAAAGAGCAATATCGATGGCCGATATGATGCTTTGTGTGAAACCGCCGCGTCCATAGAAAATCGAGGCACGGTAAAGTTGCTCCTGGATAAGCTCAGTGTCGAACACAGACTTGCCCACAACCAGGTCGCGAAATTGTTCGTCAAGCACGGCTACGGACGATTGGGCCTTGCCGCCCCCCATAAACCCGAGACCCACGATGCCATTTTCGAGAATGACTTCGATCACTCCTGCCGACATGGTGCCAAACCAGGACGAGCGCCGCTCCCAATAGTTGGGGTAAATGGACATCGGGTTAGCAATCACAGACTCTGTCAGCCAGGAGCGGGCCATTTTCCGCACATGGCAGCGGATTTCTTGAACTCGCATAGGGGTCCTTTACTGCTTGTGAACCGGCAGAGCGAACGACATAATTGTGTTCCCAGCGGCAATTGCGACAAACTGCCTGTCATTTACCAAGTAAGTCATTGGGGAGGCTTTCCATCCTTGTCCTGTTTCGAAATGCCAAAGATCTTTGCCCGTCTTAGCGTCGATTGCCGCAAACCCTCCGCCTGTCTCACCGTAAAAGATCAGCCCTCCGGCCGTAGTCAGCACGCCTGAATAGTTTGTCTCCGGGGCGCCGACCTGTTTCCGTTCCCACGCGATTTTTCCGGTTTCCGGGTCGAGAGCGCGGAGATACTTCTCGGCCAAGTTGGCGGGATCACTGAAAGCCTCAAAGCCCATCCCCGTCGGTTTATAAACGTTGCAGTCTTCGGTCGCCATTACGTAGAAAAGGTGCGTTACCGGATTGAAAGCAGTGGCGTACCAATTCGTAGCACCGCGAACTGCCGGACAGGTCCTGGTTCCCGATAGCTTTGGCTCATTACTCGCCGTGAGAATAGGACGTCCAGTTGGATCGATGCCGCTGGCCCAATTCAACCGTTTCACGAAAGGTTTTCCTAAAAGGAACTCACCGGTCGTCCGGTCTAGAACATAAAAGAATCCGTTGCGGTTTGCCTGCATTAACAGCTTCCGATCCCGTCCATCGAATCGGGTATCAATCAACAACAAAGGTTCGGTAGCGTCCCAATCGTGAACATCGTGAGGCGTAAATTGGAAATACCAGCGCAATTTGCCAGTCTTAAAGTCCAGCGCTAGAACACAGTTGGAGTAGAGGTTGTCACCTTTGCGTGGACTGCCGTCGGTGTCCGGGTACGGGTTCCCAGTGGGCCAGTACAGCAAACCTGTCCCAGGGTCGAAAGAACCTGTTGTCCAAGTGGCAGCGCCGCCATTCTCAAGAGCTGACCCGTCCCACGTTTGGGCGGCTTTCTCCCCGGGCTTGGGCAAGGTTGAAAAGCGCCATACCTGGTGCCCGGTAGTCGCCTTGTAGGCCGCGACAAATCCCTTTAGCGGAGCATCACCTCCCGATACTCCGGAGATCACCAGGTCACCCGCAACAAGAGGCGCACTGGTAGCCCCATAGTGACCGGCGTTCTCTGGCATTGTCACATCCCACATCAACCCGCCCGTAATCCGGTTCAAGCAAATCAGATGCGCGTCGTCGGTGGCAAAGAAGATGCGGTCGCCTAAAGCAGCCGTCCCCCGGTTTGCTCCTTTTGCGGCGTCGCCAGCGATCATGGTTCCCGGATGCCGGGGACGCGCATAACACCAAATTTCACGTCCCGAGCGGCTGTCTAACGAACAGACCTGATTCGGGCCGGTGACAATCATCTGCCCGCTTACTACCAAAGGTGTCGTCTCCAGCGGGGAGTAGGGTAGTTGGTAAGTCCACTGTAGCTGCAACTGATGTACGTTGCCCGCGTCGATTTGATGCAAGTCCATGTAGCGGTTTCCATTCAATCGTCCGTTGTATGTCGGCCAATCCCCAGATTCTGGGTGTGCAACAGCATCAATCGCTTCTCGCCGCATCTCCGGCGGATCTCCTTGGGTCGGCCCTTTCACTCCATCAAGCGTGCTGAGCCACGCCACTAGATCCCGGCGCTCAGATGCGCCCGCTTTCAGAGCCGGCATGGAAGTTGGCTCTTTCACGATTTGCTGGTATTCCGAATCTAAAAGGAAGTGAAGTATGTTATCTGAACTCTGCAGTTGCAAGTCGTGAGCGCCTTGATTACGGGCAAAGCCCCGAAGCGTTGACCTGTCATTCAGGGTCACCCGCACCACGTCCCAAGTACTTTGGGGGCAGTATGCCCAAGGCGGACAACCAGAGACAGCGTGGGACTTTATACGTGGTGCAGCCGGGTTGTCTAACACCTGTACGATCTCTCCCAGCGTAAGTTGACGACCCACCTCAGAGAGGTCCGGGCCCTGGACACCGCCGATCCCCCGAACCATGTGACACCCGGAGCAGCCGCCCTTGCTGAAGAAAAACATTGCACCTGATGAAGCGTTCCCGGCAGGTTTCATATCGAATGCCGAAACGTTCATGGAGCGTACCCACTTAGCAATCGGCAGAAGCGCCTGATCGTTTAGCGGGAAGGCCGGCATGCCACCGGGCGTCCCGTTACGAATGATGTCGCGGATTTGGATTTCGGAACGGGTCCGAAGCCCCCGGCTGTTCACCAGCGCAGGACCACGATCCGTTCCCGCAGCCCCGGCACCATGACAGCCTTCGCACAATTTAGCGAACTGATTGGCGGGGTTCAACTCGGATTCGGAAGGTGGCGGCTGCGTCCGGGCGGTATGCACCGCCAGCAACGCCATGCCAAGCAGTCTTGAGGCGCGACACAATTTCATCATCTGGTATTACCTCATGCTTGGCGGACGCATGGCGAAATATATTGTTCCCTGTCGATAGATGTACACTACTCAATCGTGAACCGTCGAGAATTTTTTGGAACTGTTGGCGCGCTAACGTTGTCAGCGGCCGATGCGCAGCCTGCTTCTATTCCGATAATTGACTGCCATATTCACCTGTTCGATCAGAGTCGTCCTCAGGGGGCTCCGTACTCGGCCGCGCCTGGCAACAAAGAACCTGCACTTCCCGATCGCTACAGCCGCTTGGCTGTTCCGCTCGGTGTCGTAGGAGCGATCGAGGTTGAAGCAAGTCCATGGATTGAAGACAATATCTGGGTGTTGGAGGTGGAAAAGAGCAGCAAAATCATGGTGGGCACCATTGGCAACCTGCAGCCAGAGAAGCCGGAATTCAACGAATATCTGGAACGTTATCGCAAGAACAAGTTATTTCTAGGTATCCGGTACGGCAACCTTTGGGGCTACAGTTTAGTCGACCAGATCTCCAACCCGGCCTTCATCAGTGGATTAAAGCAACTACAACAGGCTGACCTCACGCTCGATTCGGCAAACCCGAAACCTGATCTCATCGAAGCATTGGTTCGTGTTACCGACAAAGTGCCCGGTTTACGGATCGTCGTGGACCATCTGCCGGCTCTGCTGAACCATATGAATGCAAAAGAGAGGACAGCTTTGGAGGTATATCTTAGTGAACTTGCAAAGCGGCCTCAAGTATATTTTAAAATTTCTGAGCTGCTGCGCCTGGTCGATGGCAGGCCGATGACGGACCCGGCAGTTTATAAACCTACCCTCGACTACTTTTTCCAATCTTTCGGACCAGACCGCCTGTTATTTGGGAGCGACTGGCCTAATGCGGCAGCAGTGGGAAATCTTCCTGCTATCGTTAGCATCGCCAAAGACTACTTCCGAGCTAAGGGTCCAACTGCAGAAGCAAAATTCTTTTGGAAAAATTCTCAGAAAGCATATCGCTGGGCGAAGAGGAGCGAGGATCAACCGGGTCCGAGCTGATGACGGAAGTCCGGACCGATCAAGCGGCGGCTATATCCACGTCCCATCCAAGGCCGGGCCGTTGGGATGGACGGACATATACGCCTTTAGGACCTCGAGAAACATCATAATCTGCTCAAAGATTTTATGCAGTTACGGAACTTGTCCGCTTGCACGACTTGGGCTTACGTAGAGTTGTTAAAAAGTTTTCTCAATACTTTCATAAGTCGCCCGAGAAACTCGGCCCCGAACAGGTGCGCGAGTACTTGCTGCATCTGATCAGAGACAAGGAATCGCTACCGAACACCAAGATGGTAAATCGTTCCGGCCTGCGGTTTCCCTATGTTTGTACGTTAAGCGGAGATGGTCCAACATTCTATGCTGTCTTGCGAGCTCGATGGCGGCTGCGACAATAGAACTGTCGTCCGGGAATGGCGCGATCTTCCACCACACGGCCCAGCACATCCGTCCAGTAAATCTTGAACTGCCCCGGCCCGGTCACGGCGGAACTCATACGATAGTTCGCGACGGCCACGGCATTGCGTTCCAATGCAGCAGATCATTCGCATCATTAATAATCCTTAGGCCTCCGTTTCGGTAGACAAGTCATTGCAGACCGTACTTTTTCAGAATCATTTCCGTGACATCCCGCAAGGCTGGTTTGTCGAAGATCTGCTTGCGGCTTGTGAATAAGATTCCAGGCACATCTGCCGGGTTCATGCAGTGGTCCGCCAGCCAGGAATCCTGATTCGGTTCAATCTCCTGCTCGCCCAAGCCGCCCAGCGCGGTCTGCCAGGAAGCACGGTAACCTGCCGCGTAGCCAACAAGCAGATCGGGCGCGGCGTTTGCATTTTGAGGTGTCGCATGCGGCTCTTCCACCACTGTGACCACTTGAGCGCTGTTCAGAGGGTCGCGCCAGGCAAGAAGTTGTGCTTGCAGGTTTGCAATCAGGGCCCGAGCTTGTTCGCCGGGTCTGACGGTTCCATGAGATTCTCTGCCGGCCCGATTCAGGTAGAGTCCATTCAGGCCCATTCCATAGGCCTCTGTGTTGGACCATTCAGCATCGTCCAGCGTTCCGCCGTTGATGCCCGCTACTGCGAGAAAACCGCGGTTTCGAAGCCAAGTATTTAAATGCACGGCGCGATTGAACGCGGCAAATCCATGATCGGACATCACGATGAGTTCCGCATCCGGAACAGCAGCGCGTGTTTCCCCAATCGCCTGGTCAACGTGTTGATAAATCTTTAACAACTCATCGTCGTAGCGCCCCCAAAGCATGTGGGAATTTTGATCTACAGACGAAAAATAAAAGAACAGGAACCCTTCTGCCAAGTTACGCAGCGCGTACTGGAGTTCGCGGTGTTCCTCCTCAAAAACGTTCCTGCTCTGCGCATGAAATTCGTTGCGATCCAGAACACCGTGGCGGAGTGCGGCTGTATCCTCCGGAATTCCCAAAGTGGAGAAGCGGCCAATCTCACTTGCTAACGCGCCGCTGAATTTGGCAGGAAAACTGAGGGGCACAGCGGGAGCAACCGGGTCTACATTCACCGGGGAGATATAGATGGCCAAGCGAGGGTGCAATTTCTTCACATAGACCCGTACTATGCCTCGGACCGTTGAGACATGCGGTATCAGTGTAAACTCAAGCGGCAACCAACCGGACCACTCACCTTCACGCAAGATGGTCAAGGTGCCACCGCTAGCAATCCGCGCCACCGCCCGGTCAGGGTCAACGTCCAGGGTAAGATCCGTGGAGAGTTGGGCGTGATCTTTTCTAAGACTATTGACAGGGCCAGGGACAGGCAATATGGCCCGGCCGTCTATCACCCGGACTTTGAAAATATTTCCCCCTGTGATCGCGCGGGAATACTCAGAGGGGTCGTCTATAAAGTAGCTGAATGTGCCCAGCGTTCCATTCAAATCGGGCACTCCCATTCCAGACAGGGCCTTGCCTGCCGCGACAGGCGGATAGTTGGTGGGCATGCGCATTATGGATACGGGAACCCCATGATCGGCAAGCCGTTTCCAGAACGGGATACCCTGCCGCAAAGAGATGATCCGTGGCGATGACAAGGGCAGCAGGTAAGGGCCAACCGGAAGCGTGACACTTGCATCCTCCGTTCGCGCAAACGATGAGAACGGTTTGAGAGTGGCTGGATCGCGATGTACGAAATCGAAGACACCGTGCTCTGCCGGCGCCTTCCCCGTAATGAACGTGGACCAGGCGACCGGACTCTGAGGCGGCATGGTGGTCGCCAAACGGGTGAACCCGCCGTCAGACCGCAACTTCCGCAGATTGGGCAACTTATCCCAATGCCGTTCTATGAAACCAGGGTCCATACCGTCCACGCCCAGCACGATCAGTTTCGGGAAATGCTTGTCCGTATTGCCCGCCCGGCAACCCACGGTAAGAGCCACAATCAAGGCAAGCGAAACCGGGTGCAATGTTATTGCGACGGCCCGCCCAGATAACCGAGACTACGCATTTGCTGCAACGTTTGAGAGTCCAGCTTCGACGTACCGGAATGCCCGATAACCGCACGAATTTTATCCTGAGCTTCGATCCATTGCCGAAGCGCCGACATCTTCGTCTCCACCATGCCGGGATATTGGTCGGCAACATCGCGAAACTCTACCCGGTCAGAAGAACGGTCATAAAGTTCCACTCTTTTCACATCTTTCCCCGCCGCATGATTACGGAAAATGAACTTCCACTTCGAATCGATAATGGCGAAACTGTCCGTGCTGTTTTCCGGCACCAGCCCTTCCGGTTTTAGGGCCGCAAAGCGAGAAGCAACTACTAGTCCGCGCCGCTGGAATTTCTGGCCTTGCGCCAGCGAAAGAATACTCTGACCTTGCATAACGGGCGGCGCGGGCAGCCGCAAGGCATCGAGAATCGTAGGCATTACGTCAATCAATTGCACCGGTTCCGCAACCCGTCGCGCTGTTTTGAACGCGGCGGGATTCCAGAGCAGCAATAAGCAGTGTGTCAGTTCCTGGTAAACCGATTGCCCGTGCCCGGTCCATCCGTGCTCCAAAAACTCTTCCCCATGGTCAGAGACCACCACGATGAGTGTGTTTTCCAAAACGCCCAGTTGCTTGAGCTTTTCAACTAACTGCTCCAGGCTTCTGTCGTTATGCAGGATCTCTTCGTCATAACGGTCCATTGCCTGGGCAATAAAGCGATCCGGATCGATCCCGGCTTTAGAAGCGATGGCCCGGCTGATCACAGCGGCGCCTCCGTATTGGTGATCGCCGCGCAGGCTTTGATAGTTGCGGCGAAAGGCAACGGTTTCGGATGGCTTCGCAAACGTCCGGTCGAAAGGTGCCGGCGGATCGTACGGAGCATGGGGATCGGTCGCGTGCGCGTAAAGCAGGAACGGCTCTTTATGATGGCGGTCCAGCCACGGGAATACGGCGCGGTTTAGCCCCTCTGAATCAGTCTCTCGTTCGGCGGGCTGGTGCTCTCGCGCGACGACAGGAAACTCCAGAAGCTGGTCGAAGCCGCGTTCGAGGCCGGTCGCGCGGCCTGCATAGGGGGAGGCGACGATGCTTGCGGTTACATACCCGGCGGCGCGAAGCTGTTCAGCAATCGTTGTAGCACCTGCCGGAATGGTATCGGCATCGCGTACGATGCCATGCGTGAAAGAGTTCAGCGAGGTCAATAACGACGCAATGGATGGTTTGGTCCAGGTGGCCGGGGCTTGGCAATCTTCGAACACGATGCCGGTCTTACCGAGCTTGCTCAGAAAGGGCGTGGTGTCACGGCGATACCCATAAAGACCGGCATGGTCCGCACGCAGCGTGTCGATGGTATAGATCAGGATGTTTGGGCGTCCAGCAGGAACGGAACCGGTCAGCAATGGGCTGCTCCACAAACCCACTGTCCCTTCCCTTGCCTGAGTCTTAAGCTGCAAGACCACATCGCGGCCGCTATAGCGGGAGAGGTCGATATCGGCGTCTTCCCAATGCTCTGGGTCGTTAAGCGTCTGGGAGTAAACAGGCGCGGCCGAACCTTGGACGGAAACTGAGAACGTGACCGGGCTGGCCTTGACCGTAGTTCCCAAACCGAAATGCAAATGCGCACCTGGGGGCAGGTTGACGCGGAAGCCAAGCGTGGCCGGCGAGTGAACGTAAATCGCTTGACGGTACTCATCGCGCTTTCCCAACATGATCTTCCCGGCCGGCTTTGCAAAACTCGCCGGCTTCGGAATCAGGCGGATGGAACGGATGGCGACCGAGGCAGTTGCGCTATCGGTTGGCATCAGGCCCAGAAGTCGGCTGCCCTTAGGCGCGTCAACTTCCACCGGAAACCGATAGATGTTGTACTGGCCCGCTGCGCCAAGTTTCTGCTTCCCTTCAAAGTCGCCTACCTTAATTTTTACTTCGCGGCCCGCCTCCGCGGACATGCGGATTTCAACCGCCTGATACAGCGTCCAATCAACGGCCGCTTCTTTGGGAGAGAACAAAACGGGAGTGGCTCCGCCGCCTTGAATCTGCAGGTCGCCATTCCTATACGTTGTAGTGCCACGGATCGTCTTCCATCCTGAATCGTGGCTAGCGGAAAAATTCTGCCAGACCATTGGCTCGGCCGCCGTCGCATTGCCTAGGGCGGAAGAAGCCTGAATCGATGCTGTGCCCAAGCGGTCATCCAGACGAATCACGGATCTGAGCGACTCCGTCGGGACGGCCGCAAAGGCACAGCCGCAACAAAAGAAAACACTATAAGTGAAGTAACGCAAATCCGATGGTAACGTCCGCTAAAACTCCAGGCGCGCGCCGATTTGGATGATACGTGGGCTGTTCGGTTGCGAACTAAGATTGATCAGACCTGTCGTGCCATTCGGGTTGCCCAGGTTCGGGTGGTTGAAAGCGTTAAAGAAATCTCCGCTCATGCGAAGCCGGATGCTCTCCGTAAACCTGAAGTATTTGAAGGCGGATAGATCTTGATTCCAGCCGGAAGGCCCAAGCATAAAGTTTCGGGAATTTGGACTGACGTTATCGGTGATGTTAGTCTGCACCACCGTTCCATTGGCGAGGCGCTGGGGAACCTGGTTGTCGAAGTTGGGGCCTTGCGGATGCAAAATTCGGGCCCCACGATTGATCGGCACAATCTTTTGGAGGGCGGCTGTGCTTACATTGCTGGCTTGCGTAGGATCGAAATCACCCGCGAACCAGAGCTTCTGGTTCAGGCGCTGGTCTGAACTCAAAGTGGGATCGCCGAAGAGGTAGCGACTGGAATTTACGCCCATCCAGAAGCCGCCTTCCCAGGTTCCCAGAAAGCTCAATTGCCAACCGCCTACAGCAGCGTCCAACAGCCGGCCCGAAGAACCCAGATACTTCTTGCCTTTTCCAAAGGGCAATTCATAGATCCCGTTCCACGTAATTCGCTGAGGTGGGACCTGGCTGGAGTTCGTGTAAAGAAGCCGCAAGCGCTGGCTGTCACTCAGATTCGGGCTGCCCAATATTTCGCTATTGGCCGGTACGGAGCCGGAAGTTCCTCCACCCTGGTTGCCGCCGCCGGTGGACGAGGCGTTGATTCCGCCAGAGCCGCCAAAACTAAAACCGCCGCTGTCGTTTGTGGTTAGCGTGTGCGTATAGGCGTAGAACATCTGAAACGAAAGGCCGCCGGAAAAGCGCCGTTCGATGGACGCCTGCAAAGAATTGCTGTTCGAGTATCCATTGTGCCGGAGCACTCCGTTAGCACCGGTGAGCCGCCAGTTGGGGTCTAATTGCCGCCGGTAGGATTGCACTGGCGCAAGGTCGCCCGTCTGCGCTTGATAGTTGTACCGGGACACTGGAGCGTTCTCATCCCAGTTCTGCTGGAGGTTGCTTCCGTGGTTCCCGGTATAGGCAAGTTTGACAACCATGTTGCGCGCCAGCGACCGTTCCACTGAGAAGGTCCACTGTTGCGAACGGTTGTCATTCCACTTATTCACGTCAGCCGCAAGGAAGCCCTGCGCGGAACTGGATACCCCGCCGGCACTCACCGTAGCGGAACCGTTGGTGCCCAACATGTCGCTCTTGGCCGGTACGGAAGTAAGGGCATAGACGTCGTTGGCTCCATTTAGTTCGTTCACTCTGTTCTGGTAACGGAGATTCAGTGGCGCGTTCACGCGGGATGTCTGCAAGATCTGGGACAACGGCATGGGCCAGTAGTAAGTGCCGAAGCCGCCTCGAATCACCGTCTTTTCGTTGAGTCGGTATGCCAATGCCAGGTGAGGAGCAATGTCGTTCCAAACATTTGGATAGAGGGCACTCGGGAAATGGATGGAGTTGGCCGATACCGCGGTAAGACCTCGGGCGGTCCATGATTTAATCACATCCTGCGGCAACCCGGGAATATTGCTCAAGGTCGTATCGTTTGGTAGAACCACCTGCATAGAGGTGGGGCTCAGCGACTTGAGATCGATGTTGACCAAGCGATCGTATTTCTCCTTGTAAGGGCTCCAGTATTCCCAACGCAATCCCATGCTGAGTGTGAGCTTGGGTGACAGACGCCACGTGTCTTCGGCGAACAGGCCGATCTCCTTCTGCTGGAAATAAAAGAAGCCTCGATTGTATTGATTCGACAGGTAGGCCGGTAACCCCAACTCCAGGCTGGCGAGGCCGGAACCGGTAAACGGCGTGAGTTGCTGCCCCGTCGCGTCGTAAAGGCCCGTCCAACTGCTGTCAAAGGAGTCGGAACCCTGCGCTTGCTGTAGTTCAACGACGTTATTGCGTTCCAGCCGTCCTTTGAAGCCAAATTTGATATTGTGGCGGCCCTTATTCCAGGTGACGTTATCGTCAATCTGGTAATGCGCCATATTCTGTGCTTTACGGTTGTCTGAATCCCAACCTCCGCCGTAAAACATATTGTAAGCATCCGTATACACTGTGGGCCATCCGTTTACACCAAACGGATTCGGCAGCCCCAGAATGGAATTCCAGTTTGTGTTGTCGGCATTGGTGCCCTGGCGGTTTTCCGAGCGCATACCGCCTAGCTGCAAATCGTTCAAGATTGCCGGCGTGAATACGTGGGTGTAATGGGCAATTACGTTATGAACATTGGAAAGCTTCGCGCCGGTGCCGGTAGCATTTGTCAGGCCTTGGGGCGGAAAACCGTATTGCCCGCCGGTTTGCAAAAAATTGAATTTTGACAAAGTATAGCGAAGGGAGAAATTGTCTTTGCTGGTGAAAATAACATCGCCCTTCGCCGTGTAACTGTTTGAATCGGTGATCTTCGGATAGTAAGTTTGAAAATTATTCTCAATCCATGGATTCCCACCCGCATTAGGGCCCTGTGGTTTCGGCGATACACTGCGGAACCCTTTTAGCACCTGCTGATTCAGCAAATTCGTCGGTATGATATTTCCGGGAAAGGGCAACCGGCTGCCGTTCGCGGCGGTGGTGTAAGGATTGTAAAGAACAATCTTGTTGCCGCTTGTATCGATGGCATTGCTGAAGTCGCCGGCCCACATTGCATCGGTAGGAACCGCAGTTTCCGCGAACTCTTGCTGGCGTTGACGCAGGTGCTCCTGGTCATAAAAGAAAAACACTTTGTTACGCTTTACCGGGCCGCCGACGAAGCCCCCAAACTCGTTGCGGATCAACTTGGCCGGTGTATTTCCATCCTGAGTTGCGCGCGCCACTAACCCGCTGTGATTGTTCCGAAAAGTTTCGAACAGCCCGCCATGGAACCGATTCGTTCCGCTGCGAGTTACTAGTTCGATGGTGGCGGGCCGATCATAAGCGGCGCCGCTCCCGGCAGTTTCGATGCGATATTCCTGAATGGTGTCCAGACCGGGTTGCACTCGCGAGATTCCACCGCCGAAACGGTCCATATAGGACATGCCGTCCAGCAGGATCTCTGTCGAGCCCACCATCATTCCGTTGGTGCGCGGGTTAGCACCATCATTGGTGTTCTGGCCGCCCTCCACGCCCGGTGTCAAGGTGAATAGGTTGCTGATCTGCCGACCGTTGAGGGGGAGATCGTGAATCACCTTCGCGGTCTTCACATCGCTGAGCTGGGCACCCTCGGTTGAAATTTCCGCGGCGGCAGCGCTTACCTCAACCTGCGACCCGACAGTCCCTACGTCCACCGTTACGTCGAGATTGATTGTCTGGCCAGCTTCAAGAGTAAAATCCCGCTGCCACGCAGAAAAGCCAGGAGCTTCCACGATCAGGCGATACGGCCCGATCTGTAAACTACCCAGGTAAAACAATCCGGAGCCGTTGGACTCGATTTTCTTGGCGGCGTTGGTCGCTGTGTTCGTGAGCGTGACGCGCGCTTTCGGAATAGCGGCATGCGAAGGGTCCTGAACCGTTCCGGCGACCACCCCAAGACCGGTTTGCGCGGCGAGTGGAAATGCCATCGCCGCCACTACAAAAACGGACTTTCTGAAGGCTGACAAGAAACCCTGCATATGGCGCTTACCTCTTTAAGAGCAGACTTGGAATTGGCTGAGAGTAACAAAGTTTTAAAATGATTGTCAAATTGGGGCCAGCTTGCCAGAACAGGTGGGCTCCGGCATCGTGGTGAGCAAACAAAGGTTTTTGAAACAAGTGCAACCTTACGCAGTGAACGTGATGGTCCGGGCAGCGGCGATTTCAATTATCGTCGGCTCTGCCTGACCCGTCCTGCGGAACTCACGGTGCGTCCTCTCACGCAGCAACCCGGAATTGCGGAGATCCTGATCACGGCGGATATTGCTTTTGCGAGATGAACCGGCTGATGCAGGTTTTGAACCCTAACGATATTTCCGGCGAGGGTGCTGCTTAAATTTTTACCGCCCACTTAGCACTTGGATTGGGGGCCAGCAATGCGCGGGCTTCAGTCTGCCTTGTTGTGCGGTGCTCTTCGTCCCAATCGAGACGCAGTTTGCTCCGCAAAGAAACATTTCCCAGGATGCTGGTGGCAGACGAACGAACGCACGTTTCAATTTCACTATTCGGCTTCTTTCGCGTGCGCACACAATCGACAAAGTTAACCCAATGGAGGGGATGGGGATCAGTGACGCGCTGCATCTCAAAAGGCTGAAGATCGGATCCCGCCTCCGGCGTGAGGCGGCAAACGGTTCGATCCACATAAAGCGTTCCGCGCGCGCCATGAAAGCTCACGCCCATCAATCGGCTCTTGGTGGCTTCGGTATTGTTTGAGCGATGCTCCCAGGTAGCGATAAAGCCCGGGTATTCGTAAACGACCTGCAGGGTATCGGGAGTCTCCGTATCGTCCTCAAACCAGTATTTCCCGCCCATCGCCGCAATCGAGGTAGGCATCTGCTCGCCGAAAGCCATCTGGACGATGTCAATCATGTGGACGCCGGAATCGGTAATTTGTCCGCCAGCGTAATCCCAGAAAAATCGGAAATAGGAGTATGCGTTGGGATACACCCCGAAGCGGTTCGGGTTGAACGGCCGCGCCGGTGCTGGCCCTTGCCACATTTTCCAATCGAGCCCGGCCGGCGGCGCGCCATCCGGAGGTTTGCCGATTCCAACCCGCGGCTGGTTACTGTAGATCCAGGTCTTGCACATGGTCACCTTCCCAAGCGTGCCATCGCGGACCATCTCACATGCCTTCTGGAAGTGCTGCCCGGAACGCTGCCACGTGCCCGCCTGCACAATGCGGTTGTAGCGGCGCGCCGCGGCAACCATCGGCCAGCCATCGTCAATTGATACACAAGCTGGCTTTTCCACGTACACGTCTTTTCCCGCTTTACACGCTTCAACCGTAATGTAGGGATGCCAGTGGTCAGGCGTGGAGATACACACCGCATCGATAGACGGGTTTGCCAGAACTTCCCGGAAATCCGCGGTCTCCTTTGGTTGATGGCCACCCTTACGGGCGACAGCGACTGCGCGCTCTAAGTTCGGTTGGTAAACGTCGCAAATCGCGCTTATCGCTACACCTTTCTGTTGCATCGCGGCCCGGAGATTATCCGTGCCCATGGTGCCCACGCC
>JAABUK010008307.1_pt1 | contig 14620 bp, 19 predicted proteins | sample 5559141 | NCBI WGS metagenome assembly JAABUK01 (sample SAMN10711869, study PRJNA513367) | rock metagenome | isolation source: Antarctica rocks | place: Antarctica: Victoria Land, Pudding Butte nord | collected 2016-01-03
CGCCATCGCTCGGTCCGTGTCGTGGGAGAGCAGCGATCGAATCCTGCTTCGCCAGAGCCGTCAACACCGAAACGCACCAAAACACGTCATCACGACGTTCCCGAAGGCGATTGTGCAACAGGCTCTCAGATCGTGGCAGGCACGCAGACTTTCACTCCCACCACATTGGGACGATCGACACGACGAGTAAAAGACCCAGCATGGCGTTAAGGATCCGCCATTGCCGCTCCGTTCGCAGCAGCCGAGCGAGCAGCAGGCCCGCCAGGCACCACAGTGATAGCGATACGGCGGCCGCGAGGCCGAAGGCCGAACCGAGCAGCATGGCAAGCTGGAGCGGTCCGCTCGCCAGCGTGGCGAACGAAGCCGCCGCGCCGAGCGCCATGGCCCAGCCTTTCGGATTGAGCCAAAGCAGGCAAGCTCCGCCGAGAAAGCTCGTCGGCGAGCCTAAACTCGATCTCAGGTTGGGAGGCCCGCTCCTCGCGATCTTCGAGGCGAGCCACAGCAGGTAAGCCGAACCGGCCAGCCTCATGGCCGTCTGTAACGAGGGTGCCGCTAGAAGGAGGCCGGCCAGCCCAGCCGCAGCCGCAGCCGCAGCCGCCAGCGAGGCCAGGCCAACGGCGATGCCCGACATCAAAGGCATCGAGCGCCGGAAACCGAACTGCGCTCCCGACGCCGTCGCCAGCGTCGTCGCCCCGCCTGGCGTGATAGTCGAAACGACGACGAACAAGGCGAGTGGCAGAATCGTTTCAGGCACCATGATGCTAATGCTCTCCATCAGGAAAAGCACGCTAGGTCCCTCAGGAATCCCCTCATTCTTGACTCTGGGCTCGGGCATAAAGACTTCGGACGAGCGGCCCGTGACTCAGAAGTAGCTTCCGCACATGTGGAAGTTGCGCAAGAGCGCGGCGCGGCAAGCGTGATGACAGACGACGGCAACCAGTCAGCGGATCAGACGGCCCATAACAGCCTGAAACTACATCGGAAAAAATGAGGGGATGAATGAGGCTAGGTCCCCGTTCTGTTCCGGTGAAGCTAATGTTCGCAATGCTGAGTATTAGCGAATATGATGGCAGACATGCCTCGCAACCTGGATACCGGCCTCATCCGCACCTTCGTAACCGTTGCCGAGACGGCCAGTATGACGGCTGCGGCGAACGCCCTCTACCTCACGCAAGGCGCGGTCAGCCAGCAGATTAAGCGGCTGGAGGAGGCGCTCGGGTGCACCCTGTTCGAGCGCGATCGGCGCGGCCTTCGACTGACACCGCCCGGCGAGCGCCTGTTCGGTCGGGCTAAGAGGCTGCTGAGCCTAAACGACGGTATCTGGGCCGAGATGACTGCGGATGCCGTTGAGGGCCGGGTGAGGCTTGGCGTGCCTCCTGACCTGGTGAGCACGCGTCTTGCACCAGTGCTGAAGGGATACACGGAAGCCTTCCCACGCGTGGAGGTTTCCCTGGTCTGTGGGTCGTCGCCGGAGTTGACCGACGCACTGGCGACAGGGCAGCTTGACCTTGCCATAGTGGAGGAACCGGTCGGATCGTCTAAGGACGAGTGCCTCAGCGTCGATCGACTTGTATGGGCCGGGGCCAGAGCCGGGGAAGCGCACCTGAAGCGACCTTTGCCGATCTCGATGGTGGCTAATACCTGCGCGTTCCGCCCCGCCGTGTTTACGGCCTTGCACGAGCACGGCCTGACGTGGCGGACGGTGTTCGAGAACGGCGGCATCGAGGCGACGGCGGCGACCGTGCGAGCGGACCTTGCCGTCACTGCCTGGCTGGCGTCCACGGTTCCTCCGGACCTAGATATTCTGTCTGCCGGATCTGACTTGCCGGAATTGCCGAGCTTCGCAATTACTCTTCTCCTGCCGGGCCATGGTGCCGGGATAGCGACCACGGGGTTGGCTCAACACATCCGGGACGGACTGGGGCGGCATCGTCTTGCAGCCTGACTCCGCTGCTTAAAGACCGAATCTGCGCATGTCTTAATGATGGTGAGCACCGACTCACCCACTGTGAGCATGGACGCACTTCATTTAAGTAGGGTCGCCAGCGTGTGGTCAGCTACTCCGGGTAAAATTCGGGGATGAAGGCGTGATTCGGGCTGAGGTCATCCCGCTCTAAGAGTTCGTTGGGAAAGTGTCATTTGGTAGTCACTGATGCGAGGAGTCGGCCTATGGATGCGAACAGGATGGTTGCTGCGGAGACGTGGATCAGCGTCTCATAGTCGACCTTCAGGCGGCGGGAGATCGTCAGTGCGCTGATGCTCTGCTCGACTCTCCAGCGCTTGGGCAGCAGCACGAAGCCTTTGGCGAAATCTGGACGTTTCACCACTTCGACCACTCGGTTGGCCATGGCCTGCACCGCCTCGATGAAAGTCTTCTTGTAAATGACGGTCCGCAATCTGTCGCCGGCGACCCAGCGATCCTACGTGCACGCGGTTTCCCGGTTCGGCCGCTTCTTCAACCGTTCGCCGGAGCTTCTTAGGCTGGAGGAGGTCCGAACCTTCCAAGGTCCACCTGGTCGCTGGCGGCATCTCATGGCCGGCGCTGAACCAGACCGTCTGCGCGCTTCGGTTCCTCTATGGCGTCACCCTCAGGCAGGCTGACCTACCCGAGCGGATCCCGTATGCCCGCACGCCGCGCAGGCTGCCGGTGGTGCTCGGCGCCGACGAGGTCATGTGTTTCCTCGAAGCGGTGCCGAGCCTCAAGGCACGTGCGGCGCTGACCACGGCATACGCGGCTGGCCTACGCGCGTCCGAGGCGGCAAGCGTCAAGGTCGCCGACATCGACAGCAGCCGGATGGTGATCCGTGTCGAGCAGGGCAAGGGCGGTCGTGACCGCTATGTGATGCTGTCGCCGCAACTGCTCGGTATCCTGCGGTCCTACTGGCGGCTCACGCGACCCGAGCGCTGGCTGTTTCCTGGCCGCGATGGCGAGCGTCCGATCAGCCCGACCGTGCTGCATACGGCCTGCCGCTCGGCCTGCGCCGCGTCGGGCCTGAGCAAGCGGGTAACGGTCCACACGCTGCGGCACAGCTTCGCCACCCACCTGCTGGAGGGCGGCACCGATATCCGCATCATCCAGGCGCTGCTCGGAACAACGACATACTGCCCACCAACACCCCACTGAGGGACGGATCTACTATCCGTTCCATCCCAGATGTGGCGAGACCGTGCTCATTCTGAGAGATCGTTGGGAAAGCCCTCTAAAATAGTGTCGGGCGGTATTCGAAGATGAGCTACCGTGACGAGTTGATGAGCATCTGCTACGATTATGGGCGTTTGCTGGCCGACGGCGGCTATTTGGAGCGCATTAACCACGTTCTGGTGATGGCTGATCGAGAAAAGGCGGGACGGCAAGCCAGTCCGACGCTTGTAATCGTCGATGCCCAATCGGTTAAATGCGACGCGCCGCAAGGTGAACGGGGCTACGATGCTGCCAAGAAGGTGGTCGGCCGCAAGCGTCATATTGCGGTAGACACCGATGGACGTCTCCGTTTCCTCGATCATGCGGCGGCGCAGGGGGCTCATCTCGGTCATCGGGGGTCTCCCGTCCAGGGTTGAAGGGCAGCGCCCAAACCCTGGCAGACCAAGACGACCCATTCACCCAAACCGCAAACGCCGCCTACCGCGTCAGCGGTTTAGTTCAATCCCGAAAATCAACCTTCTGCCAAAGTAGTGCTAGGCAGTAAGCGCCGGTCCGCGGCCATCCTTCTGAACGATCTATTGCGCGGACTGTAAAACTGTCTTCCGCGGCGCGGGCTTGCCGTTCCTCCTGACCGTCCGATGCTTGACGCAACCCGTTTGGGAGGACCGCAAAATCATGGCAGACCGGGCATCCAGCACGAACCCCTTGTTCGGCCCCAACCGGTTCAAGCTCGGGATCTTCAGCGCAAATTGCGACGGCGGTCTGACCATGAGCCTGGCGCCGGAGCGGTGGCGTGCGGAATGGGACGACATCGCGGCGATGACCCGGATTGCCGATGATGCAGGGCTCGAATTCATCTTGCCGGTGGCGAAGTGGCGGGGCTACGAAGGCAAGGCCAACATCTATGGCCGCTCGTTCGAGACGCTGACGCACGGCGCGGCGCTGGCGGCGATCACCCGGCGGATCGCGATCTTCTCGACCGTGCACGTGCCCCTCGTCACGCCAGCGTTCGGGGCCAAGGCGATCGCCACGATCGACCATGTGAGCCACGGCCGTGCCGGGCTAAACATCGTCTGTGGCTGGAACCAGGCAGAGTTCGACCTCCATGGCGTGACGCTCGACCAGGAGCGCCGTTACGACCATGGCCTAGAGTGGTTCAGGGTCTGGTCACGCCTGCTAGAGGGCGGGCCGGAGTTCGACTGGGATGGGGATTTTTTTAAGCTGCGCCGCTTGCAGACCGACCCGCTGTCGCTGCAACGTCCATGGCCACCGGTCATGTCCGCCGGGTTCTCGCCCAAGGGCCGGGATTTTGCGGCCCAGGCGGCCGACGTGCTGTTCACCAATATGACGGAGATCGACCAAGCGGCCCCGATGCTGGTTAATATCCGCGATTTCATGGCGGCGCGCGGCCGGGCCATCTCGGTGTTCACGATGGCACACGTCGTTTGCCGTTCGACCCGGCGTGAGGCCGAGGAGTTCTATCACTACTTCGCCGAGGAAATGGCCGACGAGGCCGGTCAGGAATTCTATCGCAACACACGGGGCCGCACCGTCGGCACCGGCGTAGGGCAGCTCGACCGCCCGTTCGACACTCGCTTCAACAAGGCGACGGGCAAGAGCTTCGCCGGTGCCTATCCGGGCGCCTACCCGCTGGTAGGCACGCCGGACGAGATTGCGGGCGAGATGCTGCAGATGAGCGCGGCCGGGCTGGCAGGCACCTCGGTGGCATTCCTGGACTACCTGAAAGAGATCCCGTTCTTCGTCGGCGAGGTGCTGCCCCGGCTGGAGCGGCTTGGCTTGCGCGCCCCGCAGTAAAGCTGCGTCAGGAAGCCTCGGCAAACCGGCGTTGGATGAAGTCCAGGAACACGCGCAGCTTCGCCGGCACCAGCTTTCGGCTGGGAAAAACGGCGTAGAGGTCCGGGTCGATACTGTGCGCCTCCGGAAGCAGAGGAACCAGCCGTCCAGACTGCAGGTCCTCCTCGATGATGAACCGCGGGCTGCGAACGATGCCGATGCTAGCAAGCGCCGCGTCGCGCAAGGTGAGCGCGTCGGTGGACCGCAGATTGCCCGTGGGCAGGACCGTGACCTGCTCGCCACCCTGCATGAATTGCCATTCCACGCTCTCGCCAGACTGCGCGTAAAGCAGGCAGTTGTGTTCCAGCAGGGCCGAAAGCATCAGCGGTGTCCCAGCCGCGGCAAGATATGCCGGCGACGCGCACACAACGCGATGCAAGGTACGGATACGCCGAACGATCATCGTCTGCCCAGGAGGCGTCAGGAACTGCAGCGAGATGTCGTAGTCTTCAGCCAGCAGGTCGGGCTGCCGCTCGGTCAAGTTCACATGCAGTGTAATGGCGGGATAGCGGCGCAGGAAGTCGGGTAGCTGCGGCGAGATCTCCCGCATCCAGTAGAGCGAGGAGGCGATGACCCGCAGAGTGCCGCGCGGCTCCGTCGTGGTCTCGCGTACGGCATGCTCTGCCCCCGCCACCTCGTGCAAAGCCCGGCGGCAATGATCCAGGCACGACTGCCCAGCCTGCGTCAGCCGAAGCTGGCGCGTGGTGCGGTCGAACAGCCGGCCGCCGAATACGCTCTCGAGATGAGCGACATGCCGGGTTGCCGCCGCGTTCGATATAACCAGCCGCTCGGCCGCCCGGGTGAAGCTACCCAGCTCGGCCACCCGCACGAACACCTCAATACTCCGCATCACGTTCAAGGACTGCCTCCCCTTATTTCGCTTTTCGGAATAGTCTTTTACGCATCAGCACCTTTCGGTCTGTAATCGTTGAACGCTAGCCTAATTCGGTAAGCGCTCGTAAGCGCATTATTTCAAGCTCTGACGGAATTAGGACCCAGGTATAACCTGTGGCGCGCAAGGGGAAAGCGATGTCGAACACCGGGATGCGAGCCACCGCTGGCGCTACCACACCGCCGGTCGACGCCACCGCGTCGTGGCGGGCGTTCCTCGGCGCCTACCTGGGCTGGGTCTTCGACTACTTCGAGGTCTATTTCCTCTCGATTGTGGTCGTCCCAATGTCGCGGGCCTTTGGCTGGTCGCCGGTGCAGATCTCGACCATCCTGTCAGCGCAGCTTGCCTCAATCGCGATCGGAGGGGTGCTTTGGGGCTACCTGTGCGACCGGTTCGGGCGCAAATGGGCCCTGCAGCTGTGCATCCTGCAATACTGCATCGGTACGCTGGCCCGGGCCTTCACGCCGGACTTCACCTACATGATTTTCTTCACCGTGATTGCAGGCATCGGCATCGGGGGCGAATATGGCGTCGGCCAAACGTTGGTGACCGAGACGGTCGGCCCCGCCCGGCGCGGCGCTTGGAGTTCGATGCTCTACAGCGGCATCTTCGTCGGCATCATGCTGGCCGCAGCCGCCGGTGGCCTGATCCTGCCCGCATTCGGCTGGTCGTGGTCGTTCGTGGCGGCGACGCTGCCGGTGCTGCTGGTGGTGTTCATCCGCATGGGCACGCCGGAATCGAAGCTCTGGCAGGCCCGCCACAGCCTTGGCCAGCATATCGTGCCCTGGCGTGCCTACACGACAGCCGCGTTCCTGCGCCCGGTCCTGCTGTGCTTCATCACCGCGCTGCTCCAGCTGTTCGCCTATTACGGCGTGACAACGCTGATGCCGACCTACCTCGTGACCGTCGCTGGCTTCTCGCTCACCAAGGCGTCCTGGTGGGTTTTCTTCACCGGGCTGGCGGGCCTGGCTGGTGCCGTCGCGGCCGCACTCTGCGTCGACCGTATCGGGCGGCGCGCGACTCTGTCGGGCGCCGCCCTGATAGGTGCCGCAGGCGGAGCCCTGGTTTTCCTGTTCTGGGCTCGACTCGACACTCTGGTCGAGATCCTGATGCCGTTCTTCCTGCTCTATGCGGGGTTCGGCGCGACGGCATCGGTGTTCGGCTCCCTATTCTCGGAGGTCTTTCCCGTGGCCCTCCGCGCCACTGGCATGTCCACCGCGATCCAGTGCGCGCGCGGGGCCTCGTTTGCAGCACCGCTGCTGGCCAGTGCCCTTTATCCCACGATCGGCTACTCGCCACTAATCCTGGGCGCCGTCGGGCTGCTGCTAATCCTTGCCTTGATCGCCTGGGCTTTCCCGGACACGACCGGCATTGCCATCGACTACTGAAGGAGACCTGGAATGATCCTCTACATGGGGCTGGGCCGTATGGGTCTGCCGATGGCCAACCACGCCCGGCGTACCGGTCAGGACGTGATCGGGTTCGACCCAGCGGCAGAGCGCCGCGCCATGTTCGCCGCCGAGGGCGGGGCGGCTGTTCCCGCTTTTGCCACACACCTGCCGCAGGCCGATGCCGTCGTGATCATGGTCGGGAGCCAGTCCCAGGTGGAAGCGATCGTCGCGGGAGAGGGCGGTGTTATGCAGCGTTGCGCCCCCGGCACGCTCGTCCTGGTCGTCAGCACGGTCGCCCCGCAGTTCATCGCCGATCTCGGGCAGCGCGCGGCAGCGAAAGGCATTCGCCTGGTCGACGCGCCGGTTTGCCGGGCCGAGATCGGTGCTATCCAGGGTACGCTATTGACCTTTTTAAGCGGCAGCGACGCCGATTGCCGCGAAGCCGCCGAGCTGATGCGCCCGTACAGCGCCGACGTCGAGGTCGTCGGCACCCGGCTCGGCGCCGCGCAGGTTGCGAAGACAGTGAACAACATGATCCTCTGGGCCTGCGCTGTCGCAAACGAGGAGGGGATGAAGCTAGCTGCGAGCTGGCAGCTAGATACCGAAGCACTTCGCAGGGCCTTGGTGACGAGCAGCGCCGACAACTGGTGCCTGCGCAACTGGGACCGGATCGGCGAGATGCCGTGGTCGATAAAGGACATGGATATCGCGCTTGAGACGGCAGGGGAAAATGCAGTAAACGTCCCGCTCGGAGAGGCGGTGAGTAGGCTCGTAAGGATCTCATTGGTTCTGTCCCACGCAGCCTGACTTGGATGGCGCCAATGGGCGTGAATAGTTTGGAGATCACGTCCATCAAGGTGGTGTGAAATGCGGTGTAGTTTGAGGTGGCCATTGGTAAGGCGGTTATGGTGGCGATCTGGGTGGGCACGGCGTCGATGGTTGTCGGTGTGAGTTCGGCTATGGCCTCCGTTTGCATGTAGCGGTGCTGAAGCTGCCACTCGTCGTTGGCCTCCAGCAGCACCGCGCCGATCAGCCTGACGATAGCGCCTTCGTTGGGACAGATGCCGACGACATCGGCGCGGCGTTTGACCTCTTTCTCTATCCCGGTTCTCCACGTCAACTGCTACATCGCGCCTCCTGCATATTTCAGCCTACTCAACTTTGCAGCAGGCCAGGTCAGCCTGCTGATGATGGTGGAGAGCATGCAAAACCGTGGGGGTCATCCGGCGATTGACATTGGATAGACGTCATTTGCGGGACGGAACTTCGGGTAGGACCGTCGGAATGAGGCTTCCAGGGTGCCGTCGAGGACGGCGACCCGCACGTCGAGGAAGGGTTGCACGGTCCACCTGTTCCACCGCATTTGCTGCTTCTTGATCATCCGCTTCGAAATGATTTCGTTGATGGCGCTTTCGACGAATGCAGTCGAGATTGGCTCACCTCGCCGCCTCCGGGCACCGTAGTTCACCAGCCCGGACTGGTTCGTCTCGAGATAGGCGAGCAGATCGTCAAGGTGGCGGCGCAACACTTCGACGCCGGCGATCTGACGGATACTTTTGGCTTCGGTCCATCGGCGGGTCGCCGCAAGCTTAATCAGGCAGCCCTTCCAGCGCCCGTGCCAGAGGCGCCATTTGGCGCGTTCGATGTCGTGCCGCTTCTGACTGCCCAGATAGGCGTCAGGCGTTCCCGTGCCGAGACCGGTTGCAGTCTGCAACGCATGCTCGAAACGCATCGCAATATCAAACCAAGTCCAACACGACGGTCGCGTCCGGCAGCACGCGGCGCTGAAGACGCTGCAAGCCCGTGTCACCGTCGGACAGCACGGTGGCCGGCGTTCGATCAGTCACCCCAGCTTCGCGCCAGTGCATCTTTGAACGGCTCGGGTGACGAACTGTTACGCGCGAACGCAAACCGATGCTGCTCTCCAGCGGCGCCGATGATCTTGCCCGCAACCACTTCGAAGTTTCGTTCCGGCCGTCGATGGCAGTTCCGCACATAGCCTCCATCAAGGCCGACGATCACTGGCAGAGTGACCGTATCGGACGTCGGTAACTGCGCAGCGGCGGCGGACGGCAGCTTCGCCACCGTCGATCCGACCCGCATGGTCCGGTTGCGCGTTGTGCCGGCATTCGCGGCACTGCCGATCGGGAGCAGTTCGGACAACAGCTCCGCCACCCGAGCGAACGGTGCAAGTGCAGAAAACTTTGCCGTTATATACGCAAGCTCGGGTGAGATGCCGCCAACGCCCGCCACCGCCGGAAAGCTCATCGGCTCGGCCAGATCGGCTCGGCAATAGCACGCGCACAATCTGCGGATCCGGACCCGAACGGCGCCGAAGACAGAACGAAATGTCGCGGGGTAGTAACCCTTGCTCGAGAGGGTTGCCCCGCAGTGCCCGCAACAACGTGACTGCTCGCCGACTGCGGCGATCTGGGCGGGGACGATCTGCGCCTGAATGGCTGCTGCCAGCCGCTTGCCCTCGTCCAGCGTCAAGCCCACGGTTTCGGCGGTCGCTTGCCCTCGTCCAGCGTCAAGCCCACGGTTTCGGCGGTCGCCACGTTCTCACGTTTAATCACCGCCACCTCGGTCTCGGACACGGCACCTGATCCCAGCTCGGCAACCAGCTTCAAACGCCAGACCAGTTTCGCCATCGTGTCCAAATCCCACAGCCAAAGCCTCAGATTACCCCATCACGATCATACCCCCACAGTTTTGCGTGCTCTCTCGCACGTCCGCTCCGCCCAGCCGCGGTTGGCGTCCACCAACACGACCCGTGCCCCGGCCTCGGCCAGCAGGATCGAGGCCGCACGGCCGTTTCCGATGTCATCCACGCGCGCTCCCGCCCCCGTAACGATGGCGACCTTGCCCCGCAGGTCCTGTGAGTTGCGCGTCTGCTCGTTCTCGCTCATGCGACAATATTCTCCCTGGGAACAGTCGGGATCAGACCGTCAGCACGATCTTGCCGAGGTGCCGGTTCTCGCGCATGTGCTCGAGCGCCTGGCTGGCTTGCTCCAGCGGGAAGGTCCGGTCCACCGGAAGGGCGAGGCGTCCCGCTTCCAACGCGGGCCACAGCTCCGCTCGCATACGCCGATTGATCTCGCGCACCTCCTCGACGCTGCGGGTCCGGAATGTGACGCCGATGTAGGAGATTCGGCGTGCGGCATGGAGGTCGAAGTCGAACGGTCCCGCCTGACCGCCGAGCCGACCGACGTTGACGATGCGCCCCTTGATGCGGGTGGCCTGGAGGTTGCCGCGCGAGACGGGGGCCGAAACCATGTCCACCACCAGGTCGACGCCCTCGCCACCCGTGGCGTCCAGCACGGCGCGAGGCCATCCGTCATCGACGGTGTCGACCACGCCCGTGGCCCCGAACGCCGGCAGGCGCTTGCGGTGCGCCGGGTTGCGCGAGCCGCCGAGGATCGTGGCGGCGCCGAGCTCGCGGGCGATCTGCAGGCCCATCAGCCCGACTCCGGAACTGGCGCCCTGGATCAGCACCGCCTGTCCGGCTTGCAGGGCGCCGTTGGTCACAAGCGCGTCGTGCATGGTCTGTAGCGCGATCGGCAGCGTGGCTGCCTGAACCCACCCCATGTTGCTGTCCGGAACCGGGCTGACCCGGCCGCGGTCGGTCACGGCGTATTCGGCATAGCCACCGTTGCCGGACGCCATCACGCGGTCGCCCGGCTTGACCTCCGTGACGTTGGCGCCGACGTCGGCCACCTCGCCGGACCATTCCAGGCCGATGCCGGCACCGGCGCCTCCGTGGCTGCCATGCGCCTGGGCGGCCGCCATGGCCAGCTCGGCGCGGTTCAGCCCGGCGGCGTGCACCCGGACCAGCACCTCGTCCGGACCGGGCCGGGGCGTGGGAACGTCGCGCAACTCCAAGCCGGCCTCGGTGATGATCATGGCGCGCATGGTGTTTCCCCCGCTATGGAGGCCCGTTGTAGATCGGGATGCCCGCTAGACCCAGGCCATGCCTGCTCTGCTCCGCACGCCGCCGCCGGGCAATGGACCGGGAAGCCGTGCTGGACGAGACTGTTGCGGAACGGGCGATCGCCTGTTCCGCAGGAGCACGCCATGACGGAAGAACGCTTCAAGCCCATTCCGCAGGAGGAGATGACGCCCGGGCAGGTCGCCATGTTGGAGGCAATCACCGCCGGTCCGCGCGCCGGCAACCTGCGCGGCCCGTTCAAGGCGCTGCTGCGCAGCCCGGACCTCGGCAACCGCCTGCAGCACGTGGGTGCCTATATCCGCTTCGGCAGCAGCATTCCGACAGCTTTGAACGAACTGGCCATCCTGCTCGCGGGGCGAAAGTGGAACGCACAATTCGAATTCTACGCGCACCGCCAGCTCGGCCTGGCCGCCGGCATGCGCCCGTAGGTGGCCGACGCCATCGCCCTTGGCCGCCGTCCCGACGGCATGGATGAGGACGAGACGTTGGTCTGGACCTTCTGCACGGAGCTGCTGGAGACCACGCAGTTGTCGGACGAGACGTTCGCTGCCGCGGTCGGGCGCTTCGACGAACAAGGCGTCCTCGATCTGGTGGCGGCGCTGGGCTACTACAGCCTGGTTTCCATGATCCTCAACATGGACCGCGTGCAGCTTCCCACTGGCGAGGAGCTGCCGCTCAAACCGCTGGGCTAGCGAGGCTTTCCTCCGATGTCGTCGTCACAGCAAGACGGTGCCAACGGAAAGACGACGCGTTGCACAAAACAAGCTTTGGTCTCAGCGACCCCTGTGAGGGTAAGTATGGCTACGCCCGTGGCTCGCGAGTAAGCGAGCGGAAGTTGAATTGTTCGTTTGGCAACGGGCGGTTCTGCGAGAAGTCGGAAGCAGCTGGTTCTGACCGTGTGGTCGGCGTCCACTTACCCGCACTTCCTACTCCAGAGCTGCCATTCCGCTTTCGTGAAGAGTTTCGGACGCTTCTTGGCGTACGAAAGTTTCCGAAGATTGAGGTGGTCCCGCCTGGTTGGACAGTTTGGCGGCCAAGTTAAGCTTGGTTCTGGTTGTCTTCAGGCCGCCAATCGTTCCGCCATGCTGACCCCATACGCCTCGTCGGGCGTGCGCCCCGCCAGGGTCGAATGGGGTCGCCTTCCGTTATAGTAGCTGATCCATCGCGTCAGCCCAGCGCGCAACTCGGACCCTGTCTCGAACGCGTGCAGGTAGACGCACTCATACTTCAGGCTCCGCCACAGCCGCTCGATGAAAACATTGTCCATCCAGCGTCCGTGGCCGTCCATTGAGATGCGCACCTGGGCTCCCCTCAGCACGCCGGTAAAGTTCGCAGAGGTGAATTGGCTGCCCTGGTCGGTGTTGAAGATCTCGGGACGGCCGAAACGACCCAGGGCTTCCTGCAGCGCCTCGACGCAGAACGTCACGTCCATGGTGTTGGACACCCGCCAGGCCAGCACCTTCCGGGTCGCCCAGTCCATGACCGCCACCAAATAAAGAAAGCCACGACGCATCGGGATGTAGGTGATGTCGGCGCACCAGACCTGGTTCGGACGATCCACACGCATACCCCGCAGCAGGTAGGGGTAAATCCGGTGCTCGGGGTGCGGCACCGTCGTGCGCGGTCGCTGGTAGATCGGCGTCAGACCCATCCTAGCCATCAGCCGCCGAACCCGCTTGCGGCCGACCTCATGCCCCTCTCGACGCAGGTGCCGCGCCATCTGCCGCGAGCCATACCAAGGCGTTTCCAGGAACTGCGCGTCGATCAGGCGCATCAGCGCCAGGGTTTCTGCCGTCTCGCAAACCGGCTGGTAGTAGAACGATGACCTGCTGATCGACACCAGCTCGCATTGCCGCATGATCGACAACTGCCCGTGCTCCGGCGCGATCAGTCCACGTCGCTGCTCGACGCTCATCGACCGGAGGCCTTCGCTAAAAAATCCCGCTCCACCAGCAGCTGGCCGATCTTGGCGTGCAGCTTCTCCAGCTGACCGAAACCATAAGGAAGCAGGTGCGCGCGGGCGGGAAGTCGTAGCGCCTTCATAGTACCGACGAAGACGGGGAACCGGGCTCACCGGGACCCGGCGGAGGGAAGGGAGGCGCCTTGAGTAGAGAACCGTTGACCTGACACATGGGAGGGGACTCTGGACCCCACAAACCTGTCCACACACCGACAACGGATAGCCGATTTGGCGAGGACGAAACGGGGAACGGCGCTGTGCTCGCTCCACCACGTCATCGATCTGGATTGGATGCTGGAGGCCTATCGGCTGACCCGCAAGGATGGTGCGCCCGGCATCGACGGCGTCACAGCGGCGGACTACGACGTGAACCTGGAGGCCAACCTTCTGGACCTCCTGGAACGCATCAAGTCCGGACGCTATCGGGCGCCGCCGGTCCGCCGGACCTACATCCCGAAGGCGGACGGCTCGCAGAGGATGCTCGGCATTCCAACCTTCGAAGACAAGGTGGCGCAACGCGCCGTGACGATGGTGCTGGAGGAAATCTATGAGCAGGACTTTTTGTCCTGCTCATACGGCTTCCGCCCGGGACGGTCGGCTCACCAGGCGCTGCGGACGTTGCAGAACGTGCTCTGGGCCAAACGACTGTATTGGGTGCTCGATGTCGACATACGCAAGTATTTGGATGCTGTTTCATAGTGCCCCCAGGTTTATGAGACTGCGTAGTCGAGCCCGCGTATCAAGTATATCTCTTTGATTAGCATAGCTAATTTTAGTTATCGATGGTCAATCCAAGTGCGACCCCGTCATTCATTACATCGTGCGACACTTCAGTCGCGCCCAAAGCCCTTGGGTGGCACGATGCTCTGCAGTTCAGATAGATCAAGGTCACAGATCGCGCGCAAGGCGTCGGCTGTGGCGCTGGCGGCCATGTTTTCCGGCAAAGCATCGAGCCAAGCCTGATAATCGCCTTGAAGTTCCTGCAACTCGGCAACGGCGTCGTGCTATCTCTGAACGCGGCTGCGACGATCTGCGGGTCTGCGGTAACGGAGCGTGGGCGCGCGCTCCGCCTGCTTGGCCCTGTAACGGGCTTGCCGCTCCGTATGGGTCATAGTCTTGCCCGACGAGGGTTTTGGTCCTGGCTTCATGGTTCAGGGTTCTTGCGGTTAACGCCGCTGTAACTCGTCACGTGACGAGTTACAGCGGCAGGTCGACGATCGCCTTCAGGCGGGCTCAAAGAGGGTCGGGTGCCGGTCGGCAAGCTTGATCCGTAATCCGACCTGCCCACCCTTGGTCACATGTGCTGCTTCGATCTCGCCACGCTTTACACGTTGCCCTCCGTGCCAACGATGATGAGACAGCGACCCCCCGGAAGTTTACCCTTGAGGGCGCGTAGGATTTCTCACTCATGCCCATGCACGCGACACAGAAC
>JAABUK010008308.1_pt1 | contig 14619 bp, 1 predicted proteins | sample 5559141 | NCBI WGS metagenome assembly JAABUK01 (sample SAMN10711869, study PRJNA513367) | rock metagenome | isolation source: Antarctica rocks | place: Antarctica: Victoria Land, Pudding Butte nord | collected 2016-01-03
CCAAAGCCAGGCAGAGCAAAGCCAGGCAGAGCAAAGCCAGGCAGAGCAAAGCCAGGCAGAGCAAAGCCAGGCAGAGCAAAGCCAGGCAGAGCAAAGCCAGGCAGAGCAAAGCCAGGCAGACCAAAATCAGTGTGCAGCGACGAAGCTTACCGCAGACACGGTGCTATTCAAAAGGGGCAGGGGGCAGGGGGCAGGGGGGCAGGGGTACGAGTACATAGGCGCAAGAAAACCAAAAACAAAAAAAAACAAAAAAAAACAAAAAACAAAAAATCAAGAAAATCCTCTATAAGCGATGAGATGATACAGTGTAATCTTCGAGAGACTGGCCACCTCTCGAAGTGAACCACTAAATCTCCTCATCGCGGACGGGGGAAAACTCCGTACTCTCCTCCTCCAGGATTGAGGATGGCGGATTAGATAGACACGCTGGAATGTCAAAGGGTAGTTCTAGAGCGACGTGATCATTTCTGCATTCTTCCTCGAGAGACTGGCCACCTCTCGAGAAGGGAAGCTTTGATGTCACCTCGATGGAGTACCTTAGTGTAGAAAAGAATTCGTAAGACTATAAATTCTTAGATTGATGACGAACGTACATTCGTAATCGACAAGGTCATGCGTGCTCCATGAAGTGGTGATAGTTGATTGATTAGCTGTTCCTCCTCGAGGAATATGCCGCGTAGTGAGTGGCGAGAGTAGTTACGGAATTGTAGCGTAATAGAGAGAGAGGCAGTTCATCAAACGCAGTACATGGATTTGAAGTATATCTGGCAAGCGCCTACTAAATCCGTCAAGTTGAATTGGCTGTACGCTGGAAGTTCATGAAGTGGTTGATTTGATTCGCTATCTGTCTAATTTCGTTTCTATGGCTGTCTTAATAGCTTGGGTATCCTTAGTTCGAATGCATGATACCTCTCCACAGAGTAGATAAAATGTATGTCAGCGCCCATTCGCCATGCTTCGGTACCCAATGTGTCAGCCATGGCAAGACATTCGATCGTACCAGCTACCAAGAAAAAGTGGAGGCCTCCTACCACCACGTACTTAGACCCTAGACTACTCCTCACTGCTATCATTATGCCTCCTCTTCTTCTGGGGAGAGCCTTTGATCTTCTTTGTAGCCTTCTCAGCCGTCTTGTCAGCAGCTTTCTGGGCGGCTTCAGTCAATCTCTTCTTGTGCTCGCGGCGCACGTAAGTATGGATGGAGTCGTGGAGATCCTTCTTCTCGGTAAATCTGGTGCTACCACCCCATTCCATGATATTGTGTAGCTCCATACGAATATCCTCACGATTCTTTTCCTCATTGAGCGTATGCGACGCGATCCTATTCATATGATAGTATCCCGGATTAGGCCCCTCGTACCAGTGGACCCAAACTTCCACGACCTTGGGCGTGAGAGTGGCGGAATACACAAAGCATTTCTCGTCAGGCCCTGCGGTATCGGCGACTTCCCCTAGAATGTCACGCAATATTCGTTCTGCATGTACGAGGGTGGCGCCTCCGCGGCGAGCTTGGTTCTCTGCTTCGGCATGGGAGCCGGCGTCAGGCTTTCCCTCAACGATAAGAAACGCATGGTGCATTCCAGGCGCGATTCCAAGAAGGGCTGCGATCCCCTCTGGCAGAGGGACATTATGTAGAGGAGGAAATCGATCTCTCTTGACTCCGAAAGTAAAGTCTGGTCTAGGGTTTGTCATGCCTGTAGACTTCGCTAACAGCTTCGCTATAGCGATTTCTGAATCTTGATTGCATGAGCTCGGAACCAGTGTCTTGAGGAATTCGCGGTCCGTAGTTTCCACTATCCCCTCTTCCATCAGGAAGTCCCTGTAGATCATTTGCTCCTGTTTCAGCTGCTTCTTCTCCGCGTCCGTGAAATCATCCCTCTCTTTGACCAAATGGTAGCCGTCCTTCATGAGTAAGGGAAAGATCTTTCGCAGGAATGTGGCTTCGTTCATGCGCTCATAGCAATCAAGGTATACCTCGAATTTTCTGTGTGAGCCCAGCTTCATCGTGGAGTCTCGCTTTGCGAGAACGATACGCTTTACCTTCTCTTTGAAGTCAGGATAGCTGTCGAAAGCGGCTCTGTCATTGTGCATTAGATGATTGAGAGTCATCATCTGGCCAACAGTGTCTGCATTCTTCAGTTCCTTCAGTCCTGCTACGGACTTGCTCGGACTGGTATTATTGGCGGGAGTGTGGGGATCGCTGCTCGATATCGTGCTAGTTCTGCTTGAAGGGGTGCCAAGCTGGACAGGCGGATTCATATTGCCAGTGATCCGTTGTAGCGGTCGCCCTCTTTTGCGCAACGAAGGCCTGTCTCCTAGGAATTGCGAAGGTAGAGGCTCCGAGTCACGACGGCGTTTGAGAGGACGGCTAGGCGTGTCTTGATAGGGTAGTGATGTTGAGGAGATTTGTAGTATTGTGGAGGAATGTGAGGTTGAGGAGGGCTGCGAGGCGGAGGGGGTCTGTAGAGGAGTCTGGATGTGTCTAATCCAATCGAGAATTGATGAGGAGGAAAGGCTTTCGGTGGCCTCGGCGGTTGCGAGGGGATGATCTTCGTCGTTACTGGTGTAACTCATCTCTGTGACAAGGTAAACGGGGAGAAGGGTTTTAAGGTAGGTAAAAGCATGATTCAGGCCAGTTAGAAATATATGTAAAGTTGCGGAGTCGCTGTCTCGATGGCTGATTCGATTGGCGGGGCTTCGACTCTCAGCTGGAAAAGTAGCTGCTTGTCGAGGACAAAGAGTAGCAACAGCCGTTTATATCGTAACCCGAGTCGGGCTAGGAGGAGAGGCGGAGGAAGAAGACTCAACTGAGTACAGGATTGGTGCTAGTAGATGATGAACATAGCTTCAGAGATCTTGCTGGACAATGGGCTATTGGTCAAAACTAGCAAGGTAAATACAAGGCTCGAAAGGGTTATAAACGCGGAATGATCCGCTCCGTGTAGGAAGCTTTGAGAGTTAGCGTATCTTGGCACCCTCGTCCTCCAGGAAGCTTGACGTACTCTAATAGAGGCACTCTAATAGAATATTATTATTTTAAGTAGAATCTCCGTTATAATCTCGCTCGAATAAATTTAATATAACTTAGTAAACCTACCCTACGTACTAAATATATAATATTAATTAAATATTAATTAATTAATTACTTTATTAATAAAAGAGTTCCGCGAATATTTTCCTAATAAAGTTATTAATAGTATTTACTAGTTATTAAAGAAACCCCGTCGATTAAAAATTCTAATTTATCGATAATTTATTTCCTCTTTTTATTAATTAATAACCGATAGTTATAATTATTCTAGAATATTATTTATCTTTTCCTCCGTTTCTCTTTTATTTTAACTTCTCTAACTCTATTTATTTATCTCGTTAATAAATATTATTGATAAAATTATAACGATATCGATAAATTTGAACACTCCTATTAAAACCCGAGTTATCGACCGCGCGGATAGAGTTAATAATATCTTATTAGTAATTTTTCTTAAATCGAACTATTAATAAAAGATTTTTTTGAATTCGAATTTACGAGTAAAATAATAAATATTTTATTAGTAAATCGAGGATCTAAATAGTAATTATTAAACTAAATATAATAACTTTAAATTAATTTTAATAGAATTAATAATTTTAATTAATTATATATATTATTATTATTATTAATAATAATATTTAACGATAATTATTAACGCTAGCGATTTACTAGACTCGAAATAATAAGTTTTAATTAAAATTATTATAGAGATAATATTTAGAGTTATCTCGAGATTATATATATCTTTATATATATCTTTACGTATATTATTTCGTATATTATAATTTCGTATATAATTATATCTATTATAATTATATATATAATTACGAATATTATAACTTATATTATAATCTATATTATAATATATATTATAGTATATATTATTAAATATATAATAGAGATTTTCGTTTATTATATAAATTATTAATAATTTAATAAGCTACTAAATTAATTTAAAATAAATATTATATATTAATAGAAAATTACCTAGACTCTCGATTTCCTAGTTTTATAAAACCTCGAGTCGATATTTAATATAGAGTTTTAATATAAAATCGTATATAATTTTCTAATAAAGTTAATAATATTTAGAATTACTAATATTTACTTTTCAAATTTATCGATAAATTAAATCTCTACGAATTATTTAATTAATTTATATATTTATTTTAATCTAATTAATTTACTAATAAGATAATTCCTTAAATAAATTTTTTGAAAAAAACGTAATTATTTAATATTTTAATCATAGTCTAGTAATCGTATTTATTAATTATTAAAGAAATTTTACGAAGTAAAATCTCTAATTTATTATCGATTTATCTTATTTACTCTTAACTAGTAATTATTAATCCCTATTTATTCTAAGAATATTACTAGTCTTTTTTTATTTTTTATTTTTTTATTTTCTTATTCTATATTATTATCTAAAATTCGATTAAATTATATTATAGGCCCGTAGATTTTATTATCGTCGTGAGTTAAATAATATCTACGACTCTTTAATTTTATTATTTTAGTTTTTCTCTTCTTCTTTTTAATTAATCTAAATATTTTACTCGTTTTAAAAGTAATTTAAATTTATATATCTCTAATTAAAGAGAGTTAATTTAATTTAATTATTTATATTATTTATTATATAGTTTATATATATATTTGATATTTATCCTAGTTTTTTCTGAAAGTCGAATATAGTTATTTATAGAATATATTTCATTTTATTTCTCGTTACTTCGAAATAATAAAATAAAAATATATAATTTATATTTTATCTCATTAATCTATATAAATATTTAATATTATAAATTCTTAATATATTTATTTAATTAAGAAACTCGTAAAATTTATTTTACTATATTTAAATAATATTATTATAGAATATTTAGTTTTCTCTTTTTTAATTATAGTAGTTAAATCTCTTTTTAAATAAATCTCTTCTTGAATAAATTTCCTTCTCAAATAAATCTCTTTTATAAATAACCCTTTTCCTTAAATAAATCTTTTTTTTAAATAAGTCGCTTTCTTAAATAAAGATTAAATAATATATAAAGCCCGTCGTTTTATAACTAGTCCACTATTTTATTTATTATTAAAGAGTCTATTTTTTAATTTTTCAATCGATGACTTTAGTATTTATTTCTTAATATTTTTTTAACCGAGTTCGTTTAGTTCTTCTTTCATTATATAATAATTATTATTTTATACTATTTTAATTTTTAGAGCTCGAAGTACCTAAATCTCTTTCTCGATTATTAATAATATAATTATTTAATATTTCTTTACCCTAGAGTTTATTTTAAATATATATATATATAATATAGAACTAGAGAGATTCTACGACTTATCTAGTACTTTAATATTATAAATTATTTAATTAGAATCTAATTAAAGCGATTATTATTTTAGATTTAGAAACTAGGTTTAAAATAATTATAAATTTTCTAATATATCTCTCCGTCGCTTTAATCGTTATTATAACTTAATATAATATCGAGGCTATGAATATTAATATCAATATTATTATTATATTTTATATCTTTTTATAATTTTTAAAAATAGTACTTTGTCGATTTAGTAGGATATTTAATAATATAATTTTAATTAATTACTCTTATTTTAGATTAAATTAAACTAAATATAATCTCTATTCTAGTTTTAGATTATTATATAAGTTTGATATTATAAAGTTTACTCTTAATTCGATAATTATATTCTTAATATTTACCGTTAATTTTATATTAAATTTTCCTTGTATCTAAAATATATAGAAAGCTCGTAGTTCGAGAGGGCGAGAAATATACCGTAGCGTAATAAATATCGTAAATATATATCGTAGGCTCGGTTAGATTAATATAGTTAACTCTTGTACTTTTATTATATATAAGTAAATAAAAATCGTTAATAAAACTCTTTATTTATATTAATAATCTCGTTTTAATATATATCTCAATTAGTAATATATTAAAGAATAAGAATAATCTCGATTAAATTAGTAATCTCTTTAAGATTACTATTATTATTGTTTTAATAATACTTATTTTATTTAATAAAGATATTAATATTACTTTATTTAATACAAAGCTCGTTAATTAATTAATAATAAAATTTAATACTCGTTTCGTTTATTAAATTATATAAAAATCTTTTCCACGAGACATTATTGTATATTCTCGTTATACTTAGTTATAATAAGTTAATTACTTTTCTTTTACTATTTTAATACTAATTTTATATTATTTAATATAAATTAATATAAATTTATTCGTAGTATTTATATAAAGTATTAATACGTTATATACGCCTACGCCTCGCTATAAGGCGCTAGTACGTTATATATATTTATACTCCGCTACCTCTATAATATTATTATTTATCGATACGAGGTTCTAGTTTTAATATCGCGGGGTTCTAACTTTTAATAATTTTATATTAAATTAATATTCCCTCGTATTATTAGAATCTTTAGAGATTAGTTTTATTATTAAATCTAGGATTTAAAAACTACCTAGTAATAAACTCTATAATTATTTTACGTTTTTAATATTATTCCTAAATCGTTAACTCTACGCTAGCGGCCTTGGGTTTTATAATTTACTAATTTACTTTTATTAATTATTATAATAATATTAGTAATATATTAAAATTATATTTAGTTTTTCAATAATAGTCGTCTTTAAGACTTTATTTAATATATTTAAAAATATAATAAATTCATAAAACTTCGATTCGGGATAATTCGTTTTATTTTATTTTTAAAAATTATTATATTTATTATCTAGAAGTATTTTAGATAGTATTTTATTTGAAAATATATCTAGAAATATTTTAGATAGTATTTTATTTGAAAATAAATCTAGAATAAATAAAGAATATTTTTTATTATTTTAATTTATATTATAGTCTTTAATAATAAATTTAATATTTTTATAATATTCGGTATTTTATTTATAACTAGATATTATATTACTTTATATATATTCTATATAATAATCTATTCTCTTACTTTTAGAGATTCTAGATAATTTATATATAAAATATTATTCAATTTTATTATTAATAAAGAGGAGAATAAGACTCTTTAGAAAAGTTTATTTAATTATTAGAATCTCTTTTCTTTCTCTCTTCTTTCTCTTTACTCGCTAAGAATTATAAGAATTTCTTAAATAATTTATTTCTCTTCTTTCTTTAATTAGATTTAATTTTTATATCTCGATTAAATTTAACGGAATCTTATATACGTTCTTATTTTACGAGAGTATATTTACTTTTTAAATTATTTATATAAATCTAAAATTAATAACTTTAAAGACTTTATTATCGGAGTATATTTACTTCGTTTATACTTCTTTATCTATTTTGTATTTTTGATATATATTTTTGATATTAAATATTCTAGTAGAATTTAGTACCTTAATATAAGCGGCTTTATAATATAGTAATTTTAATAATTTTCTAGATACTCTTTAATATTTTATTTAAATATTATTATTATTATTTCTACTCTTAAACTTTAGTTTTTTAAAGACTAGATACAAGATTTTTATATTCTTTTTATCTCTTTTCAAAATAATCTTCTCGTTAATTTTTTCTAAATATAGTATATACTATTAAGACTCTCCGTTTAATATATTAATATAATATCGATAGGATTTAAATTAGTACTTTTAGAGAGGAGTATCAAGAATAAATAAATAAAAGATTTCGTATTAATAATTAAATATAACTAGATAAATTTAACAAACTTAATTAATAGTTAAATAAATATTTATATTTAGAATCTATAATTAAAAGTTTTAAAGGAAGTTAAATACGAAGCTCCTATTTACTAGGAAATATAATCTATATAAAGAAGAGAACTACTCTATTTATTTATTTATTCATTTATTCATTTATTTATTTATTTATTTATTTATTTATTTATTTATTCCTATATTAAGTAATTAAGTAGTTAAATATTATTTATTTATTTACTAGTCTATATACTATATCTAATAGTAAATAACCTTTTAGTTTATTAAATATATTAAATATATTAAGGCCCTAAAAGAATCTCAATTATAATATTATTTCTTTTTTCTAACCTTCTTTATTCTTAAAGATAATTTTATATCTTTTTATTAAATAAAATAATATAATAATTTATAGGAACGGGTGATTTTTTAAAATTTTATAATTATAATTACTTACTCGCGCTACGCGATATATTAAATTAAATATCGATTATCCTCTTTATCGAAGAAGTATAGAGAGTATATTAAAACCAGAAGAAAATATAAATCCTTAAAATCCGTTATTAATTTTATAGGTATTAATAAGACTCTAAAGCGCTTAGAGTATAAAGAATAAGAAATTAAAATTATATAAAAAATAGCTAACGAGGCCGCTTCCGCGGCGAACGATATTATTTGTTAAAAGAATATAAAGTTAAAAAGACTTCGCTAATAAAAGAAATTCTTAAAGGAGTATAAATAAAAGATATTTAATAAAGATTTTATAAATATAGAGGAGTTAGAGCGTTTTAAAAAAACTTAAAAAATTTAATTTAATAAAATATATAATAATTAAAACTCTTTACCTCGATAATTTTATATCTTTAAAATTCTTTTTATTAAAGATCTACGATTAATTTTCTTAGATTATAATCTTTAAAACTTTTTTAAAACTTCTTAATAATTAACTAGGTTTATTAATAGTTCCTAAATATTCCTCGATTTATTATATTCTTTTTATTTAATAAGGTAGTTTTAATTTTTATAATTTAGAATCTTTTCTACCTCGAACTCCGTTTCTTCTTTAATTTAAAAATAAAAAGTATTTTATAAAAGTATTAAAGAGTCTACTAGGTCTAATAAAGAGATATAAAATATTAAATATATTTTAGCGTCGGCTAGAAGATTTAATTTATAATTAATTAATTCTTTACTTTTTTTAATCGAAAATAGTCCGATTTTAATATAATTAAATTTTTTACCCGGTTTTTTATTCTTTATATTTTTTATAAAAAGATATATTTTATCTCCCGCCTTTAATTAAAAATACTCTTTTCGATATTTATTTATTATCTTTTTTATCCGAGTATTTATTAGGTTAATTTAGGTCTATATATCTCGGTATAATATCTTTATATTAATTATATCGATTAAAACCTTCTAGGCGTTTAGTTCCTATTTAGATTTAAAAAATATATTAGTATATTTACTATAATTCGCGAAGAACGGTATAAGTTTTATAGTATTAAATTACGCGTTATTAAATGTTAATTAAACTATAAATAAAAACTTTACCTAATTATTTTATTTCTTATTAATATAATATCGTAAATACGTTTTGATTATTTAGTTCGTTCGCTCCGTTTATTTATTAATTTATAAATAATATATAGTTAATATTCGTAATTTAGTTTTAATAATATTAACTAGTATCTTCTAATAATTAGAAGTAAATTATTTATCCTTATTAAAAATAATCGACCTAGGAATACTTTAATCCCGGATTAAATTAATCAAGTAGTATAAAGATAATTTATTCTACTTTATAAATCTCTTTAATTAATACTATTATAGTATATTTATTAAATTTATTATAGATTATTATTATAGAATTAAAGGCCTCTATTATAATAGGGTTTTTTAATTTTAATAGTTTAATAATAAAGTCTATAATAATATCGTCCTAGAGTATATTTAATACTAGGGCGAATTAAATTTAATTAGATTTAATATACTTTATAGACTTATTCTACTAGTATTTAATATATTCTTTAATATATTTCTTAACGTGCGATTATAACCCTAGTACGTTATACTCTCTATAAATTAACTTTATAGTTTTAGTAATTTTAAAGTATTCTTAAACTAGGTTATTATAATAATCACGGATAATTTCCTTTAAATATCTCTTAGGAAGATAGGTTTTTTTATTATATTTTAATAATTTAGCCTATAGTTATTAATTTCTTAATAGTTTAATTAAGATATTATTTTTATATTCCCCTCGTATATTATTAATAATTCCGGGAATAAAACTATATAGTATCGCTACTAGTTATTATACTAGAACTAGCGATCTATCCTATTATTAAATAAGAATTAATTATATTACTATGTTCTTATCCTCTATAGAAACCTCTCGTTTATTAAATATATCGGCGCGGCCGTTATCTTTTCTAGGGGTATAGAAGATTTTAATTTTATATTATTTTAATAATTCTAATTATCTAATTTATCTCTTATTTAACTATTTAATAGTAGTAAAGTTAAGAAGATTTTTATAGTTTATAAAGATAATAAAGTCTAAATAACTTTTTTTATAAATCTTTTATTATTTTCATACCGATACTATTATTAATAATTCCTTATTTATTTTAATACCGATACTACTATTAATAATTCCTTATTATAAATATTATAGTTCTATTCTATTAATAATATCTTTCGTAATACTATATAATAGAGTATTATTTACTATCTCTTTATTAGTAGATATAAGTTCTTATTATAAAGTTTAAAATATTAGTCTCGATCCGAGTTAATTTATTACTTCGAAAGGAATATAGTACCGGCGGTTTCTTATAAATCTTTTTAAATACTTCGAAAGATTATTATTATTCTTTTTCTTATTAGAAAGTAATATTTTTCTTTATAATATCTATTAGTAATAAAGTCTTTTTAGAGTAATTTTTAATAAATCTTCTATTAAAGTTTACGAATCCTAAGAAACTTAATATCGTTTTAATATTATATAATATAGATTATTTTTTAATACTCTTAATCTTTTTAGGGTTTATATAAATACCTTTAATATTAATTATAAATTTAAAGAATTCGACCGATGTTTTATAAAACTCGTATTTCTCTAACTTAAAGAGAAGTCTAGTTAATAATAAATAAATTAAGATATTTTATATATATTAAATATATTCCTCCTTATTAGTAGAGTAGATTCAGATATCATCGAGGTATATAATTACCGTTATATCTAGGTATACTTATAGAATATTATTAATTAATATTTAGTAGGTTACTAGTACGTTAATAAATCCGAAGGGTATTATTAAATATTTATAATAATCGTATCTAGTTCTAAAAGTAATTTTCTATTCCTCGCTTTTTTTTATTCGAATTAGATTATATACGCCTCGAAGATCTAATTATATAAAGATTTTTACTATTATAAACCGATCCTATAACTCGCTAATATTTAGTAGAGAGTACTAATTTTTTATTATAGTATTATTTAATTTTCGGTAGTTTTTATATAGTTATAAACTTCTATTCTTTTTTATTATAAAAAGAATTAAATAACTTATTAATAATTTAAATTCTCTAATAAATTCTTTTTTAAGATTCTCGTCGATATACCCGCGAAATACTCCGAGTTCTTTTTCTAATAAAGTATAAATAAGTCTAAATATTAATTAATTATTTAATTTAAATTCGATTTTATAATCCTACGACTAATATTTAGGTAAAACTTTTATAATTATTTCTTTTTAAAAAAGATATTTCTATTATTAATACTATTTAGAGATATTATAAGATTTATTTTTATTTTTAAAAATTTTAATTTATTCGCCTTATTAACCTCTTTAGTTAATATATATCGAGTCGGATCTTTATATAAGATTATTTTTATTTAAAGATAAAATATTATAGGTTTCGACCGAGTTATAATTCGACTTCTTAACTATAATTATTCTTTATAAATATATAAATATTATACTAGCGATATCTTTAATATATAGAAATATAAATACTCTTTTCTTTTAATTAATTAACCTCTTTCTAACGACCCCCGTTATAAAAATAATAATAAATTCGAAGGTATTACTACCCCCGAAGAGATTTTAAAAATATAGTTTAAAGTTATTAAAGAAGAAAATCGTCGCCTTAAATAATAATAAAAATTAAAAGTATTATAAATTTAAAATTTAAAATTATATAATCCTATTATTTCTATACTCGCTAACGGAGCGCTAGCGGAATTTAATATTTTTAATAGAGGTTTCTTAATTATTATACCTACCGGTATAATAATAATTAATTTGATTAAATTTAATAGAGATATTTTTATTAGAGCGAAAATACTACGCTTTAATAAAATACGTTTTTATAAAGATATAAACGAAGGTAAATATTTCCGCTAGTTCCGCGATATAAATATTAAATTTTTAATTAGTCTTAAATATTTTACCACTAATTATTTAAGGATTATATATTATATAAACTCGTTAAAAAGTAACTCTTTAACGTAATAATATAAATAGTATAATTTATATAATTTAATTAATATTGTATTTAACTTTTTTAAGAAGTTCCTTTTTAATTTAATAACGGATTTAATTAACCGTTGTTTTTTTATTTATAAAAAATAGGAGGAAATCAAATAATAATTTAATTAAATAATATTATTATTTAAAGTTTATTTTAAAGAAATAAAAATTTAACTACCCCCGTTTTTAAAGAAATATAAAGTAAATTTCTTTTTAATTAAATTTAAATCTAAATTTAAAAATAGTTTCTTAATATTAATAATATATTTATTTAAAGGGAAGAGATTCTTATCTAAGTTATTATATAAAAAAAGAATTTAAAATATATAAAGTTAATAGGCGGCTTTAATTCTAATTTAGGTTTTTATATAAAGAACCTTAATAAAGAAAAATATATAATAAACCGAATTATTAAATTTAATACCGGCGATAGTATTAAATAAATATATAAAAAAAAGAAGAATAATAAATATAAAGTTAATACTATTAATTCTTCGTATAATAAGATTATTTATTAATATTATAGAATAGAAGGTTATATTAAATTTAAATATCCTAATTTAAATAAACTAGTTATATACGTCGGCGCGGTATTAATAAAAAATAATTAAATCTAATTACGCCTTAGAAAAAGGGTAAAAAAAACGATTAATAAAGATATACCCTTTTATTTTTTCTAAAGATTAAATTACTCTTTAAAATAAAGTTAAGTAGTTTATTATCTTAATTAACTCTAAAGTATATATTAATTTAATTATATAACGACTAATTATTCAAAATAATTTAGAACTTTATAATACTATTTTACTACTAGTTAAAATAATTAGCGGGTAAAGTATATATTATTATAACGCGTATTAATTAAACTATTAAATAGTCGATAATTAAAAAAGACGTAAATATAATATTTTATTCTATATTATAAATTTTAAAGATTTAAATATTATTCTAGGTATACCTAAATTATATTAATTAAAGATATTAATTAATTTTAAAGCGGATTAATAGCGGTTTAAAATTAATTCTAATAAATTATAAATTAAAGAACCGGCTAAATTCACTAATAATTTTAAAAATAAACCGAATATATTCGCGGTCGTATATATTATAATAACGCGAGGCGAATAGGAAGAACTTCCTAATTTAAAGATTCTTAAGAAATTTATAAAGTTTTATAATATTTTTTCTAACGAAAAAGCGAGTACTTTATTTAAAAATCTTTATTTTATAAAGACTAGATCCGTTATTTAATTTTTTTAGTCGGATTTTTTTTTTTATATTTAAAAAGAATAATAGGCTATATCTTTATATAGATTACTAGGGCTTAAATATAATAATTATTAAAAATCGATATTTATTACTTTTAATTACCGAGATACTAGACTATTTATATAGTTTTAAAATCTTTATAAAATTGGACTTTAAAGATATTTATTATAGGATCTAGATTAAGAAAAATAATAAATAGAAAACTATTTTCCGAACTCGCTATAATTATTTCGAATATTTAGTTATACCTTTTAGGCTCGTTAATATATCGGTGATATTTTAAATTTATATTAACTTTACGTTTATAAATTTAATAAATATAACGTATATAATATATCTAGATAATATCCTAATTTATAATACTAAACCGGCGGAGTATAAATTATATATTAAATAGATATTTAAATAATTATATTAGTTCTAGTTATTTATTAACTTTAAGAAGTACTAATTTAGTACCGAAATAATCGAGTTTTTGAAATTTATTATATTTATTAATTAAATTATATATAGACCCGGAATATATTAAAACTATTAAGGAATAACCTTAACTGAAAATTTATCGAGAGGTATAAATCTTTTTAAGTTTTATTAACTTCTATAAGTAGTTTATTTATAATTATTTTAATATAACTATATTATTTATTTATTTATTTAAGAGTAGTAAATTAAATAAGAAAATAGGTTAGTTAAAAAAAAAATAGCGCTACGGAAGTATTCTAGATTTTATAAAATATATTCGTACTTAAACGCGCTTTTTCTATACTATTACGATCTAATTAAATAATTATATATAAAGATAAATACTTCTAATTTTAACCTTAACTCTATATTATTATAATAGAATAAGAATTATTATTAATATTTTATAATATTCTAGTCGCGGAAATTAAATCCCTTAGAATAAAACTATAAAACTTATAATTAAAAATTACTCGTTATTATAGTATTAATAAAATAATAATAATACTACCTAGAAAATAACCCGTATTATATTAAAATCTAGATTAATTATAATAATTTAAAGAGTTTTATAAAATAGAAG
>JAABUK010008309.1_pt1 | contig 14618 bp, 13 predicted proteins | sample 5559141 | NCBI WGS metagenome assembly JAABUK01 (sample SAMN10711869, study PRJNA513367) | rock metagenome | isolation source: Antarctica rocks | place: Antarctica: Victoria Land, Pudding Butte nord | collected 2016-01-03
TCTCGGTGACCAGCATGCGGAGGTCGTTGGCCGAGCGGCGCACCGTCTGGTCGAACTCTTCGTTGCAGGATGAGATCATGGCTGCACGAGCGGCGCTGGCGCGCAGGCGGCGTTTGGTCTGGACATAAGCGGCCAGAAATGCCGCGCGCGGGCGGTGGGCCGTCGTCGCGTGAGGCATGCAGTCCACGCTGAAGAAGATCGTCGCCCGGCCGCGCGCCTCCAGTTGCATGTCGAACGTCACGCTGGCGCCCGTCAGCGTCTGCGGCGCGGGCTCGAACGACAAGTGCGTGGTGCGCAGCAGCCCGTCCAGTCCCTGATACGACAAGGTAACGCCGTCGTCTGCCACCACGGCTGGAAGCAGCCGGCCCCGTTGTTCGCGACGCATGCCGCGCACCTCGAACAAATCGGCAAAGTCCGCCTCGAAACGCAGTTCCAGCCGCACTCGATGGCGTGCGAAGGCGAAGTTGCGGATGGCAAGCCGTCCGTGGCACCTCCCCTCACTCAGGAACATTGAGCGCTGGACATGGATGACCCCCTGGTCCAGGGCGCTCGCGCCGAGGTCTGACGCCGAAGCATTGGACAGGTCGGACGTGAGCATCACGTTATCCGTGCCAAGCGTGGAACTCAGCAACAGCGGCCGTACGCCTGCGAGGGCAAGGTCGAGGCGGGAAAGGTGCCGGGTGTCCTGATGGTAGAGCCCATCAGTGCCGCCCAGATCGGCAAGGATGTCGCCGCCGTAGTCGAACACTCCGAACGTGTCTCCGCTTTTGAGCGTGCGGTAGCGCCGTTCCTGAAGCGAGACAGTAGCCGCGACGGAGAAGGGTTCGGGCGCTTGGGCGATTGGGTCGATGATTGGGGCAGCGAGCGCGTTCATCGGGATGGCCTCGGATAGTGGCTCTGTTCGGACAAGCCAGCAGTGGGGTGAACTGGATCGGCACGAAGGTTGTTGGACATGGTTCGCGCGACGGTTGCGAAGCAAGCCACCCTCAGAGGCGTTAAACAATCCCTAATTACACCTGCTGCGTCGATTGCTCAGCCAGCGACGCCGCACCTGCTCCCTTTTGAACCCGGATCGGCGTGAAGCCCTGTTCCTGCGCCAGGCTGACCTCGCCCTGCCTGGCGAGTTCGAGGCTGGCTGCAAAGGCGCTGGCCCAGCCCGAGCGCCGCAGCAGCGCGGCGTGCGCCGTTGACGCCGCGGTTGAAGGCAACGGCCCCCCTGTCGCGTCCGGCAGAAGCTGGCTGAGCGGCTGCGGCTCCGGGCCTTCTCCAAGCAGCCTCAAGATGCGCGTCCGGGCATCCGGGACGGAATGCAGCGCCGGCCGCTGCGGGGCATAGACCCCGGCAGTGCCGGGCCGGCTGCCCTCGCCGTCGAGCAGTTCCATGCAGGCCCACAGGAACGCGATGATGTCCACCTCCGGCGCGGCGCCATGCGCCGACGCAGCGTCGCCTGGCGTCCCGCGCCCGAACACGTCGCGCCCGAGTTGCGGCTTCCGGTCCAGCCAGGCAGCGAGGGCCTGGACCTGCTCCAGCCCGAGCAGGCGCCGTTGCAGGTGGCGGGCCTGGCGCAGCGCCCCGCCCTGCGCCGCCCTGCCCTGCCCCGTGCCGCCGCCTGCTGGTGCCGGCCCAGGCAGCAGCAGGCGCGAGCGCAGCAGCACGAGCCAGGCAGCGGTGACAAGCCAGCCGCCGCGCTCGGCCAGCGGCACGGCCTGCCGGAGCGCCGGGGCGAGCTGGTCCAGCAGGGCTGGCAACGGAATGCGCTTGAGGTCGATCCGCTGCGCCCGCGCCAGGGCGAGCAGGAGGTCGAGCGGCCCGCTGAACCCGTCCAGGTCCAGGCAGGGCGCGCCCTCCCCTGCCGCAATGTCTGCCGGGCCGTCCTCTTTGCCGGCGGCCCGGCCACGGGACGCGTCGTCCATGGGCGGTCGGCGTCAGTCCAAGGGCCGGGGCTGCAGGTCGAAGCGCAGCGCGGGCCAGCGCAGGGCGAACTGGGCGACGGCGGCGTGCGGCGTGCCCCCGTCGGTGAAGAACCCCCACCCGGCCACGCCGTATCCCGGCGGCAGCCGCCGTCCGGTGGCATCGAGCGGCCGCATCGCGGGATGGCGCAGCCCGGCAGTAACGCCCCAGTGCTGCCGCATCCAGGCCAGCGCCTGCGGGTCGTCCGGCCCGCGCGCCAACAGGGCGTCCGGCACCGGAAGCAGCGCGTGCAGGTCGAGCGGGCAGGACGCGCCCTGCCCGTCCCGCGCCGCGGCCTTGGTCTGATGCGCCTCGAGCGCGGCGCGGAGCTGCCGGGCCAGGATGCGGCAGCCGGCGGCAGACAGGTTGCGCCGTTCCGGCGGGAGCGCCAGGGCCAGGGTGAGCACGTCCTCCTCGAGCCGGGCGGGGTCGTGCCGCCACGGCACCACGCCGGCCCCGCGTGCTGCATCCACGAAGAGCACGACCGCCTCAGCCGGGCCGGCTACGGCGAGGTGGTGGTAGAGCCAGCCTGGTGCTTCACCTGCTTCGGGCGCTGGCGTGCAGGCCGCTGCGGGCCGCCGCCCACGCGGCTTTGCGGGCGGTGCCGTCCTGGCTGGCAGGGGCGCCGGCCCGGCCCTGGCAGGCGCGGGCGGCTGGTCCCACGGCGTGCGGTAGGCCGTCACAGGCCGAGCTTTCCGGCGGGGCTGTCGTCCACGACGCCGGCGCGCTGGACGTAGCTGCGCATGGTGCGGTGGTCCTGGTGGCGGGTGTGGCGCATGATGTCCTCGTCGCGCACGCCCTTGGCGTAGGCCTCGGTGATGAAGCCCACGCGCAGCGCGTGCGCGCTCAGCCGCTCCCAGCCCTCCCTCGCCAGCCCGGCAAGCCCGGCCCGGTGCGCCAGGATGCGCCGCACCGCGTCCGGGTGCAGCGCCGCTTCGCCGATGCGGCCCTCCCGGCTGACCCGCCGGAACAGCGGCCCCGCGCGGCGCTTGGCGAGTGCCTGCCAGTCCTCGAAGGCCCGCAGCGGGCAGGTCTCCACGAAGCGGCCCCGCGGCAGCCCGACCTCGGCCCCCTGCCCCGCCTGGTCGGTCTTGCCCCGGAGCAGCCGCAGCCGCAGCCCGTCGGCGGTCGTGGCCACGTCCTCGACCTGCAGCGCCACCAGCTCGGAGCGGCGCAGCGCGCCTGCGAAGCCGATCAGCAGCAGCGCGCGGTCGCGACGGCCGCGGGCGTCCGCGCCGCAGGTGGCGACCAGCTGGCGCAGCATCGGCAGGGTCAGTGCCGCGGCTTTCTGCACGGGACGGCCATGGGTGCGCAGCAATCCCTGCAGCGGCCCCTGGATGTCGCGGTGCGCCGGGTTCCAGGGCAGGTCGTTGAACCGGTGCATCTTCCCCAGCGCCGCCAGCCGCCGGCGGATGGTGGTGGGTGCGTGGGTCCCGGCGAGGCTCGCGAGGTAGGCGCCGACGGTGGCGGGGGCGGCCGGGACGGGGCTGAAGCCGTGCGCCTCGCACCAGGCGGCGTAGTGGGTCCAGTCGGCCCGGTAGGCGCGCAGCGTCGCGGGCGCCGCGGCCTTGCGGGCGAACGCCTGCGCGGCGTCGAGTGCGGCCCGGCCGGCGAGGGTCGGCCCGGCGGCGGGCACGCTCGCGGCCGGCAACGCGGAGTCTGGCAGCGCCGCCACTGCCGAAGCATAAGGAGCCGGGCTGGCGAGGACCGGCGCCGTGGCTGGTCCTGAGGCCGCAACCTCGGCGGGCAGCCCAGCGGCGGAGCCGGGCGGGGTCGGGGCGCTCATGGCGGGACGCCTGCCGAGGCAGCAGGGCCTGCCCTTTCGGCATCGGGAGCGGCCTCATGCCGTCCCGTTTCCCGACCGCCCGGCACCCCGAAGCTGGCCACGTCGAACCCCGGCAGGTCGCGCAGGCTGTGGAGCCCGAACGCCTCCAGGAAGCGCGGCGTCGTCGCCCACAGCACCGGCCGGCCCGGGGCCTCCTTGCGGCCGTCCGGCCGGATCAGCCCGGCGTCGAGCAGGGCGTCCAGGGTCGGCTGTGCCAGCGCCGCGCCGCGCAGCGCCTCGACCTCGGCCCGGGTGACCGGCTGGTGCAGCGCGATGGCGGCCAGCACCTCCATCGCCGCCCCGGGCAGCCGGCGCGCGGGCGCCAGCGCCGCCGCGAGCGGCCCGGCGAGGTCCGGGGCGGTGCGGAACGCCCAGCCGCCCCCGGCCTCGAAGAGCACCACGCCGCGGCCGGCGGCGTGACGCTGCAAGGCGGCCAGCACGCGGGCGGGGTCGAGCGGGTCCGGCAGCAGCGCCCGGAGCATGGCCGGGGTCACCGGCTGCGGGCTGGCGAAGACGTAGGCCTCGGCCAGGCGCAGGATGTCGGGGGAGACGGGCGGGTCCAGGTCTGCAGCCGGGTTCATCGTTGCCCCTCTATCAGCATCGTCACGCCGCGCGGTCCCCGCTCCACGCCACGGCCTGGCCCAGGTCCACCGACAGCAGCCGCGACACCCCGGGTTCCTGCATGGTGACGCCGTACAGCCGGTCCATGCGCGCCATGGTCAGCCCGTGGTGCGTCACCACCAGGAACCGGGTGCCGCCCTGGCCGCTGCCGCCCGGCTCCTCCCCTGCCCCGCCCCGGGCCATATCCGCCAGCAGGTTGCACAGGCGCTCGACGTTGGCGTCGTCCAGCGCCGCGTCCACCTCGTCCAGCACGCAGACCGGCGCCGGGTTGCAGCCGAACACCGCCAGCACCAGGCAGAGCGCCGTCAGCGCCTGCTCGCCGCCCGACAGCAGCGACAGCGACGCCAGCCGCTTGCCCGGCGGCTGCGCCCGCACCTCCAGCCCGGCCTGCAGCAGGTCGTCCGAGCCGGCCAGGGCCAGGTGCGCCTGCCCGCCTCCGAACATGCGGCGGAACAGCGCCTGGAAGTGCCGGTCCACCTGGTCGAACACGGCCACGAGCCGCGACCGCGCCTCGTGCTCCAGCCCGTCCAGGCTGCCGCGCAGGCCCGCAGCGGCAGCGGCGACCTCGGCGCGCTCCCGGGCGGCCGCCTGCACCTCCGCCGCCAGCGCGGCGGCCTCGGTCGCGGCGCGGGGGTTCACCGGTCCCAGCGCGTCGCGCTCGCGCAGCAGCCGGGCCAGCCCGGCGCGGGCGCGGGCCTCGGCAGCGGCGGACAGGTCGGAAGGGGCCGGAACGCCCGGCGCATCCAGGGCGGGAAGCAGGGCATGCCAGGCCTGCGCTGCCTGCCCGGCGGCAGCCTCGGCGCGTATGAGCGCCTCCCGCGCCTCAACCAGGGCGGCGTCGGCGGCCCGGGCAGCCTGGACCCTGGTGGCGGCGTGGCGCTCGGCCTCGGCCAGCGCCGCCGCGGCGGCGCGGAGGCCGGCCTCGGCGTCCGGCATCCCGGACGCCTCCTGCCCCGTCGTCCCAGCCAGGCCGGCAACGGCAGCGGACAGGCGCGCGTGCTCCGCTTCCGCCTCCGCCAGCCGCGCCCGCAGGCCGGCGCCGCGCTGGGCGGCGCCGGCGGCACGGGCCGCCCAGGCTGCGCGCTCCCGGGCCAGCACTGTCAACCGCGCCTGACGGGCCTGACCATCGCGGATGTCATCGTCGAGTGCCCGGGACACGGCGGCATCGCGGGCACGGGCCGCAGCCAGGACGGCGCGGGCCTGGCCGGCCTCCACTTCGAGCTGCCCCGGCTCGGGCAGGGCGGCGTGCGCCGTCCGCGCGTCGTCCAGCGCCGCGGTGGCCTCGTTGGCCTCCGGCGCCAGCGCGGCAAGCTGCGCGTCCAGCCCTGCCAGCGTGGCGGCGGCCGCGTCTGCCCGGGCTTGCAGCGTCGCCGCAGCCTGGCGGGTCTGGCCGGCCCGGGTTTCGGCGGCACGCTGCGCCGCACGGGCCTGGGCGTCCGCCGCAACAGCCGCGCGCCCGGCTTCAGCAGCGACGGCGCTGGTGGACCGGACCTCGGCCAGGACCGCCTCCGCCTGCCTCAGCTCCGCCTGTAGCGCGGCCAAGCGGCGGCGCTGCCGCAGGCGGGTGGCCGCAGGTGCCGGCGTCCCCGCACGCACGGTGTAGCCGTCCCAGCGCCACAGCGCGCCCTCGCGCGACACCAGGCATTGCCCTGGCAGCAGGCCAGGTTGCGCCGCCTCCCCTTCTCCGTCGTCGGCAACAAGCCCGATGCCGGACAGTGCGCGGGCCAAAGCCGGTGGCGCCTGGACCAGGTTTGACAGCAGCGTGCCCACCGGTGGCCCGGGGACGGGCAGCGGCGGCAGGCTCCGCCAGTGCCGCGGCGCCCCAGGGTCGGAGGCGGCGAGGAGTTCCTCGCCCAGCGCCGCGCCCAGCGCCGCCTCCAGCCCGGCGGGGACTTGCAGTCCGTCCAGCATCGGCGGCCAGGGCTCGCCGTCCACGCCGTCCACGCCGGCCAGCACCTCTGCCAGCGCATCGGCCTCCGCGGCCAGTTGGGTGCAGGCGACCTCGGCGCGGTGCTCCGCCTCGCGTGCCGCGGCGGCAGACGCCGCAGCCTGCGCGAGGCTGGCCCTGGCCACCCCGAGCTGCGCCTCGGCATCGGCCAGGGCGCGGACGCTTGCGTCTGCTTCGGCGATGGCGGCAGCCAGGCGGACCCGGTCCACGGCCAACCCGGCGCGGGCGCGCTCGGCTCCGAGCCGGGAGGCGGCCTCTCCGGCCCGGCGGCTGCGCGCCTCGGCCTGGGCCAGCACCGCCTTGCACGCCCGCATCTCCGCCGCCAGCACCGCGGCACGCCCGGCTGCGGCTGCGGCGACGGCCCCGGCCTCCGTAAGCACCCGGGTCGCCGCGGCTGCATCGACCTGCAGTACCGCGAGGCAGGCCGGTGCCGCCGCCGCCGCCGCCGCCAGGTGCCCGGCCTCCTCCGCCAGCCCTGCTTCAATGCGGGTGGCCTCGCCCGCGGCTACCTCGGCATCGGCCAGGTCCTGGGCCGCCTGCCCGTGCCGCGCGGTGGCAGCCGCAAGGGCATCCTGCGCGCGCGCCGCGGCGGCCTGGCGTTCCTCCTGGCGCAGGCGGGCGCGTTCGGCCGCCGTTCGCGCCGCCGTCTCCGCATCCCGCAGGTCCGGCAGTGCCGCGGCGGCGGCCTCCGCCTCGCTTCCTGCAATCGAGTTCAGGAACGCGGCATCGGCGGCCGCAGCCTGCGCCGCCGCGAGCGCGGCCGCCGCGGCGTCGCGGGCCGCAGCAGCCCGGGCGCGGGCAAGGGCGTGCAGCCCGGCCTCGGCCGCCCCGATCCCGGCGAGCAGCTCCGCGTGCCGGGCCGCCTGCCCGGCCTGCCGGCGCAGCCCGTCGAGCTGCCCGTTCAGCGCCGCGCTCCGGTCCGCGGCCCGCGCGAGGTTGGCCTCGGCGGCGCGCAGCTTGCCTTCGGCCTCCTCCCGGCGCGCGTGCAGGCCGGCGAGGCCAGCTGCTTCCTCCAGCAGCCCGCGCCGCTCCTCCGGGCGGGCGGCGACGAGGGCGGCCACCTGGCCCTGGCCGACCATCGCCGAGGAGCGCGCGCCGCCTGCGATATCGGCGAACAGCGCCCGCACGTCGCGCGCCCGCACCGCCTCGCCGTTCACCTGGCAGGAGGTGCCCTGGCCCCGTGTGATGTGCCGGGCCACCTGCAGCCGGGCCTCGCCGGCAAAGGGCGCGGGGAAGCCTCCGCCCTCCAGGGTCAGCGCCACCTCGGCCGCGTCCAGGCCGGGGCGAGCCTTGGTGCCGGCGAAGATCAGGCCGTCCATGGCGTCGCCGCGCAGCGTGCGGGCGCTGGCCTCGCCCATGGCCCAGCGCAGCGCCTCGGCCAGGTTGCTCTTGCCGCAGCCGTTGGGTCCGACCAGGCCGGTGAGGCCGGGCAGCACGTCGAGCGCGACCGGGTCGGCGAAGCTCTTGAAGCCGGCGATGCGGATGCGGGCGAGGTGCGCTGCGGGGGTCATTGCGGGGCAGCATCGGCGAGTGTCGCGGCGCTGGCAAGCCGGTGAATTGCGCTACGCGCGATAACCGCGCTTATCGCGCGTGGGGCAGTTAGATGGGGGGCTTTCGGGCGAGGGCGCGGCGAGGCTCCCCGGATATGACCGTGGCACATGTATCCGAACGCAAGCGGGTTCCCTCGTCTTCTGGCCGCACAGCATGCTCGCCTGCAGCTTGGCCAAGAGCGCCTTGGTTTCGGCGAGCGCGAGGCCGACCTCCGCGAGCGTGCTGACCACTGCCGGCCAGCTGATCGTCACCAGCTCCGTCGTCTTCACCTCGTCCGCGCTTGTCCTCACCTCCAACCGCACCGTCCACTGCATCATGCCTGCCGCCCTCGTGGTCAGGCGTCAGCCAGGCTGATCAACCTGAGACAGGCAAGCAGACTGCTCCAGGTTTTTGACACTCCCAGTTCGTGGCCCTGGGCACATGGACCCCGATTGACCGGGGCGGACGCTGCGGGCTACGTGACGGGGCGCTCGTTTTGGATCAATCCGCGATCGGCACACCGTGCGGCGCGCCGCGGAGGTGCCCGTCGTCTCGCAAGAGGGTTCGGGCAGGACGCCACCGGAGGACGGCCGCATGCACCTCGTCTACTTCGCCGATCCCATGTGCTCCTGGTGCTGGGGCTTCTCACCGGTGATCGAGGCGATCCGGGAGCGATACGGCGAGAGCCTCCCCGCTCGGCTGGTCATGGGCGGGCTGCGCCCCGGCACGCGCGCGCCCATGGACGATGCGGCCAAGGCCAGCACGCGGTCGCACTGGGAGCACGTCCACGCCGCTTCCGGCCAGCCCTTCGATTTCGGCTTCTTCGCCCGGGAGCGCTTCGTCTACGACACCGAGCCCGCCTGCCGCGCCGTGGTGCTGGCGCGCCGCGGCGGCGAGGACCGCGGCTCCGCCTATCTGCGGCGCGTGCAGGAGGCGTTCTACGCCGAGAACCAGGACGTCACCGACTTGCAAGTCCTGGCCGACCTCGCGGGCGAACTGGGCTTCGGGTCCGAGAGCTTCCTGGACGCCCTCGCCTCGGAGGGGCTTGCGCAGGAGACGCGGCAGGATTTCGCGGTCGCGCACAGTGCCGGGATCCAGGGGTTCCCCACGCTGATCGCCGGCACAGGCTCGGATCGCCACTACGCACTGGTCACGAATGGCTTCCAGCCAGCCGAGCGCATCCTGCCGGCACTCGATCGCTGGCTGGGATCCAGGCGCGCTGAGCCGGCAGGTCGCAAAGGTGCGGCCTCGCTCTCTGAGCCAGCGTGACTTGCTGGGCCGCGCCCTGAAGACGTCTGGACTGCGCCAAGCCGTTCGTGAGGCGACCCCGTGTTGACCCATGGGGTTCCGCCTCGCCACGATACGGCAATGTTCGAGTGGCTGCCCGACATGGGAGCGTTCGGCCGCCGCGCAAGCCAGAGGAGGAAAACACCGTGCAGCACATCAAGGCCTTGGCGTTCGACACGGGCGGCACGGTGCTCGACTGGCACTCGGGCATCGCCGCGGCGCTGGCGGAAACGGGCCGTCGGCACGGCGTCGAGAGGGATTGGGCGCGGATCGCCAACGATTACCGCCGGCGCTCGCTGCAGCGGATGACCGGCACGGTCAGCCCGGGCTTCAACATCGACGACGTCCACCGCGACGTGCTTGAGGGGATCGTCGCCGAGAATGAGCTGGCATGCTTCTCGGCTGAGGACCGCCGCCTGGTCGTGCGGCGGTGGCATGAACTGGACGCGTGGCCCGACTTCATGCCGGCGCTGGACCGGCTCCGGCAGCGATACGTGGCGGTGTCGTTCACCATCCTGAGCCTGTCGCTCGTCATCGATGTCTCGCGGCGGAACCGCATCGCGTGGGACGCGGTGCTCTCCTGCGAGATGCTCGGCGTCTACAAGCCCCTGCCGGAGGCCTATCGCCGCGCCGCCCGGCTGCTGCAGTTGCGGCCCGAAGAGATCCTGATGGTAGCCTGCCACAACTTCGATCTCATGGCCGCGCACCAGGAGGGCTACCGCACGGCGTTCGTCCGCCGGCCAGCGGAATGGGGCGAAGCCGGGCCTCCGGACCCGAATCCAAACCCGGCCATCGACATCGTGGTTCCCGGCTTCTCCGAACTTGCGCAGCAGCTTGCCGTCTGAATTACGAGCGTGTCCCATCCTCCATTGCCGATGGAGGCGGACGTAAAAGCGCCGAGCCTCGCCGCGAAGCTCTTGTTGCCGTCCGGCGCCGCGATGCGCCGGCCTACACTGTCGAGCCCGGGACGAGCCACCCTCGCGTGGTCCGCGGCCGTGGCGTGACCGAGCCTGAAGAGTGTCCAACCGGCAGACGCACGGCTCGGGTTCCGGCGGCCCCTTTCTACGTGGCTGACCCGGCGTGAAGGGGGCATGATACCCCCGCTTGCGGTCCCACTGGTCGGAGGCCTCATTTTCCTGCTGGCAGGCATGGTCAAGGGCGTGATCGGGCTCGGACTGCCGACAGTGGCCATGGGGCTGCTCGTGCTCGTGACGACGCCGGCAGAGGCTGCTGCGGTGCTCATCGTCCCCTCGCTCGTGACGAATGTCTGGCAGCTCGCGACGGGGCCGAGCTTCGTCGGCCTCGTCCGGCGCCTGTGGTCGATGATGGCGGGCATCTGCGTTGGCGCGTTCGCCGGCGCCGGGCTGCTCGCTCGCGCCGACGCGACGCTGGCAAGCGGAGGCCTTGGCGCCGCCCTCGTCGTCTATGGCGTCCTGGGCCTCTCCGGCGTCCGCGTCTCGGTGCCGTCCCGCTTGGAACCCTGGCTTTCCCCGCTGGTCGGGACGGTTACGGGCGTCGTGACGGGCGCGACTGGCGTGTTCGTCGTCCCAGCCGTCCCCTACCTTCAGGCGCTCGGCCTCGGGAAGGACGACCTCGTGCAGGCGCTTGGGCTGTCCTTCACGGTCTCGACCGTCGCGTTGGGCGCGGGCCTTGCGGGCGAGGGTGCGTTCCACGTGGCCCAGGCGGGCGCCTCGGCCCTGGCGCTCGTCCCGGCCCTGGCCGGCATGCTGGCCGGGCAACGCGTCAGGCGGCGTGTCAGCGCGCGTGCCTTCCGGCTCTGCTTCTTCGCCGGGCTGCTCGCCCTCGGAACCCATTCGCTCCTCCGAGCGCTTGTCCGATGACGACAGGGTGGTGACGCGCATGTCCCAACGCTTGTGGCATGCAGGAGGCCCGAGATCCCTGAAAGGCGAGGCGTCCATGGAGGCTCACAGGTCCGGCCGAGGCCGCGAACTTCGAGGCGCAGAAGCCGGCGGGGTCGCGGGCGATCTCGTCAGGGGCGCGGTCGCGGGAGCGGCTGGTGTGTGGATCATGGACCGGGTGGACTGGTTCATGTACCACCGGGTGAGTGCAGAAGCGCGGCGGCGGACCGAGGACGCCAGGCCCGGCGCCATCCCCGCCCATGTCATGGCGGGGATGGCGCCGCAGGCGGCCGGGGTCGCGCTGTCGTCGCCGAAGCAGAACCCGGCCGGCCTCGCGGCGCGCTACGGCCTCGGCGTCTTCCCGGGCGCGCTCTACGGCGCGCTGCGCGGCCGCGTCCGCCGCGTGGGCGCCGGGCGGGGGCTGCTCTTCGGCTTCGGCCTGTTCGTGGTCGAGGACGAGCTGGCGAACCCCTTGCTGGGCATCGCCGCGCCGCCCGGACGCCACCCCTGGCAGGCGCACGCGCGCGGCCTAATCGCCCACCTGATCTACGGCGTAGCGACCGACGTGGCACTCTGCAACCCGCTCATCAGCATGACGAGGAGGATGAGCGCGTTCAGCAAATGCGTAACCCGCACGACGATGCCGTGCCGGTATATCCAATGCCGCTCAACGATCCTGACGCCTTCATCGGACATTGCCATCTCCAGGCTCTAGGCGACACGCGGCGGCCTGATCCCGCTTTCGGCGTTCCAGCGGCCGAGCTCGTGGGGGCGGCGCCTAAGCGCCGCCCCCGTTCTCGGTCGGACGCGACGGCGCCCTCTACTTCTTCATCATCATGTGCTCGGACATCATCTTGCCGTCCGACATCTTCTTGTCCTCGGCCATGTAGACCTTCCCGCCGCTCATCATCATCATGTGCGTGGTGGTCATGGGCTTGCCGTCCTTCATCATGGCGTCCGACATCATCTTGTCGGAGGATTGCATGGTCGACATTCGGCCATCCGGCATCATGACCATCATGGTGCCGTCCTTCATCATGCTTTCGCCCATCGTCTGGGCAAGAGCCGGCACGGTCAGGGCCGAAGCTGCGAAGAATGCGAGCGCGAGCGATTTGGTGAGTTGCATGGTTGATCCTCCTGGACGTTCTGGGCCTCGATCCGTTACGGATGTGCCCCTCCACGAGGTCGGGACCGACCGCGTGGATCGCTGATCTGTGCGCTGATGCGGGTGCCTTATGGTCCAGACTTCGTGCCTCATCGTACGGTTCTGGCCCGAAGACGCCCGCTTGGCGGGATGGATTCATCCGCCGGCGAGCGCGAGGCCGAGAATGCGGCCGTCCTTGGCCTGCAGGATGAGAACCGCCTTCTCGCCGGCCGGGACAGGCCCCGTGAATTCGACATCCCGCCCGCGCCATTCGCCGAGCGGCTGTACGGAGCGGACTACGTTCGCTTGCGAGACCGTACGGCCTGCGTTTTCGCCCCGCCGCACCGCGGTCTCATGCAAGGAATCGTAGCCGACCAGCAGCACCCGGGCGTCGCCCGCCCCTGACCCGATGCTGGCCGAGAAGCCCTCGCCACGCCGGATGAGTTTCATCGGAATCCGGGGACCCGTCTCCGCGGCGCTTTTCCCGATGGCGGTCGCGGCTGCCGCCGAGTCCGACCCGAGAACGTCGATGCGGCCCTCCACCACCATTTGCGGCGTATAGACCTGATCGGTTCCCAAGGTCCTGGAGTAACTCCTCTGACGAGCCGTCGCGGCGGGGCTGGAAAACGGGTCCTTCCACCCGAGCCTGTCCCAGTAATCGACGTGAAAGCCTAGGGCGAGCACATCGCGGCGGTTGCGTGCGAGCTCCACCAGCAACTCCTCCGCCGGGGGGCATGATGAGCAGCCCTGCGACGTGAAGAGCTCGACGAGGATGGGGCGATCCAATGCCTGCGCAGGCGTGCCGAGCAATGCGGATGAGACAAGGCAAGCAAGTGTCGGGAGAAGTCGCAAGATGGGCCTCACTTGTGCGAAACGCTTCGGGCGCATTGGGCCGGCCCTCACCGCGAGCTGTCGACAAATCTGCGCCCCGTACCATACTCCTCACGGCACAGAGAGAAGCGTGTCCGAAGTGCCCTGAAGTCCGCATCCGGTGCCCTGCTCATCGATGCGGTCGCGAGAAGAGAAACATGAGGGTGTGGTGCTCGACCAACTGCTCACGACCTTGGATGTTCGAGTGGAGGCCTTCGCGATATGCCAGGCTTGCCCCGGCTGGCGGTTGAGCTTCGGTCCGGACGCGACCGCCTCGGTGCATTACGTGCTGTCCGGCTCGGGATGGATCCATGTTCCCGACGCGGCGCCGATCAAGGTCGCGAAAGAAACCCTCATCGTGCTGCCGAAGGGGCTGCCGTACTCGTTCGACAATGCCGGTCCGGAAGGGCGGGAACTGGTCTACGAGCCTCCCGCTACCCCGCCCGGCGCCGCCCTGCCGAGGATTCGGGCAGGAAACCCCGTCGAAGGTGAGCCTTGCCTGGTCATCGCATGCGGGACGATCCACGCGACGATCGGCGGCAGCCTTGAGTTGTTCGATTATCTGCCGCAGCCGCTGGCCGAGAGCTTCGGCGACCGGCCGCTCGGCGGGCGTTTTCAGGCGCTGATTGACGAGTTGGCGATGCCCTCGCTCGGCACGCGAGCTCTGACCGAAGCCTTTCTCAAGCAAACGATCATTCTCGTCCTGCGCCGGCAATTCCAGAAGGAGCAGCAATCCCCCCTGTGGCTCAGCGCACTCCGTGACCCGGGCCTTGCGCCGGCGGTGTTGGCGATCCTGCAACGGCCCAGCAATCCCTTCACCCTCGAGGATCTCGCCTCGACTGCCGCGATGAGCCGATCGGTTTTCGCCGAGCGGTTCGCGGCCGCTTTCAGGCAGCCGCCGATCGAGTTCCTGAAGAAGGTCCGCCTGCAGCGCGCAGCCCGCCTCTTGGAGATGACGGCGCTGCCGGTAAAGGTGGTTGCGGCCAGCGTCGGCTACGAGAGCCGCAGCTACTTCTCGCGAGCCTTCCGGGAGGCATACGGCGCCGACCCCACAGAATACCGAGCCCACCAGCAGATCCGGGTCGTTGCGCCCTCCCGACCTGCCGCTCAGTGCCCGAGCCGGCCCATCCTCAGCGGGGTGAAGCGCTTAAGGAGGTAGGGCGGCGCGCTTCCGTCGCGGCCGCCGTTCGGCGGAGCGGATCGTGGAAGCTGGTCGACGGTGACGTAAAGGCGGCCGTCCGCACCCGTGCTGAGCCCGTCGGGCCAGGTCATCTCGGAATGCTTGACCAGCCGTCGATAGGTACGGTCTCGGGCAGGGATGATGCCGACGGCTCGATGCTCCACCTCCGTCAGGTAGAGGTTGTCCTCGGCGTCGATCGACATTCCTCTAGCGTTCGGCCGGTCCGCGTAGCGCTCCACGCGAGAGCCGATGTCCTGAGAACCAAGCCTGTGGTTTAATAGGTCCGCGACCTGGATGCGGTAGACGGCGGACTCGTTCAACGGGCCGTAATAGAGCCACTCGGAGCGGTGATCGAGGGCGATGCCGTCCGCGCCAGCCCGCATCGCGCCGACGCCGCCATCCTT
>JAABUK010008313.1_pt1 | contig 14615 bp, 15 predicted proteins | sample 5559141 | NCBI WGS metagenome assembly JAABUK01 (sample SAMN10711869, study PRJNA513367) | rock metagenome | isolation source: Antarctica rocks | place: Antarctica: Victoria Land, Pudding Butte nord | collected 2016-01-03
AAGAAAGCAATCCTGATCATGACACCTGGAACCTCTCCTGGTACCTTTACTGAAAGTGGCTCAGGGCGCACGTTGGACTTGCGAACGCGCATGTTTCACAGTAAGAGGCGAGAAGTGTGTACGAGCTTATGGCAGGGAGCGGGTCTTCAGATGAACAGACATGGCAATGTTCGGGAACCGAAAACAAACAGATGTAACTGGATCAAGTGTCCGGAAGTGCCTCTTTCATACCCGATCCAGTGGAATCAAAACACTTGAGCATCTTGGCGACCTGTTTTCGAGAAATTCGGACGAAGAAGACGAACAGAAGAAGAAGCGCAGTAGGGAGTAAGGAGATATGAGAACACAAGCGACGGTCTGAGCGCCCTCGGCCGCCGTCTCACCTGCCAACTTGCTAGTCCTCATCACTATCATCATCATCATCATCATCATCACTGTTTGATCTCTGCAAGTAGAGAGTCAAGTCGCTTCTCAGCATTGATAGCTTGTTACACAACAGCAAGCATGTGTGAAAATGGCTAGTGTTTGGTGGGTATGACATGACGTTGATACTGTAGCACATATGCACTCTCTAGGAGAGAGATGTCTGTCGGGCTCTTCCCCGCCCACCGCAATCAACCAACCAACCAACCAGTCAACCAGATACTCGCCGCCGCCCTCGTCTTCCGGTTTCGTCTCTTCTACTGATATCTCTATCTCAATCTCAATCTCAATCTCAATCTCGTTTGACGCATCATAACCTTCACATAAAAGGCCGAAAATGTCCTCGAATAATACCAACCAAGCCGCAGGAGCTCAAGCTTCAGCGGGGACGATGGCGCGGGACTTTGGAAGCCAGGATAGTGGTCCTCGTCTTCTACCCCTAAAGCGCCGATGATTGCTGACCTTTCCTCGCCAGGTACTACCCAAGAAACCCCTCAGCACTCCAAGAAAGAGCAAGAGCTTGTGGACCAAGGCAAGATGCCTGGCCTTGCCGGAGTCCAAAAAGATACCCACGTCAGACAATCGGGGGATGAGGACGCAGCTGGGAACAAAATACATCACAAAGGCCTTCTAGGCCACATCCTTCATTGGGAACATAGCGGTATGAACGCCGACAAGTGAGGGGATTTCACAAAGGCGGGAGAAAGGCACCTCGAGTCTAAGAGCTGTGAGAGCACCACAAGACGTTTGTTAGACAACCATGCGATATAGAATATGGTTTAGAAGAATGATTCACTATGGTGCAAGCTTCAATGATTCTAGGATTTGAACAGCGATGCAAACGATAGACTTGGACATCTATTGACACGTTGGAAATCTACAACCAGCGAAAGGCCATCCGGATTCCGATCTTGTGCTCAGTACTTCCTATATGTGTCGCGGCTTTGTATGACCGTAGCATCAGAACCATTTCGTTCGATGCTTAATGTTTGAGAAGCAGATGCTTATTGTTTCCAACAGCCTCTCTGCGATGCTTGTCCCTTTTTCCAGGGATGTTTGTTTGAGCTTCCTTACGGTCGATCCTTTCTCCCAGAGCTACTTCGAAATTCATCACTTTTTTCACCGTCTTGCTAGTTGACTGAAGGTCATGCTTGATTTCCGCCTGTTTCTTTGGCGCATGTGTCCATTAAGACAGAAATGCTTTGGAAAGGCGCTGCTTAGATTAGTAGGTTACTTTCACTAGTAATCCTACCGCTCAATTCATCTCTGTGAAACATGGTCGTAGATGTCTCAGAAGCCATTAATACGTCTAGAGTACTTTGAATGTCTTCCTCCTACCAACTGACATCGCTGAGCCCAGGTGTAGAAGAGCCAGCCTTTCTCGGTAGGTGAAACGGAAGACCACAAAAAACGAAGGATGCTACCGGGTTCGCAGCAGGACTCCAGCACCTTAAGTTCTACTGCTGCTAAGAAGCATGAGGACGAACTTCGAAGCCTCTAGGGGTATCCCATTGCCTTTTGGATTATCTTGACTACTGGTGGGTCAAAGCAAAGCTTTCTAGATGGATGATCTCCGTCCAGCTACCCGTGTGGTACCAAGATCGTTACCTCTAATACCACAGCAACGAGGAGCCAGCCAGACCCAGCATGAGATGGGTTTGAACATGGTACTCCTTCATGTAAACACACAGTCCAGCTCTTCTCGGTTTGCTTATTACTAATAGAATCCCACCGGCGCGCGTGCTGACGGATTTGACCATATTAACAACCTCCAAAACTTTGATCCCGTAGTCTACTCCCAACTCATACCTCCACCTCCTTCCTCGTCGACGTAACCGTAATCTCCGGCTTGCAACAAATCGTTTGCAACACCACGCAGTACCTCTCCGTCAGCCCTATCAGCTTCTCCACCTTGCATTCCTCTGCATCCGTATCCAGCTCAAACCCCAACCTTATCGCCACAAACCCCACCGGCGCCCCCTTGTCCACCCCCAGCGTCCCCCGGAAATCCAGATCTCCCTGCGCCCGCACCACCCCACTTTTGATCTCGATACCCATTGCCGTTGCGACGGCCTTGAGCGTTACGCCCGCGCACGCCACCAGCGCTTCCAGCAACATGTCCCCGCTGCACAGCTCGCCGGAGACGGCCGGGTCGTCGCCGCCGGCCGCGGGGTGCAGGCCGGCGACTTTGGCTTTGGCAGAGGCGATGGCGGAGCCTGAAGAGAGGGTGCAGGCGATGGAGGTGGCGTCGAGGGTGCCGCTGCTTTGGAGGGTGAGGAGGGCGGAGGAGGAGGTGTTGCGGTATTGGTCCTTGAGGGGCGCCTGTTTGGCGCGGAGGGTAGGGCCGTCCATGGTGGAATTGTGTTAGTGGTAAGGGAATAGTAAGAGACTGTCTCGCTCGAGTTGGCGGAATCTGGCCATTACGAGCGAGCGGGTCTGCGAAGAGTGCGGACTTGAGACTTCCCTTGGCCCCGCAGGTTCCCCTCTCCTCTTTGGATTTGTGTAGTCATGCTGACTAATGGTCACCAAATGAAATGCTTGGTTGATATTTTGACCATTTACCAATTGAAGGAACAGATAATTTGAACCTGAGATGTATTGGAACTCTCAAGCCCTTATTCGCTATGCTTAACGATAGTGGCAGGGTTAATCCAAAAACCAAACGCAATACCAAACCCAAGAGAATGTCCAAACATTAAGAAACTAAAAGCTGTCTGTCCAAAGCCAAAAGCAGATTATGCCGTCCCATCATCCCTCGCTATGCTGTGCTGCAGGTCCAACCTGCTATATGCTTCTGTTGAGCTGGCATGTCGCCTTGTAGATGTACCTAGCATTGTACTTTGCCGTCGGCGAGGGTCCATACTGGTCTATCACATTATTAGTAAGTTATGAGAGACCGATACACGAGAAACACACCCAGAAACCGCATCGTTATCCGCTGTAGTGTTGAGATTGATATCCTTGAAAGTCTGTGCAATGACGGCGCCATGCTGAGGATTATTGCCCATCATGATGATTTCGGGGGCGTTGATGTTCATGTTGTTGGTATTATTGAGATCATACTGAACGGTGACAGCGGACGGAAGGTTGAACTGCGAGTAGAGCGTGCAGGTACGGTGGCCGGATTGGACGCTGGCTGGAGTGGAGAACTTGTACACGTAGGTGGCGCAGGTGGTCGGGCGGTTCAGGCACTCTTGGATGCAGTCGCATTCGTCCTTGACTGTGGGGAACTGCAAGTCAACTTCGGTCACCACGCCGGTAACGTCGAAACCTTTGGTGTCTGGTTCCTATGTGTTAATATAGTTCTTTGAGCTACACGGAATAGCACCAGGGACTTACAGCGAACGCAGCCCTTGTTCTCGGTCTTGAGGTGCTGGCAGATAGGCTTCAGGCCCTGATCGTTGTCGCGAACGGCCAAGGGCCCGGCCATTGCGCAGACGGCAAGAAGAGATGTAGCGAGGATGGCGTTGGAGAAATACATGATGCGACGTTTTGCCTTTTTTGGTGGTGGCTAGTTGCTGGGATTTGAGTAGTGTATATTGGTTCTTGAGCGTGCAAGCGAATCGACAAAAGATCGTGCAAAGAAAATACTTTGGAAGGGAAATTTGCGAGTAGGAGATAAGAAATGATACTGAAGATTTGAACTAGAAAGATGCTGAGGAATGAAGAGACTGGTGAATAAAAAGCCTTGAAGGTAAGGAGTCCGCTTTATAGCTTTCCGGAAAAGCCATAGTAATGTCTTAAGGTTGGTATGACCCAGAACCACAGCATTAGGTCTTTCAGAAACGAAGGGCCAGCAGCAACATATCAGCTTTCTCGAAATAGACGTGCTAGCTTGTCAACAGTTTCCTCGACTGGCGGGATGGAACAGCCCCGTATCTATCTTGAGTACAGGCTGTCTTTCAGGCGTGCCATATTGTGGGAGGGAACAGAATGTCGTCATGTGATAGCGGATCCCGGTGGGTGACTCGCTGAGCAACTTTGTTCTTGATTTCTTGTGACTTCGTACCACAGTAGAACCGAATGAGGTTGGTAGGTGGTCGCGGCAGATGCCGGTCAGACAATAGTAAGGAAGGTCTGGGCTGTGTTGTATTTGTGGCTGATCAGAGAGTGCTTTTAGACTGTCGAATCCAGAGTACCCATGCTGTTTTGCCCAATCACAATGCCAGCAAAGTAAGGATAAGCACTTAAACGTTGTACGCACTTAAAACGTTGTAAGCACTTAAAACGTTGTAATAAGCACTAAAAGAAGCTGTTGATCGAAACGTCTACTATTATGGGTCTAGCACGGGGCCTTAAAAGATTGGTCATGAGAAGTATGTACTGTAGTCTGTATGCGCTCGAAACTCGGTTGAGATCTCGCTTTTTATTAAGCTCAAAGGCTCGCAGTTTCAGGACATTCTTCAACGTCTTCGGCCCTATTGGAATAAACGGATAGCCTCTGTGATCGACGGTTACTCAACAGAAGCCTTCAAATACTGTAATCGAAGTGCTTGCACTATTCAGCGACATCTCTTGCATGCCTCAAGATGTCCGTAGAACTCTCCCGAGGCATAGAAGTCGACCCACATGGAAAGAAATATCTTGTTGAGAAAAAGACCGAGTCCGTTAGTCTCCTCGAGGAAGACGAAAAAAGTTTGAAGTACAAACCGGCTTCACACCGCATTTCGCTGCTTCAGATTGTTTCTCGCTCTCGAATCACCATCCGCGTTCTTGCGGTCATGGCTTCTCTTGTCAGCTTTGTCCTGATCACGTATTCGGTTGTATTTTTCGAAAATGCGCAGAAAGCGGGTTCTGTCAAAGACTCGACAGGTGGAAAGCCACAGGTTGACGTGAAGCCTGCTGTGACATTCTCTGGTATCGGAGGTGCTAGCTTCTTTTTGTCTCTTCTGTTGGTATTTGCTTGCTGTGGATCGAAAAAGGTAAGATGCTAATGCGCAAGAGACGAAAGATTGCCGGCTGAATGAGACCCTTCTTGCAGATGAAAAACGTCAACGATCTGAGTAATGCCGTCTTTGCCATCATTGGATGCTGTGGTTTTGCAGCATGGATGGGTGGATGTACCTACATGAGTAAATCTGGCTTAGTGACGAAACCCCTGTGGTAAGGATGTCTTCGATTTCCTCTTTAGTCCGTGAATACCAATTAACAGTTCCTTCTATTAAGGCACTATGCTTGTCAAGAGAAAGGCGATCGTCACGCAGGACTTGACTTTACTCCTATATGTAACCTCTCGGTCAGTGATCTATCATGAGGCCCTTTTTTTCCGACTCTAACCTTAATATTTCTGCAGACCTATGCCTGGGATATCGGCGTCTTGCAAGCGTGTTTTGATTTGCTCACCGTTATGAATGTTATACTTGGCTTCATGCTTCTCAAGGTGGCGAGGTTCCAGAGGTTTGGCAAGTTCAATTAGTGCGTAACATATCGGAGTACATCTTGTATTCCCCTTCAAAGGGATCATATCGAGTCCTTAGCATTTTGCGCCGCAGTGTGTTCCGTTTCCAAAAGCTGATCGCCACGAATCCCGATATTGTTCGAATTCTAGGGTCCTTGGTCGTGATCGTGGGTAAAAGCAATATTCGATATGTCGGTACTTTCTTTCTCTCAAGTCCGGGTCAGAATTGGCGACTCTGACCGCAAATATGCTTTTGCTCCAAGCCGACCTAAGGGCCTCATAGTGATAGAAATACCTGCGCACGATTTTGTTTGGTCTGCTTTCATAAACGGTGACAGCTAAGTTGGAGCACTCGTCCAAGCTACGACGATGAGCAAAATATCTAGTCCTCACACCTCGGCGTATGGTAGTAATTCTACTCTTTCAACTGATCAAGATGGAACGAAAGAAAGGTCCTCGATTCTGACGCCGCCACTGATGCACTTATCTTGGCAGCATGTATGTAGGTGGTAGCGCTCTTCCACTGGCTGGTATCGGCTAAACCAGTGGAGCTCAATACTCACATGATATCGTGGAATGAAGTTTTATATCAATTCGCTGTAGCTTCAGCCCTGAAAAGTCTGGGACAAAACTGTTTTTCAAAGACTGTAAATTAAAAATATAAAAGTAATTTATAAAATAAACTTCATAATAAATATATTATATATTTTTCATTAAACTTTTTTATTCATCTCTTTATTCGCACCTCTTACCCCAGTTCTCTCACGCCTGGGCTCTTATCATGACTAGCCATAGCACCGAAGCAGATTCGATGGATTGGAAGTCTGTACCAGGTCGAGGCGACTATGTCCGAGACGCGCCACGATGTGGTGACTGGGGGTGCCGTTTCTGGATATTCGACCCAAAATGGGTGGTAGACCGCGACCAATAGGCAAGAGAGTCTCTCCAGAAGTATAAGAACTGGCCCCAGACACCCCGATCATGGCCTTGCTCTTCGTCCCCCATGCTATTGACAGTGAGCTTCCTTCCTCTCCTTCGCCTTACTACCGCACGTTGCTCATTACATCCTCCACATATATCCTCTTGCGTTCGCCCATCTTTACCGACGCCAGAGCACAATGGGAAAACAAGGCTCTCGCAAGGTCAAAAATGCGCCACCGGGGGGCGCTGTGCGAGGACATCGCAGCCAAAGGCAGGACCCCTCGAGACTATGCCGACAACACAACGAAGGGCACGAAATCGCTCCTGCGAAAATGGCACGAGTCAATGGCCTTACAAATTCCCTTAGAAGCATGATAACGCTGACGCTGATCAAGATTCTGCAATACTCTCGACAGAGACCGGCAATCGTTCCTTCAGGAGGCAAAGGCGGCGCACTTGAAGGTATTTCTGAAGTGGACTTTGGATACATATCCGGGCATTGAAGCCAGTAGTAGTCTACATAACTACTGGAGATTACTCTGGATGCAGATGAAGAAAAGGCTAGCCGTTTGCTTAGCGATACTGATTCAAGCAATGTTATCAACGTAAGACCACCTCCCAGATCGCGAAGCCAAGGCAGCTAAGTTTCCTGATATAGTACCTGAACTGGCTGGTGACGCGACACGGGCTGCGCAGATTACCAAAGGAGAGAGGAGTTACGAACGTAGACGACATCTACCACATTTTACTCCATCATTGGGTTAGGGACGACTCTATTTTCCCTGATGAGCAGCAGCGAAACCAGGTTGCGACCGGGATTCTCATGGCATCATACTTTGGATGTAGGCCGGTGTCAATGTTTGACACGAGGCTGCAGTTCCAAGATGAAGAAGAAGAAGAAAGTCCGTCCGTCGAAGATACACCAAGCGGCTTGAGCTCGGAGGACGATGGTGGCCTCCGAAGCGCTGATAGCAACGAGGACGACGACGACTTCAGCATGTATTCGAACAGTGGAAGCGATAACGATACCGACGATGGTGCTGATGCAGGCGACGACGAGACGAGAACTCTCCTCTGGCGGCATATTGAATTCTATGTTGCTCGGAACGAGGTAAACGGCCAGCCTAACGTACAGTTCGCAAAGGTGCTCATACTGCACACCAAGGGCGAAGACCACAACCCGCGAGTGTAAGCTGAGCTTCCCTGATCATCTCCGTCATTGCTAATCGTCATTAGAAAGAAGTTTGTCATCACCAGGGCCGATATACCGCTACGCTGCCTGGTGGACCACCTACAGTCAATGGCTCTACATGATAAAATCTTTGTGGATCAGTCGCTGAGCAACGTTACCAACATTTTCGAAGCGGAGATCCCAGAGGATGAGGTGTGTCTTCAGCTGAAGATACAGCGCAAAGCGCTCGATCAGCCTGTCTTCCGAGAGCCTGGTACTTCGTCCTGTGAATATCGCACGTCCACAACGAAGCCTTTACGCGCCTCGACGTGGCTGCGCTATCTACAACGCCTCGGACTAAAAGCAGGACTCGAACTTCCCTTGACGCAGTATTGCTTTCGTCGCGGTCTCGTTAATGCCATCAGCAGTATGTTCGTTCCTAAACTTCTTACTGTCGCTGTGACTGACTTCTTCGAGATAAGGTCTCTTCTTCTGTCTGAGATCAAATCTTTGACCATTTGCCGGCACTGTTCGGTATTACCTCGATCGAAAAATCCGTTGCGACACACAGGCCGCTCTCCTCGGCTGTCCTTCCAACGAGGTTTTGCAGCAGCTAGCTAGGTGCATGACTTTGAGCGCGGACAAGACTACCCCTTAAGACATCGATTCGAAGCTCGTGCAAGAGAGCTTCTAGGCTAGTGAGACGATTAAACGGTTAAAATAGAAGAGCCGGCTTCTTACGCAAGAGATTCGGCGGACCCTGGGACCCGTCAAACATGCTTCTCCGGGAAATGATCTGGTTAAGAAGAAAGCTGAGATCGACGCGAAGTTGCACCATCGAAAAGCTAATGTCTCCGGGAGAAGGTTCGAAAACGCCACTTCAGAAACGCTGACACCGCTATCTTGGAGCGTCAATTTGGTGGAGCGCCGCCCATCATGCCTAGTGAAGGCCCGATGCTGGCTCATTCAATTCGCTATAACATTGCAGAGCGAGGCCAGATCGTACGTCTCACTTGTGAAGACCAGTGTTGCCTCATTGAGAAAGAAAACCATATGGCGCGGGTCCAAGCTACCCAGGCTCGACTGAAGCTCCGTACACGACAGAAAGCTTTGCATCGGCGCCAGTGCCACCGTGGCAGCCAAGAAGAGCTAACGCCAAATGGCGTCGATACTCGAGGGAGCACATCGCCTATCATAGATATGCCCTTCGAACAGCCACAAACCCGGTCCATACCCGGTTCAGACTCTCCCCGTATTAAGATAGAAGAGGAAGAGCCACAGTCTATTGCTGCCCAAGACCTAACGCAGTTGTTTCCATTACAGTGCCAGCCTACGCAGTGCACGTTCTGTCTGGGCAATACAGCTTGGTCGTACGCCGACCGAACTGTTGCGTACAGCACGCCTCACAAGATGATGAATCATGTTGAGAGGCATCTTTCAAAGTATAAGCCCGTCCGCCTTCGCTGCCCCAGGCTATTCGCAGCACAACATCGCTTTCCGTTACTTGTGATAGATTTTCAGCATCATAGGCTCGTTTAGAAGTTGATAAAGACTACACTGTTAAGCTCTTTGTTCTATAGTATGTTCGAATGATACACGTCGTCACATTGAGTAGTTTTAAGATTATTTTCGAGGTGTCTGCCGTCGTTTTCTATCCATGGACGAGTAATGATTATAGCATGCTATTGTAGTGGGATGCCGTGAACCAAGAGTTTTCGTATATCCATTGTATGCTCGCTGATACAACTCGTACGCAGCATCATGCTGCTGCTGTCGATGAAGAATGACGGCCAGGTGATATACACTGTGGAGCGTGTATGGGTGCTCTGGCCCAAGCACCTTCTTCCTTCCTGCTAGTGCCCGTCGGTGCATCGCTTCTGCCTCGTCGTACTTGCGTTGTCTCTGCAACATCGATCCAAGGTGACTGAGGCTGGTGAGCGTGTCTGGATGCTCTGGCCCAAGCATCTTCTCCGATCCTGCTAGATCCCGCCGGTGCATCGCTTCTGCCTCGTCGTACTTGCCTTGCCTCTTCAACATCGATCCAAGGTGACTGAGGCTGATGAGCGTGTCTGGATGCTCTGGCCCAAGCACCTTCTCCGATCCTGCTAGAGCTCGCCGGTGCATCGCTTCTGCCTCGTCGTACTTGCCTTGCCTCTCCAACACCGATCCAAGCTGACTGACGCTGGTGAGCGTGTCTGGATGCTCTGGCCCAAGCATCTTCTCCGATCCTGCTAGAGCTCGCCGGTGCATCGCTTCTGCCTCGTCGTACTTGCCTTGCCTCTCCAACATCGATCCAAGGTGACTGAGGCTGCTGAGCGTGTCTGGATGCTCTGGCCCAAGCACCTTCTCCGATCCTGCTAGAGCCCGCCGATGCATCGCTTCTGCCTCGTCGTACTTGCCTTGCCTCTCCAACACCGATCCAAGCTGGCTGACGCTGATGAGCGTGCGTTGGTGCTCTGGCCCAAGCACCGCCTCTCTTGCTTTTAACGCACTTCGATTAATATTCCCTGCTAATTCATACTCGCCTACAAGGGATAGGTACCAGGCCGTTTTGATAGCAATCGATGCTTGATCTAGTGTCTCCTCTTCGCAGCCTGAAGAATAGCCAAGCACTTTCTTCGAGTGTGGAAGGAGTATTTGACAGCTCGCCCATGTTTCGTGCTGTCCGTTCGGAAAAGTCGCCGCCACGATTCGTAGCGACGCCTTCCGCCATTTTCCTACCTCATCATTCAGTTCTAACCATTTCCTCGTCGATAGCTGCACTAAGCTGTGCATCTCGAACGACTGGTCGCCTGTCTGCTGCCTCGATGGCTTCCTACCTTGCGTCCTAATCAGAGAGAAGCTTGTCAATGGCGTCACCGCATCCTCAAACTGCAGTCTGCTTCTACCATCGTACAGCAGGCGCTCTGGAACCCCTTGTCTGTCAAACATGGCCATCAGTGAGAGTAGGTCCGCAGCTGCCGGGCTTGTCTTCCGGATGTGCTCGAACGACATCTGCCAGGTGGTAATGACTGTGTCTGACACACTGCTGTCTCGTCGTAGGTCTCTCGCGTTTTGGATGTTGAGGAGATATGTCTGATTCTCTTCGCTCTCGCGGTACAACTCAAGATAAGTCGAGACATTTATCCTCGGCTCTCTTATAGCAACATAGGCGGCGGCGTGAGTAACGGCGAGAGGAATGCCTTCTAGAGCCTGCACAAGTGCTCTAGCATCGCCTTCAGAGGACTTGCTAACCGCAATCCTAGTCTTTAGCAGCCTTAGTGCGTCTTCCTCGGTCATTGGCTCGACCTGAATAACATTATACTTCAGCCCCACAAGGTTCAGTGCTGTAACCAGGTTTCGTGAAGTGACCAGTAGCCATCCACTTCGAGCTTGGGGAAGGAAACTTGCTAACGACGTTGCTTCACCGAGATGCTCGCTTGCATGCGCAATGCCTCCAGACTCAGTGCCGGGAGAAGAGAGAACGCGGTCATCGTCGGCATTGTCGACTACCATAAGCCACCGGCCGTTTCTCTCATCGCAAAGCCAATCATGCACGAGTCGGAGGATATCAACCTTTGGGTCATCGCGTCCGGGGAGATCGACCTTGGTGGCAATGTCTCTATAGGCTTGCTTGAATCTGGCAGCATTGCTCGCATGCACCCAAAATACCCAGGTGTGCGGCGTAGACTCCCTTACTCTGTACGCATACTCGATGGCAATCTGAGATTTCCTAGGAGGGATATGAGTCTGACTTCGTGTTGGATGGTGTACAGTGAGTCTTACCCCACACCGCCTAGACCGATGAGCGCCACTCGGCTGTGGTCTTGTGAAGCTGCTTGCCCATGCTTCTCACGTAGATCTGCCATAATGTCCTCTCGGCCCACAAACATGCTATCCCTCTGGAACGGGACCATGATAGACGGCTTGGGTTTGTTTTGTGCTCGTACTAGAGCCGGACCATCATTAGCTAGGAAACAAGCGTAGTGGTAATGAGGGTGATAATGATTAATGGGGTTGGTGGTGGAACAAAATACTCTTTGCTCTACGTAGAATAGAATGAGACCTATAGAGGCTACCTACGAAAACGAGCCGCAACCACGTTTGGAGCATCCCGCTCAAACTGCCTAAGCTTGTCCCGTGCACTGGCATACCCTTGGTCGTTCCTAGCGTCGAACTTAACGATCGTCGAATGGTCGGCGTCCAGAGGGATCATCTCCTCCATATGTTCAGGGAGCTGGAGAAGAGCCGAGTCGGTATCCACCGCGGTGACAAAGTCGCCGGTCCTTTTCCATCGTTTACTTTCGCTGTCCTATCCTCAAAGTATAAGCGCTCTTCCAAGGTCGTGTAGATTAGAGTGTCATACAAACTCTAGCTGCCTAGTCTGCCCCGTCTCGTAGAAGCTCACGACCTTCCGGTCTCGGATGAGATTTTTGAAGTCGACCAGCTGAAGCGTTAGTAAGTCGGATTTGCTCCTGATCTGCTGAACCAGTGCCCTTCGCGGGTTATTATCCGGCCCGGCTAGCATCTTCTGAATATCATCCACCACTAGGCCTTTGTGGGGAACTGCGAATAGAAGCATGCCGTATGTAGCTCTATAGAGAGTTGCAATTGTTGGGTGATCGTCTTCGTTTGTCTGGACCGCCTTAATAAGACACTGTGCTGCTGGCTTAGCCTGATGCGATTCATAGTCCACAGCACGCGACCTACATGAGCGAGTATAATACCGCCGAAGCTGTGTGCGATGAAGAAGAGCGGCCGCTGTCTTAGCTGGCGCGGCCGTCAGTCTCACGCTTTAGAGACCACGTGGTGTAATAGCGCTTACCTCCTCTGTGTTTCTGACCTTTTTGAGCTCTTCTATTAGCTCACGGCCGTAGTCCATGATTGTATCGATTCCATGGCTTGACAGCTTTGAGTTGTAGCCATAGGTCATCGTTCGGCAGCATGGTAGGTCCTTAGAAAGGAAGTCACGCAGCCACATCCGGCCGAGGTTTCCCTTCCCTCTCCATGAGCCATACGCGTGTCCGTCGAGGCCGGTGATTGCGATTATGCTACGACGCGGTGAATTAGTAGTGAGCAGTAAACGGGAAGTAGCCTCTAGTAGCACTCAGGAATGGCGAACAGCAGCTTACAACCGAGCAGAAATACTACGTACTCTGCGACAACCGGCGCTTCTGGGTTCGGCTTGTACAACTGGGTGAACCCGAAGAAGTGGCAGTCAAAGTTGAGGTCAGTATCGCGCATCTCAACCTGCCAATTCGCTAGTGGGTCCGCTACTAGCTTGGACAGGAACGTAGGAACGCCTCCTTGGAACTCCACTAGCGCAATGCTTTCCTCCTCATTGTAGCACGAGGGCACGATATCCGTGCTGATATTTAGCTTTGATCTCTCTTCCTCCGATAGGTTATCGCTGATGGTAGCCTTTAGCCTTTCGTTCAGCGCGTCGTTAGGCTGCGAGGCTGGGAGACCGGTAACGCGAAACACGGGGCCTTTCTTCCTAGCGGCCATCTTGGATCATACCCTGTTCGAGCGCAGTTTTTGAGCGGCGGAGGGATAGCAAACAGGCGGGCGGTCGATTTATCAACGCGAAGAGGGCTCGTTGCGGCAGAGAATGACGGGGACGGCTGTTACGTGGTTGAGAATGGCAGCAGCTCATGGAAGAAGCGCAGGGACGGACTTACTGTTGCTTGTACCATTCTACAGATGGCAAGTGGTGCAAATTAGAGTAAGCATGTACTGTAGAATGCCGGTCTGAGCAGAATAGAAACACGACTTTTTCTTAGGCGCTGGAAGGTCACCTAAACACCACGACAGAACCCGACTTGTTCAGCCGCATCTATTCTACCTGTTATCGCATGTCCTAGCCTTGTGCGCTGGCGCCCGCGCCGTGGGGCACGACGCAGAACTACACTCGCAGGCGCGCGAGGTGCAGCTTCTGCCGCGCAGACGCCCATGACGATGGCTCACCCACAGCAGGAGACTATAGCTCGGCAGACCAACACTAAAGCTCGGTGGACCATGCAAAGTGTCCGAGCATGGTCAGGTAACCATGCGCATAATTCCGCTTTTCTGCGCTACTGGTAATGTAATCTAAAATCACAGAAAACAGCATCTAATCTTCTAAAATATATCACATCAACTCTATTATTCTATTGATGATTAATTCATAATTAATCAACAAATAATAATTAATCAATTCATTATCAATAATTGATTAATCATGAACTTACTTATGATATCTTTACATATGTTGCTTTTATCATTGACATATCAAAATTTTTCCTCAAATATAATCTCATTCAGTCTATCAATTTATTATTAATCAGTGATCAATATAACATTGATCAACGAATGAACATTCAGAACTTGAAAACTTATTAAGATAAAATGACTGATTAATTATTGATTGATGAATTATTAATAAACAATCAATAAGTTTTATGAAAAGAAAACTTAATGATGTAAATAATTATCAATCAATAAATAATACTAGATCAATCAACAATTGATCACGTAATTTACATTTGAGATTGACAAGTTGTGTAACTTGTCTGTCAATTGAAATTTCAGAATTATTAATTCAAGATCAATCTAGTATTGATTGTGTATTATTGATTGATGGTTGAATGGGAAAGAGTTCAACGGACCATGGAAATTTTGAAATGGCTCAGCCGTGCGGCGGGAAGCCTAGCGCAAAACGTTAGCGTTGGTACCCCAACCGTT